>Ga0209023_10004870_pt1 | contig 15000 bp, 13 predicted proteins | sample LakOneMetagenome_FD_187468 | JGI IMG/M metagenome (GOLD analysis project Ga0209023, IMG submission 187468) | Freshwater and sediment microbial communities from Lake Erie, Canada (SPAdes) (version 2) | ecosystem: Environmental > Aquatic > Freshwater > Lentic | place: Lake Erie, Canada... | reverse complement strand
GGGGGGGAGGGAGGGAATGGTAACAATTCCAAACCGGAGCACGACCAAAATCATTTCTCTCTTTGCCAGCGACAGTTCAAGCTTGGGTTGACAGTCTCTCATAATTTGCTATTTCGCAAATATGCAAAATAGCAAATCGAACGTTGGAGCATTGAAGTCCCTGGCAAGCCCGGTGCGGATCGCCATTCTCGACTATCTGAGGGACCCGGCCCGGAACTTCCCGCCCCAGGTCGATGGAGATCCGGTCAACGACGGCATCTGCGCGGACTATATCCGCGAAAAGCTGGGGATTTCCCCGGCCACGGCCTCGCGGCACCTGACGCTGCTGACCGACAGCGGTTTCCTGCTGGCCACGCGCAAGAAGGGCTGGACCTTCTACCGGCGCGACGAGGATGCCATCCGGCGCTTTGCCGACCAGCTCCGCGCCGAACTCTGACCCCCGACCAAGAGAGAGCATCATGACCGAGCAAAAGGCGGCCGTTCCGGTCGTGTCCCCCGAAACCATTCGCAATGCCATCGGCTTTGCCGACCTGATCGAGCCGATGGCGGGTGCCTTTCGCCAATCGAGCGCGGGCCGCGCGGACAATGGTCTGCTTATCCTCTATCCGGCGGAAAGCCCCGAAGCGGGCGATGTTTATGTGAAGACCGGCGTGCTGAAAGGCGCGCAAACCTATATCGTGAAAATCTCGCCCTGGTTTGCGGCCAATGTTGAGACTGGTGCTCCGCAGGGCGGGTTTATCGCCGTGTTTGACAGCCGGACGGGACACACTCTCGCTCTGCTCGATGACCGACACTATCTCTCGGCGATCCGCACTGCGGCGGCGGGTGCGCTTGCCGCGCGCCTTCTTGCCCCTGCGCGCGTCGAGCGGGCAACGGTCCTTGGCTCGGGCACGCAGGCGTTCCTCCAGCCGCAGGCGCTATATTACGAGCGGCCTTATCGCGAGTTGCTGGTTTGGGCGCGCGATGCGGCAAAGGCGGATGCGTTGCGCGAACGACTGGTGACCGTCCTGCCGAACGTCGAAATCCGCGTCGAGTCCGAGCTCGAGACCGCCGTCCGGGCCTGCGATGTGTTGATGACCTGCACTCAGGCCCGTGAGCCGCTTGTGCAAGGAGCCTGGCTGCACCCCGGCCAGCATGTGACGGCGATCGGCGCCGACGATCCAAGCAAATGCGAGCTGGCGGCCGACGTTCTCGCGCGCGCATCAGTCTTTGTCGATTCGCTCGCGACGACGGCGGCGAACGGCGATGTCGCTCGCGCGATTTCCGAAGGTCGGTACGACATAGCGAGCGTCGCGGGAGAAATCGGGGATCTTCTCTCCGAAGTGGGGGCATGGACGCGACCCGCCGACGCCATCACGATTGCGAAGTTCGTCGGCCTCGGCGCGCAGGATCATCAGGCCGCCGAAGCCACCTTGCTGCGGCTTGGTTTGATCGACTGAGCATTTTGCTTAGTCGATCAGGGTGTCGAGCCAGCGCTCCGCAAGGCCGGCGGCCTCTTCGGGCGTGAACGGCGCCGAGCCAAGGCTGAGTTCGAGCCACAGTCCGTCGATCAGGGCAGTGAGCGCGATGGCCGTCAGCCGGTGATCGCGCCGCTTCGAGTCCAGTGCGGAAATCAGCGTTTCCAGCCCCTCGCGATAGTCGCGGTAAATGTCGGCATGAACCGCGGCGATGGCCTTGTCCGTCTTGGTCAGGCTCCAGAAGGCAAGCCAGGTCGCGAGCAGGTCGGGGCTCGCAATGGGCGGGCGGAAGCTGGCGGTCAGATAGGCCAAAAGCCGTGCCCGCGGTGTCGGGGCCGCCTGCGCCACGGCGGCATAGAGCGATTCTGCGACTTGCGCGCCCGTCCAGCGATAGGTGTCTGCGACCAACGCATCGATTCCGCTGAAATAGTGGCGCAGCAGGCCCGGTGAAACGCCGGCCTCGGTGCAGATGGCGCGGACCGATGTCCCGCTTGCCCCCAATGTTGCAAGGCAGCGCGCGCAGGCCTCGATCAGGCTCTGGCGGCGCGCATCGGGTTCGGCGCGGACAAAGGATTGCCTCGGGCTCATCTGCTTGTTATACACTCGTATAGCAAGGGATCGCATATGGCAACCAGAGTAGAGTCCAACATTTCGAACATCGACCCGCTCGACGGCGTGAGCCTGCCGGGCTGGGTCTATCACGATCCCGATTTCTTCAGGGCCGAAATGGCTGCAGTCATCCGCCCGAGCTGGCAGGTCGTGTGTCATGTGAACGATGTTCCTCGGCCAGGCGACTGGCACGGCCTCGACTATCTGGGCGAAAGCCTGATCGTCATCCGCGGCGATGATCGGCAGGTGCGCGCCTTTTACAATGTCTGCCGGCATCGCGCCTCGCGCGTGGTGGACGGTGCCAGCGGTTGCGCGAAAAAGCTCGTCTGCCCCTATCATGGCTGGGCCTATGAAAAGGATGGGCGGCTGACAGGCGTTCCGGGCAAGAGCGACTATCCGGGGCTGGACATGGGCACGCTTGGCCTGAAGCCGGTCGAGATGGAAATCTGGCAGGGCTTTGTCTTTGTCCGCCTGGAAAGCGGCGGCCCATCGGTCGCGCAGATGATGGCGCCGTATGAGGCAATGGTCGCGCCCTATCGCTTTGCCGACATGGAGGCGGTCGGCCGGGTCACGCTCAGGCCCCGCGCGGTCAACTGGAAGAATGTTGCAGACAATTATTCGGATGGCCTCCACATCCCGGTCGCGCATCCCGGCCTCGCGCGCCTGTTCGGGCGCGGCTACGGGATTGAGGCGAACGAGTATGTCGATCGTATGTGGGGCGATCTGGTCGAGCGGCCGTCCGCCAATATCTCCGAGCGCGCCTATCAGAAATTCCTGCCCAAGGTCACCCACCTGCCCGAAGACCGTCAGCGCCACTGGCTCTATTTCAAGCTCTGGCCCAATGTCGCGTTCGACATCTATCCCGACCAGGTTGATTTCATGCAATTCCTGCCGGTTTCCCCGACCGAAACGCTGATCCGCGAGATCAGCTATGCGCTGCCCGACAGCCGCCGCGAGATGAAGGCCGCGCGCTATCTCAACTGGCGGATCAACCGACAGGTCAATGCGGAGGATACCGCGCTGATCGCGCGCGTCCAGGCGGGGATGGCATCCAGCAGCTATGTGCCAGGGCCGCTCGGCGAAAGCGAAGTGTGCCTGCGCAGCTTTGCCCGCAGGCTGAGAAGATTGTTGCCCGAAGCGCGCCACAACACCAGGCCCGCCGGTTATGGGGGCAGCCGATGAAATACGATGCCGTCATCATCGGTGCCGGGCATAATGGCCTGGTCTGCGCCTTCTATCTTGCTCGTGCCGGGCTGAAGGTCCGCATTGTCGAGCGCCGTGACACGGTTGGCGGCGCGGCGGTCACCGAGGAATTCCACCCCGGCTTCCGCAATTCGGTCGCGAGCTATACCGTCAGCCTGCTCCAGCCCCGCGTGATCGCTGACATGAAGCTCGCCGATCACGGCTATCGCGTGATCGAGCGGCCGATCTCCAATTTCCTGCCGCAGGAGGATGGCGGCTATCTGAAGCTCGGCGGCGGGCTGGAGAAGACGCAGGCCGAATTCCGCAAATTCTCCGAACACGACGCCCGCGTCCTTCCCGATTATTATGAATCGCTCGAAGCGGTGGCGGACGTCTTGCGCGACCTCGCGATGAAATCACCGCCCAATCTGGGCGACGGGATCAAGACCCTTCTCGATGGCGCGTTGCAGGGCAGGGCGCTGGCGAAACTGTCGCTCAGCAAACAGCGCGATGTGCTCGACCTCTTCACCAAGAGCGCCCGGACCCTGCTCGACGGCTGGTTCGAAAGCGAGGCGGTCAAGGCGGCGTTCGGCTTCGATGCGGTCGTTGGCAACTATGCGTCGCCCGATACGCCGGGCAGCGCCTATGTCCTGCTCCACCACGTCTTTGGCGAAGTGAATGGCAAGAAAGGCGCCTGGGGCCACGCGATCGGCGGGATGGGCGCGATCACGGAGGCTATGGCCAAGGTGTGCATCGCGGCGGGTGTCGAGATCAGCCTTGAGGCGCCGGTCTCGCGCGTGCTTGTCGATGGCGGCAAGGTGGCGGGCGTCCGCCTCGAAAGCGGTGAGGAAATCGCTGCCGATCGCGTGATCGCCAATGTGGGTCCGAAACTCCTCTACGAGCGCATGTTTGCCGAGAGTGATCTAAGCGAGGAATTCAAGCGGAGGATCCGTGGCTTCAAGGTCGGTTCGGGCACGTTTCGCATGAACGTCGCGCTGTCCGAACTGCCGCGCTTCACCTGCCTGCCCGAGCCGGGTGAGCATCTCCAGTCGGGCATCATCATTGCCCCGACGCTCGACTATATGGACCGCGCCTTTGCCGATGCGAAGGTTCTGGGCTGGTCGAAAAGGCCGATCGTCGAAATGCTCATCCCCTCGATCATCGACGACAGCCTTGCCCCGCCCGGACAGCATGTCGCGAGCCTATTCTGCCAACAATTCGCGCCCGAGCTACCCGACGGGCGCGATTGGGATGCAGAGGAAGATGCCGCGGCCGACACGATCATCGACACGGTCGAGCGTCACGCGCCCGGCTTCCGCAAATCGATCCTGGGAAAAATGGCGCTTTCACCCAAAGGGCTGGAACGCAAGTTCGGGCTGGCCGGGGGCGATATCATGCACGGCGCGATGTCGCTCGACCAGCTTTGGTCGGCCCGGCCGGTGCTGGGGCATGGCGCCTATCGCGGGCCGTTCAAGGGGCTGTACATGTGCGGTGCGGGAACGCATCCGGGCGGGGGCGTGACTGGCGCTCCCGGGCACAATGCAGCGCGCGAAGTGCTGGCGGACTGCTCGCTCTTCAGCCGGTTGCTGCGGCGCGCCTGATCCGGAGCCAGACCGGGAAGCTCGCCGCCAGCAATCCGACGCTCAGCACCGCGCTGTTCTCGAGCAGCAGCGATCCGTGCGGGCGTCCGACGATTCCGGCGAACAGGTCTCCAAATCCTGCGCCCCAGAGCGTGAACAGCGAATAGGCTACCCCGCAGATCGCAACCGGCATCGCGATGCGCAGTTTGAGCGCCGCCGCTGCGCAGCAAAGATAGAGCCAGAGCGTCGCCGCAGTCGACAATGTCGCAAGGAATGTGAACAGCCCTACAGTTGTCTTGCTGGCATTGAGCAGGACGAAGCCGCTCGCAATGATGCTCGACAGGATCAGCGCGCGGGCCGGCACTGCCCGCCCGCTTTCGGAAGCGAGCGATGGTGGGAGCAGGCCGCGGCGTGCCATTGCCGCCGGCACTTCGCCCTGCATGAGTGTCCATCCGTTGAGCGCGCCGATCGCGCTGATTGCAGCGAAGGCCGCGACCAGCAGTGCAGGGCCGTGCGCCCAATAGGTCGAAACAAACAGTTCGAACGGCGCTCCCGAGCGGGCAAGCGTGTCTGCAGGCAGCATCAACGCGATCCCCGAACAGACGATCAGATAGATCAGCCCGGTCGCGGCCGTTCCGACCATCGTCGCGCGGGGAATGGTCGATCCCGGCTTGTCGATCCGGTCATGCGCAATGGCTGCCGATTCGAAGCCGAGCAGCGCCCATAGGGTAAGGATCGCCGCGCCGCTGACCGATCCCAGAGACAATCCTTCGGCCGGGAAAGGCGCCAGCGCCGCGCCGCCCTTCTGCTCCAGAACGATGCCGATCAACCCGATCACGGCAACAAGCGGCAGCAATTTGAGGACAAGCGTGACGGCCTGGGTGCCGGCGGCGGCCCGCGTCCCGATCAGGTTGATCGCCGTCACGATCCAGATCAGGGCCAGCGTCGCCACGGCGGCGTGCTCTGCAAGCGCCGGGGCAAAGACGCTCAGATAGCTGATGGCTGCAACGGCGATGGTCGAGGTGGTCGTCCAGATCGAGACCCAATAGCTCCAGCCGATCAGGAAGGCGGGGGCGGGGCCGAAGGCGCGGGCTGCAAAGCCGATCGGGCCGCCATCCGACGGAAAGGCAATAGTCAGCTTTGCCATGACCTGCGCCAGGCACAGTGCGCCGCCGATGGTTACGGCCCAGCCCGCCACCGCATTCCAGCCAAAGGGTGCAAGACTGGCTGGCAACAGGAACACGCCCGATCCGATCATGTTCCCCATGACCAGCGCAACGCACATCCAGAAGCCGAGCTTCGCGGATGGGTTGTGCGTCTGGTTTTTGGAGATTTCCATCGGTCAGGCCATCATGCCGACCAATGCCCCCTCCCGCAAGCAGGAGGGGGAATATTCGTCAGAACTTGGTGCCGACTTTAAGGCCGATCGTACGCGGCGTGCTGACCACGACATAGTTCCGCTGTGTGCAAACGCTGCACTGTTCATAGCGCGAAATCTGTGCGCGTTCGTCAAACGCATTGTCGACGAAGAGCTCGATCGTATAATTTCCGAACTCCGCCCCGACATCGAAATTGGCAGTGGTGAAGCCCTTGATCCGGCCAAGCGCTGCCGCATCGGCGATCCGGATATCGGATGAAGCCGAACCCTGATGCGCGACAAACGCCTGCATAAAGGGTTTGATCGAACCCATATCCCAAGTGTAGCGCGCGGTGGCGTTGACCTTGAACTTCGGTGTGATCGGCAGGCGGGTTCCCTTCGGTGCCAGCACCGAGTTACCCGGAGAAGAACAATCCGCTTGCGTATCGCGCGCCTTGCACAGGAAGGTCCGAGTTTTCGCATCGGTATAGGCCGCCGATCCCGAAAGCGTCAGGCCGTCAATCGCTTGCCAGCTGAAATCCATTTCGACGCCCTTGATCCGGGCATCGGGACCATTCTGGATTTGCGTGAAGCTGTTCTGGCCAAGGAAGGAGAACTGGAACTTCTGCCAATCCTGCATGAACACCGCGCCGTTCAGGCGCAGCTTGCGATCGAACAATGTGGTCTTGAAGCCCAGTTCATAGTTGGTCAGGTAATCCGCGCCATAGGGATCGAGCCCGGCACGCCGGTTGATACCGCCCGGCCGGAACCCGCGTGACCAGGTGCCATAGAGCAGCACCGCCTCCGATGGCTTCCAGGTCAGGTTGAGGCGGTGGGTAAAGCCATCGCCCTGTGAGCGTTTGGGCCGCAACTTGAAGTCTGACGTTTGCGTCGCGAGGTTGGTACAGGGCGATCCCGAAACCAGCGGCGGCAGCAGGGCGCCGTTGGCATCAAGGAAGCAGCGCCCGACACCGGGTCCGCCCACCGCGCTGGGCAGGCCAAAGCCGAAAAAGCCGACCAGCGTGTTGTCATAGATGAACCCGCGCCCGCCCGCGGTCAGGGTTACGGTTGGCGTGATATCGAAACTGGCTTCGCCAAATACGGCATAGTCACGATCCACGCGATCCTGCTGGGTTAGCCAGAGCGTGCCCGGAATGCCGTTGACCGAGCGGTTCGCTGCAAGGCCGGCGACCTGATAATCCTGGTGGATGCCGTGCGTCTGGCGCTGATAAAAGAGACCCGCGACGACCCGGAAGCGATTTTCCTGGGGAGACGCGACGCGGAATTCCTGGCTCAGCTTGGTGATCTTGTCTTCACCGACAATGATCTGCGTCGGATTGATCGTGGCACCGGCGTCGTTGATGAACGAGAAATATCCGGCAATCCCGCCATAGCTCGCATAAAGCGAGTCATAGGCTTCGGCATAGTCAATATAATCCGTCCGGGCGTTGATCTTGCGATTGAGATAGGCCCCGGCATAGGTCAAATCCCAGTTGGAAAGCTTCCCCTGAATGGTCAGCGCGGCCTGCACGAAGCGGTCCCGAGCGCTTTCCGGCGAGAAGGTCTGGACCTTCAGATCGCCGACAAGTGGATCGAAGCCGAACCGGCCCTTTGACTTCTGGATTTGCCCGGCCACCGTGGGAGTGATTGTCCAGCTGTCGTCAAGATCGATCTTCAGCGCGGCACGCCCGCCATAGGTATCGACTTCGTTGATATTGTTCTTGACCACCGCGCTGTTGTTGACGGTGATGCCGCCCGGAATGGGCAGGAAAGAGCGGCTGCCCGGGACATTGTCGATATAGCCGGCATCGTGCTGATACCAGCCGACGATCCGAACCGCGGCATTTTCACTCAACGGAGCGTTGATCATGCCTTCGAGCTTGCCGCCGAACTCGCCGTGCGCGACCGAATTAATCTCCCCGTCAGCGCGGCCCTCAAACCCGTCCGTCGTCGGCTTGTTGGTGATGATGCGGATCGTACCCGCTTCCGAAGACGCGCCATAGAGCGTGCCTTGCGGCCCCGCGAGCGATTCAATCCGCGCGATATCATAGATATGTACATCGAGTGCGCCGATGATTGTCGTGACCGGCTGTTCGTCGAGATAGACACCAACGCTGGGCAGCGAGCCCGAATGGTTGCCGTCGCCGCCGGAAGCGACACCGCGCATATAGATCTTTGCTGAACCCGGCGCGCTGGTCTGGAAAGAAACGCTGGGCAGTAGCGCAGCAAAGTCATTGAAATCGGCAACGTTCAACTGGTCGAGCTTCTTGGTGCCTAACGCCTGAATGCTGATCGGTACATTCTGCAGATTTTCCTCGCGCTTCTGCGCCGTCACGATGATTTCGTCGCTGTTGCTCTCGTCTGCGGCTTCCTGCGCATAGGCGGGCGAGGTTGCGAGCATGGTCGTTCCGAGCAGCGCGATAAGCGCATGACGGCGCGCGGGAAGGTTTTGGAAAATCATGTATAACTCCCTGACAGAATTACTTTTGCAAGACTGTGAGTCAGACGAGGGGGTTCGTCAATCGAATCCGGCCGAATCGCGGCTTTTTGGGCTTCGCTATTGCACAAATGACACAGAACGCAGTCGCATTCGAAATGCGGGAATCTGGGCTCGACTGCCGTCAACGGAAGACCCGCAATCGGCGCGACCCTCCATTCAACCCCAGTTAAGCACGGCTCGCGGATATTCATTGCGAGTGATAGGGTCGAAGCACCCGAGTCGTGTTTTGAAAGGGAAAGATATGTCGAAGTTGAACCTTATTGCGCGTTTTGCAGCTCCCTTGGCGCTGGTTGCGCTATCCGCATGTGCGGCGACGCCTTTCAAGGCAGAGGTCAATCGCTTCCAGACGATGCCTGCCCCTCAGGGTCAGAGCTATTTTGTGAAGGCTGACGATCCACGGCTCGCAGGCAGCCTCGAATTCTCGCAATATGCCGACCTGGTCGGCAAGAAGCTTTCCGCGCTCGGGTATCAGTCGGCGGCAGACGCGGATCATGCGACGCTGATCGTCAATTTCGACTATGGTGTCGATAACGGCCGGGAGAAGATCAGGACGGTTCCGGGCGCCGGCTTTGGCTATGACCCGTTCTTTGGTCCGGGATATGGGCGCCTCTTCTATGCGTCGCGCTACCCCTTCTATGGCGGCTATCGTCGCGGGTTCATTTATGGCTGGAACGACCCGTTCCTGTTCGGATCGGGCTATGACCAGGTGGAAAGCTATACGGTCTACACAAGCAGCATCACCATGGTCATCAATCGCAAGGCCGATGGGCAGCGCGTGTTCGAAGGAAACGCCAAGGCGCTCTCGCGTGACGACAATCTGACCTATCTTGTGCCCAATCTTGTTGAAGCGATCTTTACCGGCTTCCCGGGCAATTCTGGTGAGACCGTGAAGATCAGCGTGGCGCCCCCGCCCAAGAACTGACCACGCTCGAAGCGGGGCGCGCGGGCGTTTGCCCCGTCCCCGCGTCAGGGCATTCGCGCCATGCCTCGCGACATTTGCGCAAGCGCCGACAGCATGGCCTCGGCCAGGGGCGGATCATAAACCGTCTCGTGCACGGCGCGCGTCATGGCCGAAATCCATTGCTCTGCCGTTTCGCGGGTGATGCCGAGCCGGGCATGGACGGACATGATGCAGGTGCCCGGCCGCTGGTCGAACCAGTCGCGTGGTCCGCCCATCCAAGCCATCAGGAAATCCGTCAGAGACGCGCGCATCGGCGTCAGGTCCGCCGCATGCATCGCGCGAAGGGCGGCATAATCAGGGTCCCGATCCATCAGGTCGTAGAAGCGATCGGCCAGCTTGGCGAGACGGGCCCGTCCGCCGATACGCTCAAAGGGCGAATTGCCCTGGGGTTCCACATCGGCCATGATGATTGCGCGCCTCCTGCTGCCGAGAATGGCGCAGGGCGCCGGCGGAGTCATTGACGCAAATCAATGTCCGGCGCTCGTCTCCGTCACGAGGTGCTGGCTTCCGTCATTGGCGAGCGGCTTGATCCCCGCGAGCGACGCGACAAGATCGTACACATCGACATTGTCGAAGATCGGCAGAACCTTGCCGTGCGCGATCGAAGGGCCGGTGGCAATGAAAGTGGCCGTCATTTCGGGCATCAGATTGTCCCACCCGTGATTGGCGCCAGTGACCGGATACATTGGTGCGCCCGAAAGGATTATCCAGCCAGGTTCGGCAAGGCAGATGATTGCAGCTACACGGGCGTGCTGCCCGTAGTGGAGGCGCTTGGGCACATCTTCCTTGCGCTGGCAGGTCATGTGTTCGTGCGGTTTCAGGAGCGCGTCCGCAACGCGGTTGTCTGTTCCCGTGACGGGCTCGATCGCGGCAAAGGGGCCGGTTTCGACGGCAACGTAGCTTGCCTTGTCGATCAGCGTTTCGAGCTGAATCGTCCGCTTCTCATCCTGCGCGGCCATGCCATGATCGGAGACGATCACGATATTGGCGGCGACCTTCATCGTCGCCAGTCCGTCGATCAGTTCGCCGATCCGTGTATCCACCTCGGCAATGGATGCATTCACTTCGGTGCTGTCGACGCCGAAACGATGGCCCTTCAGATCGACCGTATCGAAATAGAGCGTGACCAATTTTGGCCGGATCGCGACCGGCCGCCGCATCCAGTCAAGGACCGTATTCACGCGCTGGATGTTGCTGATATTCTGGTCGAACCGCAGCCAGTCCTGAGGGCGCGTTTCATGATTGATGACCTCGGATCCAGGCCAGAAGGCGGTCGCCGCCCGGACGCCCTGTTTTTCGCCGGTAATCCATATCGGCTCCGCGCCATCCCACCAAAAGGGGTCGAGCGATTGTTTTGGGTCTGAAAGGCTGAACATCTGGCCGGGCCGGGCCGGGTCGATCATGTTGTTTCCGACAATACCGTGATGGTCGGGCCTGAGGCCCGTCACCAGTGTGTAGTGATTGGGAAAGGTCTTGGTCGGAAAGGACGGGCGCATCGGGGCAAACACGCCGTCGGTCTTCAGCTTCGAAAGGCGAGGCGTAATGCCCCGATCCAGATAATCGGGACGGAAGCCGTCGATGCTGATGAGGATCGTGACAGGCCGCTCTTCAGCCGAGGCGAGGGCGGGCATGGCCAGGCCGATGGCGGCCAGCAAAAATGCAAAGATGCGGATCATGATGCCGTCCAGACCTAGAGAGATTGCGTTACATCCCGGTTGCGGCAACGGCTAGCCAAAGGCCTGCTGCAAGGCAAGCACGCCACCCCTCAAACGTTGAAGCGGAACAGCAGCACGTCGCCATCCTGCACGACATACTCCTTCCCTTCGGAGCGGAGCTTGCCCGCGTCGCGCGCGCCAGCTTCGCCCTTGCAGGCGATATAATCATCATAGGCGATGGTTTCGGCGCGAATGAAGCCGCGTTCGAAATCGGTGTGGATCACGCCAGCAGCCTGTGGCGCCTTTGAACCCTTGGTCACGGTCCAGGCCCGGGTTTCCTTCGGGCCGACCGTGAAGAAGGTGATGAGGTGCAAGAGCGCATAGCCCGCACGGATGACGCGCGTCAGCCCGGTTTCATCGAGCCCCAGATCGGCAAGGAATTCGCCGCGGTCCTCTGGCGGCATAGTCACGATTTCGGCCTCGATGGCGGCCGAAACGACAACGGCTTCGGCGCCCTCGCTCTTTGCCTTTTCAAAGACGCGGGCGGAAAGCGCGTTGCCGCCCGCAGCTGAGCCTTCATCGACGTTGCAGACATAGAGGACGGGCTTAGACGTCAGCAATTGTGCCTGATCGAGCGTGCGATGTTCTTCCTCATCCTTTGGCACGGTAAGGCGGGCCGGTTTGCCTTCGCGAAGCAGGTCGAGCGCCTGGCCCAGGACCGAGGCCGCGACCTTGGCATCCTTGTCGCCCTGGGCGGCTTTTTTCTGAAAGGCCGGAACACGCTTTTCAAGGCTTTCGAGATCGGCGAGCATCAGTTCGGTCTCGACCGTCTCGGCATCCGAAATCGGATCGATCTTGTTGTCGACATGCTGGATGTCGTCATTCTCGAAGCAGCGCAAGACGTGGACGATGGCATCGACCTCGCGGATATTGGCGAGGAACTGGTTGCCAAGGCCCTCGCCCTTGGATGCGCCGCGCACCAGCCCGGCGATGTCGACAAAGCCGAGCTGCGTCTCGATGAGTTTCTGGCTGCCCGCGATCCGGGCGAGCGGGGCCATCCGCGGATCGGGCACCGCGACATTGCCGATATTCGGCTCGATCGTGCAGAACGGATAATTCGCCGCCTGCGCAGCCGCCGTTTCGGTCAGCGCATTGAAGAGCGTTGACTTGCCGACATTCGGCAGACCGACAATACCACAACGAAAACCCATGAAAATTGCCTCGAGAAAGTGTTGAAATCAGAAATTCGCCGCGCTTTCACTGCTATGCCGGTGAAGGTCAATCGCTTGGTGGGGCAGGCCGGAAATCTTCTCGTGGCACCCCATCAACCGTCATCAGCCGCTCGGTCGGGAGTTTGAAGATCAAGCCCGAATTTGGGAGGCTGATATCTTCAATCGACCCCAGCAGGCCGGACATTGGATCGCCTTCAACTTTCGCACCGATAGCATTCAAGCCGATGGCGAGTCCTTCGCCCATGCTACCCGTCCAGCGTCCGACCCTGACCGTTATCGGGCCGGCGTGGTATTTGCCGCTCCCACGCGGCAGTACTTGTTCCACCCACTGCCTTGCAATGCCGGTGCGGCGTTCTTCGGAGGGCGCTCGGTGCATCTGGTAGAAATGAGGGGACTGCACGAACCACCCCATGATTGCGCGGGCAATAGTGGTGCTGCCCCCGCTCGGCGTATCGGTCAGGTCGATCACGATGCGATCTTCGGGCTTTGCCTGGGCCATGGCCTGATCAAAGGCTGCAATCGTTGCATCATCGCCAAGGGAATTGTTGATGCGCAGGCTGAAAACGCCAGTTTTGCGAGACGTAGTGACGGGCGGCGCGGCGTTATCAAGAGTGTAGAGGTTTGCCAGCTTGTATGTCTGTTGTTTGCCTCTTGGGTCTTTGGTCGTGATCGAGCGCAGCCGGTCGCGGCGCCCGGCGGCAAGGACGCGTGCGGCGTAGCCGGCTTGATCGTCGGAGAACTTTTCAACGCCCAAATCGGCCCAGAAGCTCGCTATGGCCTTTGCTACGGGTTGGTCTCCGACCGCGACGAGTTGGGCGCCTGCGCCAATGCCGGCCTTTGCAGCGATTGAATCGTCTTTGACGGCAGTGACAATGCAGGAGCCCGTTTTGCACTCGACCCACAGGTCGGCATAGCTCGGGACCACGGCCCAGCTATTTGGGAAGGACTTCCCGGTAATGGCGTGATGATCCGCCAGGAGCATCATCGCACGCTCAAGAAAGGCAAGCAGGCTTCGCTGGTCGTTAACGGTGCCGGCTTCCGTGCGCAGCCGCTCGGTCAACTGATAATGGCCATTCGGGAGGCGCTCGAGATATGCATAATTGTCGTTGATCAGTGTTTCGACCGACAAGGCATCGCTGCGAAAGTCTTCGGGATTTGTCGCGCGCACCACCGTGCTGGTGAGGGCAAGAAGCAGCAGGATCAGGTATCTTATGTGTTGCATGGCCGCCCTATTCCGGTTGAAGTCTGAGCGCCACATCGCTCATGAATCGTGCATCATTGCCTTCGGCGAGCCATTTTGCTTCTGCCGCAACCGCGCCGAGCATCGCGGCAAGATCGTCCAGCTCCGCCTTTGCATAATTGCCCAGCACATGGCCGGTGACCCGTTCCTTGTGCCCCGGATGGCCAATGCCCAGCCGGACGCGACGAAAGCCATTGCCGATGTGGGCGTCGATCGAGCGGATGCCGTTATGTCCCGCCGTGCCGCCGCCGACCTTGACCTTCACACGGAAGGGATCGAGGTCAAGCTCGTCATAAAAGACCGTTACGTCTTCGGGCGCGAGCTTGAAGAAACGCATCGCTTCACCGACGCTGCGGCCGCTTTGGTTCATGAAGGTCTGCGGCTTCAAAAGGAAGATCTTCATGCCGCCGATCCGGCCTTCCGCGGTCAACCCCTGGAAACGCAGCTTCCAGGGGCCGAACCCGTTGATGTCAGCCAGAAGGTCGGCGACCATGAAGCCCACATTGTGCCGGTGCATCGCATAGGATGCGCCGGGATTGCCAAGGCCTGCCCAGATTTGCACAGCGCGCGTCCGGGACGGGACGGGGATTACTCCCCGTCGCCTCCGGCGGCTTCGCCTTCATCCTTGGTCGTATCGCCTTCGGTGGACTTGAGGCCTGAAGGCGCCACGACGGTTGCGATTGTGAAGTCGCGATCGCTGATCGCGCTCACCGCGCCTGCCGGCAGATTGACGTGCGAGATATGGATCGAATCGCCCACGTCGAGACCCTTGAGCGAAATCTCGACCTCTTCGGGAATGCTTGCCGCGTCGCAGATCAACTCAAGCTCGTGGCGGACGATGTTGAGCACACCGCCGCGCTTGATGCCGGGCGAAAGGGCTTCGTCGGTAAAGTGCACGGGCACTTCGACATGGATCGTCGCATGTTCCGAAATGCGCAGGAAGTCCGCATGTAGCGGGCGCTCCGAAACCGGGTGGAACTGCACGTCCTTCGGAATGGTCCGGACAGGCTTGCCGCCGACGTCGATCATCACGACCGAGTTGAAAAAGTGGCCCGTCATCAGAGCCTTCATCAGCGCCTTTTCCTCGACATGGACGCCAACAGGCGCTTCCTTGTTGCCGTAAATGACGGCGGGTACGCGGCCTTCGCGACGCAGAACTCGGGAGGCTCCCTTGCCAGCCCGTTCGCGCGCATCGGCCGACAGTGTCAGCAGATCGCTCATATGATA
>Ga0209023_10004868_pt1 | contig 15006 bp, 11 predicted proteins | sample LakOneMetagenome_FD_187468 | JGI IMG/M metagenome (GOLD analysis project Ga0209023, IMG submission 187468) | Freshwater and sediment microbial communities from Lake Erie, Canada (SPAdes) (version 2) | ecosystem: Environmental > Aquatic > Freshwater > Lentic | place: Lake Erie, Canada... | reverse complement strand
AACCAATTATGTTTTTCAAGGTGGAGCTGATTTGAACTTTAAAAACAAATCGGCCGATTGGATTGAAAACGATTCTATAATTTCCAATGGAAGTGGTTATGCCGACTTAGATAATGACGGCGATTTGGATGTGGTAACCAATAACTTGAACAGCGAAGCCTCAATTTATATCAATCAAACGAATGCACAATCGAATTATCTAAAAATCAAATTGCAATTTCAAGGTAAAAATACTTTCGGAATTGGAACCAAAGTGATTTCGTATTCGAAAGGGAAAAAACAATACAAAGAACTGCAAACGACTCGTGGATTTCAATCGTCTTCTGAACCTATGATTCATTTTGGATATAAAAAAGAAGCCAAAATAGATTCGATTGTGGTTATTTGGCCCGACAAAACGTATCAAACATTGAAAGGTGTAAAAACCAATCAAACCTTGACAATTAAAGCGAATACTACCAGAAAAGCTTTTGATTACAGTAGATTGCATCCTGCAGTTTTACCAATTTTCAAAAAAACGGATTCTAATTTAGGAGTCAATTTCACACATCAAGAAAATGATTTTGTTGATTTTGTCTATCAAAAATTAATTCCGTACCAACGTTCTGATAGAGGTCCGGCAACAGCCATTGGCGATTTGAATGGCGATGGAAAAGACGATATTTTCTTTGGTGGCGCGAAAGATATTCCGGCTCAAATTTTCCTTCAAAGTGGTAATGGATTTTCTAAAAAAGCCTATCCGAGTATCGAAAAAGATGCGGTATATGAAGATGCATCAGCCGTAATTGCCGATTTTAACAATGATAAAAATAATGATTTATACGTGGCTTCTGGTGGCGGTCAAAACGCTTCCGATTTGCAAGACCGATTGTATTTGGGTAAAAATTTAACAACGGCTATTTTACCAAGTTTAATGCAAAATGCCTCAGTTGTGAAAGCCTTTGATTATGATAAAGATGGCGATGTAGACTTATTTGTTGGAAATAATTCCAAGAATAATCGTTTTGGAAGCACTTCCGATTGTTATTTATTGAACAACAATAAGGGTGATTTTACTATAGTAGAAACCAAAACATTTTCAGGCATCGGAATGGTGAGTGATGCTGTTTTTTCTGATTTTAACAACGATGGAAAAACTGATTTGATTGTGGTTGGCGAATGGATGAAACCTACTTTTTTTGCCAATACTAACGGAAGATTTTCTAATGTAACAGAAACGATTCTTCCTGAAAAATGCAACGGATTGTGGCAGTCAATTCAACCTTTTGATATTGATGGCGATGGCGATTTAGATTATTTGGTTGGAAACTGGGGATTGAATTCGAAGTTTAAAGCTACTCAAGAATTTCCAATGAAGATGTATTACGATGATTTTGACAAAAACGAATCGTTTGAGACCATTGTAGCTATTGAAAAAGGAGGAAAATATTACACCACAATGGGCTTGGATGAATTGGCAGAACAGTTCAGCGGATTGGTTAAAAAGAAGTTCAATGCCTATAAAGATTTTGCCGGAAAAACCGTTGAAGAAATCTTTGATCCTGCGTTGTTGGACAAAGCAAAATTGTATGAAGTTCACAATCTAAAATCGGGTTATTTGAAAAACAACAATGGCAAATTTACTTTTGTGCCGTTTTCAAATGTTTTGCAAGTAGCACCAATTACGTGTTTTGTAAAATCTAATTTTGATAGTGATGCTAAAGAAGAAGTTTTTGCCGCAGGAAATTATTTTGGTGTTACACCTTACCACAGTCGATTTGATGGATTTTCGGGAGCATTAATCAAAAACGATAAAACTATTTTACTAGGCAATCAAATTGGAATCGATTTGACCCAAAAAGCAGTTAGACATTTGGATATATTGAATGTTAATGGTAAAAAATACCTTTTGATAACCATCAATAATAAACCAGCAGAAGTATACGAATTACCAAGTTTGAAAAATTAAAAAACACACAATGAAATTTAAAATAGTTACCCTTGTAGCATTAAGTATGTTGGTTGTTTCTTGCCAAAAAGAAGCCCCAATTGTAGTTACGCCATCCGATTATGAAGCATCGATAGATAATGTAACCCAAATCTTGATTCACGATATTTTTTCGCCACCTGTAGCTAGTAGGATTTATACCTATCCTAATATTGCGGCTTATGAAGTTATTTCTCAAAACAGCACTACTTACAATTCCCTTCAAGGACAATTGAAAGGTTTGGATTCTATTCCGAAATTGGATGTTAAAAGTGGTGTCAATAAAAATGTAGCAGCATTGGTGGCACATATGGAAGTGAGTAAAGCGCTAGTTTTTTCAGAAGATTTGGTTGAAAAATTTCGTGATAGTTTGTATAAAAAATGGTCAGATGAAAACCCAAAAGAATTTGAAGTTTCTAAAGAATACGGATTAAAAGTAGCCGAGCGAATTAAAAAATGGATGGGTAAAGACAATTACAAACAAACCCGAACATTTCCAAAATATTCAGTATTTGCCAATGATAAATCGAGATGGCAACCCACACCACCATCTTACATGGATGCCGTTGAACCGCATTGGGGTGAAATTCGAACTTTGGTTTTAGATTCATCCTCTCAATTCAAACCAGCTCCAGCATTGAAGTATTCTACCGATAAAAATTCGCCTTTTTTCAAACAAGTGCAAGAAGTATATGATATTAGTCAAATGATGATTAAAAAAGGCGATGCATCAGAAGAAATGAAAATTGCGCAGTTTTGGGATTGTAATCCGTATGTAACCGTAAATCAAGGCCACATGATGTTTGCCAAAAAGAAAATCACTCCTGGCGGGCATTGGATGGGAATTACCAAAATTGCTTGTAATACTTCTAAAGCCGATTTTGATAAAACCGTGTATGCTTTTACAGCAACTTCCATCGGATTGTTTGATGCTTTTATCAGTTGTTGGGATGAAAAATACAGAAGTAATGTAGTGCGACCAGAAACGGTTATTAATCAGAATATTGATGAAAACTGGCGACCATTATTGCAAACGCCACCATTTCCAGAATATACTAGTGGTCATTCAGTTGCTTCAACATGTTCTGCAACAATATTAAGCTCGGTGTTTGGAGAAAACTTTGTTTATCTTGACGAAACAGAGTTGGCCTATAACTTGCCAAGTAGAAAATTCAAATCGTTTAAAGACGCTGCTAAAGAAGCATCTATGAGTCGTTTTTATGGAGGAATTCACTACAAAGCGGCGATTGAAAATGGAATAATTCAAGGAAGAAATGTGGGTGAGTTTATTGTTAAAAAATTAAAATTTTTAAAGAAAGATGTCAAGTAAAAAGAAGTATTTTATTGTGTTTTTAATAGGTTTTGCTGCGGTATCGATTTGGTATTTATTTCTTAAAAAAAGTGATTATACGATTACCTTTAATGCTAAAACTGCTACTGCAACGGTCTTTCAAGGAATCAAAGATTGGTCTAACGAGCAACTTAAAAGTCAGAAAGAACAATATGTTATTGTAGAAAAAAACAATTTTGATTTCATTGCACAAAAAATGACAAAAGGTAATCAAACGTTTGACTATACTTGGAAATTAACTCCTGTTAACGATTCTATTACCGAAGTTCAGGTTGATGTAAAAGAGGAAGGTCATAGTATTTACAATCGGTTAACGGCACCCTTTTTTAAAACAAAGTTTAAAGAAGAACAAATCAAAAAAATAAAAACTTTTAAAGAAGCATTAATCGCGCATTTGCAAAATTTTAAGGTAAAAATTAATGGTGAAGGAACTTCTCAAGAAGAGTTTGTGGCATATATAAGCCTTAAGAGCGTCTTACAAGAAAAGGCCCAAATGATGATTATGAACGATGCTGCGATTACACTTTATTTGACCAATAATAAAATTAAAATCACCGGGAAACCCTATGTTGAAATTGTAAAATGGGATTTAGATTCCGAACAAATCGAATTCAATTATTGTTTTCCTATAGATAGAGCTACTACTTATATTCCAAATGATAAAGTAAAGTTTAAAACTATTCCCGCGATGAAAGGTTTGAAAGCAACTTATTATGGCAATATGAGAACTTCAGATCGCGCTTGGTTTGCATTATTAGATTATGCTAAAGAACATAACATTACCCTTGAGAACAAACCATTAGAACACTTTTTTGCCAACCCATTCAATGGTGGTAACGAAATAGAATGGGAAACACAAATTGTGATGCCTTATTCTAAAAAGTAACAACATTTTTACGAAAACGATTTCGTGCTCTTTTTTGCCGATTTTCAGCACATTATAGACACCAAAATAGTTAAGAGCTATATATTTGAATGTATTAAAAAAATTATCACTCACATATATATGTTAGAATAGTTTTTCATACATTTTGTTTAAAATTAATAGTTTCCTCGTCTTCTTTGATGTGGAAACTATTTTTAATTTTTGAGGGATTCAACTATGAGTATGAAAATAAAATTAAGTTTTTGGCAAATCATCAATATGAATGTAGGTTTTTTTGGCATTCAATACAGTTTTGGTTTGCAACAAAGCGCTGTGAATCCTATCTATGATTTTTTGGGTGCAAGTCCCGATCAATTACCCTTGCTAAATTTGGCTGGGCCATTAACAGGATTGTTAATTCAACCCTTAATTGGTGCCTTGAGTGACAAAACTTGGTTACCTAGATTAGGAGGAAGAAGAAAGCCCTTTTTCTTAATTGGAGCTTTAGTATGTAGTATCGCTTTATTTCTCTTTCCATTCAGCAGTTCGCTTTGGATGGCAGCAGGCTTATTATGGATTTTGGATGCAGGAAACAACACGGCAATGGAGCCATATAGAGCTTTTATAGCTGACAAACTTGACGATTCACAACAGCCAATGGGTTTTCAAGCACAGAGTTTCTTTACCGGTTTCGGGCAAACGTTAGCTAATGTTTCACTATTTATATTTCCATTAATTTTTATTGGAACTACAGGGAAATTACCTACTTGGGTTTTTGCTTCTTTTTTCTTAGGAGCGGTTTGTTCGATAGCATCAGTTTGGTGGAGTTCACATACCACTAAAGAAATTCCGCCTACTGAAGAAGAGTTGCGTGTAATAAAGTCGGAAAAGCTAAACTTTTTCACACCATTCGTTGATATACTTTTGGCAATAAAAGAAATGCCAAAAGTAATGTGGCAATTAGCATTAGTATATTTATTTCAATGGTATGCTTTGTTTTGTTATTGGCAGAATTCTTCCAAAAGTATTGCGCTTTCGGTTTGGAATGTTACTCCAAAATCAAATCCTGAAGGCTACGAACAAGCCGTAAGCTGGACTGGTTTAGTAAATGGATGGTATAACATAGTGACTTTTTTGGTTGCTTTTGCATTGGTTGGTTTTGCAAAAAGATATTCAGCTAAGTACGTTCATTTTGCTTGTTTAACGTTAGCTGCTATTGGGTTTTTAATTTTCCCTCATATTGAAAATAAATATTTATTATTTCCAGCCATTACAGGTTTCGGAATAGGATGGGCGAGTATGATGGGAATTCCTTATCTTATGGTTGTGTCGAGTATTCCAAAAGAGCGTTATGGCGTTTATATGGGAATAATTAACATGATGATTGTAATACCAATGTTTATTCAAACGATAACGTTTGGATATATTATGAAGCATTTTTTAAACAATGACCCGCGATTGGCTATAACTTTTGCTGGAGTTTTATTGGTTTTAAGTGCTTTATGTACCTTATTTATGAAAACAAAAAAGCAAGTTATTAGTGAATAATATAGCATTCCAAAAAGCAATAGATTTATTGCATGAAGTTGCCTCGCCAAACGGATTTTTAGCCAGTGCAGAAAACACTACAAATTATAAAAGAGTGTGGGCAAGAGATGGCGTTATTTGCGGAATATCAGCATTGGCTTCTGGTGATAAAAAATTGATTGAGACTTTTAAAAAAACAATAGAAACGCTTGCCAAACACCAACATATTGTGGGTACAATACCTTCTAATGTTTTGGTAAAAGATGGTAAAACTGAAGTAAGTTATGGTGGATTAGCCGGAAGAGTAGATGCAGTAACGTGGTTTGTAATTGGCGTTTGTCAATATGCTTATATTACGAATGATTCGACTTTTATTAAAAAGTACCAAACCAAAATAGAAAAATGTTTTGCTCTTTTAGATTCTTGGGAATTCAACAATAAGCATTTAATATACGTGCCTCTTTCTGGGAATTGGGCCGATGAATACATCACCGATGGTTATGTTTTATATGATCAATTGTTGCGCGTTTGGGCGTTAAAAAGCTACAATCATTTTGTAAAAAGCAATGTAATAACACAAAAGATTGCTGCCATTATTGAACAAATTGAAATTAATTTTTTCCCTAATTCTACTGGTGAAAAGTACCATGAGAAAGCATATAAAGAAATAGAGTTTAATGGCTTTTTTCCTTGTTCTTTTTCGCCAGCAGGCTATAAAATGAATATTGATGCTTTTGCCGCTTCATTGATTTTAATCTTGAATATTGGTTCGGAAGAATTTCAAAATAAGATAGTAAGTAATGCTGTTTTGTTGGCTTCTTTCACAGAATTAGGATTGCTTCCAGCGTTTTGGCCACCCATTTTTGAAAATGATGAACACTGGAATTTGTTGAAAAACAATTGTAAATATGAGTTTAGAAATTTCCCTTATGAATTTCATAATGGTGGAAGTTGGCCAATGGTTAACGGTTTTTTTGGTTTGGCATTGGTGGCAAAATCAGAACCCAATAAGGCTATGCATGTTTTAAGTAAAATAAACCATGCCAATTCCATTAATAATTTTTCATTTTACGAAAATTTCAACACCAAAACGCAAGATCCTAACGGAGTTTCTTATTGTGCTTGGAGTGCCGCTGCTACTGTAATGGTTCACCAATCGTTATTTAATAATTTTAAAGTTTTAGTTTAATTTGAAAACAATAGATATTATTTGTATTGGAGAAGTTCTAATTGATTTTATTGGTCATGAAGTAAATACTTCCATAAACAGTACTAAAGATTACCATCGATTTTTGGGTGGATCACCAACTAATGTTGCGGTCAACGCTGCAAGATTAGGATTTAATTCGGTATTGGTCGCTACATGTGGTCAAGATGGACTGGGAGATTACATTGTTAGAAAATTAAAAATGAACAATGTAAATACGACACAAGTTAACAAATCGGAGACTGCTCCAACATCGGTTATATTTGTTTCAAAATCGACGGAAACACCCGATTTTATTCCCTATCGTGAGGCAGATTGTCAAATTTTTGAAAATCAATTACCTGATGAACTTTTGGCGGATGCAAAAATATTTCACACCACTTGCTTTGCATTAAGTAAAAATCCGGCACGAACTACTATCTTAAATCGAGCTGCTAAAGCCAGAGAACTGGGATTGAAATTGAGTATTGACATCAATTTTTCAGAACGTATTTGGCCCAATAGAGAAGAAGCCAAGCAAGTTATCAAAGAATATCTTTCTAATGATCCGCTGGTAAAGCTAAGCGAAGACGATTGCTATCGACTTTTTGCAGAAGTTAAATCAGAAGATTATATTTTTGATTATTTTCACAGTCTCGGAGCTTCAACAATATGCTTAACAAAAGGGAAAAAAGGCGTAGTGCTTTCGGATATTAACCAAGGATTATTTATCCAAGAGGCACTATCAATTAGTGAAATTAAAGATACAACTGGTGCAGGAGATGCTTTTTGGACGGGTTTTTTATACGCTCAATTAAAGCGAAAAACCTTAGAAGAAAGTCTTTCAATAGCACAAAAATTAGCTTCATTAAAACTTCAAAATGTGGGTAGATTACCCGATGGAATTGATTTTAAAGACTATTTAAACAATTAGAATTATGAAAAACAGCACTATAAAAATTGCGATGTACCTTAATTATTTTGTGTTTGCAATTCTGTTAAACAGCGTTGGAATTGTGATGCTAAAATCGCAGCAAAATTATGGTGTTGATGAAGTTCAAGTCAGTATTTTAGAAGCTTTTAAGGATTTGCCAATCGCAATTGTGTCTTTTTTTATAGCTTCTTTTTTACCAAGAATTGGCTATAAAAGAGGGATGTTAATCGGATTGGGATTGGTCATTTTTGCTTGTGTATTTATGTACTTCGGAAATTCATTTAATTCGGCTAAAATATTATTTGCAACGGTTGGAGTTTCCTTTGCATTAATCAAAGTTTCGGTCTATTCGTTGATAGGAATGGTAACCGAAAATCAAAAAGAACACAATAGCTTGATGAGTAGTATTGAGGGTGTTTTTATGATTGGAATCGCTTTAGCTTACTTTCTTTTTCCTGCATTCAATTCGACTGCAAATCCCAATTCATGGCTTAATGTGTATTGGTTATTGGCTGCTATTTCATTGTTGTCGTTTTTATTTCTATTCTTTTCGTCCTATAAAAATCAAACGGAATCAGTTGGAACCAATTTGTCTGAAGATTTTGCGTCGATGTTTAAGTTATTGACAAAACTACTAATCATTGTTTTTGTTATTAGTGCCTTTTTATTTGTGATGATAGAACAAGGAATCATGTCTTGGTTGCCAACATTTAATAATAAAGTACTGCATTTGCCAGAAAACATTAGCATTATGATGGCCAGTATTTTGGCAATTTCTTTAGCAGCAGGACGTCTATTGGCTGGTATAATTACTAAAAAAATTAATTGGATTTGGGTGCTTACTTTTTGCGTTTTAATGTCGATGATGATTGTAGTTTTTATTTTGCCTAAAGCTGTAAGTCTAAATAGAAGCGAATTAGCAATAAACTCGTTTAAAGATATTCCTTTAGTGGCTTTCGCATTTCCGTTGGTAGGCTTATTTATTGCACCAATTTACCCGTTGTTGAATTCGGTTGTTTTAAGTGCATTACCTAAAAAATTACACAGTCCAATGACCGGATTAATAGTCGTTTTTTCAGCTCTTGGTGGTACAATAGGCTCTCGAGTTATTGGCTATTTGTTTAAAAATGAAGGTCCTGAAAATGCGTTTTATTTCACGCTAATTCCGATGTTCATGTTGCTTATTTCATTTTTTATATTAAAAAAACTTACCGCTAAAAATGAAGCTACAGCTTAATATTGAACAAACTATTGCACAACTTTTACTTCAAGAAGATGTTGATGGCGATAAAAGGATAACTATTGAAGACAAAGGGCTTAAGCGTTTTATATTGAATGCCAATGCAGAAAATATTGTTGTTGAAGGCACTTATTTTTTATCAAATTTATTACAAGAACTAATCTTGGCTCAAGAAATTAATTCAGATTGTATTGAAACTGATACTATATTCGAATTGCCAGCTAATCGAATTTCTAGAATGATTAAAAACTATTTCTGGAGTGGTTTGACTCGAACCATGGACGAAGACGGATTGAAATATATTCTAACCGACTCTAAATCGAAAACCGAGAAAGCAATTATTTATGTGCCATTTACAGATGATTTTGCTTTGCAGTATTATCAAGGATTGGCACCCAAATTCAATATTAAAGTAGTACAGCTACCTAAAAAGATTACTCCTGAATATGTAAGCAGTATTAATGATGAAGGTGGAATTTTGTCATTGGCATTACAAACCGTTGACGGGAAAACTTCTGGAGTGCCATTTGCGGTTCCTGGCGGAAGGTTCAACGAAATGTATGGTTGGGATAGCTATTTTGAAAACATCGGATTACTGATAGACGGAAAATTGGATTTAGCCCAAAGCATGGTAGAAAATTTTACCTATCAAATTACACATTACGGTAAAATTTTAAATGCCAACCGTTCGTATTATCTGACGCGAACGCAACCGCCTTTTTTTTCAAGCATGATTAGAGAGGTTTTTGAAGCTATGAACAATAAGGATTTCAATTGGTTAAAAAAGCACCTACAAGTTGCCATTACTGAATATGAAACAGTATGGATGGAATTAGGAAATCGTCTCACTGAAAACGGTTTGAATCGTTATTTTGCTCAAGGTATTGGACTTCCGCCAGAAACAGAAGCAGGGCATTATGACGATATTCTTAAACCTTTTGCAGATGCCATGCATTTAACAATTCCAGAGTACGAACAATTGTATTATCAGCGTAAAATTGACAATCTTCAATTGGACGCCTATTTCGTTCACGATCGAAGTGTTCGAGAGAGCGGTCACGATACTAGCTACCGCATTGAAGCAGTTTGTGCTTCGTTGAATGTGGTCGAGTTGAATGCCATGTTATATAAGTATGAAACTGATTTTGCGGCTTTAATAGCGCTGTATTTTGAAGATAATTTTAATGGATATAACCAAAGTTATTGGTTGTCAAAAGCAGAAAGCAGAAAGCAATTGATGAACGAATATTTGTGGAATGAAGAACATTCGTGCTATTTTGACTACAACATTGAAACTAAATCACAAGTTATATTTTTATCGGCTACCAGTTTCTTTCCGCTTTGGGCAAACATCGCTACGCAAGATCAAGCAGATAGAATGGTGAATAAAGTACTTCCAAAATTGATGTGTCTTGGCGGCATTGCTGGTTGTTCGGCAGAAGCATTATTCGCTGTTGGCGCAAATCAAATGCAACGCCAATGGGATTTTCCAAATGGCTGGCCTCCACACCAAATTATTATTTGGCAAGGATTGATGAATTATGGCTATCATGAGAAAGCACAAGAATTAATTTACCGATGGCTTTGGATGATTACTAAAAATGCCTGTGATTATAACGGAACCGTGCCCGAGAAATATGATGTAGTGAGCGCTTCTCATAAAGTATTTGCAGAATATGGCAATCAAGGCACCGATTTTGAATACATAACCCGAGAGGGCTTTGGTTGGATGAATGCTTCATTTCAATACGGTTTTAAGTTGTTGAATGCCGATTTTAAACTAAAATTAAATCAATTGATTCATCCTGAAGCGTTGTTCTCTTAAAAGCATTCTTTCACTTTTATTTTAAACTTCTTTAATGCGCTACTGTTTATTTAGATAAACAGTATATCAAATCTATATAAAACATAAAGGGCCTTACAGCACTGAGTTTTTTTAAAAAGCTTCCTCTATTGGAGAAAGTTACAAATTTTATGCAATGGTAATTTATTTAACGATTAGGCAGACAAGGAATTAGTGTGTAATAAAAGTCAAAACACTAAATAATTTTGTATTTTAGCAATAAATAGTTCTAATTTATTAAGAAAAATATTAAACTGTTAATTTAATAATTAAACGGTTAGAAAGATACTTTGAAAACATACCTAATAATTGAGAATGGTTAGCCTTAAATGGGTAATTTTGAGCAGTATTATAGTGTTAATTTTATGTTTGCATTGGTTCCAACATTTTTAATAAAATGATGATCAATAAGCTAAAACATAAATAAATGAAAATAGAATACTAGAAAGAATGAGTTTTTCTTTAGCAAATTGAAATGAATTAAAATTCATAAAAAATAAAATTTAAATTAATAGTATTATGAAAATTATCCTCACGAGTTTATTCTTTATCTCATGTTTATTTTTGACAAGTTTTAATATTCCTTCTAAAAATGCAAAGGTTGTAATTTCAACACAATTTTGTATTGATGATGATGAGGAAGAATTTGTAGAATTAATGAATGGTAAAATCATTAAAGGCAATGTAACTAAATGCAATGTATTTAAAACCAATAGTTTTAAAGCAAAGGGTTCTGGTGAGGTTGTTATTGATGATGTTAAATATGAATACAAGGATGTTATGGCTGTTCAATATAAAAAAGATAGATATAAAAAAAATGTGGACGGACAATTTGCCAAAAGAACTTATAAAAGCAAAATTAGTGTTTACTACACATGGATAGATATTGGTGGCGGAGGCGAAACTCGTAATTTTTATTATATACTAAAAGGTGATACTGGAACCTTAGTAGAAATGACTGAAGCCAATCTCAGAACCATGGTGGGAGATTGCCCTGCTGCTATCGCTGTATTTGATGAATATGACAAACTTACCGGTAGAACCCAAATGAATAGAAGTATAAAAGTTTATTATGACTGTATCGATATGTATGATAAGTGTAAATAAATTTAAATACTTTTAATGAAAAACAGTAATTACTACGCAAGCAATAATACCATACCTCTATTTGTATAAATAGAAAATATCCAGTAACGAAGCTTTGCACCTCGTGTAGCTGCAAAAGGTTATATTATATTACTTCTTTTTATATCTCCAAACATCTTGTTTTAACTGCTAAAATTCACAACTCCAATAGAACTTCTTCTCAATGCCAGTAAGGTTTTACAAAATTGTAGAAATAAAAAAGAGGTCAAAAACGACCTCTTTCTTCAATCAGCTTCTCCTAATGGAGAATGTTACATGTTTGTTGAGATGATTACCTATTCAGGATTATTTAGATTAGTTAATTAAATTATTTTACAATCTTCTAATAATCAACTTGTAATTTTGATTGTAAATTCTATCATAAACTTGATTGATTTTTTGGTCAAATGTTATAGTGAAAGCATCGCTTAATTTATACACTTCTTTCAGTATCATATTATCTTCAAATAGTTCAATACACCATTCACTTCCATAGGAATACTTAGATACTTTATCTATAAGGCACGTATTGTAAATAGTATTAAGCATTTCTTGAAATGTAGTATTTGGAGAGTATTTAATGGTCACTGATTGAAGATGATGATTAAATGCATCATCAATAATAAACACTGAGGTTCTGTATTCATCTTTAATACAACGAACATAAAATCCATCATTAAATTTGTAAGGTTTCCAATAAAGATCACTTTTATCACCAGGTTCATAATAATGACCTTTGAAATCTGGAGTATAAAAATGTGCAATAATATGATCTTGCATTACTTTTATTTTGGAATTACTCCACCAACCAGATGCTCCATTTACAAAGAAGAAACCACCATTATCACCTCTATATCCTGCATGTTGCACTTTAAGTTGTTCCTGCCAATTATGAGTGCTCTTTGTTTGTTCTATTATTCTTTCTAACAGTAGCCAATCATAATGTTCAGGTATTCTATATCCTTCTGGTGCTAATCCTCTTGGATTTAATACTGCATAGGAATTATATATTTTACCATACATACTGTTTTCTATGTTGTTATCATAATAACACCATGCGCCAGTTTTGGTATTTTTCCACTCTTCAGGATCTTGAATATTTGGAATTGGATCACCGTTTCTGTAATGTGATACATCCAGATTTTCAGTGGTCCAGATTTGGTTTCTTATTTTGATTTCTTGCATGATGCTTTGGAATAGATTAGCTAAAGGTTTGACTTTGAATGGACAAATATTTCAACTCTCCTTTGAAAATCTTCATTTGTTTCTCCATCACTATAAACAATATATTCTTCGTTGTTTGATAATTTAATGATTGCTTTTAATTTCATTGTAAAAAGATTAATCTCCATTTTTACAATTGCTAATTCTCTGTAATTCCAGATAATTCTATATGATTTAACTTTTTGTATATTCTAATTTATTTCTGGAAAATTTTCTATTAAGAACCAAAGTCTTTTATTATTAGATTTAAGATAACACTTAAATATTTCAGGACTGTTTTTATATGCACTCATATGATTTTTATGAAAGTTTTTATAAACAGTTAATATTTCAACTAATGGAAATATTACATAATCAAATAGCATTTTATTATTGCTTACATCTAAACTACCTATAGAAATATTATCACTATCATTAATTGGTGCAATAAAAGTATCGATTATTGCAATAAGGGTTCTATGACTTTTTAAAAAAAGGATTTTTTTTCTGCATCCTTTTGTTATCTCATGAATTCTTTCATCTGAAAGAAAGGAATTTTCATAAAGGTTAAAAACTTTTTCTCTATAATCTAATTCATTATAATTTCTAAATATCCACTTTAATGTTGTGAAAGAATATTTATTTTTATCTTTAAATAAATATGCAATAAATAAAACTATAAGAAAAATATCTTTTTTTTCTTTTTCATCTAATTTTTCGAAATTATTAATTAATTCGTTAGCATATTTATGCACTATGGAAGTTTTTTCAGAGTAAAACTCTTTATTTTCTATATATGAAAATTTTCCGAAGTGTTCATCATCAATTATATAATACAAATATTCTCTGTTAGCAATATGACTATATGGAAGATCATAAAATGGTAAGTCAGGATTGAAATCTTCATAATATTCTTCATATTTATGAAATTTATCATTTCTATGTGACTCACTTGTTTTATAGTATTCATTTTTTGTTTTTAAATTAAAAAACTCAACGCGAATAGGATCATATAATGACAAAGTCATTTCAAATTGAGTTTTATTAATACCTTCTAATAAATCATATTTATTTTTATCAATGATAAATTTATTGATGGATACAACAACGAATTTTGTCATTTCATTGTTCAAAAATGTCCCTAATTTTTCAATTCTAAATATATAGCCATCGTTTTTTAATAAACTTGTTTTTAATTTCAAAACTTCAAAATCAATATCAACTTTACAAGTATTGCCTAACACATACAAATTTTTTAATGCATTATTGTTTTCTGGTAAAATCATTGTTAGATATGTTAACAAAGTAAAAATATGTTCTATTGCTTCTTGTGAAAGTTTATTATTTAATGTTGTTTGAAATTCTTTGAAGTCATCACTTAACGTAACCATTGTTTATCCAATAATTTTACAAGTATGCCTCTTACTTGATTACTATATAAAACAAATACGTGAGACAATTGCCATTACTTGTTCTTGAAGAGTCGAATACTCGAGAAACAAAGTAAAGCACGCTGTTTTATCGATACCAAATTTATCTTTCTTACGAAAGTGTTTGTAAATTTATCAAAATTTTAGAGAATCTATAATTACTTGATTAAAATGTGAAGAAATTGACGTTAAAACATTCAATTGTGTGTCTTTAATACAGTCTGCTGTTTTGAAAGTAAAGGAATGAGAATACACAAAAACAAACTTGAAGAAGTAAGGAAATAGAAATTGGTTTACAAATGTATGACATGTAAAAAAAAAAGACCTTACATTGCT
>Ga0209023_10004866_pt1 | contig 15007 bp, 5 predicted proteins | sample LakOneMetagenome_FD_187468 | JGI IMG/M metagenome (GOLD analysis project Ga0209023, IMG submission 187468) | Freshwater and sediment microbial communities from Lake Erie, Canada (SPAdes) (version 2) | ecosystem: Environmental > Aquatic > Freshwater > Lentic | place: Lake Erie, Canada | collected... | reverse complement strand
GCTGTACATTATTTATGAATGGAACTGCATCGGTATTGATAAATCCTTTACCCTCTATTGGTATATCTGTATCGCCATCCAATACCGTCTGTGCGGGAACAACGGTTACGCTTAGTGGAACAGGAGCGGTTTCTTATATATGGAACAATGGGATATTAAATGGAGTGCCTTTTACTCCTTCATCAACTGCAACTTACACGGTAACAGGAACGGATGTGAATGGCTGCACAAACACCAATGCGGCAACAATCACTGTAAATCCGCTGCCTGCAACTCCGGCTATAACCGCGGGCGGGCCAACCACATTTTGCACGGGAGGATCAGTTAATTTATCTGCAAGTACAGCAGGCAATGCACTTAGTTTTGACGGTTTTGATGACTATGTTTCAACAAACCTTTCATTAAGTAACTACAGTAATTTCACAATTGAAGGCTGGGTATATTATAATTCACTTAGCAGCAGGATGGGATTATTTGGACAGGATGGAGCAATCGAGTTCGGTTTTATCAGTAATTCTATGATCGAATGCTGGACTCCAAGTGGTGCATCGCTCGATTGGTCATTCAATAATTCAACACTGCCAGTCGGGCAATGGAATCACCTGGCTGCTGTAGGTAACGGATCATCCATCAAATTATATGTTAACGGTGTATTGGTTGCATCCAGTGCCGCTGTTATTTCAAATTACGGCGCCAGTACGGGTAAGTTTAATATCGGGAATGCTGTTTTTGATCCTTTGGCAATTGCCATTCCATTCAATGGTAAAATGGATGAGATTCGTGTATGGAACATAGCACGCACTGCTACTGAAATACAATCTGCTTACAACAACTCTGTGCCGGTCAGTTCTTCCGGCCTGGTGGCTTATTATAAATTAGATGAGACTTCGGGTGGTACAACTGCTGATGCAACTGCAAACGGGAATACAGGTACTTTAAACAATGGCCCAGCCAGAATAATACCTTCAACGGCACCGTTAGTTAGCGCAGGTAGCTATCTTTGGTCAACAGGCGCAACCACATCTTCCATCTCTGTAACTGCATCTGGCAACTATACTGTTTCGCTGGTAAATGGATTTGGCTGCAGCAGTATAAGTGGCACTGTTACAGTAATTGTGAACCCATTACCGATTGTTAGCTTTACAGGTCTTGCAGGCAATTACTGCTTACCTGCATCCCAGGTTACTTTAACAGGAACACCGGCTGGTGGTATTTTCAGCGGGCCGGGAATTACGGGCAATATTTTCAACCCCACAACTGCGGGTGTAGGGGGACCTTATACGATCAATTATACCTATACTAACGCAAATGGTTGTACTAATACAGCCACGCAAAATGTAACAGTTAATAATCTCCCGGTTGTGAGTTTCAGTGGTCTTGTAACATCGTATTGTGCAACTGAAACTGCGGTTATATTAAGCGGGTCGCCTGCAGGAGGAATATTCACCGGGCCTGGTATCAGCGGCAATTCATTCGATCCTGCCATAGCAGGTGCAGGAGGGCCGTATACTATTACGTATAGTTATACAAATTCGGGTGGCTGTACAAATGCAGCTACACAAACTGTAGCTGTAAAACCATCGGTTCCGGCAGTTATTACAGCGGCAAGTCATTGTACAGGCGTAACGCTTACTGCAACAACATCTCAACCTGCTACTTCATTGATATGGAAATTAAACGGGAATTCTATACAAACGGTAACGCCTGCCTGGAATACAAATGCAACGACTATAGCCGGAGGAAATGGGTCGGGATCTGCTGCCAACCAGTTCAATGTTCCGTTCCATGTATTTGTAGATGGTTCGGGAAATGTATTTGTGGCAGATTATGTAAATCATCGTATTCAGAAATGGCTTCCGGGTGCAACCACAGGCCTTACTGTAGCCGGAGGAAATGGAGCAGGAAGTGCCGCTAATCAATTGAATGTTCCGTCTGCTGTTTTCCTTGATCAGGCTGGTAATATTTATGTTGCTGATGATTTGAATCACCGTGTACAAAAATGGGCGCCCGGATCCACATCAGGCACAACAGTAGCCGGAGGAAATGGAGCAGGAACAGCTGCTAACCAGTTGAATGAACCGGCAGGAGTGTTTGTAGATGCTGCGGGTAATATTTTTGTAACAGAACTGAGTGGCAACCGTGTACAGAAATGGGCTCCCGGAGCTACATCAGGCACAACAGTAGCAGGTGGTAACGGGCAGGGTAGTGCGCAAAATCAATTGAACACGCCTGTTGGGATATGGGTTGATGCTTCCGGTAACGTTTATATAGCAGATCAAAGCAATCACCGAATTCAGAAATGGGCACCGGGCGCTACATCGGGTATAACAGTAGCCGGTGGTAATGGCCCGGGAAATGCAGCGAACCAGTTTCTGATTCCAAGAGATGTGTTTTTAGACCAGGATGGAAGTATTATTGTAGCAGATGCTTTTAACAACAGGATTCAAAAATGGACGGAAGGTGCTGCCAGCGGGACTACAATTGCTGGAGGCACTTCTGGAAACGGAGCAGCCCAATTGAGTTCCCCATCTGGAGTGTTCATCGATGCAAACAGGAATATATTTGTTGCAGATGCCAGTAATAACAGGATACAAAAATTTGCATATCCGAATATTTTTTCAAGGATAGCATCTGCTGCCGGCAATTATACCGTATCAACCACTTCCCTGACTGGCTGTTTAGCAACTTCACAAGTGTATGTTGTTGCGACAATACCGGTGGTTAATCCTATTACGGGGCCAAATGCTGTTTGTATTTCAGCATCAGTTCAGTTGGGAAATACCACTCCCGGCGGTATATGGAGTTCATCCAATTCATCTGTTGCTACAGTTGATGCAAACGGACTTGTTAACGGCCTGTCTGTTGGAACTGCTACTATTAGTTATAGTGTTACCAATGCATGTTCAGCAACAATAGTTAGTCTTCCTGTAACAGTTAGTGCTTGCTATGCTACACTTAACCTGAAATTATTTTTAGAAGGATTCTATACCGGCAGCAATACCATGGCATCCAATCTGTACGACCTTGCTCTGAGCAATGATCCCACGGCCAGTGATAACATCACTGTTAACCTTTGGTCTGCCGGCAGCCTTGCCAATGAAAGCCCCGACTATTCAATAACAACATTACTGCATACTAACGGTACAGCCAGCATGCAGTTTCCAGCGGCAGTTGCCGGGAATTCATTTTATATTGCTGTGAAGCACCGAAACAGTATAGAAACATGGAGTCATGACGCTGTATTGTTCTCAGCAAATACTTCATATGATTTCAGTACCGGCCTTAACAAAGCATATGATGACGGGGTACTTCCACCTATGAAAGCTATGGGTGGCGTATATGCATTCTATGCCGGGGACATCAACCAGGATGGCGGTATTGATGGTCAGGATATGAATGTGATAGACAATGAGATCGGATTCTTTGGATACAATATGTCGGATGTGAATGGAGATATGGGAACAGACGGGCAGGATATGAATTTTGTAGACAATAATTCACAGCTTGGGTTGTTCTTTGCACGACCTTATTAATATTTGAGTTTAAGAAACTCTAATATTAATAAGCAATGTTGATTTCGATTGTTGCGGGTATTGTTTAGCAGCAGTTCCCTGTAATGAATATCTGTTTTAGTACTCAATATGTTATATGATTTTCAAGCCGGATGCTTTCAGTCTTTTAGAGGTTGAAGCTTTCCGGCTTTTTGTTTTATATGATAATTCTCCCACTGCATAGTTTCCCGCTAACCGGGTTTTTGAAGAGAAAAACAGCACTAACATTGAGCATTGAAGCATAAAAATCATAAAAAAGTTTATTTTTGCCGTTTTTCGTATTTCCGCATCCCTTGCTAACTGGCTTAAGAACACCTGGTTCCCTGTCATTTATTTAATGTATTGTATAAAACAGATGATGAAGAAAATCACCTCGTTGGTTACCCTTTTGTTGGTATTTATTTGCGGGTTTGCACAAATACCTCCCGGTTATTATGATGCAGCTGCATCAAAAACGGGTGATAACCTCCGGGCTGCCCTTCGTGATATCATCACTGCAGGAAGTGTAAAGCTTCCTTACACAAGTTCTTCATTCGATGTATGGGATGCCTACTCTGTAACAGATACCAGGCCGGCGAATAACACAGTCATCTGGGATATGTATTCTGATGTTCCCAATGGAAGTCCTGCTTATAATTTTACTATTTACGCAAGCCAATGTGGCACAGCATCAGCAGAAGGGAGCTGTTATTCGAGAGAACACCAGATGCCAAATTCATGGTGGGGTGGTATTGATGATGCAAATAATCCGCAATATACCGACCTCCATCATCTTCCCCCGGCAGATCAGTATGTAAATAGTATGAAGAGCGCCCATCCGATCGGGCAGACAAGTGCCCCTACATGGACTTCGACAAATGGCAGTAAGGTTGGCCCTTGTTCATGGCCGGGCTATGGCGGAACTGTATTTGAGCCGATTGATGCTTATAAAGGAGATTTTGCCCGTGCTTATCTTTACCTGGCAACCCGGTATATGAATTCGCTGAGTTCATGGGTTGTGAATTACCCGGGAACGGAAGGGCAATATGTAATAAATTCTACCGGCAATAATTACAAGCAATGGTTCATTGATATGCTCGTGCAATGGACCATTAATGATCCTGTGAGCCAGAAAGAAATAGACAGGAACAATGCAATTTATTACAATACGCCACAACATAACCGTAATCCTTATATTGATCATCCTGAATATGTATGTATAGTATGGTCATCCACAAGCTGTTCTTCAGGGCCACTTATTTCTTCTGTGTTACAGAGCCCGCTTTATCCCAACAGTTTAAATACAGTATCTGTAACGGCATCAGTTACTTCAATGGCCGCATTGTCTTCTGTGTCACTGGTGTATGGATCCGATGGCGTTAATTTCCTGGATACCATTCCAATGAATGCGGCAACAGGTTCCAATTATATAACAGCGACTGCTATTCCTGCTTCGGCTGCAGGTGCCACTGTTTATTACAGGATGATTGCTGTTGATAATTTGTCCAATACCAGCATCTCATCCATAAACAGCTATACGGTTCTCAAGGAAGAGCCAACAGCATATCCATTGAATTTTGCCTGTGTAACCGGAAGTTCTTCTTCAATATCACTTACATGGGTAGACGCTACTGGTGCATCTGTGCCGGATGGCTACCTGGTTAAAACAAGTAACGTAAGCCTTTCTTCTATTGTTGATCCAGTGGACGGTGTTGCTGAGCAGGATGGCAGTTTTGTGAAAAATATACCCGCAGGTTCACAGGCTGCAGTTTTCACCGGGCTTGCGTCATCATCCAATTATTATTTTAAGGTATATCCTTATACCAATTCAGGTTCTAATATCAACTATAAACTAACTGTACCAGTGCCTTCTACCAGTTGTGTTACTGCTGTGAGCCCTGTTGGAGGTTGTGCTCCGGATCTTATTATCTCTGAATATGTAGAAGGTTCATCCAATAATAAATACATTGAAATAGCAAATTACACCGGTGCTGATGTTAACCTTACTAATTACAGGTTAAGGCTGTTCGCAAATGGTGCTACTACACCTAATAATGATGTGTTGCTATCTGGTATATTGAATAATCAGTCTGTTATAGTTTATAAGAACAGTTCTGCTGCTGCTTACACAGGCACTTCTACAGTAAATTCAGCGATGAATTATAACGGAAATGATGCGATCGGTCTATTTAAGATATCCACGGCTTCTTATGTGGATATTTTCGGGAGGATTGGTGAGAACCCAGGAACTGCCTGGACAAGTGGTGTATTTACAACTGTTGATAAAACACTTGTGAGGAATGCATCTGTAACTGCAGGCATCAGCGTAAATCCAGCCGCAGGCTTTCCCACACTTTCTACTGAATGGACACAGTATGGTACGGATGTAGTGAACAACCTGGGTGCCCATACCATGTCTTGCCCAACATGCGCTTCACCAACTGCAGCTGCCAGTAATATTTCTTTCAGTTCGGTTGGACAGTTATCAATGACGATCAACTGGGCTAACGGTGATGGTAACAAGAGGATAGTAGTAATGAAAGCAGGAAGTGCTGTTACAGGTGTTCCATTGAGCGGAACTTCTTATACTGCCAATAATATATTCGGATCCGGGAGTACTTTGAATGCAGGAGAATATATTGTTTATAATAACACAGGCTCTTCCGTTAATATAACGAACCTCACTGGCGGGCAAACATATTTTTTCAGCATATTTGAATACAATTGTGCCCCGGGATCTGAGATATACCTTATACCCGGTACAACTTCGAGCAGGCAGACTTATTCTATTATTACCGGTACATCTCCTGAAAGCCAGTATTGTGTAACCAGCACAACAGGCTATACCACTACGATTGATTTTAATTCAACGGGTTCTTTCAGCGCCAACACTTATATTGTACAGTTATCTGATGCTTCAGGTTCATTTGCCTCACCGGTAACGATCGGATCACTGGTAAGTAACCTCAATGCTGAAACGGTCACCTGTACAATACCTGCCAACACCCCTTCCGGTACAGGATACCTGATGAGGGTGGTGAGCAATGGTCCTGCAATAACAGGCACAGTGAGCAATCCTTTTGAGATCATTTTATCATCCACTGCGCAGGCTCCTGTCAGTCTTTCTACTGACAGATCAGGCTTCTGTTCCGATGATGCTGGGAACATAACGTTGACCGCTGTGGGCGGTTCCGGAACTGTGTTATCATGGTTCAGTGCATCCTGCGGCGGAACTTTTGTTGGCAGTGGAAACCCATTGATAATTCCTTCTCCATCCGCAACAACAACTTATTATGCTCACTGGGGTACATCGTGCAGTAATTCTGCCTGTGCAAGTGTAACTGTAAGCGTTTCTTCTTTGCCGGTAGCATCAGCCGGTACAGCTATCAGCAGTTGCAGCGGGGCTGCTGCCATTGTTATGACAGGTGCTTCATCAACCGGAACTACCAATAACTGGAGCGGGGGGGCAGGCCTTGGAACCTGGACACAAAATGCAAATCCTGCACTGGCAACGTTTACTCCTTCTGTTTCTGCCGGTTCATTTATTGCAACACTAACTGCTACGGGTGCAGGCAGTTGCCCGGGGGCAACTGCAACTTCTATACGCATTGTCAGTTGGGGAGTTGCCGGTACCTGGACAGGGGCTGTCAGTACCAATTGGTTTACTGCTGCTAACTGGTGTGGAGGAGTGCCATCATCGGGGACAAGTATTGTGATACCTGCATCTTCGCAATTATTGTTTTCACCAACCATCGGTGCAAGCAATGCCACCTGCCTGAATATGACCCTCTCCGGCTCACTTTCCATTGCCAATGGTTTTAATCTTGATGTGAACGGCAACTGGACAAATAACGGCGGCTCATTAACCGGGAGTACGGGAACCATCAGTTTTAAAGGCATATCCAAAACTATTGGCGGTACAGCAAATACTTCTTTCCCTGGAATGATCATCGGCTCCGGGGCAAGCTATACAATGAATAATAATAATGCTGCAACTTCACTGACCTTTTCCCAGGGTACAACATCTTCCTTAACATTGGGAAATATTGTGTTCACAGTTAACGGTAATGTTATTGTTAATAGCCCGCTATCGAATGCTACGAATTCCTGGAACATCAATACCGCTTCGGTGAATGTTACGGGCAATATAACGGTAGGAAGCGGTACCAGTCAATCAAGCAGGATTGCAAAAATTGCTGTTACCTCAGGATCGCTTACGATTACGGGTAACCTTATTTATTCAGTAGGAAATTTCAGTTCCGGAACTGTTGACCTGAGCGGCGGTGCTGCAACACTCAATATAGCGGGCAACATCATTCTTAATTCAGCCGGAACACTATTGCACGGAACAACCAGTACTGTGAATTATAACGGCAGTAGTGCAGGCCAGACCGTAACTACTGGAAGTGGGGTTGCCTATAATAACCTCACATTAAATAATACGAATACTTCAGGCGTAACGCTTGGCGCAGCAATCAACGTTATCAATGTAACCGGCAACCTTTCTCTTCAATCCGGTATATTCAATAATGCTGGTTTCAGTATTGCAGGAGCTGCTGCTAAACAATTTTCTGTATCAAATGGCGCAACTTTCAGGTTGTCGGGCAGCAGTTCCATGCCTACAGGATTTGGAACAGTAAACCTTGGCGTTAGTTCTACAGTTGATTTCAATGGTAACCTGCCACAAACGATAGGAGCTTTTAATTACGGACACCTGACATCTACTTCAACAGGTGCCAGAACATTAGCTTCTTCGGGTATAATAGGTGTTGCCGGGGTTTTTACAGCAGGAATTAATCCTTACACTGTATCAGGGAGTACCATGAATTTTAACGGCAGCAACCAGGTTGTTCCGTCCTTTAACAATACTTCCGGATATAATAATCTGTCAATTTCCCAAACTTCCGGTAATGCTCTATGCGGGGGAAATATAACTGTCAGCGGTACACTAAATCTTGTTTCTGGTAACCTGAACCTGGGTACAAACATTCTTACATTGAGCGGAACTGCTGCTGTTGCCGGAAGTCCTTTTTCTGCCACTAAAATGATCATTGCAGATGGAGGCGGTGAACTGAGAAAATATTTTACAGGTAATGCGTCTTATCTTTTTCCGGTGGGAGATAATTCCGGTACTTCCGAATATTCGCCTGTTGCCGTAAACATTATTTCAGGAACTTATATTGCGGGTGCTTACAGCAGTGTTAAAGTAGTCAATGTAAAACATCCTGCAAATACAAACAGTATCAACTATCTTAACCGCTACTGGACAATTACAAATAATGGCATCAGTAATCCGGTGTTTAATATCGATGTATCTTACGTCGCTGCCGATGTGAATGGATCTGATGCCGCTATTTCAATGGGTAAATACGCTGGTGCTGTTCCATGGACAAAATACAGTGCCGCTAACCAGGCCTTAAAAACCATCACAGCAACGGGTGTATCAAATACCGGGTCTTTAACATTTACCGGCGTTTCATCATCAGGTCCCACCATTAATATCGCCGGTGGGGATGTTTCGATCTGTAATGGTGCAAATCTACAGTTATTCGCTTCCGTTAGCGGATCAACTTCATATACATATTCATGGTCACCCGCTGCAGGTCTGAGTGCGGTTAATATACCTAACCCTATTGCTTCACCCGCAACAACCACTACCTATACATTAACTGTAACAGATGGCAATGGTTTTTCTACTTCTGCACCAACCAGCATTACGGTTAACCAATTGCCTATAGTCAGTTTCAGTGGCCTTGCTGCAACATATTGTACTTCTGATGCTGCTGTAACCCTAACCGGATCTCCTGCAGGGGGAAATTTCAGCGGACCGGGTATCAATGGGAATATATTTACCCCAGCTGCCGCTGGGGTGGGTGGGCCATTTACGGTCATGTATACTTATACAAATCCTTTGACCGGATGCAGTAATAGTATTTCGCAACAGGTAACGGTAACATCCTGTACAGTATTTGCAACACTTGACCTGAAATTATTCCTTGAAGGTTTTTATTCGGGTAATAGCTCCATGAATGCGGGCCTCTTTGACCTGGGGCTGAGTGCAGATCCGACAGCCTCCGATAATATTGAAGTAAACCTTTGGTCTGCAGCAAGCCTTTCAAACGCTGTTCCCGATTATTCAGCAAATGTTCTGTTGCATACAAACGGTACAGCAAGCATTCAATATCCCGCAGCTGTTATTGGTAATTCGTATTATGTAGCGGTTGTGCACAGGAACAGTATGGAAACCTGGAGTAAACTACCGGTAACGTTTAATGGTAATATTTTTTACGACTTCAGTACTGGCCTGGACAAAGCTTTTGGTGATGCAATCAATACTCCCATGAAAAATATGGGAAACGGCGTATATGCATTCTATACAGGTGATATTAACCAGGATGGGGGAATTGATGGCCAGGATATGAATATCATTGACAATGAAATAGGTTTCTTTGGATATAATGCATCTGATGTTAATGGTGATGGTGGAACTGACGGGCAGGATATGAATATCATTGACAATAATTCGCAATTAGGATTGTTCTTTGCCAGGCCTTATTAAATTCGAGGTTTGCGATTGTGTTATTCACCAAACTTCAAACCTGAATTTTCTTACCACGCTTTTGAAACTTTCCCGTTCTCAGCTTTCAGGAAATACAAATGTTTGTTCTCAAAATAATCCGGCTTTGAAGTATTCTTATTGATCACCGGCTTGAAATTATAATTGCAGAAAAGCCGGGCGGTGCTGTCATTTAAATGACTCATAAAATCATCCGGGTGGTTCGTGAGTAATTGTGAAAAAAGGAAAACAGTTTCGAAACCTTTATAGGCATAATCAGACGGAACTCCTTTATATTTCTTGAGGTAAACATCCTGTAACATCTTACTGTAATTATCGGATTTGCTATTGTAAAATGGTGAAGTATACACAACAGGAAAGTCTGCCAGGCTATTCTTTTTAGTGAATGATTTGAATGCATCCCAGTTCGGCATTCCTATCAGGGTTACGGGGTAAGTTTTTTTCAGTGACTTTGCTTCTTTGGCAAGATTGAATGCGAATTCTTCATCCAGGCTTCCACCAATCAGTATATTTTTACTGTTACTGTCAAGCTTGTTTTTTAAAATATAATAATTACTGTCATTGAAATTGATCATTTGTATATTCAACAGCGGTTTATTATCCGGTTCATTGATCGCTTTGAAATAGCGTGCAACCTTATCTTCCTGATTTCCCGCTCTCCTGCAAAGGAATATCTTATCGGTTCCGTGGTTTTGCAGTAAATATCCATAAATAGCTTCACAATGTGCCCTTAGGGTTGAGTTCACAATTACGAGGAATGGATTGTTGGTAACCCCGGCATCATTTGGATAAGTTGCAGAAATGAAAGGTATGTTCTTTTGTAAAGCAAAATTTGCAAGCTTCAGGTATTCTTCATCTTTAACTGAACCTATTATAAGGTCAAGACTATCCAGTTTTTTATTGACGATAAGTGAATCGATATTTTCTGTTGCTGATTTGGAATCATAAATGATAGCATTGATATTCCCGTTGGTTATTGGCAGGCTGTCAAGGGCAACCTGGGCACCCTGTACAAAATCAAGTCCCTGTAATGTAAAGCGGGGAAAAATTTTCGTGTACCTGTAACTGTTACCAGTGAAAACCGAATCAAGATACAGTGCTGCAAAAATGCCGACTTTATAAGTCTTAAAGCCAGGAGCCTTGTTGCCCTGTGCCCTTACCGGTAAATTAAATAATGATACCAGCGTTATTAAAACAATTATAGCCTTTTTATACATCGTTTTCATTTATACATCAAACTTTTAATACTTATTCCCATTCAATGGTTGCGGGAGGTTTGCTGCTTATGTCATAAACAACCCGGTTGATCCCTTTAACATTATTGATGATCTCATTGGATACAGTTGCCAGAAAATCATAAGGTAAATGTGCCCAGTCTGCAGTCATCCCATCCACGGAAGTTACTGCTCTCAGGGCAATCGTGAATTCATAAGTGCGTTCATCTCCCATTACACCAACACTTTTTACCGGTAGTAAAATTGTTCCTGCCTGCCACACTTTATCATACAGACCGGATTTTTTCAAACAGCTTGTATATATGTGGTCCGCTTCCTGCAACAACCGTACCTTTTCTTCAGTCACTTCTCCCAGGATCCTTATTGCCAATCCCGGTCCGGGAAAGGGATGGCGGAAAAGTAATTCACGTGGAATACCAAGTTCCAGCCCGATCTTTCTCACTTCATCTTTAAATAAAAAGCGCAGGGGTTCAACCAGTTTCAGTTTCATGGTTTCTGGTAAACCGCCAACATTGTGATGAGATTTTATCGTAACAGAAGGGCCATGAACAGAAACAGATTCTATTACATCCGGGTAAATGGTTCCCTGGCCGAGAAATTCTATGTTTTCCAGTTTATGAGCCTCCTGGTCAAATATTTCGATAAAGCTGTTGCCTATCGCTTTTCTTTTTTCCTCTGGCAATACTTTACCGGCAAGTTTGGTGTAAAAATGTTCAGCAGCATTTACCCCGGTTACGTTTAAGCCTAACTGTTTGTATGTGAGGAGTACTTCTTCAAATTCATTTTTGCGTAACACACCGTTGTCAACAAAAATGCCGAATAGGTTATTCCCAATGGCACGGTGTATGAGTGTTGCGGCCACAGTGCTGTCAACACCTCCGCTTAAACCCATTACAACTTTGCTGTTGCCTAATAATGCTTTTAAAGATGCAACCGTATCCGTTATATAATGTGCCGGTGTCCAGTCGCAAATACATTTGCAAACATTTGACAAGAAATTTTTTATGATATTTTTCCCTTCAGTTGAATGATATACTTCCGGATGAAACTGCAAACCATAAATTGTATTGACAGAAGATCCAGTGCTTTTAAATGCAGCAACAGGTATACTTTCTGTAGTTCCGAGTAATTCAAAGCCTTCAGGCAGTTGCTTGATGGTATCGCTATGGCTCATCCACACCTGTGAAGTTGCAGGTAACCCTTGCATCAGGTCATTTTCTTTAGTGATCGTCAACATAGCACGTCCATATTCCCGTTTGTCGCTTTTTGCAACAAGTCCGCCAAAATTTTTTGCTGTAAGTTGTGCGCCATAACAGATACCCAATACAGGAAGTTTATCTGCCATTGCTTTTACATCAACAAAAGGGGCTTTTTCTTCATTTACTGAAAAAGGCGAGCCGGATAAAATGATGCCTTTTAATGAAGGTTCGTAATTGATTTCTTTGTGAAAAGGGACGATCTCGCAGTAAACATTCGCTTCTCTTACAACCCTTGCGATCAACTGTGTATATTGCGATCCAAAATCAAGAATGATAATCTTTTCTGTCATAAGGCTGCAAAGGTAATACAAGATAACGGATACAAGATGCCGGATACAACATACTGATGTGCTATCCGCTAACAAATAGGTAATTACCTTATAAAAGGTTTGTAATAGCCGATATTATTTTAAATCTTTGCGGGTAAATTTTTAAGCCATGAAAAAATTATTGATCCTTATTTTATCAATTTCAGTTTTAGCCGGATGCCGTATGAAGCGGGGTAGTGGTAATATCATTACCGAAAAGCGCAACACCGGTTCTTTTAAAAGCATAAATGTTGGAGGAGGCTTTTCCGTGGAACTTAAAACAGGTCCAACGGAAGTTATAGTAGAATCAGATGATAATATCATCAAATATATTGAAACAGAGGTTGAGAACGGACAGTTGAAGGTTCGCCTAAGGCACCTCACCAGTATCAGTGATGCCCATATGAAGGTTTATATATCCTCGCCGGAAATAAATAATATTGATGCATCCGCATCAGCAGATATTGAAGTAAAAGATGTCTTAAGATCGGAGGGTGCCATTGAACTGCATTCATCCAGTGGGAGCAGTATAAATGCTAAACTTGATGCCCCGGAAGTTATTGTAAATGCCAGCAGCGCAGGGGGAATGGACCTTTCCGGCCGCACGAGGGACCTTAAAGCAACTTCTTCAAGCGGGGCCACTATCAACGCAAAGGAACTGCTAAGTGAAAATGCAGTGATTAATGCCAGTAGCGGGGCGTCGGCACATGTTCATGCCAGCCTGAGTATTGATGCCAATGCCAGCAGCGGGGGAAATATTAGTTATCGCGGAGGAGCCACGAATGTAAAAAAATCTGAAAGCAGTGGAGGTGGGGTAGAGAAAGAATAAATAAACGGATGTTCATAAGTCCAAACTAATTTAAATGCCCGGCCTGCGACAGGACGGGCATTTAAATTATGCAGGTACATACTTCTCCAATTACCTGCCCTTCTTTTTGTCAACTTCGTTACCTATTATATACCCGCTCGCCGCCCCTATAACTGCTCCTGCAACTGCTCCAACACCACGGTTATTTTTATTAATTATCGCTCCTGTTACCGCACCAGTACCTGCTCCAACAAGGGCTCCTTTTGCCCTATGACTCCAGCCTTTCTTTTTTTTAGGTGCTGTAGCGGTGGCGGTTGAACTGCTTGACGAGGTGCTGGTTGCCTGGTTCTGTGTGTTTGCACTGCTGTTTTTATTAACAGGATTTTCCTTTTTTTTGGTTGGGATCGTTTCAAATGCTGATCCGGCTTTGGCCCCATATTTTTGTTTGTCGGCACTCTTATCAGTAAGCACATTATTATTATACAATGATGATGTGTCTTGTACCATTACAACTTTTGTTTTTTCTTCATCTGAATTGCCATACTTACATGCTGTAAATACTACTGCCAATGCAAGTATTGATAATAACTTTTTCATAATTCCCTTTTTTAGTTTTTGATATGAACAACTTTTGCAGAAGCAATTTAATCCTGCTGCCTGCGCAGCTGTTATTGGAATACCGTGCCAAAATCATTGAGTGTTAGATAATTATATCGATATGATATGTTGTAAACTGATAATCAGTAAGGTGGTGATTATCGTTGATCGAAGGGAAATCGTATTCTTTTAATCTTATTCCGCATAGATAAAAATCATCTCAGCTATCTTACGATCTCCGCCGGTGACATTATCTCTTATGAATATCGTTTTAGGGATAAGGCAGCTCTTAAGCAGTTAATTATTGTACTATGCATTTATTTTCTAAAAAACTTTTCCTAATAGTTTGCTATTTAAAATATAGCCCTTACCTTTGCACTCCAAATTAAAAAACGGAATTTTAAAAGTTCTTTATATATGTCACAACGAATCAGAATAAAACTACAGTCTTACGACCATAATTTAGTAGATAAATCTGCTGAAAAGATCGTAAAAACTGTACGCAGTACGGGTGCAGTGGTAACAGGACCAATTCCTTTGCCTACACACAAGAAGATCTTTACTGTATTGCGTTCTCCTCACGTTAACAAGAAAGCCCGTGAGCAGTTCCAATTGTGTACACACAAACGTTTGTTAGACATTTACACCAGCAGCAGCCGTACGGTTGACGCTCTAAGCAAATTGGATTTGCCA
>Ga0209023_10004865_pt1 | contig 15014 bp, 19 predicted proteins | sample LakOneMetagenome_FD_187468 | JGI IMG/M metagenome (GOLD analysis project Ga0209023, IMG submission 187468) | Freshwater and sediment microbial communities from Lake Erie, Canada (SPAdes) (version 2) | ecosystem: Environmental > Aquatic > Freshwater > Lentic | place: Lake Erie, Canada... | reverse complement strand
CGGCGGTGGAGTTGCCGCCCGAACCGGCGATGACCGGAATACGGCCGGCCACGTGGTCCACGGTCAGCTTGATCAGCTCGCAGTGCTCTTCCGGGCTGACGGTGGCCGATTCGCCGGTGGTGCCGACGATCACGACGCCGTCGGTACCTTCGGCCACGTGCCAGTCGAGCAGTTTGCGCAGGCTGTCCTTGTCGAGACTGCCATCCTCAAACATCGGCGTGACGATTGCTACTATGCTGCCCTTGATCATAATTTCTGGTACGTGTTGGAAAATAAAAATCCGATTGTAGCGGATAGCCCGGCGCTGTGGTTCATTCGGCACCAGATAAATGGTCGAGCTTTACCTCGGTTTGCACCGCGCCCTGCCCCGCAGCGCACAGGCGCTGCACCCGCGCCGGCTTCGGCCGGGCGATGACGCCGTCCTCGAAAGCCAGGACCTGCAGCCCGCCGCCGGCCGCATGGTCCAGCAATTCGCCGGGACGCAGCAGAAAGGCCGGGTTCGACGGCTTGCCAAAAAGTTCATTCCCGAGCGCGAAGGTTTCGTAGAGCAGCACGCCGTTCGGCGCCAGGCTGGCCATCAGTTGCGCCATCAGCGGCCGGTGCAGGTAATTCGTGACGACGATGCCGGCAAAGCGGCCCGCCGCGAAGGGCCAGGCGGCGCCGTCGACTTCCAGGTCGTGTTCGAGGGTGACGATGCCGGGGCCGGCGGCCGATGCCAGCGCCTGCGGGTCGCGGTCGACCGCCAGCACCGGATGGCCGAGGCCGGCGAACAGGCGCGCGTGGCGGCCGCTGCCGCAGGCCAAGTCCAGCACTTCGCCGGGCGGCACCAGGTGGGCGAAGCGCCGCACCCAGGACGAGGCGGCGAGGCTTGGCGCAGGGGTCGGCGAATGCGTCATGACAGCAGCCAGGCCAGCGGCGTGGTGATCAGCTCGACCGCCTGCGCGCCCAGCCACATCACCGGCTGCACCCAGAAGGCGAGCAGGTTGAAGTACAGCAGCGCCAGCAGGATGAAGAAGCCGTAGGGCTCGATGCGGGCGAACTTGAAGGCGATTCGGTTCGGCAACATGCTGGTCAGCACGCGTCCGCCGTCCAGCGGCGGCAGCGGGAACAGGTTGAAGGCGAAGATCAGCAGGTTCGTCACCAGCCCGGCGCGCGCCATCTTGTTCGGGAATTCCTCGTCGATGCCGAAGGCCACCAGCAGCATGCCGAACACCACCCACAGGAAAGCCATCAGCAGGTTGGCGGCCGGTCCGGCCAGCGCCACCCAGGCCATGTCGCGCTTCGGATTGCGCAGGTTGCCGAACTGGACCGGCACCGGCTTCGCATACCCGAACACGAAGCCGCTCGTCAGGTACAGCACGATCGGGATGATGATGGTGCCGAACAGGTCGATATGGACCAGCGGGTTCAGGGTCATGCGGCCCTGGGCATAGGCGGTGTTGTCGCCGAGGCGGCGGGCGGCATAGGCGTGGGCCGCTTCGTGCAGGGTGATCGCGAACAGCACGGGCAGCGCGAAGACCAGGATGTTTCTGAAATTTTCAACCATGGGGAGGGATTCTAGCAGAGCCGGGCAAGGGAACCCGGCAGGCGGCCCGGGGCGCAGGATGCGCGGCCGGGCCGGCCGGAGTGGCAGTGGCGCAGGGAACTTACAGGCCGAAGGCGGCGGGGTCGCCCCTGCCCTCGCGCAGCAGCACGGGCTCGGGGCCGGTGAGGTCGACGATGGTGGTTGCTTCCAGGGTGCCGGCGCCGCCGTCGATCACCAGGTCGATCTGCTTTTCCAGGCGCTCGCGCACCTCGTCCGGGTCGGACAGCATGTGGTCGTCGCCCGGCAACTGCAGCGTGGTGCCGATCAGCGGCTCGCCCAATTCTTCCAGCAGCGCCAGCGTGATCAGGTTTTCCGGCACGCGCAGGCCGATGGTCTTGCGCGACGGGTGCGACAGGCGCCGCGGCACTTCTTTCGTCGCTTCCAGGATCACCGTGTACGGGCCCGGCGTGGTGGCCTTCAGCAGCCGGTACTGGCTGTTGTCGATGCGCGCGTATTGGGCGATTTCCGACAAATCGCGGCACAGCAGGGTCAGGTGGTGCTTGTCGTCGATGCCGCGCACGCGGCGCAGTTTCTCGACCGCGCCTTTGTCGTCGAGCTGGCACACCAGCGCGTAGGCCGAGTCGGTCGGCAGCGCCGCCACGCCGCCCGCGCGGATGATCTGCGCGGCCTGCTTGATCAGGCGCGCTTGCGGGTTTTCTGGATGGATCTGGAAAAATTGGCTCATCGGTTTCCTGTCTGATTAACGGATGGCCTGGAGCGCGGCGATGCGCTCTTCCATCGGCGGGTGGGTCGAGAACAGCGCGCCCCAACCGCCACCGCCGCCCGAGATGCCCGAAGCGTTCAGCGACGACGGCAAGGCGCCCGGCTGCAGGCCGCCCAGGCGCGCCAGCGCATGCTGCATCGGCACCGTGCTGCCCAGGAGTTTAGCCGAGCCCGCGTCGGCGCGGAATTCGCGCTGGCGCGAGAACCAGGCGACGATAATCGAGGCCACCAGGCCGAACACGATTTCGCACACAAAAACAGTGACCATGTAGCCGATGCCGGGGCCGCGGTCGTCGTTACCGCGCAGCAGGACCTTGTCGACAAAGAAGCCGACCACGCGCGCCAGGAACACGACAAAGGTATTCACCACGCCCTGGATCAGGGTCAGCGTGACCATGTCGCCATTCGCGATGTGGGCCACCTCATGGCCGAGCACGGCCTCGACTTCGTCCTGGGTCATGCCTTGCAGCAGGCCTGTGGAGACGGCGACCAGCGCGGAATTTTTAAAGGCGCCGGTGGCAAAGGCGTTCGGTTCGCCGTCGTAGACCGCTACTTCCGGCATGCCAATGCCGGCACGGTCGGCCAGCTTGCGCACGGTGTTCACCAGCCACTGCTCGGTGGCGTTTTGCGGCTGGTCGATGACGCGCGCGCCGGTCGACCACTTGGCCATAGGCTTACTCAGCAGCAGGGAGATGATGGAGCCGGTGAAACCGACCACCAGCGAGAAGACAGCCAGGGCGCCGACATTGATGCCCTCGGCGGTCACCGCGCGTCCCACACCCAGCAGGTTCAGGACAACGGTGAGCACCAGCACAACCGCGAGGTTGGTGGCGAGGAACAAGACGATGCGCTTCATGGGTACAGCCTCCGGCGGAAATGACATTAACAGGCTGCCAAGATAGGGCTGAGTGCCGGGAAATTCAAGGGCGGGGGCTTATGGGGGGCTTAAGGCATATGCCGCGGGGCACGGAGACTGACAGCGTGGGCACGGGGCGCCCACCCTACTTCGTTAAGGCCAACAAAGTGTGCGATCGCAGGGTGGGCGCTCCTGTGCCCACGCGTTCAACCAGCGCATGCATCGCTGTAAGGAATTCTAGCTGGTCATGGCTTCAGAACCAGTCGTGCCAGACCGGGGTGACATTGGCCGGCAGCGGCGGCAAGGCGTCGAATTCGACGCGCGCTTCGCCGGGGGCGTGGAAGTCGGTGCCGCGCGAGGCGAGGAAGCCGTAGCGGCGCGCGACTTCGGCATACACGGCGTACTGGTCGGGCGTGTGGCTGCCGGTGACGACTTCGATGGCGTTGCCGCCGAGCTGGCGGAACTCGTCGAACAGCACGCCTTCGGCCGTGCTGTCGAACTTGTAGCGGCCCGGGTGGGCGATCACGGGAATGCCGCCGGCGCCCTTGATCCAGCCCATGGCCTGGTCGAGCGCGGCCCATCGGTGCGGCACGTAGCCCGGCTTGCCTTCGCTGAGGAACTTGCGGAAAACCTCGGGCGTGCTGGTGCAGCGGCCGGTCTCGACGATGTAGCGCGCGAAATGGGTGCGCGACAGCAGGTCGGGGTTGCCGACGTATTTCAGGGCGCCTTCGTAGGCATCGGGGATGCCGGCCTGCTCCAACTGGGCGGCGATCTCGCGTCCGCGCGCGTCGCGGCCCTGGCGCGTGGCGGCCAGGCCGGCCAGCAGCGCGGGATTGTCTTCGTCGACGTGCAGGCCGACCAGGTGCACGGTCTGGTTGGCCCAGGTGACCGAGATTTCGACGCCGGATACGAAACGCATACCGAGCTCGTTTGCCTTGGCGCGCGCTGCCTTGATGCCGCCGACTTCGTCGTGGTCGGTCAGCGCCCAGGCATCGACCCCGCCCTTGCGCGCATAGGCGGCCACGGCGGCCGGCGCGAGGACGCCGTCGGAAACGTTGGAATGGCAGTGCAGGTCGACTTTCAGCATGGATGCGGTGCGTGTGCGGATACTGGACGGAGCGGACATTGTACGCCGCAATGCGCCAGCTGTGCGGGGCGGCTGGGCGGTGCTAGAGTTGTTGTTTTCTCTTGAACTTGGGCGGCGGGGATGAAGACGTATCGGGGGAGTTGTCATTGCGGAGCGGTGCGGTATGAGGCGGACTTCGACCTGGCGGCGACGGGGACGGTGAAGTGTAATTGTTCGATTTGTACGAAGATGCGGTTCTGGGCGGTGCAGGTGGGGGCGTCAGCGTTTCGATTGGTGCAGGGGAAGGAGGCGCTGGGGGAGTACCGGTTTGGGGCGCGCAGGGATGGGCATTGCTTTTGCCGGGTGTGTGGGGTGAATGTGTTTTCGACGGGGGAGTCGGTGTTGCGCGGGCCGTTTGTTGCGGTGACGGTGGCCAGTCTGGATGATGTCGAGGTGGAGGAACTGGTTTCGGCGCCGGTCAGGTATATCGATGGGGCCAATGATAATTGGGGGGCGGCGCCGGTGGAGACGCGGCATTTGTGACATGCGGGTGGACGTGGGGGGGAATGCATGCGGACGTGGGGCTGTTGCCTGCTCTGTTATTGGTATGTTGAATCCGCGTGGGCACGGAGTGCCCACCGTACGGGACACGTTGCGTATCCGCGTTTCGAATGATCTCGTTGTTGGCGGTGATGGTTTTTGTGTGAACTCGCTATTGGCGGTAATGGGTTTGTATGAACTCGCCGATATCGGTGACCGTACGGTGGGCACCCTGTGCCCACGCGGATCATGCACACCGATAACGGCACAGGCAACAGCCCCACGTCCCCGCGCACACCACCCGTTCAACGCCCCAGAAACGCCTCGATCAGGCGCGCCAGGACCCGCGGCTGGTCGTGATGCACCATGTGCCCCGCCTCCGGCACGATATGCGCCTCCACCGACGCCATGTGCGCGAGGCGGCTGTCCACCTCGGCGCGCATCCCGTCCTGCGGACCCATCCAGCGCCACATGTCCGTTTCGGCCGCCTCGATCCACAGCACCGGCGCGCTGATCTTCTTCCAGATCGCAACCATCTCGTCCAGGTGATACAAGAGCGGCCCGCTCATCTTGTGCGCCGGGTCGCCCAGGATCTCGTACTCCCCCGCCTCGTTGCGCGCCGACCAGTGCTCGGCCAGGAAAGCGGCGCGGTCCTCGGGCAGGCGCGGGTTGGTTTTCTTCAGCCGCGCCGCCACCTCCTCCAGGCTGGCATAGCCGCGCATGACCGGCGGCGTCTTGAGTTCGTCGAGCCAGCGCGCCATGCGTTTCGGCGCCTGCTCGGGCACGCTGCCCTGCAAGCCGATGCCCTCCAGGTTGATCAGCTTCGCCACCCGCTGCGGCCGCACGCCCGCATACAGGCTGACCGCGTTGCCGCCCATGCTGTGGCCAAGCAGGTTCACCGGTTCGTTTGGCACGTAATGGTCGAGCAGGAAGTCGAGGTCGGCCACGTAGTCGGGGAACCAGTAGGTATCGGTCCCGGTCCGCTCGGTCAGGCCGAAACCGCGCCAGTCGTGGGCGATGACGTGCCAGTCGCCTTCCAGGCAATCGACGATGAACTGGAACGAGGCCGACATGTCCATCCAGCCATGGGCCATGAAGATCTTCGGCGCGCCTTCGCGGCCCCAGTGGCGCACGTGGGTGCGCAGGCCGCGCACGGTAAGGAATTCGGAACGGGATGGTGTCATGAGGTCGGCTCGCCAGTCAAAAAATAGTACGGTCGTTCGGATCAATCGCCCGATTATACGCATGCAGTTGAATTCCTGTCTGCCATCCCCATTTGGTGGGCTGATCGAAAGATTGGACTGATCGGACGATGGCGGGCGCGAGGGCGTAAAATAGCGCTACTACAACCCTTCCGCGAGCAATCCATGGCGATTTACCAGCTGGGCGAGCATGCGCCCGAGATCGACCCGTCGGCGTTTGTTGCCGACACGGCCAACCTGATCGGCAAAGTCACGCTCGAGGCGAATACCTCGGTGTGGTACGGCGTGACGATCCGCGGCGACAACGAGCGGATCACGATCGGCGAAAACAGCAACGTGCAGGAAGGCACGGTGATGCACACCGACATGGGCTACCCGCTCACGCTCGGCAAGGGCGTGACCGTCGGCCACCAGGCCATGCTGCATGGCTGCACGGTCGGCGACGGTTCGCTGATCGGCATCCAGGCCGTGATCCTGAACGGCGCCAGGATCGGCAAGGGATGCCTCGTCGGCGCCGGCGCGCTGGTTACCGAGGGCAAGGAATTTCCCGACAACTCGCTCATCATCGGTGCACCTGCGAAGGCGGTACGCACCCTCACGGAAGAAGACCTGCTGCGCCTGCAGGCCAATGCCGCCAGTTACGTGGCGCGCGGCCAATTGTTCAAGGCGCAGCTCAAGCAAATCGGATAGACAATGACGACAACGGATACCAAAGACACCCTGCAGAAATTCATCTTCGACAACGCCGCCGTGCGCGGCGAGCTGGTCGAGATTTCCGACACCTGGCGCGAGATCCAGGCCCGCCACGGCTACCCGAAAGCCGTGCGTTCCCTGCTGGGCGAAATGGTAGCCGCAGCCGCCCTGCTCTCGGCCAACCTGAAGTTCAACGGCTCGATCGTGATGCAGATCCACGGCGACGGCCCGGTGCGCCTGCTGGTGGTCGAGTGCGACGCCGAGCTGCGCATCCGCGCCACGGCGAAACTGGCGCCGGACGCCGACGTGGCGGACGACGCCACCCTGCGCCAGTTGCTCAACGCCAACGGCCAGGGCCGCTTCGTGATCACCCTCGATCCGCTCGACAAGGTGCCGGGCCAGCAGCCCTACCAAGGCATCGTGCCGCTCGACGGCGAGAGCATGGCGACCGTCATCGAAAACTACATGTTGCGTTCCGAGCAGATGGACACGCGCCTGTGGCTGGCGGCCGACGACAAGGTCTCGCGCGGCCTGCTGCTGCAAAAGCTGCCGCGCCACACCGGCAAGGACGACCAGGTGAAGCAGGCCAGCGAAGAGGAAGACCTGGAAACCTGGAACCGCGCCGTCATGCTGGCCAGCACCCTGAAGGGGGAAGAACTGCTGAGCACCGGCATCGAAACCCTGCTGAACCGCCTGTTCTGGGAAGAAACGATCCGCGTGTTCGACCCGCAGCACCCGCAGTTCCACTGCTCCTGCACCCGCGAAAAGGTGGGCAACATGCTGAAGATGCTGGGCAAGCCGGAAGTCGACGCGGCGCTGGCCGACCTGGGCGAACTGGGCATCAACTGCGATTTCTGCGGCAAGCACTATGCCTTCGACAAGGTCGACTGCGCGCAATTGTTCGCTACACCAATCACGGCCGACGCCACCGCGCCTGCCGACGAAACGAAACACTGATCAAGGACCCTGGACGATGCGCGACACGCCCCGCTCTGCTTTTCCCCACATCGTCGCCCTGCCGACGCGCTGGATGGACAACGACAGCTACGGGCATGTCAACAACGTCAACTACTACAGCTTCTTCGACACCGCGGTCAATCGCTACCTGATCGACCGCGGCGTGCTCGACATCCACAAGGACGAGGTCGTCGGCTTCGTCGTCGAGACCGGTTGTTCCTACTTCAGTTCCATTTCCTTCCCCGACGTCATCCAAGTCGGCGTGCGCGTGAGCAAACTGGGGAATGCCAGCGTGCGCTACGAGATCGCGCTCTACCGCAACGACGAGCCGCTGCCGGCTGCTGCCGGGCATTTCGTGCATGTGTACGTGCACCGGCCGAGCGGCAAGTCGGTGCCGATTCCGGAACGGACGCGCGCAGTGCTGCAGGCATTGCTGAACGGCTGAGCGCATTTCCGTTCAGTCGTGCGGCTCAGTCGTGCGGCTCAGTCCTCCTGCTCAGTCCTGCTGATAGTCATCCGCCAGTACGTCGTCCGCGCGCCGCAAGCCACGGCCGCGCCGCTCGAATTTTGGCTCGACAAATTGCTGCGCACCCTTGACGATGGCTTGCGCGGTTTCCAGCGTTTGCGCCATGGCAGCCGCCACTTCGCGCATGGCGCCCACAGGTGATTCGGGAGGCGGCTTGCCAGCCTCCAGTTCGCGCCGCAGGACAGACGCCAGCTTCCAGCGCGCATCGCTGGGCCGGCGTACCCATAGTTCACGCCAGGCATTGCGCGGTTCGCCCATCACCGCCAGCACGAACTGGCGCGGCGACACCTGCCTGGCGCCATACATCAGCACATCCTGGCTGACCTCGGCGTAGTGATAGCATCCTTCGTGATAAACGCGCAGTTCGCTGCCATGCCCCAGAAACAGGCATTTCCACTGGTAGCCGCCCGGCCTGCGATGGGAGGCGCCGGGATCGCGGGCGATCTCTCCCGCTTCGCGCGCGGCAATCCATTCGCGCACAGCAGACTCCAAGGCTTCGTCCGGCGACAAACTACTTCCAGAGCGCTCTAGATAAACGGCAAGCTCGCGCAGAGCAGTGGTGGCCCGTAAGTCCGGCCCTCTTTCAACGTGTCTCATCTGGCGTTCTCATTTGTTCTCATCCGTTCTCGTTTGACCTCTGCCATTTTGACAAGTTCAAATAGAGAATGAATGAGACAAAATGAGAACGCTGAATGAGACGCTTTGGGAGAGGGCCTGTCGAGAGCCCTCCCCACCTCGTCTCTGTTAAGAGAAGAACTGGCTCCGCTGCAATTTGCTCCGCTGCATTTGCTCCGCTGCATTGCTCACTGCCAGACCTTGGCTGGACACAAGCAAGCGATGCAACGCGGGTGGGGCGATTCAACGCAGGTGCGCGATCTCCACCGACCCGTCCTCGTCGAAGATCGGCGACGTCTTCGCCAGGCGCACGGCATCGTTGAAATCGTTCGCGCCGATCACGCAATAGCCCGACATGGCGCTGCTGCTGATCTTCGGGCCGAGCAGCCGGGTCGGCACCTCGACGCTGCCCTGGCTCAGGGCGCCGCGGTCCAGCAGCGCCCTGCCCAGCGAATCGAACCAGGACTCCCACTGCAATGGATCGTGCTGCCGGCCTTCGGCTTCCCCGACGGTCGATCCCCGAAAAACGATCAGAAACTTGTCCATGCCGGCCCCTCACAGGTTGACGTGACCTGAACTGTAGCACCGGCCCGGCAGCGGCGACGCACCGCACCGGAAAGGCAAGCCTTATCGTGCCGCAGGATTTTCCGGCCGGTGCTAAGCTGTGCATTGTTAATAGTGCTACAACTTTTAACAAGCACTATCACCTCACTACAGGAGAACCGCAATGCACATGGATACCGGCATCAGCACCGAAGACCGCGCCAAAATGGTCGAATCGCTCTCGAAGGTACTGGCAGACGCCTACATGCTCTACCTGAAGACCCACAACTTCCACTGGAACGTGACCGGCCCGCTGTTCTCGAGCCTGCACGTGATGTTCGAAGAGCAGTACACCGAGCAATGGAACGCACTCGACGAGATCGCCGAGCGCATCCGCGCCCTGGGCCACTTCGCCCCGGCCACCTACAAGCGCTACGCCGAGCTGTCGAGCATCACCGAAGAGCCGGAAGTGCTCTCGTCCAAGGAAATGATCCGCCAGCTGGTGGACGGTAACGAAATCCTGATCCGCACCCTGCGCGCAGGCGTGAAGGTCGCTGACGAACTCGACGATTACCCGACCGCCGACATGCTGACCACCCGCATGGAAGTGCATGAGAAAAACGCCTGGATGCTGCGCTCCTTCCTGGAGCAAGGCGCCGGCGCGCAACAAGGCGACGCGTCGTCGGATTAAACATTCGAAACAAGCAAGCCAATGCATGGCGCATCGATCCTGGTCGATGCGCCTTGCCTCCTTACCCTCCCCGCATCAGCCCCTCCCCGCAGTTCACCTTCCGTGGCTGGAAATCGTTGTATAAAAGCGAATGGCATGCCGCCGATAAAGGTTAAAGTTATACTTTGGCATCAATCGCAAGGCGCAGCCCGGCCTGACGATCAAGCGTTTTCCCAGCCGCGAACAAGTTGAAGAACAGAGCGACATGCTCCATGTGCCTTGCCACATGCGGGCATGACCAAGTTGTCGTGCAATGCCTCACAAAGGATGAGCGATGCGCCTCAAGTTCACCTACATCGAAGCTGCGCCGGTGTCCTCACCGTACGGCGGCTTACAGGAAGATGTCCGCCAATTCTTCCAGAGCGTCAAGAGCCGAGCGAAAACTACCGCCGAAGAGGGCGACGCCCTGCTGGAACGGGCACTGCCTCATCTTGCAAACTACAGCCATCTCGATCCGCTGAACGCCGAGGACCTGCGAAAATTCCAGGGCGCGCGCGACCCGCATGGACAGCCCGTTTCGGCTGGCCAGGCGATCCACAATACCTTGCACGAGTACGAGCAGCGCTACATGAACAGTGGGCTCGGCGGCAAGCCGGGCGGCAAATCGGCACTCCAGATCCTGCTGACCGAATTCGAAGCGCGCTTCGGTTACCGCAAGATCCGGATCGCTCCCCTTGGCGGCGAGGTCTACGGCATCTCCTGCGAAACGAGCGCGGGGCCATTGCTATCGTTCGGCACCTTGTATGTTGCCGACAGCCGCTTCGTGGATGCGGGCGTCCGGGATACCGGTCTGCGGGCAGGGGTCTACGTCGACCGCGACGCTCCCGAGGGCCGGCACTATATCAAGCTGCCCGACGGCAGTTTCGTGAAGCGTTTCGTCATGCGCGGCCTGAGCGCCTACGACGCCATGCGTTTGTGGGCGTATCAATCCCTGACCCCGACCTACAACGATCCGGGCATCGTCGACCAGGTGGAAAAACGCGCCGACCGCCATGGCACGGCCGTCCGCGATCTCGACCTGGGCGAACAGGTGCTGTCCCATACGCGCGGCTGGAAAAAACGCTTCATTTCCACCGGCACCAGCGAGCGCAGCGTGTATTCCACGCGCGGCACGCAGTTCAAGAGCCTGTACGGAGCTGCCGTCATCGACTTGCCAAACTGGTCAACCAGCACAGCATCGTCGATGTGCATCAGCCCGCGGTGGCGGCCAGGCATCTGGGCAATCCGGAAGACCTTCTCACCCACGGCACCGAACGCACGGACATGGGCCTGACCGATATCGAAAAACAGCAATACATGGGCCTGCGCGACGTCGTACGCACGCGCGAACTGCTGATCCATGGCGATATCGATCATGCCGCGGTACGCGCCTGGCGTGGCTCTGCGAACCTGATCGGCCTGAGTGCGGATACGGGGAGTAACAAGGTAAAGATGCGCACCTGGTTCGATACCAATCTTTCCTGTCTGAGTCCGCCAATCACGTCGCACGAAATCCACGACTTTCGCGACATGGCGACCAACAGATTCTGGATTTTCATGGCGTTCCAGCATGACGCCGCGGCGGAGGTCTTCTCCAAGACAAGGCAACCTGCCCATCCCGCCGGAGGCAAGCTGCCGGATTTCGTGCAGGTAAAGCGCTTCGGCGGGTTCAGCCCGCGCGAACCCGAACGCGGCGGCTAGTACCACATAGACAAGAGGACATGCGCGTGTATTCGATCATGATCTGGAACGCCCAACACTTCGACCACCAGGAAAGCGCGCTGTCGAGTGCCTACAAGGACAAAAAGCAGTTTCTCGACTATTACATTGCACAAAGAAAACCCGGAATCCTTGCCCTGTTTGAAGCAGGCAAAACCGGCACGATCAACGAGAGCCTGGTCAGCGACCTGGCGTCCACCTATTCGTTGATCGCATGCCTGGAACAGGAAGGCGGAAAGAAAAAACACACGACGCTCGGCTCCCTGGTATTGGTCCGAAAAGACATTGCCGACCAGTTCGACAACGTCACGGATCGCTACATACTATCCGACAGCGAGCAACGTGCACCACTCATCATCCGGCATACGAAGAGCACTTTCGGCTTTGCCTTTTACCACGCCAACTCTTCCTACAAAGCCAGCGCGAATATCGTCGACACCATCGGTTTTATTAACGAGAACGCCGACAATCTCGGCATCAAGAGCTTGCTGTTCTTTGGCGGCGACATGAATGTGGAAGGCCAGGCCGGGGCATCCACCATCCACGGCATGAACAAGTTGCTGCCGAGCGGCGGCGGTTATACGCACAGTAGCAGCTACAACGTCACGCTCGAGCACGCCGGCAATGAATTAAGGGACTTGCAGGAGCGCGGTAACTATCTGCTATATACACCACAGCAGTACCTCAGGGAAGAATACATGCTCGCCCAAGGGATCGAACAATGCGAGATAGCGCCGGTCCTGCGCCTGCTCGACTATGCCTACGTGCGCCACCATGAGCACTGGAAAGCCGGATGCGAAGGCGGCGTAATCCTGGACAACAACTGGTACGGCAAGACCATCGGAATGCGCCGGGTATGCCTGGGTCAGCCGATCCGCAGCGACCACTTTCCTGTTTTGTTCACCTTGAATGCCACGCTTGGCTAAGCGTGAAACAAGCCTGTCAGAGATCCGGCAGCTCGTAATCGAACTCGTAGAAATGCTGGCGCTCCTCGATCCGGATGCGCATCGTGCCGGCAATCCCCGCCAGCTCGCCCGTCCCCGAATCCGGCACCACGCTGATCGCCAGCGCCTGCTGGCCGCGCGCCATGGTGCCGCTGTGCTGGACCACGAAGCTGCCCGTGCGCCCCTGCAGGGTGCCGCTCACGCGCTCGATGGCCACGTAGCCGGCCGAGCCCTCGGTGGTCGTCATCGCCGACAGCATCTCGCCCACGCCGCTGCCTTCCAGCGCGCCGTGGTAACGCTTGTCGATGGCCATGCGCCCGGTCGTGACATCGTCGCGCACCTCGGGCTGGCCTTGCGGAGAAACGGTGACGTCGAACGGTCCTGCGGCATGTTGCTGGCTCATGATGCCCTCACCTTTCCAAAGAAGAGATAAGGAACATTCTAGGCCAAAAAAGCTCAACCGGGCGAATGCAGATCGATGACTTTCATGACCGCGAGCGTGGTCTCGAGGTCGAGTTCGCCGGATGCGAACGCGGCGCGCAATGCGGCTTGCGGCACACCGGCAGCGGCTGCCAGGTGGGCGGTACCCTCGGCGCGCGCGGCCAGCGCCAGCGCGTCGAGCAGCAAGGCGGCGTCGCCGCTCTCGAACGCCGCGGCCAGGTAAGCCGACAAGCCTTCGAGCGACGCCAGGTCGGCGGGAAGCGGTTGCGTATGCATGTTAGTGGGTCACCGGCGGCGTGGCGTGTCCGCCCTTGACCTTCGGCGGCGGCGGTGGCGGCGGCACGGTCATCGATTCGACCGGCTTTTCGTTATGGCGCAGCACCTGCACGAAGATCTCGTTCTGCTTGATCATGCCCAGCTCCAGGCGCGCGCGTTCTTCCACGGCGCCCAGGCCTTCGCGCAGGTCGCGCACTTCGGAATCGAGCTTGGCATTGCGGGCCTTGCGCCCGTCGAGCTGGGCCTGGGCCACGGTCACCTGGTCGCGCAGGTCGGACACGGCCAGCATGCCGCCCTTCCCCAGCCACAGCGGGTACTGGATCAGCAACAGCAAGGCGGCAAGGGCAAGCGAAATCAGGCGCATGATGGAAATATAAAACGCCGGCAGGTCGCGATGACCGGCCGGCGGAGTCGCTACAGAATTACTTCAGGTTGTAGAAGGCATCGCGGCCAGGATAGCTGGCAACGTCGCCCAGGTCTTCCTCGATGCGCAGCAGCTGGTTGTACTTGGCCATGCGGTCCGAACGCGACATCGAGCCGGTCTTGATCTGCAGGGCGTTCAAACCAACGGCGATGTCGGCGATGGTCGAATCCTCGGTCTCGCCCGAACGGTGCGAGATCACGGCGGTGTAGCCGGCGCGCTTGGCCATCTCGATGGCGGCGAAGGTCTCGGTCAGGGTGCCGATCTGGTTGATCTTGATGAGGATCGAATTGGCGATGCCCTTCGAGATGCCCTCTTTCAGGATCTTGGTGTTGGTGACGAACAGGTCGTCGCCGACCAGCTGCACCTTCTTGCCCAGGGCTTGCGTCAGGATGCCCCAGCCTTCCCAGTCGCCTTCGTGCATCGCGTCCTCGATCGAGATGATCGGGTACTTGTCGACCCAGGTCGCGAGCATGTTGGTGAAGTCGGTCGAGCTCAGGGTCAGGCCCTCGCCTTCCAGGTGGTACTTGCCGTCCTTGTAGAACTCGCTGGCCGCGCAATCGAGGCCGATGGCGATGTCGGTGCCGGCCTGGTAGCCGGCCTGCTCGATCGCTTCCATGATCAGCTTGATCGCTTCTTCATGGTTGGCCACGTTCGGCGCGAAACCGCCTTCGTCGCCGACGGAAGTGGCCAGGCCCTTCGAATGCAGGATCTTTTTCAGGGTGTGGAACACCTCGGCGCCGTAGCGCATCGCTTCCTTGAAGCTCGGCGCGCCGATCGGGATGATCATGAATTCCTGGATGTCCAGGTTGTTGTCGGCGTGGGCGCCGCCGTTAATCACGTTCATCATCGGCACTGGCATCTGCATGGCGCCCGAACCGCCGAAGTAGCGGTACAGCGGCAGGCCGGCTTCCTCGGCGGCTGCCTTGGCAACGGCCATCGACACGGCCAGCATGGCGTTCGCGCCCAGGCGGCTCTTGTTCTCGGTGCCGTCCAGGTCGATCAGGGTGCGGTCCAGGAAGGCCTGTTCGTTGGCGTCCAGGCCCATGATGGCTTCGCTGATCTCGGTATTGATGTTCTCGCAGGCTTGCAGCACGCCCTTGCCGAAGTAACGCTTCGGATCGCCGTCGCGCAGTTCGATCGCTTCGCGCGAACCGGTGGATGCGCCCGACGGCACGGCGGCACGGCCCATCACGCC
>Ga0209023_10004864_pt1 | contig 15014 bp, 14 predicted proteins | sample LakOneMetagenome_FD_187468 | JGI IMG/M metagenome (GOLD analysis project Ga0209023, IMG submission 187468) | Freshwater and sediment microbial communities from Lake Erie, Canada (SPAdes) (version 2) | ecosystem: Environmental > Aquatic > Freshwater > Lentic | place: Lake Erie, Canada... | reverse complement strand
CACCGATGCGACGGCCAACGCCAGCGTCAGCCACGACGACCGCAACGTCCGCATCTTGAGCCATTCGGAGCGCACCACGCGAGTGGCCGAGAGGTGAATTCGTCCGACCTCGTCGTCGGTCAGCATCGGCACCGAGATCGGCTGGGTCATCTCGACCGTGCTCACGACGTGATCCGATCCGGGGTCTGGTATTCGACGGAGTCGTGGGTGAGGTTCATGAACGCTTCCTCGAGCGATGCCTGCTGCGGGGTGAGCTCGTGGATGGCGATCGAGTTCACGGCGGCGATGTCGCCGATGGCGTCGCTCGTCAGACCGATCACCTCCAGCCGATTGGGTCCGAGCGCGGTCACGTGCACCCCCGGGCCGACGAGCAGCTCTCGTAACCGTTCACCGTCGGAGGCGCGAACGTGGACGAGGTCGGACGACGCCCGTCGGGTGAACTCCTCGACCGACACGTCGGCGATCAGCCGTCCCCGCCCGATCACGATGAGGTGATCGGCGGTCAGCGCCATCTCCGACATCAGGTGCGACGACACCAGCACCGTTCGCCCCTCGCGGGCGAGGGCCCGCAGCAGATGCCGGATCCACAAGATGCCCTCGGGATCGAGGCCGTTGACCGGCTCGTCGAGGATCAAGGTGGCCGGGTCGCCCAGGAGCGCCGACGCGATGCCGAGTCGTTGGCCCATGCCGAGGGAGAAGCCACCGACCCGCTTGGTGGCCACCTCGCCGAGACCGACGAGATCGAGGAGTTGATCGACCCGGCGCGACGAGATGCCGCACGTCGCGGCGAGCACGAGCAGATGATTGCGAGCCGTGCGCCCGTTGTGGACGGCCTTGGCCTCGAGCAGGGCGCCGACCTCGTGGAGCGGCGCGCGCTGATCGACGTACGGACGGCCGTTGACGGTGACCGTTCCGGTGGTCGGCGCATCCAGCCCGATGATCATCCGCATCGTGGTCGACTTGCCCGCGCCGTTCGGGCCGAGGAACCCGGTCACGATGCCGGGCCGGACCTGGAACGTCAGGTCGTCGACCGCCACCTTCTCGCCGTAGCGCTTCACCAGTCCACGGGCATCGATCATGCGGTCTCCTCGTCGGAGGCGGACCGTACCGCTGCACGGCCGAACGCGACCGGCGGCCGGCGGGGGTCTTACCCGACTCCTACCCCGACCGATCGGTGTTCCCGTCATGACAAACGCCCTGGCAGCAGCGGCTGTCCAGGGCGTTTCCTCGGTGGGGCTAGCAAGAATCGAACTTGCGACCTCCACATTATCAGTGTGGCGCTCTAACCGACTGAGCTATAGCCCCGAGGCGACTGGCAAGGCTACCCCGACCGAACCCGATCGCGTCAATCGGATCCCGGTGCTCAACGACGACGACCGCCGGGTTCGAGATCGGGCACGATCCGGACCTCTTCCTCGAGCACGGTGACCCCGATACCGCCGACCAGATCGGCGATCAGGTTGAACACCGTGGCCATCACGACCGCCAGTCCGGTTCCGGCGGCGACGAGGAACAGCCCGGCGATCCACGCCGAGTGGAAGATCTGGCCGCCGTGGAAGCGGAACGTCTCCCAGCCGAAGCTCTCGAAGAAGTGCTCGAGGTTGTCGATGGTGCCCGTTGCGTAGGCGAGGTTCCAGAGCAGCACACCGGCCACGAGCAGGATCGCGTAGAGCACGACGAAGAAGATCGCCGACAGCTTGAACACGGTCCATGTGTCGATCGAGCGGACCACTCGGCGGACCCGGCGGATCCGGGGCTTGGGCGCCCGCCGGAACGTCGACTGGCTGCGGCGGCGCGTGGGCGCGGGGGGCGGGACGATCGGCGCCTCGGGCGCGGCGGGACGGATCACCACCGGGATCGGCGCCCCGGCCGGCGTGGCGTCGGGCGGGGTCAGGACTTCGGTGCTGCGCATGGCGGGCACGATCGGCCCGACCATGGTGACCATGTCGGTGTCGTAGGGCGCGTCGGGCCGGCGGGGCTCGTCGGCCGACTCCCCGTCGGGTCCCTCGGCGGGAACGCTCCACACCGGTTCGGGATCGACCGTGGAGGGCTCGGCCGGCGGCGCGGTGACCGGGAGCTCGCCGGTCCGCAGATCGCCCGCCGCGCTGGCGCCGGGGTCGGCCGGGGCGGACCCCGCCGGACGATCGGCGAGGTCGTCAGGGATCGGCGCGACCCGTGTCCGCAACTGTTCGGCCCGCGACCGGGCGTTCGGGCGCGTCGACCCGCCATCGGTGCGGGGATCGGCGTCGAGCGCCGGAACGAAGGCGCTCCGTCGTGGACGCTTCGAACCCGAGGCAGGCGTGCCGTCGAAGGCACCACCCGGGCGGTCGAGAGCGGACATGTGTCGCGAGTGTAGGCACGGTGAGCCGGCTGGCCTCGGCAGCCCCGGTCGCGCGGGCGCGGGCCACGCCGCGCCCGACTCGAACCGCGACGATCACGTCACCCCCCCGCTGCTCGAACGACACGAGCGTTCCGCCGTTCCGCGCCGCCAGTTCGGCCGCGGCGGACCGACCGCCGACCACGCCGGCCAGCGCGGCGGCATCGGCGGCGGTGCGGGCGCGGGCGGCGTCGACCAGCGAACGACCGAACCAGGCCAGCGAGGCGACGAGCACGGCCAGGACGGCGACGGCGCCGATCACCAGCGGGACGGCCTGTCCACGCTGATCGGCGGGTCGGCCGAGTGCGGGCCCGGCCGGATGATGGAGTCGGTGCATGCCCACGGCACACCTCCCGTTCGTCGAACATCGGAGGGTGCCGGGCGGTCCCGTTCACCGATCAGGAGCGGGAACGCTCCGAAGCCCGGGGTCCGAAGACCCCGGAACGCTCAGTCCTCGCTGTCGTCGGCCCCACCATCGTCGGGCGAACCGGCTTCGTCGTCGGCGTCGCCCTCACCGGTGGCGATGATCGGAGCGACCGACGCGACCACCTGGCCGTCGTCGACGTTCATCACCCGCACCCCGGTGGCGTCGCGGCCCTGGGCCGAGATCTCCCGCACCGGCATGCGGATGGTGACGCCACCGGACGACACGGCGACGATCTCGTCGTCGGGCCCGACCATGAAGGCCGCGACGACCTCGCCCTTCTTGCCGGTGAGCCGGATGCCGATGACGCCCTGGCCGCCTCGGCCCTGCTGGTTGAACTTGTCCAGCTCGGTGCGCTTGCCGTAGCCCGCCTCGGTGACCATCAAGATGGCCACGTCGTCGCGGGCGACGTCGCACGACACGACCTCGTCGCCGGGCTTGAGCTTCATGCCCCGCACGCCGGCCGCGGCCCGGCCCATCTGGCGGACCTCGTCCTCGCTGAAGCGGATGGTGAGGCCCTTGCGGGTCACCATGAAGATGTCCTCCCCACCGGTGGTCTCGATGACCCGCACGAGCTCGTCGCCGGGCCGCAGGTTGAGGGCGATGAGCCCGTCACGACGGCCGTTGTCGTACTCGGTGAACTCGGTCTTCTTCACCTGGCCCATACGGGTGGCGAAGAACAAGAAGCGCTCGCCCGCGAACGTGCGGGTGTCGATGATCGCCTGGATCTTCTCGTCGTTCTGCAACGGCAGCAGGTTGACGATCGGCATGCCCTTGGCGGTGCGCTCGCGCTCGGGGATCTCGTGCGCCCGCAACCGGTACACGCGACCGCGGTTCGAGAAGAACAGCAGGAACGCGTGAGCGGTCGTGAAGATCACGTGGCTCACGAGGTCTTCGCTCTTCAGCTTGGCGCCGCTCACCCCGCGGCCACCGCGGCTCTGGGTCTTGAAGGCGTTGGCCTCCACCGTCTTCACGTACCCGGCCTGGGTCATGACGACGACGAGTTCCTTGTCGTCGACGAGGTCCTCGATCGAGAGATCGCCGACGTCGTGGGTGAGCTGGCACACCCTCGGGGTGGCGAACTCTTCCTTGATCGCGGTCATCTCGCTCTTGATCACACCGCGCAGCTTCACCGGGTCGGCGAGGATCGAGGCGAGCTCGGCGATGGTCTCGGAGAGCTGGCCGAGCTCGGTCTCGAGATCGATGCGGGCCAAGCGGGTCAGGCGCGAGAGCGGCATGTCGAGGATGTACTCGGCCTGCACGTCACTGAACGAGAACGGGTCCGACATGAGCCGGCCACGAGCGTCGCCCTTGTCGTCGGAGGCCCGGATGGTGGCGATGATCTCGTCGATCACGTTGAGGGCACGGACGAGGCCCTCGACGATGTGGGCGCGAGCTTCGGCCTTCTGCTTGCGGAACTCGGTGCGCCGGGTGAGCACCTCGATCTGGTGATCGACGTACCCCGACAAGGCCTGCTGCAGGTTCAGCGTGCGCGGCACGCCATCGACGAGCGCGACCATGTTGATGCCGAAGCTGGTCTGCAGCGTGGTCATCTTGTAGAGGTTGTTCAACACCACGTTGGGGTTGGCGTCGCGCTTGAGCGTGATGATGAAGTCGGTCTTGCCGCCCGACGAGTTGTCGTTCACGTCGGCGATGCCGTCGAGGTCGCCGGCGTCGACGAGTTCCTGGATGCGGGCCGCGACCGACGACACACTGGTCTGGTAGGGCATCTGGGTGACCACCACGGCATAGCCGCCGCGCTTGGTCTCCTCGATCTCGGCCTTGGCCCGCATCTTCACGCTGCCGCGACCGGTGCGATAGGCGTCGGTGAGCCCGGCCCGCCCGAGGATGAACCCGCCCGTCGGGAAATCGGGACCCTTCACGAACTGCATGAGATCGTCGGGCGTCGCGTCGGGATGATCGATCAGGTGGATCGCCGCGTCGATCACCTCGCCGAGGTTGTGCGGCGGGATGTTCGTGGCCATACCGACCGCGATGCCCTGCGAGCCGTTGACCAACAGGTTCGGGAACCGCGCCGGCAGCACGGTGGGCTCTTCGCGCGTGCCGTCGTAGTTGGTCATCATCTCGACGGTGTTCTCGTCGATGTCGGCGAGCATCTGCATCGCCAACGGATGCAACCGGCACTCGGTGTACCGGCTGGCGGCCGGACCGAAGTCGGGCGAGCCGTAGTTGCCGTGGAAGTCGATCAGCGGGTGGCGCAGCGAGAACGGCTGGGCCATGCGCACGAGGGCGTCGTAGATCGCGCCGTCGCCGTGCGGGTGGTACTTGGCCATCGTGTCGCCGCTCACACGCGCCGACTTCACGAACGGACGGTCGGGGCGGAAGCCCTGCTCCTCCATGTCCCAGATGATGCGGCGGTGCACCGGCTTGAGGCCGTCGCGCACGTCGGGCAGCGCCCGCGCGGTGATGACCGACATGGAGTACTCGAGGAACGAGCGCTCCATCTCGTCCTGCAGCTCGATCGGCTGGATGCCGACGTTGCTGCCGTCGTCGCCGCTGTCGGCGGCGGGTGTGGGGTCGTTGTCGGGCGTGTCGCTCATGTCAGATGTCCAGGAATCTCACGTCGTTGGCGTTCTGCTGGATGAACTGCTTGCGCAGTTCGACCTCGTCGCCCATCAGGCGGCTGACGGTGTCGTCGGCGATGGCGGCTTCGTCGAGCGACACCTGCAACAAGGTTCGGGACAGGGTGCTCATGGTGGTGCCCTTCAGCTCCTGCCAGTCCATCTCGCCGAGACCCTTGAGGCGCTGGAAGTCCTTCTTGTGATTCGGCCGTTCGGCGAGGAACGCCGCCTTGGCCGCATCGTCTTTCAGGTAGGTCTTCTCCTTGCCGATCTCGGTCGAGTACAGCGGCGGCTGGGCGATGTACACGAAGCCCGCTTCGACCAACGGTTTCATCTGGCGGAAGAAGAAGGTGAGCAGCAGGGTGCGGATGTGGCTGCCGTCGACATCGGCGTCGGCGAGGATGATCACCTTGTGATATCTGGCTTTGGCGACGTCGAACTCGTCGCCGACGCCGCCGCCGATCGCCGTGATCAGCGCCTGCACCTCGTTGTTCTTCAGCATCTTGTCGAGCCGTGCTCGCTCGACGTTGAGGATCTTGCCGCGGATGGGGAGGATCGCCTGGGTGCGCGGATCGCGCGCGTCGACCGCAGTGCCACCGGCGGAGTCGCCCTCCACGATGAAGATCTCGGCCTCGTCGGGATTGCGCGTCGAACAGTCCTTCAACTTGTCGGGCATGCCGGCGCCCGACAAGGCGGTCTTGCGGCGCACGGCGTTACGGGCGCTCTTGGCGGCCAGCCGGGCCTGGGCGGCGGCCTGCGCCTTCTTGACGATCTTGGCCGCCTCGACCGGGTTCTCCTCGAGCCACTCGGCGAGCTTGTCATTGGTGGCCTTCTGGACGAACGAACGCATGGGGACGTTGCCCAGCTTGGCTTTCGTCTGCCCCTCGAACTGCGGCTCGCGCAACTTCACCGCGACGATGGCGGTGAGGCCTTCGCGGATGTCCTCGCCGAGGTAGTTCTCGTCCTTCTCCTTGAGCATGTTCTTCGTGCGGGCGTACCGGTTCACCACCGCGGTGAGCGCGGAGCGGAAGCCCTCGATGTGCATGCCGCCTTCGATGGTGGAGATGCCGTTGGCGTAGCCGTGGATGCCTTCGTAGTACCCGGTGTTCCACTGCATGGCGATGTCGAGCGTCTGGCCACTCTCGTCGTCTTCCGCCTCGTAGTTCGCCACCTTGGAGAACAGCGCTTCCTTGGACGAGTTCAGGTGGTGCACGAAGTCGACGACGCCGCCGTCGTACTTGTAGACGACGTCCTGCTCCTTGCCCTCGCGCTCGTCGCGGAACACGATCTCGAGGCCGCGGTTCAGGAACGCCATGGTCTGCAGGCGTTCCAGGACGGTGCGGGCGTGGAACTCGGTGCCCTCGGCGGCGAAGATCGTGGGGTCGGGCCAGAAGCTGACGGTGGTGCCGCTGGTGCGCACGCTCTCGTCGGTCGGGCCGACCGAGGTGAGGGCGCCCTGGGGCTTGCCGCCCTTGGCGTACTCCTGCTGGTATCGGGTGCCGCTCTTGTCGATCTCGATGAACAGGCGCTCGGACAGGGCGTTGACGACCGAGACGCCGACGCCGTGCAGACCGCCCGAGACCTTGTAGCCCTCACCGCCGAACTTGCCGCCGGCGTGCAGGACGGTGAGCACGACCTCGGCCGCGCTCTTGCCCTTGTGGGGACCCGACGGATAGGGGTCCACCGGGACACCACGACCGTTGTCGTCGACCCGGCATCCACCATCGGCCAGCAGGGTGACGCCGATACGGGTGCAGAACCCGGCCATCGCCTCGTCGACCGCGTTGTCGACGACCTCCCAGATCAGGTGGTGCAGACCGGCCAGGCCGGTCGAACCGATGTACATGCCCGGCCGCTTGCGCACCGGATCCAGGCCCTCCAGGACCTGGATGTCCTTGGCGCCATAGTCGGCAGTGGGCTTGTTCTTGTCGTCAGTCGCCACGGAACGCGAACCTCTCGACGAGGGGGTGGATGCGAGGCGATCACGGGCGGTTTCCCGGCAGGCCGACCCTGATCGCGAGTAGTTCCCAGCCTACCAACCGAGGCCCTCTCTCGGCGGTGACCCGCCCATCGCGAGCAGGCTTTTTCCGGCTTTTCTCACCGTCCCGGAGGCGCCGGCCCGACCGACGTTCGCGCCGAGTGCGCGATCAGGACGGACGACGGCCGCGCACCGGCCGTTTGCGCTGGTGAGCAGCGCCGGCGACGCGCACCTCGAGCCGTTCGATCGGTCCCCCACCGAACTGACGCAGCCGCTGCAGCACATCGGACTGCAGGTATTTCAATTGGGTCGCCCACCCCGGCTCGTCGACCTCGACGAGCAACACCGGACCGTCGAGTTTCACCGGTCGGGCATGGGCGGCGATGACCGGTCCGACCGCCTCGTCCCAGCCGCTGAACACCGTGCGCACGGTGGCCGCGTCGGCCTTCAACGAACGCACGATGGCGTCGAGCCCCGACTGCAGCGGCACCGGCTGCGGGCGCTCGGATCGGTCGTGGATCACTCGAGCACCGTACCCGCCGAGATCCGCAGGATCCGCTCGGGTCGAGCCCGCGCCGGCAGGGCGCCCGCGGTGGTGAGGATCACCTGGCCGGGCGGCAGGTGACCGAGGAGCGCGTCGCTCCGGCTGGGGTCGAGCTCCGACAACACGTCGTCGAGGACGAGCACCGGAGGCGTGCCCGTCTTGTCGGCGACGAGGCGGTGGCCGGCGAGTCGCAGGGCGAGGGCCAGGGTGCGCTGTTCGCCTTGTGATGCATGGGTTCGCGCCGGCATGCCGCCCACGCCGAGGGCCAGTTCGTCGCGGTGCGGACCGATCAGGCTGATCTGTCGGCGGACGTCGTCGGCCCGGCTGGCGAGCAGCGCTTCGGCCAGCCCGATGCGGCGCCACGGCGGGTCGTACTCCAGGCCGACCGGGGTCGGCCGGCCGGCGAGCTGCTCGTACGCGGTCTCGATGCCGGGCCGCAGGGCCTCCACGACCGCATGGCGGGCCCGCCCGGTGGCCTCCCCCACTTCGGCGAGTTTGGCGTCCCACACGTCGAGGGTGAACGCGACCTCGTCGGACAACCGGCCGCCCGCCTGCTTCAGGAGCGTGTTGCGCTGCTTGAGGATCCGGTCGAGATCGGCACGCAGCTGATCGTTCTTCACGTGCAGCGACACCAAGAGGTCGTCGAGGAAGTCGCGCCGCTCCCCCGGTCCGCCCTTCACCAGCTCGAGGTCGTCGGGCGAGAAGACGGTCACCCGGAGGACCCCGAGCAACTCCCGGCTGCGCCCGAGCTTCTGGCGGTTGACGAGGACCCGGTTGCGTCCGGAGCGGTTGATCTCGGCCTCGACCAGCAACTCGCGGCCGTCGTCGTGGCGGATCGTGGCCCGCACGATGGCCTGGTCGGCCCCCACCCGGATGAGCGCCTCCACCGGGGCCCGGCGGAAGCTCGCCAGCGTCGCCAGATAGGCGAGGGATTCGGCGACGTTGGTCTTGCCCTGGCCGTTGTCGCCGATCACCGCGGTGGTGCCGGCGGTGAGCTCGAAACGGGCCTCGCCGTAGTTGCGGAAGTCCCGCAACTCCAGCGTCTCGACGATCACAGCGTGGTGGCGCGCACCGCGGGGCCGGGGTGGATCACGGCACCCGCACCGGCATCAGCAGGTACAGGAAGTCGTCCCGGCCGATGCCCCGGACGACGGCCGGCTTCAGCGCGTCGAGCGTCTCGATCGAGACCTCGTCGGAGATGGCGGCGTCGACCCCCGAAGCGAGGTAGTCGGGGTTGAACGCCACGGTCATCTCGGTGCCGTGCAAGGTCGCGTCGAGCTCGTCGGCCGCGTTGCCCACGTCCTGGGTGATGGCGGTCAGCTTCAGGCCCTCGGCGGTGAGCTGCAGGCGCACCGGCGTGGCGTCCTTGGCCAGGATCTTCACCCGGCGGATGGCTTCCTGCAGGGCGTCTTTCGACACGATCAGCTTGTTCGGGTACGACGCCGGGATCAGCTGGCGGTAGTTCGGGAACTCGCCCTCGATCAGCCGGGTGGTGAGGCGGCTGGTGCCGACCTCGAACGTGGCGTCGCGCTCGCCGAGGCGCAGGGTGACCGATTCCTCGCCGCCGAGCAACCGCTGCAATTCCTGCAGCGCACGGGAGGGAACCAGGACCTTCTGGTCGGCGGCCAGCACCGAGGTGCCGGTGAGATCGCGCACGGCCAACCGGTACGAGTCGGTGGCGACCAGCCGCAGCCCGTCGCCCTCGGCGGCGAGGAGGACGCCGGTGAGGATCGGGCGGGCCTCGTCGGTGCTGGCGGCCCGCACGACCTGCTTGAGCGCCTCACCGAACGCCGCGGCGGGCAGGGTGACGGCGTTGTCCGACGGGACCGGGAGCCGCGGATAGTCGTCGGCCGACAACGGGCGGACCGAGAAGTGCGACCGGCCGGCCGAGATGCCGACCTCGTCGGTGCCCGCGGTGATCTCGACCTTCGGATCGCCGAGCGAACGCACGATGTCGCTCGACAGCCGGGCCGGGATCACCGTGACGCCATCGACCTCGCCGCCGACGGTGAGCTCCAGCTGGATCGTCAGCTCCAGATCGGTGCCGGTGACCGTGAGCCGGTCGCCGGTCAGCTCGAGCCGGACCCCGGAGAGCACGGGCAAGGTGCCGGTCCGCCCGGTGGCGGCCCGGCCTGCGGTGGCCAGCGCCTCGGCCAGCACGTCACGTTCGCAGCGGAACTTCACAGTGTCGCTCTCTTCTTCATCGAGATGTTTGTACAGGAATAGTGGAAGTAATAGGTGCTGTGGATTGTGGAGAACTTCGCGTCCGGCCTGGTCAGTCGGCCGAAGTGGTCGCGCCTGGTCGTCCACAGGTTCGCACAGGGGTGCGTCACCGCAGCGGGAGTGGGGCACCGAGCGGTGGAGAACCCGGCACTTGCCCACCGGTCGTCCACATGGTCGTCACACGTCTGTCCACTGGCGGTCATCCCCAGTTCGCGCCGTCGCCGGCTCATCCTTGCTTCAGCCGCTGGGTGAGCTCGGTCACCTGGTCGTAGATCTGCTTGCGCTCCTTCATGAGGCGCTGGACCTTGTCCACGGCGTGGATGACGGTGGTGTGGTCGCGTCCGCCGAACTCGCGGGCGATGGCCGGATACGACAGATCGGTGAGATCGCGGAACACGTACATGGCGATCTGACGAGCCGTGACGAGCGGGCGCTGCCGGCTCTTGCCCTGCAGGAGCTCGACCGAGAACCCGAGCAGTCCGGCGCACTCGGCGAGCAGCTCCGGGCCCGAGCGGTGACGAGGCTGGGTGTCGGAGAGCAGATCACCGAGGAGCTGCTGGGCCATGGCCACGGTGATCTGGGTCCGGTTCAGGCTGGCGTAGGCGCTGACCCGGATGAGGGCGCCCTCGAGCTCGCGGATGTTGGTCGAGATGTGGGTGGCGATGAACTCGAGCACATCGTTCGGGAGCTGGCTGTGGTCGCGCTCGGCCTTGTTGCGCAAGATGGCCAGGCGGGTCTCGAGGTCGGGAGGCTGGATGTCGGTGATCAGGCCCCACTTGAACCGGCCGCGCAGCCGTTCCTCCAGCGTGGGGATGGCATCGGGCATGCGATCGGAGCTGATCACGATCTGCTTGTTGGCCCCGTGCAGGGAGTTGAAGGTGTGGAAGAACTCCTCCTGGAGCCCTTCCTTGCCCTCCATGAACTGGATGTCGTCGACCAGCAGGACGTCGATGTCGCGGTAGCGCCGCTTGAACCCGGCCGTGGAGTTGGTCCGGATGGCGTCGACGTACTCGTTCAGGAACGTCTCGGTGGTCACGTACCGCACGACGTAGTGGGCGTAGTTCTGGTTGACGTAGTGCCCGATGGCATGGAGCAGGTGGGTCTTGCCGAGGCCGGCCGACCCGTAGATGAACAGCGGGTTGTACGAACGGGCCGGGGTCTCGGCGACCCGGAGGGCGGCGGCGAGGGCGAACTGGTTCGAGGCGCCCTTCACGAAGGTCTCGAAGGTGTACCGCGGGTTCATCCCGTCGGGGTTCGCGGCGATCCGCATCGGCGGTGCGCTCTGCGGCCCGACCGGCGCGGACTCGACCAAGGTGCTGAACAGATCGGGGGCGTAGGTCTCCTCGAACGGCTCCGGCGACGACGCCACGTCGACCTGGAACTGGCGGTGACCTGCGCCGATCTCCTCCAGCGCGTCGCGCACGAGCGGCAGGTACCGGTTCATGATCTTGTCCCGGACGTGGGTGCTCGGCACCTCGAGGTGGATCGATCCGTCCTCGGTCTGGAGGGCGACGGCGTCTTGGAAGGTGGAGAACCACACCGCTTCCGACACCTGGGCACGGAGGAGCTGCGCGGCCGCCGTCCACAGCTGATCGTGCTCGTTCACCAGCACCTCCGCACCCTTCGAGTCGAATTCATCCACACACTGATCCACAGGTGTGGACAACACCGCAGCACCGTTGGGGTGAAGCACCCTACCATCGGCCCGTCGACCCCTCGCCAGTGGTCGCGGCCTGTCCGGACCACCCGCCGAGCCGCAGTTGTGACAGTGACACCGCGGCCCGTAGCCTTGTTCGACGGCCATCGCGCGCCCGGACGTTCCGCCGCGCCGAGTCACCTGACAGGCCATCGATCTGAAAGACCCCCGTGCTGCTGACGGCGGGTCGAGGAGGTATGGGTGAAGCGCACCTTCCAGCCCAACAATCGTCGTCGCAAGGCCAAGCACGGCTTTCGCGAGCGCATGAGCACCCGCGCCGGTCGGGCGATCTTGAAGAACCGCCGGGCCAAGGGTCGGGCCAAGCTGTCGGCCTGATCGGCCGCGTCCAGGGTCGCCGCTGGTTCGAGCGCTTCCGCACCGATGCTCGGCGCGTCAGCGCTGGTGAGTTGTGGTGTGCGGTGCTGGACGAACCGTCGGCCGACCGTCCGTACGTCGCCTATGCGATCGGCCGGGTGGTCGGGCCTGCGGTGATCCGCAACCGGGTCCGCCGTCGGCTCCGTGTGCTGGTCGGACGTCATGCCGCCCAGCTGCGACCGGGCTACTACCTGATCGGGGTACGTCCGGGCGGAGCCGCTCGTAGTTTCGAGGAGCTCAACGACATGGTCGTGCGACTGCTCAACCGCATCGCTCAGGACTCGTGATGGTTCGTCGCGCCCTGCTCCGAGCGATCCACTTCTATCAGGTCGTCCGCGACGGACGACCCTCCCCGTGCCGCTTCACCCCGTCGTGCTCGTGCTACGCCGAGGAGGCCATCACCACTCACGGTACCTTCCGTGGTGGAATTCTCACTCTACGTCGTCTAGTTCGGTGCCGGCCGTTCGGCCCGTCGGGCTACGACCCGGTCCCGCCGCTCTCCGACCCGCGCTCCACCCGAAGGATCCCCACCGGTGTTTAGCCTGCCCGCCTGGGTCCTCGCCCAGTTCTACGCCCTCACCCACAGCTACGGGGCCTCGATCGCCCTGATCACCGTGGTCGTGATGGCCTTCATCACCCCGCTGACGCTCAAGAGCACCAAGGGAATGCTCGAGATGCAGCGGCTGCAGCCGCAGATGCGCAAGCTGCAGCAGCAGCACAAGAACGATCGTCAGAAGCTCAACGAAGAGATGATGAAGCTCTACCAGGAGCACAAGGTCAATCCGTTGGCCAGCTGCCTGCCCCTGGCGGCGCAGATGCCGGTCTTCATCATCATGTTCCGGTTGTTGCGCGGCTTGTCGAACCCCGCCAGCACCGATGCCGCCGCCAAGCTCGGCATCAAGGTGGGGTCGTTCGCCCCCAAGTACGTCGGCAAGAACACCGAGCTCTACAAGTCGCTCATCGGCAAGACCCACATGCGGTCGTTCGGCCTCGACCTGTCGAAGTCGCCGAAGGAGATGATGGTCCAGAGCTTCAGCACCGGGCTGATCTACGCCCTGCTGGTCCTGGTGCTCGGCGTGCTCTACTGGTTGCAGCAGCGGCAGATCGCCAGCCGGACGGTGAATCCCTCGATGTCCGAGGGCCAGCAGAAGCTGATGCAGTACCTGCCGGTCGCCTTCGCCCTGTTCCAGATCTTCTTCCCCACCGGCCTGGTCATCTACTACCTGTTCCAGACCGTGCTGCGGATCGGCCAGCAGGCCTACATCACGCGTCGCTTCTACCGGGGCGAGGAATCACTCGGCAAGCAGGCCCAGCGGGCCGGCAACGAGGCTCGTGAGCTGGCCAAGAAGCACAAGTCCGACGGCGCCGATTCGGCGCCGACCGGGAAGTCGGCCCGACCGGCCAAGCCCACTGCGGCGCCGGCCAAGCCCACACCGAAGGCGAACAACGCCCGCCCCCAGCCTTCGGGCCGGGCGACGCCGTCGCCGAACAAGCCAGCACCCTCGGGAAGCCGGCCGAGTCGACCTGCCCCGAAATCGGGCCAGGGCGGATCGCGCCATCCCAAGCCGAAGAAGTCGTGAGTCGCTGAGGAGCGCGAATGGAATGGGTTGTAACGACGGGGCGGACCCTCGACGAAGCCAAGGACCTGGCACTTGATCAACTCGGGGTGACCGAGGAGGATGCCGAGTTCGAGATCCTGGAAGAGCCGCGTCCCGGTCTGTTCGGGCGGGTTCGGGGCGAGGCCCGGGTTCGCGCCCGGGTGCGTCCGACCACGCCGCGGGCCAAGGCCGACCGACGCGACAAGCGCCGCAAGGGTGCTGCTGACAGCCCGGCCGAGGCTGATGCCCCGGCAGCGGCCGAGGCCACCACCGCCTCGGCGCGCAAGCCCCGGGCGCCGCGGTCGGCCAAGCCGGCAGCAGCGGCCGCTGCGGTGGCACCAGACCTCGACGGCGACGAGACCGTGGTCGACACCGCCGTCGCCGAGACCACCGATCGTCCGGCCCGGAACTCGGGCGGCGGCGATGGCGGTCGTCGCGGTGGTGGAACTCGGGCCCCCCGGGCGCCCAAGCCGCCGGCCGAGCGCACGTTCGACAGTGAAGAAGGGGGACCAGACGTGTCCGCAGAGCAGGTTGGGGCCGAGGCCGTCCGGTTCCTGGATGGTTTGGTGTCGGCGTTCGGACTCGAGGGCACCGGTGCCCTCGAGCGTGACGGTGACGAGATGGAAGTCAAGGTCACCGGGCCGGAGCTGGGCCTGTTGATCGGGCCCCGCGGCGCGACCCTGTTGGCCATCCAGGATCTCACTCGGGTGGTGAGCCAGCGTCGTCTCGGCGACCACGAGACCCGGCTGCGCATCGACATCGGCGGCTATCGCGAGCGCCGCCGCGAGGCCCTGGCCAAGTTCACCGTCCAGCAGGCCGACGCAGCCAAGGCGTCGGGCCAGGCTCGCCTCCTGGAGCCCATGCCCTCGGCCGACCGCAAGGTCATCCACGACACGATCGCCACCATCGACGGTGTGTCGAGTCGTTCGGAAGGCGAAGACCCGTTCCGGCGGGTCGTCATCGTGCCCGACTCGGAGGCCTGACCAGGCCGTTCCGATGCAGGACGATCGGTTGTTCGAGACGCTGGGCGAGTCCCAGCGTCTCGGCTTTTTGGGGGCAGCTCCGGTGGAGTCCATCGTCGAGCACGCCCGGCAGTATGTGGCCGCGTTGGCCGACCTGACGGTCCGCCGAGTGGTCGACCTCGGTGCGGGGGGCGGCGTTCCCGGCCTGGTGTTGGCCCATGACCTACCCGATGTCGAGTTGCTCCTGGTCGACCG
>Ga0209023_10004863_pt1 | contig 15015 bp, 13 predicted proteins | sample LakOneMetagenome_FD_187468 | JGI IMG/M metagenome (GOLD analysis project Ga0209023, IMG submission 187468) | Freshwater and sediment microbial communities from Lake Erie, Canada (SPAdes) (version 2) | ecosystem: Environmental > Aquatic > Freshwater > Lentic | place: Lake Erie, Canada... | reverse complement strand
CCAACGGCCTCAGCTACAGCCGCTTCATGAACGGCCTGCTCAAGGCCGGCATCACCCTCGACCGCAAGGTGCTGGCGGACATCGCCGTGCACGACGCGGCGGGTTTTGCCGCCCTGGTCGAAAAGGCGAAGGGCGCGCTGGCGGCATAAGCCGCTGCTCCACACGACAGATGTATCCGGCGGCCTTGGCCGCCACGACGTGGGGAAGGGCGCGAGTCCTTCCCCATTTTGTTTTCCGGGGCCCGAATGAGCGAAATCGAATCCCTGTCCCAACGCGCGCTCGCCGACGTCGCCGCGGCGACCACGCCCGATGCGCTCGAGGCGCTGCGGGTGTCGCTGCTCGGCAAGAGCGGCAGCGTCACCGCGCAGCTGAAGGCGCTGGGCGCGTTGCCCGCCGACCAGCGCAAGGCCGCGGGCGAGGCGATCAACCGCGCCCGCGACGCGATTTCCGCCGCGCTGTCCGCGCGCAAGGTCGAACTGGATTCGGCCGCGCTGGATGCGCGCCTCGCGGTGGAAGGCATCGACGTCACCTTGCCGGGTCGCGATCCGGGCCGCGGCGGCATCCATCCGATCTCGCGCACGCTGGAACGCATCGCCGACATCTTCGGGCGAATGGGCTACGAGCTCGCCGACGGTCCGGAGATCGAGGACGACTGGCACAACTTCGAGGCGCTGAACTTCCCGCCGCACCATCCGGCGCGAGCAATGCACGACACCTTCTACTTCGGCGACGGCCGCCTGCTGCGCACGCACACCTCCGGCGTGCAGGTGCGCTACATGAAGAATCATGCACCGCCGCTGCGGATGATCGCCGCGGGCAAGGTCTACCGCAGCGACAGCGACCAGACCCACTCGCCGATGTTCCACCAGGTCGAGGGCCTGCTGGTCGACGAGCATTCCACCTTCGCCGACCTCAAGGGCACGCTCGCCGAATTCGTGCGCGCGTTCTTCGAGCGCGATTTCGAAATGCGCTTCCGCCCCAGCTACTTCCCGTTCGTCGAACCCGGCGCGGAAGTCGACATCGCCTGGCGGCAACCGGACGGATCCACGCGTTGGCTGGAAGTGCTGGGCTGCGGCATGGTCCATCCGAACGTGCTGTGCAACGTCGGCATCGACCCGGAGAAATACACCGGCTTCGCCTTCGGCCTCGGCGTGGAACGCTTCGCCATGCTCCGCTACGGCGTCAACGACCTGCGCGCGTTCTTCGAGAACGATGTGCGGTTCCTGGAGCAGTTCGCATGAAGTTCTCGGAGAACTGGCTGCGCAGCCACGTGCCGACCACTGCGACCCGCGACGAACTCGCGGCGACGCTGACCGCGATCGGCCTCGAGGTCGAGGATGTCGCCGTGCTCGGCGAATCGCTGGGCGGCGTCGTGGTCGCGCGCATCGTCGAATGCGCGAAGCACCCGGAAGCCGACAAGCTGCAGGTCTGCAGCGTCGATGCGGGGCAGGGCGAGTTGCTGCAGATCGTCTGCGGCGCGCCGAACGCGCGTCCGGGACTGATCGCGCCGCTCGCCACCATCGGCACGAAGATCGGCGACATCACGATCAAGGCTGCGAAACTGCGCGGCGTCGAATCCAGCGGCATGCTGTGTTCGGCGAAGGAACTCGGCCTCGACGCCGATGCCTCCGGCCTGCTGGAATTGCCCGACGACGCGCCGGTCGGCGCGCCGCTGGCCGATTACCTCGGCTTGCCCGATGCCAGCTTCGAACTGAAACTCACCCCGAACCGCGCCGACTGCTTCAGCGTGCGCGGCATCGCCTACGACGTCGCCGCGGCCTGCGGTTCGCGGGTGGCCACATTCGACGCGGCGCCGATGCCGGCGCTGAACGACGCGACGCTTGCGATCGAGTTGAACGCAGGCGCGGATGCGCCGCGTTACCTCGGCCGCGTGATCGAAGGCGTGGACGCGAAGGTTTCGACGCCGGTGTGGATGGCCGAACGCCTGCGCCGCAGCGGCGTGCGCCCGGTCAGCTTCCTCGTCGATGTCACCCAGTACGTGATGCTGGAACTCGGCCAGCCGATGCACGCCTACGACCGCGACCTGCTCAAGGGCCCGGTGTCGGTGCGCGCCGCGCGCGTCGGCGAAACGCTGGTGCTGCTCAACAGCGACACCGTCGAACTCGATCCGCAGTTCCTGGTCATCGCCGATGCCGGCCGCGCCGTCGGCCTCGCCGGCATCATGGGCGGCGAGGACACCAAGGTCGGAGACGCGACGCGCAACGTGTTCCTCGAGGCCGCGCACTTCGCGCCATCGGCGATCATCGGTCGCGGCCGCAGGCTCGGCCTGCACACCGACGCGGCGCATCGCTTCGAGCGTGGCGTGGACCCGGAACTGCCGCGCATCGCGATCGAACACGCCACGCGCCTGATCGTCGAGATCGCCGGTGGCGCGCCCGGTCCGGTGGTCGAGGCGGTGTTACCGGAGCATCTACCGAAACCGCAAGCGATCCGCCTGCGTCGCGAACGCCTCGCGCGCGTGCTCGGCGTGCGCGTCGGAGACACGGAAGTGGCGCGCATCCTGTCCGCGCTCGGACTTGACGTGCAAACGACCAATGACGGCTGGGCCGTGACCCCGCCGGCGCGGCGTTTCGATCTTGCGATCGAGGAAGACCTGATCGAGGAAGTCGCGCGCATCCACGGCTACGACGCGATCCCGGCCACGCTTCCGGGCGCGGGCACGCGCCTGAACGCGCCGAGCGAGACCCGCGTGGGCGAAGGCGACGTGCGCCGGCAACTGGCCGCGCGCGATTACCTCGAGGCCGTGGATTTCGCCTTCGTCGACGACGCCTTGCTCGCGCACTGGCAGGCGGGCGAGGGCGTGCCGCTGGCGAACCCGCTCAGTGCCGACCTCGCCACAATGCGGCCGTCGCTGCTGCCGGGATTGGTCGCCGCGCTCGCGCGCAACCTCGCGCGCCAGCAGCCGCGCGTGCGCCTGTTCGAACTCGGCAAGACCTTCGCCGCGAATCCCGGCGCCGCGCCGCTGGAAACGCCGCGGGTCGCCGCGGTCGCCTGCGGCGCGTCGCGTGCCGAGCAATGGGGCGAAGCCGCGCGCGCGGTCGACTTCCACGACCTGAAGGGCGATCTCGACAGCCTTGCCGCGCTCGCCGGAACCACGCTCGAATACCGCGCGGCCGCACCGGCCTGGGGCCACCCCGGGCGTTCGGCCGAGGTGCTGCGCGACGGTCGTTCCCTGGGCTGGATCGGCCAGCTGCATCCGCGCCTGCAGCAGGCGCTGGGGCTGGACGTGGAGGCCGTAGCGTTCGAACTCGAGCTCGACCCCCTGCTTGTCCGCGCCATTCCCGTCGCCGCGGCGCTGTCGCGCTATCCGTCCGTCCGCCGCGACCTCGCGTTCGTCGTCGCCGAAGACATGCCGTGGGCGGCCATGGAGGCGACCGTGCGCCGCGCGGCGGGCCCGGTTTTGAAGCAACTTCTGCTGTTCGACCGCTACCAGGGCAGAGGGGTCGAACCCGGCTTCAAAAGCCTCGCTATGGGCTTGATTCTGCAGGAAGATTCCCGCACCCTGACCGACCGCGAAGTGGAAGCGGTCGTGGCCGATGTCGTGGCCGCACTGCGTGGGGACCATGGTGCGGAAATCCGGGTCTGACGTTCAGGGGGAACGCAGGTGGCATTGACCAAGGCGGAAATGGCCGAGCGTCTGTACGCGGACGTGGGCCTGAACAAGCGCGAGGCGAAGGAATTCGTCGACGCGTTCTTCGACGTGTTGCGCGAAGCCCTGGAACAGGGCCGTCAGGTCAAGCTGTCGGGCTTCGGCAACTTCGACCTGCGGCGCAAGAACCAGCGCCCGGGCCGCAACCCGAAGACCGGCGAAGAAATCCCGATCTCCGCGCGGACCGTGGTCACCTTCCGCCCCGGGCAGAAGCTGAAGGAGCGGGTCGAGGCCTTCACGGGGGTCGCCCATGTTTGATCCCGGCAGCAACCGCGAACTCCCGCCGATCCCGGCCAAGCGCTACTTCACCATCGGCGAAGTCAGCGAGCTGTGCGACGTCAAGCCGCACGTGCTGCGCTACTGGGAAACAGAATTCCCCTCGCTGAAGCCGGTCAAGCGCCGCGGCAACCGCCGCTACTACCAGCGCCACGACGTGCTGATGGTCCGGCAGATCCGTGGCCTGCTGTACGAACAGGGCTACACCATTGGCGGCGCGCGGCTGCGCCTCGAGGGCGAGGACGCGAAGCAGGAATCGACGTTGTCCACGCAGATCGTCAAGCAGGTGCGGATGGAACTCGAGGAAGTGCTGCAGCTGCTGAAACGCTGAGCCGTGCCGGCCGGGTATAATTCCCGGACCGGGGTATAGCGCAGCCTGGTAGCGCACTTGTCTGGGGGACAAGTGGTCGTCGGTTCAAATCCGGCTACCCCGACCAATTCCTCTGTCTCGAACGCCGGGCTTGCGCCCGGCGTTCGTTTTTTCGTGTCTGATCCGGAGTCTGATGTCCGGAATGCCCGCTTTTCCACGCATAAGGAGACCAGACTGGCGTGGTGCCAGCGAACGGAGCGCGGAAATGAACAAGTGTCTGGCATGGTCGATGATGGTTTGTGCGATTGCGGGCTTTTGTGCCATGCCGGCAGCGAATGCCGCCACCAGTTCGAAGAATCTCATCGCGAACCCGGCTGGTGTTTGCCAGTTGAGCATCCCGACCATCGATTCCAAGGTCAGGCCGAAGGCAACCGCGTACAACAACGAAGGCACAACGACCGTATTCGTCATTTGCGGACTCACGAACCCCGCCTCCTTGGATGGTGGCTCATCGCTCGTTTTCTTGGGGGCCAGATCCCTGGATGGTGCCACCCACAACTTGACCTGCACGGCCGTCAATGGGATCGCCGGACTTAGCGGCCAGTTGTACGTTTCAAAGACGTTGACCGTTCCCGCCGCCGGCTTTGGTGAGATCGACTGGGCGCCGGCCGATTTCGGCGGCAGTACGACGATTCCGGATAGCCGCAGCATGTCGGTGACGTGCACGCTTCCCCCGAATGTCGGCATCAATGCGGTCGGCCAACAATATTTGCTGGAAATCGGATCCTGACGCGTCGACAGCGCTGGCCTGCGCCTGATCACGAAGCCATGAAAAAGCCCGCTTCGCGCGGGCTTTTTCCTTTTCCGGCGTCGGCATTTCAGCCTGCTGCGCTGCGTGCAGTCTGCGCTTGCGCGAGCTGCGGCCAGCGCTTGAGCAGCGAGGCGCGGATGCCGGCGGCATCGAGTCCGGCTTCGGCCAGCAGTTGTTCGCGGCTGGCGTGGTGCTGGAACGCATCCGGCAGGCCGAGGTGCAGGATCGGCAACTGGATGTTCTCTTCGGCCAACAGTTCGGCCACGCCGCTGCCCGCGCCGCCGGCGACGACGTTGTCTTCCAGCGTGACGAAGCCTTCGTGCGATTTCGCTAGTTCAAGGACCAGTGAGCGATCCAGCGGTTTGACGAAACGCATGTTGACCACGGTCAGGCCGAGTTCCTCGCCGACTTTTTCTGCTGCAGGCACCAGCGCACCGAAGGCGAGCAGCGCGATGCGCGAACCACGCTTGCGCAATTCCGCCTTGCCGACCGGCAGCGTGGCTAGCGTCGGTTGCACGGCGACGCCGGGGCCGGTGCCGCGCGGGTAACGCACCGCGGCGGGGCCTTCGTGTTCGAAACCGGTGCTGAGCATCTGCCGGCATTCGTTCTCGTCGGCCGGCGCCATCACCAGCATGTTCGGCACGCAACGCAAATACGAAAGGTCGAGGTTGCCCGCGTGCGTCGCGCCGTCCGGGCCGACCACGCCGCCGCGGTCGATCGCGAACAGCACGTCGAGGTCCTGGATCGCGACGTCGTGCACGAGCTGGTCGTAGCCGCGCTGCAGGAAGGTCGAATAGATCGCGACGACCGGCTTCGCGCCTTCGCAGGCCATGCCCGCGGCCAGCGTCACCGCGTGCTGCTCGGCGATGGCGACGTCGAAATAGCGGTCCGGGTATTCCTTCGAGAAGCGCACTAGGCCGGAGCCTTCGCGCATCGCCGGGGTGATGGCGAGCAGTTTCGGATCGGCCGCGGCCATGTCGCACAGCCAGTCGCCGAAGACATCCGTGTATGTCGTCGATTTCTTCGCGCCGGGTTTGCTCACCACGCCCTGCGTGGGATCGAACGGCGACACCGCGTGGTAGCCGATCTGGTCGCCTTCGGCGAGTTCGTAACCCTTGCCCTTGGTGGTGATGACGTGCAGCAACTGCGGGCCCTTGAGGGTCTTCAGCATCTTCAGCGTGCTCGCCAGCGCGTCGACGTCGTGGCCGTCGATGGGGCCGGTGTAGTGGAAGCCCATTTCCTCGAACAGCGTGGACGGCACGAACATGCCCTTCCAGTGTTCCTCCCAGCGCCGCACGAAGCGCGCGGGGCCGCTGCTGCGCTTGTCGCCGAGGATCTTCTTGCCGCCCTCGCGGATCGCGTTCAACGTCTTGCTGCCGGTCATGCGCCCGAGCATGCGGGTGAGGCCGCCGACCGCTTCGCTGATCGACATGCGGTTGTCGTTGAGGATCACCAGCAGGTCGGGCTCGTCATCCATGCCACCGGCGTGGCCCAGTGCTTCCCAGGCCATGCCCGCGGTCATCGCGCCGTCGCCGATCACCGCGACGACCTTGCGCCCGTTGCCGGCGCGCGCGTTGGCGATGGCCATGCCCAGCGCCGCCGAGATCGAGGTGGACGAATGGCCGACGCCGAAGGTGTCGTACTCACTTTCCTCGCGCTTGGGGAACGGCGCCACGCCGCCAGCTTGCTTGACCGTGCGGATGCGGTCGCGGCGGCCGGTGAGGATCTTGTGCGGGTAGGCCTGGTGGCCGACGTCCCAAACGATGCGGTCGTCGGGCGTGTCGTAGAGGTAGTGCAGGGCGGTGGTCAGCTCGACCACGCCGAGGCCGGCGCCGAAATGTCCGCCGGACTGGCCGACGGATTCGATCAGGTAGGCGCGCAGTTCGTCCGCGACCGCGCGCAGTTCGGATTCGGGCAGCTGGCGCAGGTCGGCGGGGCTGTCGATGCGCGACAGGAGCGGATAGCGCCCGGCGTCGATCGGGGTGGGATCGGTCATCCCGCTATTGTAAATCCGCGCCGTGTGGCGGGAGTGCGCTCAGCGCCCGCGCAAGCGCCCGAACAAGCCGCCGGTTTTCTGCGGTTCGGGTTCGGGTTCCGGTTCGCGCCAGGCCTCGGCATAGCCGGTAGCCAGGTTGGCGTTCACGAAATCGGCGACTTCCTCGATCGTCACGCCGCTGCCTTCGGCGATTTCCGCCAGCGTGGCCGGCGCCTTCATCATCACCGTGGCGATGCGGAAGTGCTTGGGGAATTCGCGTTCGGTCTGCGGCCACTTGCTGAGGCGATATTTCGCCATCGGGTCATGGCCGGGAAGCAGCATGCCGTCGCCGGCGACCAGCCCGGCGAACCATTGCAGGCGCGCCAGCGGCTGGGGCTCGCCCGCGGCCTTGGCTTCGACGGGCCAGTCGGTGGCCGGGACCATGAGGAATTCCTGTCGCTGCACGGTGCCGGAAATCGAATCCGAGAGCGGCTTCAGCGCAGCCGGGCCGTGGTACTGGCGGGCGTCGGCATCGATCAGCAAGGCCGGGCCCTCGCCGCGACGGTAGCGGACGCGACCACTCAGCGCGCCTGGCGCCAACCAGTCGGCGAATACCGGGTCGCGTTGCGGTACCGGCGTGGGTGCCGGCTCGGGTGGTGGAGGAAGCGGCGCCGGGACGGCTTCGACCGCGGCGGGAACCCGCTCTTCGTCCGGCGCCGGAACGGTTTCCTCGGGTAATTGGTCGGACGGCGCCGGCGCAGGCGTCATCGTGGCAGGCGAGGGTTCGACCGGCGTGGGGTGGTCCGCCGCAGCCGTGGCTGGAACCTGTGCGATGGATTGCAGCAGCGCGGCCACGCTCGTGGTGTCGAACGGGCGCACGAGATGGAAATCGGTCTGGCTGCGGCTGGCGGAGGTCACGCCGATCACGCGCTTGCCGGCGGCGTGCAGGCGGATCCAGCTCATCGGGCCGTACATGCTGTCCATGTCGACGAACACGAAATCCGCGTCCTGGTCGTCGACAACGCGCCATGCGCCGCCGAGCTGGCGCGTGGCTTGCAGCAGTGCCTCGGTGAGGGCGGCGCCCGTCTGCGGGTCCATGCCGGTCATGCCGATGCTGTGAGCCATGCTTTTCCCCCCGGAAAGAACCGCAGTGTAGCCGACACGCGCATGCCCGCAGGAACGGGCGCGGCGGAATCCCCGTCCCGACGTTTCAGTCGAATCGCGATTTGCGCTTGGGCAAATGCGACTTCAGGAATGCCATCCGGTCGGCGAGGGTGAGGATGCTGCTTGCCATCGGCATCAAGCCGATGGCGGCATCCGAACGCCCGGCCAAGGATGGCCGGGCGGGGGCTTGGCAATGCGGGAGTGTCGCGCCACGGACGCCTGCACTGGATTCAGCCGGACATCCGAGCCGTCAGTTGAAGCGCGATTTGCGCTTGGGCAAATGCGACTTCAGGAATGCCATCTGGTCGGCGAGGATGTTCCGGTTCGACAGGATCAGGTGCTCGATCCAGCTCGGGCGATAGGGCACCGCGAGCAGCGGCATGCTCGCCTGCTGCGGCGTGCGCCCGCCCTTGCGCGAATTGCAGTGGAAACAGGCGGCGACGACGTTCTCCCAATGGTCGCGCCCGCCCTGCGAGATCGGCATCACGTGGTCGCGGGTCAGGTGCTGGCGGTGGAATTCGCGCCCGCAATACAGGCATAGGTGCTGGTCGCGCGCGAACAGCGCGGCATTGGTCAGCGCCGGCGTAGGATCGAGCGCCTGCGGGCGCGCATGGCCGCGCGCGGCGACGATCGGGTGCAGTTCCATCATGCTGCGTTCGCCGGTCATGCGGCTGGTGCCGCCATGCACGGTCAGGCAGGGGTCGCCAAGGGTCCAGGCCACCGCGCCGCGCGCATACAGGCAGGTCGCGTCCTGCCAGCTCATCCAGTCGAGCACGCGGCCGTGCGCATCGAGCGAGAGCAGGCGCACCGCGTCGAGGCGCGCGGGCATGGCATTGGGGAAGGCGAGGGGGGAAGCATCCCGGGCCGGATCCGCTTCGGAACCGGCCTGCAGCAGACGGAACTTCGCTCTGTCAGGCTCCATTGGAACCCGAGTTTATACCCCCACCGTGACGGTTTGGGTAGCGCTCAGGCGTCGAACGTCCCCGCATCCATCGCCATCAGCGACGCGGCGCCCGACTCGATCGCCGCCTTGTGCTGCAGCGTTCTTGGCAGCAGGCGCGCGAAGTAGAAGCGCGCGGTCTCGCGCTTGGCGTCCTTGAACGCCTGCGATCGCGACGAGGTTTCCGCCGCGGCGACGCTGCGCGCCCACCAGTAGGCCAGCGCGGCGTACCCGGAATAGAACAGGTAGTCGTACGCGGCGGCGCCGATCTCGTCGGCATCCGCCATCGCGCGGCGGCCGATGGCGATGGTCAGTTCCTGCCATTCCGCCGCTTTCGCGCGCAGCGGACCGACGAATTCTGCGAGCGCGGCATCGCCTTCGTGCTGCTTGCAGAAGTCCTCGATCATGCCGAGGAACACGCGCAGGCCGGCGCCCTGTTGTTGCATGATCTTGCGGCCCATCAGGTCCAGCGCCTGGATGCCGGTGGTGCCTTCGTACAGCGTGGTGATGCGCGCGTCGCGCGCGAGCTGCTCCATGCCGTGTTCGTGGATGTAGCCGTGCCCGCCGAAGCATTGCAGCGCGTGGTAGGTGCATTCCACCCCCCATTCGGTCAGGCAGGCCTTGACGATGGGCGTGAGGAAACCGAGCAGCGCATCGGCATGAGCTTTTTCGCCTTCGTCCTGCAGGTGGCCGACGGCATCGACCAGCGAAGCGGCGTGGTAGCCGAGCAGGCGACCGCCCTCGACCAGCGACTTCTGCGTGAGCAGCATCCGGCGCACGTCCGGGTGCACGATGATCGGGTCGGCCGGTTTGTCCGGGAACTTCGCGCCGGTCAGCGAACGCATCTGCAGGCGTTCGCGCGCGTAGCGCAGGGCGTTCTGGAACGCGCGGTCGGCGAGGCCGAGGCCCTGCAACCCGACCGCGAGGCGCGCGGTGTTCATCATCACGAACATCGCGACCAAGCCCTTGTTCGCCTCGCCGACCAGCCAGCCCTGCGCCGCGTCGAAATTCATCACGCAGGTCGCGGAGCCGTGGATGCCCATCTTGTGTTCGATCGAACCGCAGCGCACGCCGTTGCGTTCGCCGGTGTTGCCGTCCGCATCCACGCGCAACTTGGGCACGATGAACATGCTGATGCCCTTGCTGCCAGCCGGGGCGTCCGGCAGCCGCGCGAGCACAAGGTGCACGATGTTGCCGGCCATGTCGTGTTCGCCGGCGGTGATGAAGATCTTGGTGCCACTGATCGAATAGCTGCCGTCGCCGTTCGGTACTGCCTTGGTTTTCAGCAATCCCAGATCGGTGCCGCAGTGCGGTTCGGTCAGGCACATGGTGCCGGTCCATTCGCCGCTGACGAGGCGCTTGAGGAACACTTCCTTCTGCCATGCGTCGCCGTAATGGCCGAGCGCCTCGGTCGCGCCGTGCGAGAGCAGCGGGAAATTGCCCCACGACAGGTTCGCGGCGTCGATCATTTCCTTGATCGGCACGCCGACCGCGTGCGGCAGGCCCTGCCCGCCGAGTTCCGCCGGCGATACCAGTCCCGGCCAACCGCCTTCGACGTACTGCCGGTATGCCTCGGGGAAACCGGGTGGCGTGGCCACGCTGCCATTGCCCGGATCGAACTTGCAGCCGACCTCGTCGCCGACCTTGTTGAGCGGCGCGAGCACGGTTTCGTTGAAGCGCGCGCCTTCTTCAAGCACCGCATCGACGATGTCGCGCGAGGCTTCGCCGAAGCCGAGCTTGGCGAACAGCGCATCGGAATCGAGCACGTCGTAGAGCACGAAGCGGATGTCGTCCAGCGGGGCCTTGTAGCTGCTCATCATGGTTCCGTGGTGTCGAAGGTGTCGGCGCGAGTCTGCGCCACGGGATTGGAGCGAAGGCTCAACGCAGCGCGCCGGGAATGCCGGGTACCGGGCTCAGGTTGCTGTCGCGCTTCACGTCGAAGTCGCGCGCCTTCGCTTTCTCCGGCGTGGCGCGTACTTTGCCGGACAGCGAATAGGCGATGCCTTGCCCGGACGCCAGCGCATTCGCCACCTGCAACCGCGCCATCGCCTGCGGTTTCAACTGCATGCTGACGACATCGGCCGATTCGGGGCCGATGTCGAGCGAAGGCTGCGCCGACAGCGCGCCCGCGTCCTGCCCGCCGACGCCGAGCTTGAGCTCGAGCGTCTCGAAGCGCATGGGGATGCTGCTGAAGTTATTGACCCGCACTTCGACCGTCCAACTGCCGTCGACGCCGACAGTGAGCTGCTGGATGCCGACCGCGGGTTCTGACACGCGCCGCACCGGTCCGGATGCGCAGCCTGCGAGCATCAACAGGGCCGCGCCCGCGGCTAGCCAAACGCGAAGCGACATGTCGGTACTCCGGATCCGGGAAACCCGATCTTACCCGCGCCGGCTTCAGTGCGGCTTGCCGCCGAGCAACGGATACGGGTTCACCGGCATGGCCTGCCACCAGTTCTTCTCCGGCCCGAGCCGCGAGACTTCGAAATGCAGGTGCGGCGCATCCGGGCTGGCATTCCCGGTGGAACCGACGTAGCCGATCACGTCGCCGCGCCGCAACGACTGCTTTTCCGCCAGCCCGTCGGCGTAGCGGTCGAGGTGGGCGTAGTAATAGACCCAGGTCGAGGTCGGGTCGAACTCGTAGATCGTCAGCCCGCCGCGTTCACTGGCGAAAAGCTTGGCCACGCTGCCGTCGCTGGCGGCGAGCACCGGCGTGTCGCGCGGCGCCATGATGTCGATCGCATCGTGCACGCGGCCTTCGCTGCGTGCATCGCTGAAGGTATCGACGAGCTGGTTCGCGCGAATGCCCTGCACCGGCAGCAACAGGCCGGTGGGCCCGATATCCTGCGGCGTCGCGGAGGAGATGGCCGCCGTTGGCGCTTGCGTGGTTGTCGCGGTAGGTGCAGGCGTTGCTGCCGGAGGCGCGGTGGAAGCAGGTGCGGATATCGTTTCCGTCGCGACCGCTGTCGTACCCATCGATTCGCTTGTCGTCAACGCCGATGCCGGCGCCGCTTGCGCATGCGACTTGGTGCGATGCGTTGCGAAGTAGACGAGGTTGGCGCCGATCAGCAAGCCGGCGAGGAACACGAGCAGGGTGCGGAGCATAGTCGTCGGCGTCCTGTGCAGGGCGTCATTCACGCAACGAGGCGGTCATCCCGGGCTTGACGACCTTCGCCAGCGCAGCCGCGCTCCAGTTGGTCATGCGGATGCAGCCGTTGGATTCGGTTTTGCCGATCTTGGACGGTTCCGGCGTGCCGTGGATGCCGTAGTGTTCCTTCGACAGGTCGATCCAGACCACGCCGACCGGGTTGTTCGGTCCCGCAGGGATCACCGCCGGCTTGTCCGTGGCCTTGGTGCCCGCGATCAGCTTTGGATCGAAATGCCAGACCGGGTCGCGGGCGACGCCGTTGATGATCCATTCGCCGATCGGCAGCGGGAATTGCGCGCTGCCGGTGGTGACCGGGAATTGCGCCAGCAACTTGCCGTCGGCATCGACCAGTTGCAACGCGGACAGCGATTTCACCACGATCACCTCAGCCGGCGTCGGCAACGAGGCGAGCGCCGGCACGTTCGGTACCGCGAGCACGCTGCCGGCGGTTTCGAAGTCCGCGCCCGGGTTCAGTTTCCGCAGCAACGCGGGGCTGCTGTGGAACCTCTCGCCAAGCATTTCCTCGATCGACGAGAACGGCAATGCATCGAGTTCCGATTTCGCCATCGTATCCGTCGGGATGTCGGCATAAGGACCTTCGATGTCGGCCGGGGTCAGGATGTAGTCGACGAGGGTCGGCGCGGTGTCGGCATCGAGTTTGTCCCAGGTCGCGGCATCGAGTTCGCCGCTGGCGGGCAGGTCGTGCGCCGACTGGTAGGCCGACACTGCACGGCGCTGGTTGCTGCCGCTGGCGCCATCGATTTCGCCCGGCGAAAAGAACGCGCGATCGAGCAGGACCTGTGCGCGGAGCGGACTGTCCTTGGCCACGGTCGCATCGGCGGCGGCGGGCGTCGCTTCGACTGATTGCGCCGGAGTTGTCGATGCCGGTTGCGCGGGCGCCGTGTCGGCGCTGGTGTTTTCAGAAGGCGCCGTATTCGTCGTGGCGTCGGATGTCGAAGTGGCATCGCCGACGACGCTGTTGATGTCGATACCGGTCGCCGCATAGTCGGGCGCCTTCGGCGCGGCCGCGGTGGAGGCGGGCGCTGGTGTCGGCGCGGCGACCGGGGCCTGCGTTTGCGCCGCGGGGCTCGGTGCGCGGGTGCATGCCGCGGCCAAGGCGAAGGGCAGCAATACCGGCAACAGGCGTTGGCCATGGGATGGGATGCGCATCGGAAATCCATGTCGGTGGCATTGCAGCCATCGTGGAGATCGCGATTTCGCCGCGGCGTGAACGCGGGACGCCGGCCTGAATCAGTGGTTCAGCCTTCGCGCGGCGCTGCAGGCTGCGTTTCCTCCGGCGTCGCCTGCGATGGTGGTAGCGGCTGGGTTTGCGGCTGCGGCATCGCATCCGCGGGAGGATTCGGCACGGTCGCGGGCGCCGGCGCGTTCGTTTCCGCCGGAGGCGATTCGGGCATGGGCGCGGGTTCGGCGACCGTCGCTGGCGTCGGCAGCGTTGTCGTCGCCGGTGTCGGTGCGGCCGCCATCGGTGCGCGCAGGGTCTCGGACGGAGGCATCGTCTCGCTGATCAGCACCGGCGTGCCGGTGCCGATCGCGGAGGCGACCTGCAGCACGCTCCAGTTGGTGAGGCGGATGCAGCCGTGCGACTGGGTCTTGGAAATGCGCGACGGTTCCGGCGTGCCATGGATGCCGACATGCGGTTTCGACAGGCTGATCCACGCCACGCCTACGGGGTTGTTCGGGCCGGGCTGGATCGTCGCCTTCGAATCGCTGCGGTTGCCGTCCCAGAACAGCGCCGGGTTGTAATGGTAGGTCGGGTTGCGCCAGACGCCGAGGATGTCCCAGTCGCCGACCGGCAACGGATCGTGGACGCTGCCATAGGTGGCGGGGAAACGCGCGTAGATGCGGCCGTCGTTGTCGACCAGGTTCACCGAGTAGTCGTCGCCCAGCACCAGCACGCGGCTTGGTGCGGACAGCGGCGCGGCGTCGATGCGCGGCACCAGCAGTTCCGCTCCGGCGACGAAGGCCTTGCCGGGATTGAGGCGGTGCAGCAGCGTCGGGCTGGAATGGAAACGCTCCCCGAGCATCTCGTCGAGGGAACCGTAGCCGAGCTTCTTCAGCTTCGCCTTCGCCAGCATGCTGCCCGGGACGGAGACGTAGGGGCCGGCGATGTCGGCGTCGGTGAGCGTATAGCTGCCGAGCGCGGGCACGGCGTCGGCGTCGAGCGCGTCCCAAGTCGCATCGTCGAGCGTGCCGCTACCTGACAGGCCGTTCGCGCGCTGGAACGCGGCGATCGCGCGCACGGTGTTGCTGCCGTCGCCGGCATCGATCTCGCCGGGCGAGAAGTGCGCGCGATCGAGCAGGATCTGCGCGCGCAACAGGCTGCGTTCCGGCAACTGGCCGTCGATCAGCGCGATCGGGCCGGTGTTCTTCGCGGGCTGCGGGTTCGCCGGCGGGGCAGGGCGGAGCGCCTTGCCGTCCACCGCGCCGTGGACGTTGCCGAAATCGACGCCAGCCGCCCATGCATTCGGCAATGCGCAGGCCAGCAGGGACAGGGCGAGGAAGCGGCGAACGGGGATGCGCATGTCGGGATCGCGATTCGAAGGAAGATTGTCCATCGCATCATTACGCGATAGCGGGCGTCGTCCGGACATGAAAAAACCCGCGAGGCGCGGGTTGGTTCAGTCGATTTTCCGGAATGGTGGCCGGGGAGGGAATCGAACCCCCGACACGGGGATTTTCAATCCCCTGCTCTACCAACTG
>Ga0209023_10004862_pt1 | contig 15015 bp, 21 predicted proteins | sample LakOneMetagenome_FD_187468 | JGI IMG/M metagenome (GOLD analysis project Ga0209023, IMG submission 187468) | Freshwater and sediment microbial communities from Lake Erie, Canada (SPAdes) (version 2) | ecosystem: Environmental > Aquatic > Freshwater > Lentic | place: Lake Erie, Canada... | reverse complement strand
CGATCCGCAAGGGCAATCCGGACCCCGGCATCTACATGATGCCGTTCTGCAAGGACATGAAGGACATGGGTACCCCGGAGATGCAGGCGAAATTCCGCCAGGGACCCGTCGGAAAGTTCATCCTGCGCGCAGGCGCGGAATTCGGCATGGGCAAGCCGCTCGCGCAGTGGTTCGTGTTCTGCCTCGTCATCTCGCTGTTTTGCGCCTATCTCGGAGCGCACACGCTCGCCCCGGGAAGCGCGTTCGCGGTCGTGTTCCGCGTGATCGGCACCGCCGCGTTCATGGCCTACGGCTTCGGCGCGTTCATCCAGGGTATCTGGTGGGGCCAGCCATGGGGCGCCGTCGCAAAAGACGCGCTCGACGGGCTCCTGTTCGCACTCTCCACCGCCGCGGTGTTCGCCTGGCTTTGGCCGCATTGAACTCGCCGCACACATGAACCCGGCGGTACGCGTGCAACGCGTGCCGCCGCGCAAACCCGCCAGTGCATCAGCGGCGCAGTTCGATCCACGCGTCTTTCGGATTCGAACGCACCTGCAGCGTGTCACCGTGTTCGCGCCAGCTGGTCGGCGCGGCAAGGACATTCGCGATCAGTTCCTCGTCCGCCTCGACGGCCAGGCAAGGATTCGCAGTCGGAGGCGCTGGCTTGCCGCGGTCGCGATCGACGCCGTCGATGTCGACGCGACGCAGGCAGCCCAGCAGCGTCTGCGTGGATATTCCCGTCGCCTGCAGCGCGTCGCCGTCCACCCGCATCGATGACGAGTGGCTGTTAATGCCCGACATCAGGACGCGAACGAGACCCGGTTCGTCCTCGCGCATGAATCGGACCACGAAATCGCGCGCCGGCACGCGGCCTTCGGTTCCCGAGTAGAGCTTCGTCACGTGCCAGTGTCCGAACGGATCGCGCGGCGCGCGCGCCATCGTTGCGCAGCCGACGGCGCAGGACAGGCTCATGGCAATTGCGAAGTGCAGGATTCTCATCGCGTGTGGATGCGGCCGACGCTACGGTTCCGCGGCTGCCGCCGGCGGCAACGCGGGTTTGCGCGAGGCGGGACGGTATGAGCCGACGAAGATGCCGAGCAGCGACAATGCGACGCCGATCCAGTCGAGTGCGTGGGTAGGACGCGCGAACAGCAGTACGTCGAAGATGAAGCTCAGCGCCGGCTGCAGCAGGAGCAGCAGGCCAATGGTCGAGGCCGGCAACTGGGGCATCGCGCGCGTGAGCAGTACCCAGCCGAGCACCTGGCCGCAGAATGCGAGGCCGAGCAACGCGGACCAGCTCTGCGCATCGGGGATCGCGAACGACTCGCCTTCGACCAGGGCGACGATTCCGAGCACGAACGCACTGACCAGCGAGCTCACGCACAGCAGCTGCGCCGGCGCGAGCTTCACTTGACCGGCGCGCTGCGCGTGCCGCGTCGACAGCATGTAGATCGCATAGGCGAATCCGGTGATGGTGCCGAGCACGACGCCGAGGCGGTATTGCTCGCCGACCGACGACCAGTCGAGGCCGACCAGCAGGTAGAGGCCGACGAACGCGAGCGCGATGCCGGCGATGAACGCTGCGCCGAGGCGCTCGCGATACAGCAGCCAGCCGGCGAGCGCCATCAGGAACACCTGGAAATTGCCGAGCAGGGTCGCGAGCCCGGGGCCGACGTAGAGGATGCTCCGGTGCCACATGACGAGGTCGATCGCGAACGCGGCACCCGGCACCAGCAGCCAGGCGAGCTCCGCCAGCCGCACAGGTCGCCACTGGCCGAGCGCGACCAGGCCGGCGAGCAGCATCAGGCCACCGAAGCCCATGCGGTAGAAACCCGACATCGTCGGGCCGACATGCGCGACCTTCACGAACAGGCTGGTCGTGCTGATCGCACTCGCACCGAGGATCATCTGCAGCAGCGCTGCGCGCGGGAGGGCCGCCGGCTGCACGTGCATCAGGCGACCCTGTCGGTGGCTTCAAGCGATTCGGTTTCCGCGGCGGCATCGCGCAGCCATTCCTGCAGCGCCGGCAGGTCCAGCAGCGTATCGACGTACGCCTGCGCGACGGCATCGATCTCTACACCGTAGGAGACGAAGCGCATCACGACCGGTGCATACATCGCGTCGGCAATCGAAAAACCCCCGAACAGGAACGGCCCGCCGGCGCCGAATCGCGCGCGGCAGTCACGCCAGATCGCGCCGATGCGCGCGATGTTCGCGAGCACGTCGGGTCCGAGCAGCGTGCCGTGCGTGCGGCGCCGGCAGTTCATCGGCAGCGCCTTGCGCAGCGCCTGGAAACCCGAATGCATCTCCGCGCTGACCGAACGCGCGACCGCACGCGCCGATGCATCGGCCGGCCAGCCGGCACCGCCGAGGAAGGTCTCGTTGGCGTACTCGCAGATCGCGAGCGAGTCCCAGATCGTGATGCCCGCATGGCGCATCGCCGGCACCGCGCGGTTCGGCGACCAGTCGGCGATCGTCCGAGCGAACTCCGGCGTGTCGAGCAGCAGGCGCTGTTCGTCGAAGGCAACCCCGTGATGGCGCAGCAGCAGCCACGGCCGCAGCGACCACGAGGAATAGTTCTTGTTGCCGATGATCAGCAACGGCGTGTCGGACATGGGGTTTCCCTTTCGGTGGGGATCCGGTCGGTGAGGATCTATGCCGGCAACGCGTCGCCCGCACAGTCGTCGGCGCGCGCGCGCTCCTCGCGCAGGGCGTCGTCGATCGCCTGTACGATCGGCGCCGCACGTTCGACATCCTGGTCGGCCACCATGACGTTGACGAGGTTCCAGTACGGCAATTCGCCGACGGCACCAGTCAGGTATTCGCCGCTGACGAACGCGGTGATGCCGTCGAGCGCGAGCGAACCCTTGACGAGGTTCGCATCGATGATGTTCTCGGCCCGATAGACGATCTTCATCCACTCCGCCTTCGCCGGTGCGGGACAGCCAATGTGAGCAACCGTGGCATCTGTCGCAGCGCGGCACATGGCACGGCCCGCATGTGGCTATTATGCCGATCATCGCCGCCCGCCCGCGACCGCCCTCCTGGACGGCGCGCAGCGCCGCGGCTCCGAGGGCCCTGGATGATCCTGCCGTTCCAAGACGACCAGCTGGCCGAACGCATCCGCGACTGTGTCGTCGAACTGCTGGTCGAACGCGGGGCGGGGCGCAGCATCTGCCCGAGCGAGGCCGCCCATCGGCTGGCCATCCAGATCGGCTGGCGCTGGCAGGACCTGATGCGGCCGGTGCGCACGGTCGCCTCGGCCCTGGTCGAAAGCGGGTTGCTCGAGGCGATCCAGCACGAGAGCGTGGTCGACATCCGCCAGGTGCGCGGGCCGATCCGCCTGCGCCTGCGCACCCTGCCGGGCGTGCGCAGCGTCGCCTGAGCCTCGCTCCTCTGGGCAAGACACAAATCCGTTCGTGTTGAGCGAAGCGGAGCGAAGCTCCGCGGAGTCGAAACACCTCGAACGCTCACGGGCCTCCGAGTCCGGCCCTGCGGGCCCTTCGACTGCGCTCAGGACAGGCCTGCGCCCAGGGTGAACGGTGCACAAGTACCTCGTGCCTGCTGATTCCACCCGTCGTCCCCAGGCCAATTCGCTTTCACCGCCTGCCCCGCTACACTCGGCGTTCCCCTTCGACCGGACGCCGCCAGACGCGGCGATCACGCATGACCGACGCCGCACCTGCCGCCGCACCGGGCAATTTCATCCGCCAGATCGTCATCGCCGACCGCGCAGCGGGCAAGCACGACGGTCGCGTCAAGACGCGCTTCCCGCCCGAACCGAACGGCTACCTGCACCTCGGCCACGCCAAGTCGATCTGCCTCAACTTCGGCATCGCGGCCGACTTCGCCGGCACCTGCAACCTGCGCTTCGACGACACCAACCCCGCCAAGGAAGACATCGAGTACGTCGACGCAATCAAGGCCGACCTGCACTGGCTCGGCTTCGAATGGGATTCCCTGCACCACGCCTCGGACTATTTCGAGATCCTCTACCTGTGCGCGGAGAAGCTCATCCGCGACGGCAAGGCGTTCGTCTGCGACCTCAGCGCAGACGAAGTACGCGAATACCGCGGCACCCTGACCGAGCCCGGCCGCAACTCGCCGTGGCGCGAGCGCGGCGTCGAGGAGAACCTCGACCTGTTCCGGCGCATGCGCGCAGGCGAGTTCGCCGACGGCGCACGCACGCTGCGCGCGAAGATCGACATGGCCTCGGGCAACATCAACCTGCGCGATCCCGCGCTGTACCGCATCCGCAAGGTCTCGCACCAGAACACCGGCGATGCGTGGCCGATCTATCCGATGTACGACTATGCACACTGCGTGTCGGACGCGGTCGAAGGCATCACCCATTCGCTGTGCACGCTCGAGTTCGAGGACCATCGCCCGCTGTACGACTGGTGCCTCGACCAGCTCGACGTGCCGAACATGCCCGAACTGGTCGAGCCGATGCGCCGCGCCGGCCTGACCTCGGCGAGTCGCCCTCAGCAGATCGAATTCGCGCGCGGCAACCTCGACTACACCGTGATGAGCAAGCGCAAGCTGATGGCGCTGGTGTCCGAGCGCCTCGTCGACGGCTGGGACGATCCGCGCATGCCGACGCTCGCGGGCGTGCGACGGCGTGGTTTTCCGCCGGCGGCAATCCGTGCGTTCTGGGAAAGAGCCGGCGTGACCAAGCAGAATTCGGTGATCGAGTTCAGCGTGCTCGAAGGCTGCGTGCGCGAAGTGCTCGACGCGAGCGCGCCGCGCCGCATGGCCGTGCTCGATCCGCTCAGGCTCGTCATCACCAACCTCGATGCGGCGCACGAGGAATCGATCGAATTCATGAACCATCCGAAGAACGCCGAGCTCGGCACGCGCAAGGTGCCGTTCTCGCGCGAGCTGTGGATTGAACGCGACGATTTCTTCGAAGTGCCGCCGAAGGGCTTCCATCGCCTCGTGCCGGGCGGCGAAGTGCGCCTGCGCGGCGTCGGCATCGTTCGCTGCAACGAAGTCGTGAAGAACGCCGATGGTTCCATCGCGCAGGTCGATTGCACGCTCGACCCGGACACCCGCACCGGCATGACGGGCGCGGACCGCAAGGTCAAGGGCACGATCCACTGGGTCAGCGCAAAACACGCGGTGGCGGCCGAAGTGCGCCTGTACGAGCGCCTTTTCACCTGCGCCGACCCGGATGACACCAGCGACGGCAAGACCTATGCCGACCACATCAACCGCGATTCCAAGCGCGTCGTGCAGGCCTGGGTCGAACCGGTTGCGGCGACGACGCAGCGCGAGCACGTCGTGCAGTTCGAGCGCCTCGGCTATTTCGTCGCGGACCGCCACAACCATGCGGAGGCGAAACCGGTCTTCAATCGTGCCGCGACGTTGCGTGACGCCTACGCTGCCGCGGTGAAGCGCTGACGATGCGGCGTGACGTGCCGCCGCGGGCCCGGCGCGCACGCGTCGCTGTGGCGCGTGTGAATCGGCGAGCGAGGCCATGTGCCCGCGCAACGATGACACGCCGTGAGTGACGTGCTGACGCGATGCGAAGAGCGCATTCTGGCGGATCCCGTGCTGGCGACGCGGCTCGCCTCGATCGCTTCGCCCGAAGCATTCCGCGATGCGCTGCTCGCCATCGACGACGCCGGCGAAAGCAACGCGACGCCTCTTGCGGCGTTCGCGACGGATCGCCCCGCGACCGCGCGCCCGCCCCGCGCCACGTGGCCGCTCGCGCAGCGCCGCGGCTGGCAGCCGCTCACGCTGGAATGGAGCGCCGCGGGTGCGGAGATCGTCTGGGGTTGCGGTGAAGTGCCGGACACCGTCGCGTTCCACGAACAGATCGTCGCCACGCTGCGCTATCGCCCGTTCAACCGCTGGTTCGCGCAACGCACGCCGCTCACGCCCGCGTTCGTCGCCGAACTCGAAAACGATGCACTGCCGCTCGCGGGCCTCGTCCTGCATGAGTCTCGCTGTGGTTCGACTTTGATCGCGCAGGTGCTGAAGGCGTGGCCGGGTACACGCGTCGTCAGCGAGCCGGGGCTGCTCGACACCGCGCTCACGGCCGCGCTGACGGGCATGGATCCGACTGCACTCCTGTTCCGCGGCGCACTCGCTGCACTGCGCCAGCCTGCGCGCGACGACACGCGCGTCGTGATCAAGATCGACGCGTGGCACGCGCTCGCGCTCGGCGCGTTGCGCTCGCTGCTGCCCGGGGTGCCGTGGCTGTTCGCCTACCGCGATCCGCTCGAGGTGCTCGTCTCGCACACGAAGGAACCCGGCCGCCACACGGTGCCCGGCATGCTGCCCGACGCCTGGCTCGCACCCGCCTTCACCGACGACACGCAGCTGCCGATCGAACACGCGGCACGCGTACTCGGTTCGCTCTGCGCCGCCGTCGTGCCGCACGCGCAGGCCGCGCAGCTCGTCAACTACGCGGAGCTCGCCGAACCCACGTCGGACGCGCTGTCGACCCGCATCCCGCGACTGTTCGGCCTCGATCCCGCCGCGGTCGATCGCGAGCGGTTCGCGGCCGCGCGGGCGCATCACTCCAAGCATCCTCGCGAAGCGTTCGTCGATGATCGCGCCGCCAAGAATGAAGCCGCGACCGACGCTCTGCGCGAGATCGCGGCGCGCTGGATGGAGCCCCATCACGCCGCCCTCGAAGCGATCCGCCTGGGCACGACCGGACTTCCCGCATCCTCGTAGGGCGGGTCGAGCCGCGTCGCGGCGAGTCCCGCCGCTGCATGCGCGTTCACCTGTGATTGGGATCGCAAACCGTGCCATGGCGGCACGCGCCTTGCGCGTACCGCCCTACGCGCTGAACACGAGGCTGCAGCAGGTCACCGCGCCTTCGGCTTTCTGCAATTCGGACACGTCCACTGTGACAACTTCGATGCCGGCGGCGCGAATGCGTTCGTGCGTGCGCGGGAAGCATGCCGGCGAAATCACGCGGTCGCCGATGCGCAGCACGTTCGCGGCATGCTCCTCCGCGGGATCGACCTCGACCACGCGATAGTCCGCGAACGCGGCGCGGTCGACCCACGCGGGCTGCAGCAGCACCGTGTCGTCGGCGAGCGCGGTGACCGCCGATTTCAGGTGCAGGCAGCCGCGGATCGCGATGCCGTGCACCGAATAGCCGTACTCGCCGAGGATCGCGCGCAACTGCACGATCCCATCCGCATTGCTGCGCGCCGACTTGCCCACGAACACGCGGTTGCCAATGCGCAGCACGTCACCGCCATCGAGCGTGCCGGGCGCCTCGATCGCGCGCAGCTCGCGATAGTCGGCGAGCGCACGCGCGACCGACGGTCCTTCGCCGCGACGCGATTCGGCGCCGGGACGCGTCATCACCGCGACGTCGTCGACGACGACCGCGACATCCTCGACGAACACCGCATCCGGGAATGCCGGTTCCGCCGGAAGCTCCCTGACCTCGCAGCCGAGCGCCGCGAGTGCGCGTTGGTAGGCTCGATGCTGTTCGTTCGCGCGCGCAAGGTCGATCGGCGCGCGCTCGACGAACGACAACTCGCACTCGGCGAGGCTCGGGCTCACGTCACGCGTGATCGCGATCAGCATGGGACATCGACATCCGCTGCGACGCCTGGTCGCGGGACACGCATTGTCGCCCAGCCGGTTCCGCGCCGCACATTCCAAGTGGCTCTATGCGGCGAGGCATCGCGCCGCTAGGCTGCTGCGCCTTCAGTCCGCCGAGGTTGGTCATGCCGCTACCGCACGCGACTCTTGGCTTCGCCCTGCTCTGCCTCGGCATGGCACTCACGCCGGGCCCGAACATGATCTACCTGACCTCGCGCTCGATCAGCCAGGGACCGGCGGCCGGGCTGACCTCGCTCGCGGGCACCGCGCTCGGATTCGTCGTCTACTCGCTGCTCGCCGCATTCGGCCTGACCGCGCTGCTGTTCACCGTGCCGGTCGCCTACGACGTGCTGCGCTTCGGCGGCGCGCTCTACCTCGCCTGGCTCGCATGGCAGGCGCTGAAACCCGGAGGACGCTCGCCGTTCGCGCCACGCGAGCTGCCGAGGGACTCGCGCCGCAAGCTCGTCGCGATGGGCTTCATGACGAACCTGCTCAATCCCAAAGCCGCGCTGCTCTACCTCTCCCTGCTGCCGCAGTTCATCGACCCCGACGCCGGCCACGTGCTCGCGCAATCCCTGCTGCTGTGCGCGATCCAGATCACCATCAGCCTGCTCGTCAACGGCAGCGTCGTCGTGCTCGCGGGTTCGATCGCCAGCTTCCTCGCCGAACGTCCGTCCTGGCTCGCGTTGCAACGCTGGTTCATGGGAACCGTGCTCGGCGGCCTCGCGATCCACATGGCCGCACAGGCGAGGGCGCGCTGACGCGTGCCTGACGCGCGAGAGCAATGGCGGGCGATTGGTACTCCCCTAGGCGACCGCCTCGCTCCCGTCGGGAAGGTACAGCACCTCGCCCTCGGGATCGAACATGCATAGCCCATGCTGCCCTGCGAGAGATCGCAGCTGACCCAAGCGTTCCTCGTCGAATTCATCGAGGTCGAACGTCATCTCCAGCATGGGGCCGGCCGGCTTGTTGTGCGTGAAATCTTCGTACCAGACCGCTCCCTTTGAACCGTCTTCAGGCCAGGTCTGCAACAAGGCTTCGAAGAAGGCGGCAATGCGCGACGTCGGCGCCTCGCGACTGTCTCTCCAGTGGTCGACAAGCTCTGCCGCCGTCCCGGCATCGGTGAGGTCGCGCGCGTCAATCGCGAATAGCATGGCTTCACTCATCGGCATTCCTTGCAAGGTTTGGATGGGGTGGTGTGCGTACGTCGAGGCCGCAGTGGCGGCCTGACGCCGTTTAAAGCCGCGCGGAACGACCAAGCCAACAACTCTTCGGGCCCGCAACGGCCGATTGAACGTGTGGCTTCGTGCCGGCGGATTCCATTATGGCTCGAACGCTTTGCGTTCAACGGAAAGCCGGATACACGACTGCAACCGTACCGCTTGCCAAAGCTGCCTTCACTCGGTCACTTGCAAGGGGAGTCCATACACGAATTGTTAGGCCCCACCGTACAGCGTTCCCGCAACAGCAACCAGCCCGCCAAACAAGCACACCTCGGCTACGCGCTGTACGAGCCCGCGAAACGACGTGCTTGGCAGAACGGTGATAAGCACAGCCGCGCCGATGGCGACGAACCCGAGTAGGCGGTAGAGATCGCCCTGCGCGTGCGAGAGGGACAAGAATGCGGCGCCTCCGCCGATGTATTCGATGCTCCCAGCCAGATTGTGGACGCCTTGCCGGGCACTTCCCGAGACCGGCGAGCCCGGATCGCACGGGAAGAGCGCGGCGCCGATATAGCCGACTGCGATGCATGCGGCGAGGCCGGCCGCAGCTTGTGATGCGGCATAGAGCAGGCCGGCAGAAGCAAGGGCGAGAAGTCCAACGGGCAGGAACACTCCATAGGCGACGGAGCGCTGGTGCACCGCACCGATTTCGCCGAGCTCACTGATGGTGTCTCTAACGTGCTGATAGCCAGGAGTACGCCGGCCGAATAGCACAATGCTCATCGCAAGGTAGAAGCCTGCGACAGCTGCGATTACGACGGCGAGCATCTGCATGTGGGGCCTAACGCCTGAATTTGGCGGCGCGCGCAGCGCGTCCGCTGGAATGAATGGTTGGGCAACTATCGCGAGCGTGCCAAACCGAGAGCGCATGCGACGCGGATGCGCCGACAAATGCGCCGAGCGCGGGGACTAAGTAGACGCCGTAAGCCCAGAAGTAGGTTGACCATGTAGCATTTGACGTAAAGCCATTGCCTGACCCTAGGAAATGGAGGAGCCCGCAGATTAAGCCAAAAGCGAAGCCCCACCAGCGTGGGCCGTTTGCAATGAAAAGCCCTGCCACGAGCACACCGCACGCAAAGAAGAACAGGAACTCGAAGCACCACGAAATTAGTTGCGCCCAGTCAAGTATGCCGAAGGGCACGGAAAAAATGCGGTTGTCGATGAAGGCTTCGAACCAGCCCACACGCCCGAGCTGGCTGCAAACAACGGCCGTCAGGACTAGCAAGCCAAATACTGCAAATTTCCAGGCATGGAGTTTCATTGATTTCCAACGCCATGTTAAGCCGCCGCCTGCGCGGCCGGAGATTTAACGAACGGTACAACTGGTGCGCAAGCGGTCGGCTTGAACATTCAGTTAGGCATCAAATTATTGAATTATCCAAGCTCAGGCTTTTGCCAGACCGCGAATAATTTCCAGCCGATTTTTAGGTGCATTTGGCGAAAGAAAATCTGGAATAGTTGCTGGTGTGCGCCTAGGGCGGCTCAAGAACTCGACTGGCCATTCGGTGATTCGCCTCTCCCGGACATGTACGTACTGGCCAGGCTGGTCCTCGGAGATGTATTCCTCCTGCAGTATGAGGGCGAGCGGCTCTTCCGCGCCAACAGTTGCCCGCGAGAATCTCAGGGCCTCCCCATAGTTCCTAAAGACATAGAAGTAGTCGTTCCCGTCCTCTTCATCAGCCGCGCCGGCTCGCGGACTGCACCAAACTCGGTACTCCAGAACCGCATCCCAAACATAACCCCCACCTGCCTTTGCCTCGGCTGGATACGTACCTACCTTGTCCCTGTCAAGAACTGCGGGGAATCTCATCTCTCGGCCCTTTGATGCCTAACGTCGCAGTTAGCGGCGACGCGCTTGCCGCATGAAGCGCAGTGCACGTGCAAAATGAATGACGCACGTGCACTGCGCCGTGCTGCGGTTTGAACCGTCCGCTGCAACTGCTTGTTAGGCGACATCTTCGATGAACTCAGCCTCGCCGAACAAACGGACTTCGGCGGCTTCACCATTCATACGAACTACGGAACCCGATGCCAATTCGATCTCAAGCACAACGGGGCCGTCATCGCGCAGTGGGAGCATGAGCAGGTTGTGGTATGGGCCGCTTGCGGTTTGCAACCGTCCGTCGGAAATACGAACTGGCAGTTGCTCCGGCACCGGACCACCGGAGCCTCCAGTAACGACAAGCTCAGCCATCTGGCTCCAGCCTTTACCGTTCCGATGGATGTACGCTGGCGAGAGCCGAAAGATCAGACACGCGCCTTCACGGCGAATCTCCGTGAGCAGCGAATCGTGGAGTTCGATCGAATGAGGAAGATGCGGCATACGTGTCGCCCAACGCTTGAGCTAAGCGGCCGCCGCCGCGAACGATACGATGTTAGCGCAGACCGACACCGGCAGTCCGCTGGAGCGAATTGTTAGGGCTCCCCGACCTGTTTGGATTGGAGATACTTACGCTCGATGAGACGCCAGACCGAGAGACCCCAAAATATTCCGCCAATGGGAAAAAATATCAGCGCTAGGCCGAGTATTAGGCCGAATTGCGAGCCGGGCACCAAAGCCCCCATAGCAAGGGAGAAGAAGATCGCGACCAGGACACCCCAAAAAAGAACACCGAATACAAGCACGAACCTAGTGCGTCCCTTTGCGCGCGTCCGCTCCCATTTGCTCCAGTCCGTAGCCATTTGATCCCTAACGACGAAGTTGAGGGGCCCTGCGCACGATCAGCAGGAAACACGCCGCAACGTCCGCAAGGTCCCCTCCAACGCCTAGTTAGGCACCCCTGCCAAGGACGTAATGGTTGAACTCCATCGCCCTTGCCTCTGTGATTCCCAGGGATTGCTCCCCATAGGCAGCATGGCCTTCATCCAACACGCGAAAATGCGGCTTCAGCCCAACAGGCTGCATCGATATCGCGACCTTTAGTCCGAGGAGTGGGCGGCCGAATAGCGGAACTTCGTTTGCGATGACTCCGGGGAATGTGGAGGCGCTCTCGCGGCCCTCCTCATCCCAAAGGCGGTCCATTTCCGTATAGGTGCTTCGGTCAATCTCAGCCCACACCCCCCAACAGTAAGGTCCAGAACGCCCGGCCACAGGAAAACACAGAAGCCCGCGTACGAAGTATCGCTTGCGGTCCAGCATGCAAAAGCAGCCGTCATTCCGAACGCGGAACACACGGGAGAAGATGCCGATCGAATGGACGACGTCAGGGCGCTCATGCGAGCCCTCAATCTCGTCAATGGGGTGCATCTCACCGCACGAGGGACAGCGAACGTCTGACATGGGGTGCCTAATACCTGGGTTAAGCCGCGCCGCGAAGGGGCGCTGGCTTCGACGAATTGTTAGGCCGCACCGCCGGGCTGCTCAAGCGGCCAAACCTCCACGACGCCGTGCGCGACGGCACAGGGTGACGCTGCCACCATTTCAACCGCGGCGGCAATGTTGTCAGCTTCGATGATGGCAAAGCCAGCAATCGGAAGCGGTGACGACATGAAGGGGCCCGCCTTCGTGTGAACGCCAGCTGCCTCCGGGTTCCGTACCTGCGTAGGTAACCCGGCAATGCCCATTACCGCACCTTGTTGCATAAGCAATGCATCGTGGGCATGCGCACGATTGCGGACTTCTTCGCTCGTGTGTTCGTAGCCTGCCCGGTCACCGTAGCCGATCGTGACGAACTTTGGCATTGCGAAATCCTCGAATGCGACGGGGCGGCGCTTTAATTAACCCGCCGCCGACGCGAGTTGGTTGTATATGACTAGCCCGACCCCGGCGCTCGGGATGAATGACTTGTTAGGCCGCAGCTTTTGGTGACACACGCGGAACTCATGGATCTTTGAGCTCTACGGCTATCACATGCAACGACTGCTCGCCAATATTGTGCACGTAATGGGGAGCGAGTGGCGCAGACCACAACGAAGCTCCAGGTGAGGGAGATTGAAGCATGCTCCGGGAATCTAGGAGGACGTTTCCCTCCGGGTCATACCGGATGAAATTGCTCCAACTCTTTATGAAAAGGACCGCAGGCCATTGATGGGAGTGGATGGGAGTGCGCTCGCCAGGACCAAGCCGTGTGTCCAGTACTCTTACTCGATCATTCTCGATGAGCACTTCATGGTGATCGGGAGCAGCACTCATTGCATCGAGCGAATGCAAGGGTTGACCAGGCATGTGACCTCCATGACGTGCTCAGATCTGTGCGGCCTAACGCCGTGTTAAGCCGCCGCCGCGCGGCAGCGGTTGGTAGAAACGCAGTGTCTGTACGGCGGTCGGCTTGAACACATAGTCAGGCGCCACCGCCGCGCAGCATGCCTGGTGCAAGCGTAGTAGGAACTTGTGAGAGTTGTGTCTCCAAGCTCCAGTTGAGCGGCTTGTCCTTGAGATCGTGCCATTGAGCGCCAGACTCAAGCCAGCGCTTGCGATGCGCGAGTATCGCGCTCGGCTGACAGTCCTGATACCCGAACTCACACCCGCAGCAGGCACAGATTGCCCAGGTAGGATCTAGGCCAGTTTCACCCCACGGTGCTTCCGACAGCTCCCAGCCGCAGACGTAGCATCGATGCATGGTGTGGAGCCTAACGTTTGAGCTGAGCGGCCGCCACCGGCGTGGCGCCGCGAGGCGAATGATGCACCTGAGAGCCTTGCGACTGTCTCTCCAGTGGTCGACAAGCTCTGCCGCTGTCCCGGCATCGGCAAGGTCGCTCGCGTCAATCGCGAATAGCATGGCTTCACTCATCGGCATTCCTTGCAAGGTTTGGATGGGGTGGTGTGCGTACGTCGAGGCCGCAGTGGCGGCCTGACGCCGTTTAAAGCCGCGCGGAACGACCAAGCCAACAACTCTTCGGGCCCGCAACGGCCGATTGAACGTGTGGCTTCGTGCCGGCGGATTCCATTATGGCTCGAACGCTTTGCGTTCAACTGAAAGCCGGATATGACCAACGGAAGTCCCCAAGGGACACGACTGCAACCGCACTGCTTGCCAAACAGCGATTTACTCGGTCACTTGCAAGGGGAGTCCATACACGAAAGTTAGGTAGCGCAGCGCTAGCCAAGTGGCTGCACCTAAGAATGGCGGCGCTAGAATGCCCACGAACTGGGCAACGGACATGTTGGCGCTGAGGTGTTCGCCTGCGTTCCCGGGCCACGAGCTGCCCGATATAAGAAAAAGAACGCTTAGCACCATGACTGGACCAATGATAACCAGCGTTAGAACGACGAAAGAAAGACTGACGCGACCAATGAGAACGGCAGCGGTGGTGGCTGCTATAGAAGGCACGAAATAGCCCCATGGCATTTGAAGGTCGAGTAAGAAGTACACGACCACCAAGGTTATGCAAGCAAGAAGATGACGGGTCGTACGCATCTCTAAGCTACCTAACGCCGTTTTAAGCCGCCGCCGCGCGGCAGCGGTTGGTTGAAACGCAGTACGGCGGTCGGCTTGGACACATAGCTAGGCCTCACACGCCATACCGCTTACCCCTGATTAATGCGTCAATGCATTCCTTGGCACGAGCAGCAACTTCTTTGGCGAGGCCGTCGGATTGAAGAACGCCTTGTAGCAGCTCGCCGATTCGTTCCGCCTTTTGCCAAGGAAGCTCGGCACTCGTGCCAGTTGTCTGGTTCCGAATAGAAGGTGTCATGAAGCCGGTGAATTCCCCTGGCCATCCAGCCCCAGCCAGGTAGATCTCGTGAATGGCCCCGTCATGTGCGGCGAACACAAGAATGTACGACCGATCTCCTTTGAGGTCGGCCATCACGATCTTCACAGGCAGCGCTTCAGAGTCGAGCATGTTAGGCCTCATCCAATGCGACCTTTCGGATGTGGTCCAAGTACCTGCGACCGAGAGTCGGTTCAAGTCTCTCGAGCGCGCTCAGCGCCTCATCGACCGAGAACGACTTTCCTTCGAGGGATGCGAGCGCGCAATTGTGCAACGCGTAGGCGAAGTCTGCCGCGACAGCTGCAGGCGAACCATCCGCGACGCCGATATACGAACTGAGCATCGAGCGGAGCTCGAATACCGCGAGCGCAAGCATCCGTTTTTCCAGATCGATGGAGGACTTCGACATGAGGCCCAACGCCTGAATTAGGCCGCGCCGCGAAGCGGCGCCGGCTCGAATGATCGAATGGACTCCCCTCGTGTCGCCACACGGCTTCGATGAGCCAGACTGAAAGGTTTAGCCTTCAGGACACGGGATCGCGAGAGGAGTCCGCCATGCATGCTACGCCCAAATCCGCCATCGCTT
>Ga0209023_10004861_pt1 | contig 15019 bp, 11 predicted proteins | sample LakOneMetagenome_FD_187468 | JGI IMG/M metagenome (GOLD analysis project Ga0209023, IMG submission 187468) | Freshwater and sediment microbial communities from Lake Erie, Canada (SPAdes) (version 2) | ecosystem: Environmental > Aquatic > Freshwater > Lentic | place: Lake Erie, Canada... | reverse complement strand
GGAGGGGGGGGAGGCGGCGGCGGGGGCGGCGGGGGCGGCGGGGCCGGCGGGGCAGCGAAGGAATAGCGGAGACCCACGGTCACCGACTGGTCCTTGTACTGGCCACCGAAGGTGCCCGGTTGCAGGGCGCCAGCGGAACCCGTCGACAGCCACTCAGTGTCGTAGCCGGCGAGATAGCGATAGGTGACGTCGATCTTCAGCTTGTCGGTCGCCTTGATCGAGGCGCCGGCCAGAGCTTGCCAGGCGATCGAGGTGTCGTCGTCGTCAACGCTGAGGTTCTGGATAGCCGGGTTGCTGGCCGAGATCGGGGCCTGAACGCCGCTGAACTGACCCAGGGCCTTCACGTCAACGCGGTTGAGGCCGAGGCCGGCGCCGACGAAGGGGTTGATCCAGGCGTCCGGAGCGAAGTCGTACAGGACGTTCGCCATCAGGGTCCAGGAGTCGATCGAACCGTCCGGCGAGCCGCACTTCGGCGCGGCGGCGGTGCGGATCACGCCGGGGGCGCACAGACCGCGGGGCTGCTGGCGAACGGCGTTGCCGCGAACCGAGGTCAGGTCGCCGGGGCGATAGCCGCCTTCGAGTTCAGCGCGCCAGTTCGGCGTGAACTGATAGCCGAGACGAACGAAGCCGGTCCAATCCTTATCGGTGGCCCACTGCCAGTGATAGTTGGCGTTGTCCGGGGCCCGCAGGCTGGACTCGGTGCCGATGGCGGTCGGGAAGTGGTAGCCCAGGTCGACCGCGCCGTACCAGCCGGTCTCTTGAGCGGAGACGCCCGACGCGGCGCAAACCGCAGCCAGAGCGACTCCCGCCAGGAGTTTGAATTTCATATCAAGAGCCCTCTATTGCCCTGCTCCGGCCGAAGACGACCGAGCATCGTTATACCAAGGCGAACGTCCCGGGAAAGTGTCAGCAAAGCCACACTCGTCAGGTTTCGCTGACCTGGATATTCGCTCCAGGAAGCCAAACAAGACCGCCCCACAAAATCAACTTCCGAGCGTATCGGCTGAAATTTTCCGCTGAGAGCGCCAGTCTGTTGGTTCGCACGTGAAACCGGGTCGCGCAAGGGCTTGGTGCATGAAAAGGTGGCGCTTTGTCGCACTACGGCCACATCTATGCTGTCATTCGCGCGACGCGTGAATATCCGCCCGGCGCTCGCCGGCGGCGGATCAGACAGTCCGGGTGCGGAGCGAGCGGCGGCTAGCTGGCCTTGCGGGCCCGCGGCCTGGCGGCCGGCTTCGAGGCGGCGCGGCTCCCGCCCCTGGGCTCCTTGGCCGGCTTCCCCGCAAGGCTGGCCCGTAGGGCCGCCATCAGGTCCACGACATTGGTGTCCTCGGTCTCAGCCACCTTCTCGACCTTGTGGCCCTTCTGCTTGTCGGCGATCAGCGCCTTCAGGGCGGTCTCGTAGCGATCCACGAACAGGCTGGGATCAAAGGGGCCCTTCTGCTGCTCGATGATCTTCTCGGCGATGGCGATCATGGCCTTGTCCGGGGCCTTGTCGGTGATCGAGGCGAAGATCTCGTCGGCCTTGCGCACCTCGTCGTCGGTCCGCAGTGAATAGGCCAGTATGCCCTGCCCGCGCGGCTCCAGCGCCAGCAGGCGCTCGCGCGTCGACAGCACCACCCGGCCCAGGGCGATCTGGCCCGAACGCTCCATGGCCTCGCGGATCACACCGAAAGCCTCCTGGGCCAGCTTGCCGTCGGGGGCCAGATAATAGGGATTGTCCCAGTAGATCCTGTCGATGTCGGCGGCGGGCACGAACCGCTCGATGTCGATCGTCTTGGTGCTCTCCAGCTTGACCGATTTGATCTCCTCGTCGGTCAGCAGGACGTACTGGCCGTCGGAAACCTCATAGCCCTTGACCAGATCGGCCCGATCGACCGGGCCCGTGTCGGGGTCGGTGGTGATCATCTTGATGCGGTTGTTGGTCTTGGGATTGATCAGGTTGAAGTGAACCTCGCCGCCGCTGCTGGTCGCCGTGTAGAGCGCGACCGGGCAGGTGACGAGCGACAGGCGAAGATGCCCCTGCCAGGTGGGTCGATAGGCCATGTCAAAAACCCCTCAGCGCCGTGATGGCTTCGCGAAGACGACTCAACGGGCGTGAGGCCAATTTGTTCTGCCGCGCCGCACGGCGCGGCGGCAGGGATCAACAATCGGCCGAGCCCGTTCTGTCACGGCAACGGTTGGAGCCACGCCGATGACCAAACTCGCGCTCTACAGGGAAAAGCGGGACTTCAAACAGACGGCCGAACCTTCGGGCGAGGACGCCAGGGTCGTCGCCTCCGATCGGTTGCGGTTCGTGATCCAGAAGCACGACGCCACCCGCCTGCACTTTGACCTGCGGCTCGAGCACGAAGGGGTGTTCCGCTCCTGGGCCGTCACCCGCGGACCGTCCCTCGATCCGAAGGACAAGCGTCTGGCGGTCGAGGTCGAGGACCATCCCCTCGACTATGGCGACTTCGAGGGCACGATCCCCAAGGGCCAGTACGGCGGCGGGACGGTGCAGCTGTGGGATCGGGGCTACTGGGCGCCGGAAGCCGGCTTCGAGGATATCGACAAGGCGCTGAAGAAGGGCGAGCTGAAGTTCGTCATGGAGGGCGGGCGCCTGCACGGCTCCTGGGTGCTGGTGCGGCTGCGCGATGAGGGCAAGCGCCACAACTGGCTGCTGATCAAGCACCGCGACGCGGCGGCCGTGGACGGCGAAGGCGGCGCCCTGGCGGCGGAGGACCGCTCCATCGCCTCGGGTCGCAGCCTGGCGCAGATCGCTGGCGGCGAGGGCAAGGGCGCCACGCCGTTCATGACCGCCGCCCGGGGCGCGGCCGACGCGGTCTGGGACACCGACAAGACCCGGAAGCCGGCCGCGAAGACCGCGAAGCCGCCCGCTTCCGCCAAAAAGGCCGGCGCCACGGTCTCGCCAACCTTCGTCGAGCCACAGCTGTGCAAGTCGGTCGACAAGCCGCCGGCGGGGCCGGGCTGGGGCCATGAGATCAAGTTCGACGGCTATCGCATGCAGCTGCGCGTTCGCGACGGCCAGGCGACCCTTCTGACCCGCAAGGGCCTGGACTGGTCGGACAAGTTCCCGGCCATCGTCAAGGCCGGCGCCCGCCTGCCCGATGGCGTCATCGACGGCGAGGTGGTCGCCCTGGACCATACCGGCGCGCCGGACTTCGCGGCCCTGCAGGCGGCGATCTCGGACGGCCGGACCGACGACCTGATCTTCTTCGCCTTCGACCTGCTGTTCGACGCGACGGACGATCTACGCGACCTGCCGCTCACCGACCGCAAGGCGCGCCTGAAGGCCCTGCTGGAGGGCGCGACCGCGACGCTGCGCTATGTCGATCACTTCGTCACCGCCGGCGACGCGGTGCTGCTGTCGGCATGCCGGATGGATCTGGAAGGCATCATCTCCAAGCGGCTGGACGCGCCCTATCGCTCGGGCCGCAGCGACAGCTGGGTGAAGTCCAAATGCCGGCAGGGCCACGAGGTGGTGATCGGCGGCTGGACCACGACCGGCGAGGCGTTCCGCTCCCTGCTGGCCGGCGTCTATCGCGGCGACCATCTGGTGCATGTGGGGCGGATCGGCACGGGCTTTGGCCGCGACAAGGTCGCCCGGCTGATGCCGAAGCTGCGCGCCCTGGAAACCGACAAGAGCCCCTTCGGCGGCAAGGGCGCGCCCCGGGCGGCGGCCGGGATCCACTGGGTCAGGCCCGAACTGGTCGCCGAGATCGAATATGCCGGCTTCACGGGCGAGGGCATGATCCGCCAGGCCGCCTTCAAGGGCCTGCGCGAAGACAAGCCCGCCGCCGAGGTCGAGGTCGAGACCCCCGCCCCCGGCGCCACGCCGCTGAAGACGCAGACGCCCCGGGCCGCCGCTCCGGCCACTGTCGGCAAGGGCGGCGCCTCGACCGTCATGGGCGTCACGATCTCCAGCGCCGACAAGGCGCTGTGGCCAGACGGCGGCGACGGCCAGCCCGTGACCAAGCTGGACCTGGCCCGCTACTACGAGGCGGTCGGCTCCTGGCTATTGCCGCACATCAAGGGACGCCCCTGCTCGCTGATCCGCATGCCCGACGGCATCGGCGGCGAGACCTTTTTCCAGCGCCACGCCGGCCGGGGCCACTCGTCGCTGTTCACGGAGGTCGAGGTCTCGGGCGACCCCAAGACCTACCTGCAGCTGGATCGCATCGAGGCTCTGATCGCGGCGGCCCAGATCGGCGCGGTGGAACTGCATCCCTGGAACTGCGAGCCGGGCCTGCCCGACCAGCCCGGGCGGCTGGTGTTCGATCTGGACCCGGCCCCCGACGTCGACTTCGCGCAGGTGATCGCAGCGGCGCGCGAGGTGCGCGATCGCCTCGACGACCTGGGCCTGGTCAGCTTCTGCAAGACCACCGGCGGCAAGGGCCTGCATGTGGTCACCCCACTGAAGGCGAAAGGGATCGACTGGCGCACGGCCAAGGCCTTCGCCCGCGACGTCTGCAAGGCGATGGCCGCCGACGCCCCCGACCGCTTCCTGATCACCATGGCCAAGAAGGACCGGACCGGACGGATCTTCCTGGACTATCTGCGCAATGACCGGATGGCCACGGCCGTGGCCCCGCTGTCGCCGCGCGGCCGGCCCAGAGCGCCCGTGTCGTTTCCCCTGAGCTGGACCCAGGTGAGGACGGGGCTGGATCCGGCCCGATACACCCTGCGAACCGTGCCGGGCCTGATGGCCGGCCTGAGCGCCTGGGAAGATTATGGCGAGGGCCAGCGCTCCCTGGCCACGGCGATCAAGCGCCTGGGCAAGGTCTAGCTAGCGCAGCGAGGCGTCCCGCAGGCGCCGACGACGCCCGCCCAGCGCGTCGGGACGGTTCAGCACCTTGCGGTACTCGTCGCGGCGCTCGTGGATCGAGGCGATGACCAGGCCCATCGGCACGCCGATATCGACCAGCACCGCCTCGGATAGCTGCAAGGACGCCTCGATCGTCTCTGGCACGGCGTCGGTGGCGCCCAGTTCATAGAGCCGCGCGGCGTGGCGGGCGTCGCGGGCCCGGGCGACGATGGTCAGGTCGGGGCGGGCGCCGCGCGCGGCGGCGACCACCGCCTCGGCGGCTTCCGGCGCGTCCATGGTCACGACCACCGCCCGGGCGGTGGCCAGGCCGCAGCGCTCCAGCAGCTCCAGCCTTGAGGCGTCGCCGTAATAGATGCGGCCGCCCTCGCGGCGCCCCTGCTCCACCAGCCGCGCGTCGCGCTCGACGGCGATCCACGACAGGGCGTGGCGGCCCAGCATGTCGCCGACCAGCTTGCCCACCCGGCCATAGCCGATCACCAGCACCTGGCCCTCGGGCTCGGGCCCCACGCGATCGGGCTCGCCCGCCGCCGGCGATTCCGCCAGCTTGATCGGCGAAGCCCGGCGTCCCAGCCTGGCGCCCAGCGCCGCCAGGCCCGGGATCAGGAACATGGTCAGGGTCGCCGAGACCAGCACCGCCTGGCCCACCTCGCGCGGCACCACCTGGGCGCCCATGGCGTTGTCGAGAATGACGAAGGCGAACTCGCCGCCGGCCGCCAGGATCAGGGCCGCCTCGGCCGAGGCCTTGGTCCCCAGCTTCATGGCCAAACCCAGGCCGAACACCATGGCCGCCTTGACCACCAGCAGGCCGATGGCGACGCCCAGGATCAGCACCGGATTGGCGACCAGCAGCGACAGGTCCAGGCGGATGCCCAGCGACACGAAGAACAGGCTCAGCAACAGACCCTTGAAGGGCTCGATCTTGACCTCGACCTCGTGGCGATACTCGGTCTCGGCCAGCAGCACGCCGGCCACGAAGGCGCCCAGGGCCATCGACAGGCCCGACAGCGCGCTGACCATGCCGGCGCCGATGATCACCAGCAGGCAGGCGGCCATGAACATCTCTTCGCTCTTGGCCTTGGCGACCGATTTCAGCATCGGCCGCAGAAGAAGGCGCCCCACCAGCACGATGCCGCCCAGACCCAGGGCCGCCGGGGCCAGGGCCATCAGGTCCTTGAGCGCGAACGCCCCGTCGCCGCGCCCCAGTATGGTCAGGGTGATCAGGATCGGGGCCACGGCCAGGTCCTGGAACAGCAGCACCGAGAAGGTGGCCCGTCCGCCGTCGGAATGCAGCCGCCGCCGCTCGGCCAGCACCGGCACGGCGATGGCGGTCGACGACAGGGTCAGGGCCGCGCCAATGGCCAGGGCGGAAACCGGCGGCTGGCCCAGGGCCATGGCGCCCAGGCCCAGGGCGATCGAGCAGCCGATCATCTGGGCGGCGCCCAGGCCGAACACCAGCTTGCGCATCAGCCGCAGCCGCTCCCACGACAGCTCCAGCCCGATCATGAACAGCAGGAAGACGACGCCGAACTCGGCCAGCTGGGCGATTTCGTCGGGATTGTCGACGGTGACGTAGTCGAGCCACGGGGCCACGTGGATGAAGCGGCCCAGGCCGAACGGTCCCAGGATCACCCCGGCCAGCAGGAAGCCCAGGATCGGATTGAGCTTCAGACGCTTGAAGATCGGCGCGACGACGCCCGCGGTGGCCAGGAACAGGACCAGGTCCTTGTAGTCCGCTGGTGAAACCTCGTGCTGCACGCGCCCTCCCGCTCCTGTCCGCTAGCTCGCCAACTTCAGTCGAACGCCCGCGCCGGCCTCGCCCTGGGCGCTGCCCGGCGCGATCAGAACGACCCCGCCCGCCTCCAGCGCCTCGATCAGAAGGCGTTCGGTGCTATGGTGCAACGCATGACGCTCGGTCTCGAAGTCCTTGACCGTGCTGCGCGACACCCCCGCCCGATCGGCGAGCTCGCCCTGAGACCAGCTGAGCAGGCCGCGGGCGCCCCGACACTGGGCCGGCAGGAGAATTTTTGCGTGTGGCATCTGGCGAACCCGGGTGACGTCACCCATATTGGTTGAGTACGCCCGAAAAAGTTGACCGTCAAGGAGAGCCTTTGCACCATACCTCACTGATCGTCACCATCGTCGCGGGCCTGGGATTGGCCTTCGTGTTCGGCGCTATCGCCAACCGGCTGAAGCTGCCGGTGCTGGTCGGCTATCTGGTGGCGGGCGTGATGGTCGGGCCGTTCACGCCCGGCTATGTGGCTGATCAGGAGCTGGCGCCGCAGCTGGCCGAGATCGGCGTGATCCTGCTGATGTTCGGGGTCGGACTGCATTTCTCGCTGAAAGACCTGATGGCGGTGCGCAAGATCGCCATCCCCGGCGCCGTGGTGCAGATCGTCGCGGCCACGGTGATGGGCCTGGGCCTGGCCCTGGCCCTGGGCTGGACCGTCGGGGCGGGTGTCGTCTTTGGCCTGGCCCTGTCGGTCGCCTCGACCGTGGTGCTGCTGCGCGCCCTGCAGGAACGACGGCTGATCGAGACCGGGCGCGGCAAGATCGCCGTGGGCTGGCTGATCGTCGAGGACCTGGCCATGGTGCTGGCCCTGGTGCTGCTGCCGGCTCTGTCGGGGATGCTGGGCGGTGAGGCCGCCGCCCCGGGTCCCGGCGGCGTGGCCGGCGCCTTCGCCATCACCATCGGCAAGGTCGTGGCCTTCGTCGCCTTCATGCTGATCGTCGGCCGCCGGGTGATCCCGTGGATCCTGCACCGGATCGCCCATACCGGCTCGCGCGAGCTGTTCCGCCTGGGCGTGCTGGCCATCGCCCTGGGCGTGGCGTTCGGCTCGGCGACGCTGTTTGGCGTGTCGTTCGCCCTGGGGGCCTTCTTCGCCGGCATGATCATGGCCGAGAGCGAGCTGTCCCAACAGGCCGCCAACGAGACCCTGCCCCTGCGCGACGCCTTCGCGGTGCTGTTCTTCGTCTCGATCGGCATGCTGTTCGACCCCTTGGTGCTGATCCGCGAGCCGCTGGCCGTGCTGGCCACCCTAGCGATCATCGTGGTGGGCAAGTCGATCGCCGCCCTGATCATCGTGCTGGCCTTCAAGCGCCCGATGAGCACGGCCCTGACCATCTCGGCCAGCCTGGCCCAGATCGGCGAGTTCTCGTTCATCCTGGCGGGGCTGGGCGTGTCGCTGAAGCTGCTGCCGGAAGCCGGCCGCGACCTGATCCTGGCCGGCGCCATCCTGTCGATCCTGGTCAATCCGCTGCTGTTCGTGATCCTCGACCGCTTCCTGCCCCGGATGATCGCCCGCGAGCGCGCGGCGGCCGGCGAGCCGCCGCTGGTCGCCGCGGCCAAGCCGCACGCCCTGCTGGTGGGCTACGGCCGGGTGGGCAAGCGGGTGGCCGAAGGCCTGAAGGGCCGCACGCCGCTGGTGGTGATCGAGGACGACGCCGAACGCGCCGCCGAACTGCGCGCCGCCGGCTTCGAGGTGGTCAACGGCAATGCTGTGCTGCCTGAGGTGCTGCTGAAGGCCGGCCTCGCCAGAGCCACCCACCTGTTCGTCGCCGTACCCAGCCCCTTCGAGGCCGCCCGGATCATCGAACAGGCCCGCGCCGCCAACCCCAAGGCCGAGATCATCGCCCGGGCCTATACCGACGCCGATGTCGAGCTGCTGAAAAGCATGGGCGCCAGCCACGCCCTGGTCGGCGAGGACGAGATCGCCAAGGGCATGCTGGCGCGGGCCCCGAAGAAGAAGCCGATCGCGGCGGCCGCGGGCGGGCACTAGCTCCCTCATCCAGAACGCTCGCCAAAATCACCGCTCTCCCCGGCGAAGGGAGCCATCCTTAATCTCACGGCGGGACGATCGCCGGACTGTCCAAGAGATTTGAGGACGGGAGCGACGCTTGGGCGTCGGCTTTTGGGAGGGAAGGCAAGTGGCGCCTTCGCACCCGTTGCGGACCTTCGTCTTCCGGCTAGTCTCCGCCTGTGTCGTCTCCCGCCAACATATGTATCCGCCAGGCCCGTTCGAGCGACGCCGCTGCGATCGAGGCCATTCTCCGCGACACCTATGCCAGCACGTGGCTTCCCCAGTTGACCAACGAGGCGGCTCAGGCCTGGCGCGATGAAGAGCGGCCCGCCACCTATATCGCGGCGCGAGGCCTTGGTTTCTGGGTCGCGGAAGTGGAAGGCAAGGTTGCTGGCTTCGTGGACTGGGACGGGGATTTTGTGAACGCCCTTCACGTGTCCTCAACCAACGTCAGAATGGGTCTGGGAAGTCGCCTGATGGACAAGGCGGAGGCGGCGATGGCAAGCGCCGGCTTCGCTGAAGCGCGGCTGGAGACTGACACTTTCAACGCGCGTTCCCGCGCCTTCTATGATCGGCGTGGTTATCGCGAAGCTGATCGCTATCCGGACAAGGAGTGGAGCAGCGGTTTCACGACGCTGCTGCTCGTCAAGGCGCTGCGCTAAAGAGCTCCGGCATCCACCCACCTCCGACCTTGCCGCCCCTCCCCCATCAGGGTGATGAATAGACGTCCTGTATCCGCTTGGAACGGAGCCACGCCCCCATGCTGGATGAAACAACCACCGCCTCGCGAGACGTTCAGACCGCCGAGCTGGACCTGGTCGCAGGCCCCATTCACCTCCGCCTCAGCGCCCGCGTGACGCCGCTGGGCCTGCTGGCGTTTGGGGTGATGATGAGCGGGATCGTGGCGTCCAGCTCGGCCGTGGTCTGGGCGGCGCGGCGGAGGCGGAGCGCCCTTAAGTAGCCATGCGCCGCCACACCGCCGTGACCTCCGATTGACCCGCGCGCCCCCACGCCCTAGTCACCCAACCCCATGACCGCCCGTCGCGCCAGATCCGGCCATACCCTGCTCGTCGCCCTGCTGGCGGCGCTCGCGGTGCTGGCCCAGACCCTGGTTCCGGCGGTCGCCATGGCCCGCTCGACCAGCGCGGGCGAGGCGATCATCATCTGTACGGCCGAGGGCGCCAAGCTGATCAGGGTGGGCGGCGAAGAGCCGGCTCCGACCAAGATCTTCGGCGGCTTCAAGTGCGGCCAGTGCGTGGCCGCCAGCCTGGCCGCCATCACCCCCGACCCCGCCGCCACCATCGCGCCCGTGCGCTACGCCGTCCGCCTGGAGGTCGCCATCGTGCGCACCCTGGGCGTTCGCGGCCATGCCCGCGCGCCGCCGCGTCCGCCCGGCCAGGGCCCGCCAAGCTTCCTGAACGCCTGACCCCAAAGCCCGCGCCACGGCGAAAGCCGCCGCGCGTCTCGTCACGTTTTCAGGACTGCGATTTCCATGACCGTCACCTTCCGCCGCGCCCTCATGCTGGGCGCCGCCGCCCTTTGCCTGTCTTCCGCTGCTCAAGCCGCCGAAGCCGACCAGACCCGCCTCGACTCGGTGCTGGTCACCGCCCGCCCCGATCCCGAAGACCCGCCCGCCGTAGCCCAGGCCCGCAAGCGCCTGTCGGAGACCCCCGGCGCCGTGGCCGTGATCTCGTCGGAAGCCTATGCCAACCGCTTCGCCCTGGGCCTCAACGACACCGTCCGCGACGTGCCCGGCGTGTTCGCCCAGAAGAAGTTCGGCGAGGATACCCGCCTGTCGATCCGGGGTTCGGGCATCGGCAACGCCAACCACAATCGCGGCACCCTGCTGGCCCAGGACGGCGTGCCCCTGAACGAGGCCGACGGCTATGGCGACTATCAGCTGATCGACCCGCTGCTGGCCCGCTACACCGAGGTCTACAAGGGCGGCAACGCCCTGCGCTTTGGCGGGGCCCTGCTGGGCGGGGCGATCAATTTCGTCACGCCGACGGGCAAGACGGCCGGCGCCGACAACCTGGTGCGGGTCGAGGGCGGCTCGTTCGGCACGGCCCGCCTGCATGGCGAGGTGGCGCGCCAGTTCGGCGACAATGACGTCTTCGTCGGCGCCACCCTGATGAACGCCGACGGCTGGCGCCAGCAGAGCAACAGCTCGGCCGCCCGCCTGTCGGCCAATATCGGCCACAGCTTCGGCGAGGACCGCGAGGTGCGCCTGTATGTCAGCGGCGCCGATCTTCGCCAGCAGATCGCCGGCTCGGTGACCCTGGCCCAGGCGCTGAACAGCCCGGAAAAGGCCGCCGCCGGCAATCTGACCAACAATTACGGGCGCAATATGCGCAACGCCCGGGCCAGCGTGCAGACCACCTGGCGCCTGTCCGACACCACCGTGTTCGAAGGCGGCGTCTATGGCGCCTGGCGCGATCTGGACCATCCGATCTTCCAGGTCATCGACCAGGAAAGCCGCAACTTCGGCGCCTTTGGCCGGCTGGACTGGACCGGCGAGCTGTCCGGCCACGCCGCCGACCTGTTCGCGGGCGTCGCCTGGCGCGTCGGCGACATGGACGCCCGCCAGTGGCTGAACCTGCGCGGCTCCAAGGGCGCGGCCCAGGCCTTCTCGCGCCAGAACGCCGAGGCGCTGGATGTCTTCGCCGAGGGCCGCTTCTTCGTCACGCCGCGCGTCGCCCTGGTGGCCGGCGCGACCTACGGGACGGCGACGCGCGACTACCGCGCCTACAAGCTGGCGGGCGTCGCCTCGACCTTCGACCTGACGGCCAGCCGCGACTATGACTGGCTGGCCCCGCGCGTCGGCCTGCTGTTCCAGATCGACCAGGACAGCCAGGTGTTCGCCAATCTGACGAAGTCGGTCGAGCCGCCCAATTTCGGAGCCTATTCGCCGACCGCCGCCGCCGGCTTCGCGCCCGTGGTTCCGCAAAAGGCCTGGACCGGCGAGATCGGCGCCCGCGGCCGCAAGGGCGCCTTCGCCTGGGACCTGGCCCTCTATCGCGCCGAGCTGAAGGACGAGCTGCTGAGCTTCGTGGTCGATCCCGCCCACCCGGCCGCCACCTTCAACGCCGACGAGACGGTGCACCAGGGCCTGGAAGCCGGCCTCGACTGGCGTTTCAACAAGCGCGTGCGCCTGCGCCAGACCTGGGCCTGGTCGGATTTCCATTTCGAGGGCGACGCCCAGTACGGCGACAACACCCTGCCGATCGTGCCTGAGCACCTGTACCGCGCCGAGCTGAAATACGAGCACCCGGCCGGCTGGTTCGTGGCGCCGTCGATCGAGTGGTCTCCGCGCGGCCCGTTCGTCGATTTCCGCAACAAGGTCCGCGCGCCCGACTACGCCATCGCCTCGCTGGGGGCCGGCTATACCCGCGACGGGGTGACGGTGTTCCTCGATGCGCGCAATCTTCTGGACAAGCGCTATGTCGCCACCGTCAATCCGCTGGCCAATCCGGCCTCGGTCACGGCGGCGACGATCGAAAACACGGCCGCCTTCTGGCCGGGCGAAGGACGCGGCGTATTCGTCGGCGTCTCGGGCAAGTTCTAGGAGTTCCCATGCGCAACACCGCCCTCGCCGTCCTGGCCCTGGCCGTCCCCGCGCCTGCTCTGGCGCATGTGGTCGCCGCGCCCGATACGGCGCGGGCGGGGTCCTATGCCGCCGTCGCCTTCCGGGTGGGCCATGCCTGCTCGGCGGGCGACGTCACCCTGAAGGTCCGGATCGAGATCCCGCCCGGCGTGGTCTCGGCCCGGCCCCAGCCCAAGCCGGGCTGGACCTATGAGATCGAGCGCGAGCCCGGCGCCGATCCCAAGGCCGCGCCCTCGGCGGTCACCTATGTCGGCCGTCTGCCCGACGAGGCGTTCGACGAGTTTCCGCTGCTGATGAAACTGCCCGCCGCCGGCGACAGCCTGGTGTTTCCGGTGATCCAGACCTGCGAGAAGGGCGAAAGTCAGTGGACGGAGGTTCCTTCCGCCGAAGCGCCCGGCGAGAAGCTTTCCCGGCCCGCCGCCACCCTTCGCCTGACACCTGTCGAGCCTATGCCGACCGGCCACCAGCACTGAATTTCCGGAGACATCCCATGCGCAACGCACGCTTCCTGGCCGTCGCGGCCGTCCTCGCCTTTACCGCTCCGGCCATGGCCGGCGACTACAAGGTCGGCGCCCTGACGATCGGCAATCCGTGGACCCGCCCGGCCATGGCCAGCATGAACGGCGTCGGCTTCATGACCATCGCCAATGCCGGCGCCAAGCCGGTGAAGCTGGTCAGCGCCGAAAGCGCCCTGGCCGGCAAGGTCGAGATCCATCGCTCGGCCATGGCCAATGGCGTCATGACCATGCGCCGCCAGGACGACGGCGTAACCATCCCGGCCGGTGGGTCTGTGGCCTTCGCGCCAGGCGGCTATCACTTCATGCTGCTGGGCCTGAAACAGCCCCTGACCCAGGGGCAAAAAGCTCCCGTAACGCTGGTCTTCGACAATGGCCGCCGCGCCGCCGTCGAGCTGACCGTGCAGAGCGCCGCGCCCCAGGCCCCACAAGGATCGATGGGCGAGCACCAGCACCACTAGCCACCCATTCTGGCTGGACATGACAAATTTGTAAGGGAGCAAAACTTCCACGGCGGGGCAGATTGCGGCCAGCTCACACCAACGGATACGACTTCCATGAAACGAGTCTGGTTCGCCGCCGCCGCCGTGGCCGCGCTTTCCCTTTCGGCCTTCGGCGCCCAGGCCCACGAGGACCATCTGTGCCTCGATGACGCCTGCACGACCCAGGCCCTCTTTGCTCCGGCTTCGGAGGGCGCGGCCGCCGACCTGACCTCGCTGGACTCGCCGCGCTACGGCGCCTGGGGCTTCGACAGCTCGGGCATGGACACAACCGTCAAGCCGGGCGATGACTTCTACAAGTTCGCCAACGGCGCCTGGGAGGCCCGCACGGTGATCCCGTCGGACCGCACCCGCTATGGCAATTTCGACAAGCTGTCGGAACTGTCGGAAGCCCGCACCCGCGCCATCATCGAGGCCGCCGCCGCCAACAAGGCCGCCGCGGGCGACAGCGCCAAGGTCGGCGCCGCCTATCGCGCCTTCATGGACGAGGCCGCCATCGAGGCCCTGGACGCCAAGCCGATCGCGCCATACCTGGCCGAGATCAAGGCCGTGAAGTCCAAGGACGCCTTCACCGCCCTGATGGGCAAGAGCAATGTCGCGCCCTACACCAGCCTGATCGGCCTGGGCATCTCGACCGACGCCAAGAACCCCAAGGCCTATGCGGTTTATGCCGGGGTCGGCGGCCTGTCGCTGCCCGACCGCGACTACTATCTGGACGCCAAGTTCGCCGACAAGAAGACCGCCTACCTGGCCTATGTCGAAAAGATCCTGACCCTCGCCGGCTGGGAAAAGCCCGCCGAGAACGCCAAGGCCATCGTCGAGTTCGAGACCAAGCTGGCCGACGCCAACTGGACCCGGGTCGAGCGCCGCAACCGCGACAAGACCTACAACCCCGCCACCCTGGCCGAACTTCAGGCGCTGACGCCGGGCTATGACTGGAAGACCTTCCTGCCGGGCACGCAGCTGCCCCAGGTCGACCGCTTCATCGTCACCACCAACACCTCGTTCCCGAAGTATGCGGCCATCTATGCCGCCACCCCGCTGGACACCCTGAAGGCCTGGCAGGCGTTCAAGGTGACCGACGGCGCGGCCCCGCTGCTGTCCAAGCGCTTCGTCGACGCCAGCTTCGAGTTCCGCAACAAGACCCTGTCGGGCCAGCCCGAGCAGCGCCCGCGCTGGAAGCGCGGCGTGGCCCAGGTCAACGGCATGCTGGGCGAGGCGGTCGGCCAGGACTATGTGGCGGCCTATTTCCCGCCGGAGTCCAAGGCCAAGATGCTGGACCTGGTGGCCAATATCCGCTCGACCATGAAGGTGCGGATCGACAATCTCGACTGGATGAGCGCCGAGACCAAGGTCAAGGCCCAGGACAAGCTGGCCAAGTTCACCGTCAAGATCGGCTATCCCGACAAGTGGGAAGACTATTCCAAGCTGGTGATCAAGGAGGGCGACGCCTATGGCAACGCCCAGCGCGCCGGGGTCTGGGAATGGCGCAAGGACGTCGAGCGCCTGAACGGTCCGGTCGACAAGGCCGAGTGGGGCATGACCCCGCAGACGGTCAACGCCTATTACAACTCGGTCAATAACGAGATCGTCTTCCCGGCCGCCATCCTGCAGGCGCCGTTCTTCCATCCCGACGCCGACCCGGCCGTCAACTATGGCGGCATCGGCGGGGTGATCGGCCACGAGATCGGCCACGGCTTCGACGACCAGGGCCGCAAGTCCGACGGCGACGGCGTGCTGCGCGACTGGTGGACGGCGGAAGACGCCGCCAAGTT
>Ga0209023_10004860_pt1 | contig 15020 bp, 13 predicted proteins | sample LakOneMetagenome_FD_187468 | JGI IMG/M metagenome (GOLD analysis project Ga0209023, IMG submission 187468) | Freshwater and sediment microbial communities from Lake Erie, Canada (SPAdes) (version 2) | ecosystem: Environmental > Aquatic > Freshwater > Lentic | place: Lake Erie, Canada... | reverse complement strand
CAGCGCATCTATGCCGTCGCCCCTGATCTTGGTGATGAAGTCATTCTCGACGGTGATGTCGATCGGGCCGCTGAGAAAGGTCTTGAAGGTCAGGTTCATGTCGCCAACGCCCATGACGATGCGGCCGTTGACCGCGTTCTGTCCGGGGAAGGCCAGGCACAGGCCGCCGGGCCAGTGGGCGACGCCGCCGGGCTTCGTCGAAAAGCCCGCCGTCCCGCCGCAGGGCGCGCCGCGCAGGTCGACCGTCAGGTCGGTGCCGAGCGCCGAGGTGACGCGCATTTCCGACGCCTCGCGCAGCATCTGGATGCCAAGTTCAACCTTCGGCCCGTCTTCGGCGCGGGGTTCGGTGCGTTCCAGGATTTCGGGATGTTCGTTGGTGATGACCAGGAGCCGGGTGCGGCCAGAGCCTTCGATTTCCGGCCATTCGGGGGCGTGGATCAGCCCCTCGACCGTGCAGTCGACGACCACGTCGACCTGCTTCAGCGCCTCGATCGCCGCGCGGTTGCCCTGGAGCGCCCAGGATGTGCCGGTCGACTTGACCGGGACGGGGGCGGACTGCGGCGGCGTCGGCATCTGGATCATGCAGACATCGGCGCCAAGGTCGTAGGCCGCCAGTTCGCACAGGTGAATGAGGACGGGGCGCGACTGGGTTTCGGACAGGATGGCGATGGGCGTGCCCTTGCCTATCCCGTTCAGTGCCATGACCCGGCGGAAGGCCGCGAGCCATTTGCCTTCGACACGCTCCTGCAGCATCGCACGTCCCCCCTGTCACGCGATCCGGTCACGAGTCGGCGCTGCGTGACTATGTCGCACCCTATGCTCCCTACACGGATAGGGCCTGTCAATATATTTTCGACAATCGTAAATGTTTGCGACAGGGAAATGCCGGCCTAGACCTTGCCCTCTGCGATGAGGCTGGCCCAGGTCGGCCGTTGCAGGTCGAACCGGTCATGGCTGCGAATGTAGCCAGAGCCGGAGCTTCGGGCGACGAGGTCCAGCGCGTCAGTGTCGATATGGGCGCGCCCGGCGTCCTTCAGGAAGCGGTCCTCGACATGGACGGCAAGGACGCGGCCGATCACCACCGTCTGACAGGGCCCGGTGACGACGGAGGAAAGCGACCGGCATTCGAAGGCGACGGGGCTGTCGGCGATCCTTGGTGGCGTGACATGGGCCGAGGGGGCGGTTCTCAGCCCCGCGAGCTCCAGCTCGTTCACGCCGAAGGGCGCGTCGGCGGAAGTCAGGTTCATGGCGCGGACCAGGGCCTCTGGCACCAGGTTCACGACGAATTCGCCGGTTTCCAGGATGTTCAGCGCCGTGTCCTTGAAGCCCCGTCCCGGCGCGCCCATCAGGCCCAGCGCGATGGTCGGCGGCGCCGATCCCATGACGTTGAAGAAGGAATAAGGCGCGGCGTTCAGCCCTGCCCCTCCCCTGGTCACCACCCAAGCGATGGGGCGCGGGACCACGGTGCCCGCCAGAAGCTTGTAGGCGATCGCTTCGGGAACCTGGTCCAGATCGTAGCGCATGACGGCTCAGGCGTCGGGCGTTGCGTCGACCACGGGATTGCGCAGCGTGCCGATCCCCTGGACATGACCCGCGACCACGTCGCCCGGCTTCAGCCATTCCTGCGGCGTGCGGCCGGCGCCGACGCCCGCCGGGGTGCCGGTCGCGATGATGTCGCCGGGTTCCAGCGTGATGCCGGTCGAGATGTCGGCGATCAGGTCATCGACCTTGAAGAGCATGTGCCGGGTGTTCGAGCGCTGCTTTTCCACGCCGTTGACCGTCAGCCAGATGTCGAGCCGCTGGGGGTCCGGCACCTCGTCCGCCGTCACGATGCAGGGGCCGAAGGGCGCGTAGCTGTCCATGCCTTTCGAGAAGATCCACTGCCCGGCGCGGCGGTTGTCGCGGGCCGACACGTCGATCATCACCGAATAGCCGAAGACATGGGCCAGCGCGTCGGCCTTCGCGATGCGCCGCGCGGTGGTGCCGATGATGACGGCAAGCTCGACCTCCCAGTCCAGCTGGCGGGTCATCTTGCCGTTGTGCTCGATCCCGTCGCCGGGGCCGATGACCGTGGTCGGGGGCTTGGAAAAGACCACCGGCTCTTTCGGCAGGTCCTTCGACGTGTCGAGCGTGGCCGCGCTTTCGGCGACGTGCTCGACGTAGTTCAGCCCGATGCCGAAGATGTTCTTCCGGGGTCGCGGGATGGGCGCCAGAAGCTTGACGTTCGCGAGCGCCGTGGCAGTCCCGGGCTTGTGGCGGGCATTCGCGGCCTGAAGGCAGGCGGCCAGCGTCTCGAGCCCCGGGCGGCCGCAGTCGATCAGGCCCAACATGGTCGCGGGCAGCGCTTCGCCCTGCGCGGCGCCCAGCCGTTCGACATCCACCACAAGGTCGCCGTCGATCACGCCGAGCCGCGCGGGCGCCTCGACCGACGCGCGATAGGTCACAAGTTTCATCGTCCGTTCCTGACTTAAAGAAGCGGCTGCTGGCCGCCGTTGTCGCCGAAGGCCTCTTCCCGATAAAGGCCGAGCGCGCGCATCACCGGCAGGTCATTCAGGCAGAATAGACACGCATCGTCGCGGTCCGAGCCGTTGACATGTTCATGCCAGGCCCAGGACGGAACGCAGAAGATGTCGCGTTCCTGCCAGTCGAAGCGCTTGCCGTTGATGATGGAATGACCTTTGCCCTTGGCGACATGGTACAGGTAGCTGCCGGTATGGCGGTGGGCCTTGGTGCGCTCGCCCGGGCGCAGCATCTGCATGCTGGCGCCAAGGGTGCGCATCACCGGGCCGTTCGTCACCGGGTTCACATATTCCATCATCACCCCGTCGAAGGGACTGCCGTCGGTGGCTGCGGCATAGTTGGCCAGTGCGTCATAGGTTGGCGCCCACTCATATTTGAACATCGGGCTGTAAGCATTGCGCCAGTCTTGCCCGTATGGGGTCAGACCCGGATTGCCCCAGGTCTTGGTCATGTCGTCGACGGCATAGCCGACCGCCTGGTTGAGGTCGGGGTGGACCTCGTAGAAGTTCGCTTCCATCGCGTTGACGAAGGGAATGTCGAGCCCGTCCTGCCAAAGGCAGAGGCTGCCGTCGGCGCTGACGCCATGTTCATGCCAGGTGCCGTTCGGGGTCAGCACGAAGTCGTTGGCGCCGAGCGTCATCTTGTGGCCGTCAACGACCGTGTAGGCGCCGCGCCCCTCCATGATGAAGCGGATGGCGCTGGCGGAATGGCGGTGCGCGCCCGCCACCTCGCCGGGGTTCATGACCTGAAGGCCGGCATAGATCCAGCCGACCGCCGCCGCCACGTCCTGGCGGCCGGGGTTGTTCAGGTAGATCACCCGCCTGCCCGCCTTTTCCGGCGTCACCAGATCGACCGAGCGGACCACATGGTCGCGCAGGTCCTTGTAGCGCCAGACGACCGGGACCGACTGGCTTTTCGGCTGCCAGGGCTCGATCTTGTTGGCGACGGTCCAGAGCGCGCCGGCGTGAAACCCGTCAAGCTGGTCGTAATAGGCCAGGAGTTCGGGCGTATCCTCGACGTTGGCGCGTCCGGCGACATCCTCGCGCCAGTTTTCGCGTTGGGTGGCCATCGGCTCCTCCGGGGTTCGAGGGGGGTATCTGCGAACTATGCCAGCCAGAATTTTCGCTAGCAACCAAAATTTTCGAAAATAATGAAATTGCAGTGCCCCAAGGCTGTGGCTAATCTGGCGGCAAATGGGGGAAACGTCATGACCCTGGCCGAAAAAGCCTACCAGTCGCTGCGCAAGGATATCGTCGAGGGCCGCTTCCAGCCGGAAAGCCCGCTGCGGCTGGCAGAGCTGAGCGACCGCTACGGCATGGGCTTTTCGCCGCTGCGCGAGGCGCTGAACCGGTTGCAGTCCGAACGGCTGGTGACGGCCGAATCCCTGCGCGGTTTCCGCGTCTCGCGCCAGTCGCTGGACGAGTTCGAGGATGCGCTGCAAAGCCGCCTTCTGATCGAGACAGAGGCGCTGACGCTCTCGATCGCGCGGGGGGACGACAACTGGGCGGCGTCGGTCGTCGCGGCGCTTTATGCGCTGAAGCTTCAGACGGGGCGTGCCGCGGGCGATGTCGACGCGCTCAAGATGCGCCACCATGCCTTTCACCGGGCCCTCTTGTCGGCCTGCGGGTCGGATTGGCTTCTTGAGTTTTTCGAAAGGCTCTATGCGGCAACCGAACGCTACCGCATCCCGGCCCTGACTGCCGCCGGGCCGCAAAAGCGCGATATCGACGAGGAACATGCAGAGATCGCCAATGCCGCGCTCGCGCGCGATCCGGGCATGGCGGCCGCACTCCTGCGCGCTCATTACCTGCGCACGGCGACCGCGATTCGCGCTAGCATGGCGCCCGTCAGACCCTTCGTGCCGAGTAGTGATTCCGTGTGAGACGGGGTGGTTGAAACGGCCTGGCCTGCGACAGCTTGTCGCTGTCGGCTCCGGCGAACGTCCGTTTGACCTGCATCAATGATCGGACCTTAGCGTAGTGGCAGAAGGCGCGCGATGGCGGGCCGCTCTGGCCCGGACGGGGTTCAGATGCGACGTTTTCTTCCCAACCGGCTTCTTCTGATTGCGATCCTGGCCTTTCTGGCGCCGATCCTGCCAGCCACGCCTGCGCTGGCCGACTCGGTCCTGTCGAAATACCTGACCGAGGTGGTTCCGGGCGATCTGGTCGCGGGCGCCGACGGGTTCGGGGCGATCCGGAGCGATGTGCCGGTGGCGCCGGTCCTGAAGGGCGGCCAGCAGATCGGCTGGGCCTATGTGACGTCGGACTTCGTGGGCACGACCGGCTATTCCGGCAAGCCGATCCACACGATGGTCGCGGTCGATGACAAGGCCCACATCATCGGCGTCGATATCATCAAACATTCCGAGCCGATCGTGCTGATCGGGATTCCGAACGCCAAGATCAAGGCGCTGGCCGAGGGCTATATCGGCGTCGATCTGGTGAAAGAGGCCGAAACCGGGGGCACGAGCCACGATCTGAAGATCATTTCGGGCGCCACGGTGACGGTGATGGTGATCGACGATTCCATCATCCGCTCGGGGCTGAAGGTCGCCCGCGCGCTGGGTCTGGCCGGCATGAAGCCCGAAGCGGCGGCGGTGTCGACGGTCGAGGTGAACCCCGACGCCAAGGCACCGGCCGACTGGCCCGCCATGCTGGGCGACGGCACGGTCCGGCGGCTTCTGGTGACGGTCGCGCAGGTGAACGAGGCCTTCGCGGCGCTGGGCGATCCGCGCGCCGTCGAACGGGCCGAAACCGGCGCGCCGGACAGCACCTTCATCGACATGCAGACCGCGCTCGTCTCTGTTCCGGGGATCGGCAAGGCGGTTCTTGGCGGGGCGGAATACCAGAATCTGGTCAGCTTCCTGAAGCCGGGCGAAAGTGCGGTCGTCATCGCCGGGCTCGGCACCTATTCCTTCAAGGGGTCGGGCTATGTGCGGGGCGGCATCTTCGACCGGATCGTCCTGGTGCAGGACGATGTGTCGGTCCGCTTCCACGACCGCGATCACAAGCGCCTGTCGGGCCTGAACGTTCCGGGCCAGCCGGAGTTCACGGAAGCCGACATCTTCCGCATTCCGGCCGATACCGGGTTCGATCCGGCCAAGCCCTTCCGCATCCAGCTTCTGGTGCAGCGCCCGGTGGCGGCGACGGAGAAGCTGTTCACCACCTTCGATCTGGCCTACCAGTTGCCGCCCGCCTACCTGCGGACCGTCGCGCCGCCCGCGCCCGCGCCGACAGCAACGGCCGAGGCGGGCGGAGCCGCGGCGGCTTCGGTCGAAAGCGACGAGGCCTCGGCCCAGTCCGCGCTCTGGAAGAAGATCTGGCTCGACAAGAAGCCGCAGATCGCCGTCCTTGGCGCGATGCTCTTCGTGCTGACGGCGGTCTTCTTCTTCCAGACCTGGGCCACACGGAATGCGCGGCTCTTCTTCTGGTTCCGCATCGGCTTCCTGACCGTCACGCTGGTCGTCCTTGGCTGGATGTGGAACGCGCAGCTGTCGGTCGTGAACCTCTTGGCGCTTTTCGGGGCGCTGATGACGGGGTTTTCCTGGCAGGCGTTCCTCCTGGACCCCCTGACCTTCATCCTGTGGTTCTCGCTCGCCGCCGCCATGATCTTCTGGGGCCGGGGCGCCTATTGCGGCTGGCTCTGCCCCTTCGGCGCGCTGCAAGAGCTTCTGAACCGCATCGCCAAGGCGATGCATATCCCGCAATGGACGCTGCCCTGGGGCCTGCACGAAAGGCTCTGGCCGGTCAAATACATGATTTTCCTGGGCCTTTTCGGCGCGTCGCTCATGTCGATCGAACAGGCCGAACATCTGGCCGAGGTCGAGCCCTTCAAGACCGCGATCATCCTGAAGTTCGTCCGCGCCTGGCCCTTCGTGGCCTATGTGGCGGCGCTTCTGGCTGCCGGGCTGTTCGTCGAGCGGTTCTACTGCCGCTACCTCTGCCCGCTTGGCGCAGCGCTGGCCATCCCGGCGCGGATGCGGATGTTCGACTGGCTCAAGCGTTACCACGAATGCGGCAATCCCTGCCAGACCTGCTCCCATGAATGCCCGGTGCAGGCCATCCACCCGACCGGGGAAATCAACCCCAATGAATGCGTGAACTGCCTGCATTGCCAGGTGCTTTACCAGTCCGAAACCAAGTGCCCGGTCGTGATCCGCAAGCTCAAGCGCCGCGAGGCGGTGCAGCCGATCCCGACCGGTCTTCGCCCGAAACCCGCTCACGCCCACGCAAAGATGAAAGCCGGGGAACCGAACCCCGGCGAGGCGTGACGCATCAACCACAACCTCTCAGCAAAAGGACCAGAAAGATGTCTGAGATTACCAAGGGCGGCCTGAGCCGTAGGGGCCTTCTGGGCGCAACAGCCGGTGGGGCCGCCTTCGTCGGCGCCATGGGCGGCGCCCGCATCGCCGGGATCGGCGGGCTGGCCGCCGGCGCGGCCGCGCTGACCGCGACCGGGGCTTCGGCCGAAGAGGTCGGCGGCTTCGAGGTCGCACCGGGCAAGCTGGATGAATATTACGGCTTCTGGTCTTCGGGCCAGACGGGCGAAATGCGCATCCTGGGCGTGCCGTCGATGCGCGAACTGATGCGCGTGCCGGTCTTCAACCGCTGCTCGGCGACGGGCTGGGGCCATACAAACGAATCGCTGCACATCCTGACCGAGAAGATGACGCCGGAAACCAAGGCGTTCCTCGCGGCGAACGGCAAGAAGGTGCATGACAACGGCGACCTGCACCACGTCCACATGTCCTATACCGAGGGCAAGTATGATGGCCGGTTCCTTTACATGAACGACAAGGCCAACACCCGCGTCGCCCGCGTGCGCTGCGACGTGATGAAGTGCGACGCGATCCTGGAAATTCCGAACGCGCGCGGCATCCATGGCATGCGCCCGCAGAAATGGCCGCGCTCGAACTATGTCTTCGCCAACGGCGAGGACGAGGTGCTCATCAACCCGATCGGCACGGACGACGTGAACGACGGCAAGAGCTATGTGAACTTCTTCACCGCCGTCGATGCCGACAAGTGGGATGTGGCCTGGCAGGTCATGGTGTCGGGCAACCTCGACAACACCGACGCCGACTACGAAGGCAAATGGGCCTTCTCGACCAGCTACAACTCGGAAATGGGCCTGACGCAGGCCGACATGACTTCGGCCGACATGGACCATGTGGTCGTCTTCAACATCGCCGAGATCGAGAAGGGCATCGCGGCGGGCGACTTCAAGGAAATGAACGGGGTCAAGGTGATTGACGGCCGCAAGGGCCAGAACAAGAACTATACCCGTTACATCCCGGTCGCGAACAACCCGCACGGCTGCAACATGGCGCCCGACAAGAAGCACCTGTGCATCGGCGGCAAGCTCAGCCCGACGGTGACGGTCATCGACGTGACCAAGCTGGACGACGTGTTCTACAAGAACGCCGAGCCGCGTTCGGTCGTGGTTGCGGAGCCCGAGCTTGGCCTTGGCCCCCTGCACAATGCCTTCGACGGCAAGGGCAACGTCTTCACCTCGCTTTTCCTCGACAGCCAGGTGGTGAAGTGGAACATCGACAAGGCCATCGCCGCCTACAAGGGCGAGAAGGTGGACCCGATCCTCGACAAGGTGGACGTGCAGTACCAGCCGGGCCACCTGAAGACGACGATGGGCGAGACGCTCGATGCCGACGGCAAGTGGCTGGTGTGCCTGTGCAAGTTCTCGAAGGACCGGTTCATCAATGTGGGCCCCTTGAAGCCGGAAAACGATCAGCTGATCGACATTTCGGGCGACAAGATGAAGGTCGTGCATGACGGGCCGAACTTCGCCGAGCCGCATGACGCGATCGCGGTCCACACCAGCATCGTCAACCCGCTGACCGTGTGGAAGCGCGACGACAAGATGTGGGCCGAAACCCGCAAGCAGGCCGAGGCCGACAAGATCAACCTGGACGACTGGCAGGACACGGTGATCCGCGACGGCAACAAGGTCCGCGTCTACATGTCGAGCCAGGCGCCGGCCTTCTCGCTTGACCAGTTCACGGTCAAGCAGGGCGACGAGGTCACCGTCATCATCACGAACCTCGACGATATCGAGGATCTGACCCACGGCTTCACCGTCGGCAACCATGGTGTCGCGATGGAGATCGGGCCGCAGGCCACCTCGTCGGTGACGTTCGTCGCCGCGTCGCCGGGCGTGCACTGGTATTATTGCCAGTGGTTCTGCCATGCGCTGCACATGGAAATGCGCGGCCGCATGATCGTCGAGCCGACCGGGGCCTGATGACCCATGCGCCGGTGGCTGGCCCTTCTGCTGCTCTGCCTGCCCCGGCCCCTGCCGGCGGCGGAGGTGCGGCTGGAGCCCGCCCCGGACCAGCCCGGCGCCGCAATCAAAGGTGCGGCGCCGGGCGATGTGCTGATCCTGTCACCGGGCCGCTATCTTGGCCCGGTGGTGCTGGACCGGCCGCTGACGCTGAAGGGCGAGCCGGGGGCGGTGATCGACGGGCAGGGCAAGGGAACGGTCGTGACCATCACCGCGTCCGACGTGACGGTGACGGGCCTTGGCATCGAACGTTCCGGCAGCAGCAACGAAAACCTTGATGCGGGGGTGAAGATCGTCAAGGGCGCCGACCGGGCGCAGGTGACGGGGAACAGCCTGAAGGACAACCTGCACGGCATCGACATCCATGGCGGGATCGACGCCCATGTGGCCGGGAACGTGATCGAGGGGCGGCAGAACCCCCACATGCTCGACCGCGGCAACGGGATCTATCTCTGGCATTCGCCGGGCGCGGTGGTCGAGAACAACCAGGTGCGCTGGGGTCGGGACGGCATCTTTGCCAATTCGTCCAGCCATGACATCTTTCGCGGCAACCTCTTCCGCGACCTGCGCTTTGCAGTCCACTACATGTACACGAGCGACAGCGAGATTTCGGACAACATCTCGATCGGCAATCACCTGGGCTTTGCCATCATGTATTCGAACCGCGTCATCGGTAAGGGCAACATGTCGCTCGGCGACAGGGGTCACGGGCTGATGCTGAATTCCGCGAACAGTGGTGAGTTCGCGGGCAACCTGGTGCGGGGCGGGGCTGACAAATGCACCTTCCTTTATGACGCGAACAAGAACCTGATTTACGACAACCGGTTCGAGGGCTGCGCCATCGGCATCCATTTCACCGCGGGCTCGACGCGGAACGTGCTGACCGGCAATGCCTTCATCGGCAACCGCAACCAGGTCAAATATGTCGGCACCCGCGACATCGAATGGAGCTTTCAGGGGCGCGGCAACTACTGGTCGGACAATGCGGCGTTCGATCTGAACGGCGACGGGATCGCCGACAGCGCCTATCGGCCGAACGACCTGATGGACCATATCCTGTGGTCCCAACCTGCAGCCGCGCTACTGAACGGGGCGCCCGCCGTCCAGCTGATCCGCTGGTCACAATCCAATTTTCCGGCCACGCAGCCCGGCGGCGTGGTCGACAGCCACCCGCAGATGCAGCCCGTCGTGATCGCCGTGCCGCCCGCCATCCAGGCGATGGAGGCCGCGGTCGCGGGGCGCTGGCAGGGCGAGGACAGTCATGACGACGACGCTGAAGCTTTCGCGACTCACTAAGACCTACCAGGGCGTGAAGGCGCTCGACGCCGTCTCGCTCGAGGTCGGGCGGGGCGAGCGGGTGGCGCTTCTGGGCCACAATGGCGCGGGCAAGTCGACGATGATGAAGATCCTTCTGGGCCTCATCCCCTACGATTCGGGCGAGGTTCAGGTGACGGGCGCGGCGCCCGGATCGGCGACGGCCCGCAAGCGCGTGGCCTATCTGCCGGAAAATGCGGCCTTTCACCCGGCGCTGACGGGGCGCGAGATGCTGGCCTTCTATCTGCGGCTTCGGGGCGAGCCCGTGTCGGCCGCCGCCGGGCTTCTGGACCGGGTGGGGCTCGGGTCTGCGGCCGGCCGGCGGATCGGCACCTATTCCAAGGGCATGCGGCAGCGCGTGGGTCTGGCACAGGCGCTGATCGGGCGGCCCGAGCTTCTGGTGCTGGACGAGCCGACATCGGGCCTTGATCCGGTGTCGCGGCGGGATTTCTACACGATCCTTGACGGGCTCGCGGCAGATGGCGCCTCGATCCTTCTGTCGTCCCACGCCCTGACCGAGGTCGAGGCGCGGACCGACCGCATCCTGATCCTGTCGAAGGGCGTGCAGGTCGCGGCCGGGACGCTCGCCGACCTGCGGGCGCAGGCGGCCCTGCCGACGCGGTTGCGCGTCAGGCCCGCGCCGGGTGCGGGGCCGGCGCTGGCGGCGGCCTTGGCGGACGGGGTGCCGCAGGCGGACGGGGCGCTGCTGATCGAGGTGCCGGATGGCGGCAAGCTGGCGGCGCTCGCGCGGGTGACGGCGCTGGGCGGGCAGGTCGCCGATGTCGATGTCGAGCCGCCGAGCCTTGAGGACATCTACAGCCACGTCAGCCGGAGGGATGGGCAATGACCCGGATCCTTGCCAGTTTCACGGCCGAGTTCCGCATCGCCGTCCGCAACCGCTGGGTCGCGATCGCCGTCGTGATGATGGTGCTGTTCTCCGCCGTCCTTTCGGCGGCCGGGTCGGCGCCGACCGGCGCGCTCGGGGCCGACCGGCTGTCGGTGACGGTGGCGAGCCTTACCTCGCTCGCGGTCTATCTGGTGCCGCTGGTGGCGCTGCTTCTGGCCTTCGACGCGGTCGCGGGCGAGATCGAGCGGGGCACGCTGCCGCTCCTCCTCGCCTATCCGGTGTCGCGGGCCGAGGTGCTGATCGGCAAGATGGGCGCGCATCTGGCCGTGCTGGCGCTGGCGCTTCTGGCCGGTTACGGCACGGCGGCGGTCGCGGCGGTGGCGGTCGATCCGCGTGCGCTGGCGGGGCTGCCGGCGCTTTTCCGGCTTTTCTGGTCATCGCTCCTCTTGGGCGCGACCTTCCTTGGCATCGGCTATGCGCTGTCCGCCTGGTCGCGGCGGCCGTCCGGGGCGGCGGGGCTGGCGATCGGGCTCTGGCTCGTCGCGGTCGTCCTTTACGACCTGGCACTTCTGGCCGGGATCGTGGCGTCGGGCGACGGGTTCTTCACCACGCGCGTCTTTCCCTATGCACTCATCGCCAACCCGGCCGACGCCTTCCGGCTTTTCAACCTTGCGGCCTCTGGCGCGACGGCGGCGGCGGCAGGAGTCGGGGGTGCTGCCGGCTCGATCCCGATCTGGGACTCGCTCGGTTCGATCCTTCTCTGGCCCATTGCCGCGCTGATGCTCGCCATCGCGGCCTTCCGCAGGGTGGTGCCATGAAGCGGCTCTTCCTCATCGCGCTTCTGGCCCTTGCCGCCTGCAAGGAGGACCAGGCAGGCCTGCCGCCGCCGGTGCCCATGAGCGAGAGTGCCGTGGGCTATTTCTGCCAGATGAACGTGGTCGAACATCCCGGCCCCAAGGGTCAGGCGCATCTGGATGGCCAGCCCGGCAAGCCCCTTTTCTTCAGCCAGGTCCGCGACACGATCGCCTTCATGCGCATGCCCGAACGCGAGGGCCGGGTGCTGGCCGTCTATGTCAGCGACATGGGCGCGGCACCCAGCTGGGAAGACCCCGGCATCAACAACTGGACCCTGATCGACAAGGCAAGCTTCGTCGTCGGGTCCGATGCGAACGGCGGCATGGGCACGCCCGAGATCGTGCCCTTCGCCGATCCCGCCAAGGCTGAGGCCTTCGCCGCCGGGCATGGCGGCAAGGTCATGGCGCTGAAGGACATTCCCGACGAGGCGGTCTTTGCCGATGGCGTGGGCGGAACTGCCCCCGCCGCTGCCGCCGCCGCCTCCCTCGACTCGGACGAGGCCGATCCCGACTATGTCAATCGCCTGCGCGACCTGTCGCAGAAGCTTGGAGCCAAGCCATGACCCTTCCCCTTACGCGCCGCCGCTTCCTGAGCGTCACCGCAGGTGCCGCGAGCCTTCTGCCCCTTGGGTTTGCCGCGCGGGCCGGAGCGCCCGACCTTTACGTCTGGCGCGGCGTGGCGCTGGGGGCCGAGGCGGTGATCCGGCTGCCGGCAGGCCCGGACGCCAAGGCGACCGCGCTGGCCGCCGCCGCAGAGATCGCGCGGCTAGAGCGGATCTTCAGCCTGACGCGGGCGGATTCGTCTCTATCCCGCCTGAATTCGACCGGAAGGCTCGACGCGCCGGACCCCGATCTTCTGGCCTGCCTGACCCGTGCGGCGCAGGTTCACACCGCGACGGGTGGCCTTTTTGATGCGACGGTGCAGCCGCTCTGGGCGCTTTACGCGACACGCGGCGCGGCGGGGGGGCTGCCCACGGACGCCGAGGTTGCCGCCGCCCAGCGGCTGACCGGCTGGGACAGGGTGAGGCTCGACGAGGCGGCCGTGACGCTTGCGCCCGGCATGGGGCTGACGCTCAACGGCATCGCGCAGGGCTATATCGCCGACCGTGTGGCGGACCTGCTGAGCCGGGCTGGCCAGACGCAGGTCCTGGTCAATACCGGCGAATATCGCGCGCTCGGACCGACGCCCGCCGGCAACCCCTGGTCGGTGGAGCTTGCAGAGGCCAAAGTTGTCGTGCCGCTGGCGAACCGGGCACTTGCCACCTCATCCCCTCTAGGCACGACCTTCGATACGGCCGGGCTGGTCGGCCATATCCTCGACCCGCGCACGGGGCGCCCCGCGCGGCCGCGCTGGGCCGAGGTGACGGTCAGCGCGCCCGAGGCGGCGGTGGCGGATGCGCTGTCGACGGCGGCCTGCCTGATGGGGTCGCAAGACCAGATCGCCGCCGCGCTGACGCAATTCCCCGGCGCGCGGGTCGAAGCGGCCGTCTAGGGCTCAGACCTTTTCCTCGTCATGGGCGAAGCCGATCAGGCGCGCGACATCGGCGATGTCGGCCTGGTTCTGCCGCACGGTCAGGCCCAGCTTGCGCAGCCGGGCGAAGGCGCGGCTCAGGCTTTCGGGCGTCATGCCAAGGCGGCCGGCGATCAGCGACTTGTCGTAGGGCAGCGTCACCGTGCAGGAGGTGCTGCCCTCGGGCGTCAGGCCGACCAGGAACTCGGCCAGCCGTTGCGGAGCGGTGCGGGATTTCAGCGCCTCGACCTGCCCGACAAGGCTTTGCAGGTGGACGAAGGTGGCCGAAAGGACCGACAGCGCCAGTTCCGGCCGGGTCTTCAGAAGCTGCACCACCACGCCCGCGTCGATGCGCAGAAGCTGGCATTCGGTCACCGCCTCGGCCGTCACGGGCAGGTTCTGGCCGCGAAGGGCCGCCGCCTCGCCGAAGCTGCGGCCGCGGGTGAAGACGCCCACGATCGCCTCGGCCCCGGCAGGTGTGGTGCGGAACAGCTTCACCCAGCCGTCCAGCACGACAAAGATCGCGTCTGCGGGCTGGCCCTGCAGGAAGATCGTCGTGCCTTGGGCGTAGCTTCGGACGAAGGCATGGGCCAGAAGCTTGTCGGCGACGGGATCGGGCAGGCTCGCGAAAAGGAACGAGCCCTTGGCCAGTCGGCGATAGTCTATGTTCATGGGGGTCTCCGCGCGTTCGCCCGGCTCAGGATACCATGGCCTAGGGCGCGCATGAACCCCGGCGGTTTTGGCCCTCAGGCGCGGAAAACCAGCGCGTCGCCGGGCTTTGCCTCAGCCAGGACCGCCAGAAGGTCGGGAAGGGCGAGCGCGGCACAGCCTTCGGTCGATGCGAAGTTGTCCCGCGCGACATGCAGGAAGATCGCCGAGCCCGCGCCGGGCACCGGGGGCGCGTCGTTGTGGGCGAGCGTGCAGATCACGTCATAGACCCCGTCGTCGCGCCAAAGCGCCTCGGCGCTGGCCGGGTAGGGAAGGGTCACGGGGCGGTTGTAGGCCGGGTCTTCGGGCGCATCGCACCAGCCGTCGGTCGGCCCCAGAGCGCGGATCGGGAGTGCGGTTTGCGGGGCGGCCACGCGGTCGGGCCGGTAGAGGACCGAGCGGATGGCCCAGCGGCCGATGGGGCTTGCGCCATCGCCTTCCCGCTTGGTGTCGGCCGGGGTCAGTCCGGACCGGCCCACGGCGGCGCGGAAGCTGCGGGTGCCCCAGCGGGCGTGCCAGAGGGAGCGCGATTGGCCTTCGCGGCCCGGTTCGACGATCAGGTCCATGGTGCCACCCTGTCAGGCGCCGGGCCTGCCGTCCAGTCAGGCCAGATGGCAGGCTCGACGCCGGGCGGGGCAGCGGGGTAGGATGGGCCGCGATGAGCCGGAAGAGTGACCTTTTGACCCTGCGTGCCGGGCGACTTGTCGCCACGGTCCTGCCCGACCTGGGCGGGGCGCTGGGGCGATTTGCGACGCTGACGGATGTGGGGGCCATCGACTGGCTGCGGCCGGCGCCAGAGGGCGCGCGCTCGCCGCTCGACTGTGCGTCGTTTCTGGCGGTTCCGTTCTTCAGCCGGCTGCAGGGGGACCGGCTGGAGTTCGACGGCGCGATCTGGCCGCAGCGCCCTGCGGGCTGGGGGTTCGGCCATGCGCTGCACGGCTTCGGATGGCAGGGGCCCTGGCAGGTGGTC
>Ga0209023_10004859_pt1 | contig 15021 bp, 6 predicted proteins | sample LakOneMetagenome_FD_187468 | JGI IMG/M metagenome (GOLD analysis project Ga0209023, IMG submission 187468) | Freshwater and sediment microbial communities from Lake Erie, Canada (SPAdes) (version 2) | ecosystem: Environmental > Aquatic > Freshwater > Lentic | place: Lake Erie, Canada | collected... | reverse complement strand
TCGCCCGGACCGTCGCCGTCGTCGCCGGCGTACTGGGCGCACTGCTGGCGATCCTCACCCCGCTGCTGCCGGTCAAGCAGACCACCGCGGAGCTGAACTGGCCGCAGAACGGCGTCATGGCCAGCGTGCAGGCGCCGCTGATCGGTTACGTCGCCACCGACCTCGACATCAGCGTGCCGTGCCAGGCCGCCTCCGGCCTCACCCCGGGCCGCACCGTGCTGCTGTCCACGGTGCCCAAACAGGCGCCCAAGGCCGTCGACCGCGGACTGCTGATCGAGCGCGTCAACGACGACCTGGTCCTGGTGGTGCGCAACGTGCCGGTGGTGGTGGCGCCGCTGACGCAGGTGCTGGGCCCGAACTGCCAGAAGCTGACATTCACCGCACACGCCGACCAGGTCACCGCCGAATTCGTCGGCCTCAAATACGGGCCCCACGCCGAACACCCCGGCTCCGCGCTCAAGGGAACCCGCAACGGGTACGACTTCCGGCCGCAGATCGTCGGGGTCTACACCGACCTGGCCGGGCCGGCGCCGGCCGGACTGGACTTCACCGCCACCGTCGACACCCGGTTCTCCAGCGCGCCCACCCCGCTGAAGCTGGCCGCGATGATCCTCGGGGTCGCGCTGACGATCATCGCGCTGATCGCCCTGCACATCCTCGACACCGCCGACGGCAGCCGCCACCGGCGCTTCCTACCCGCCCGCTGGTGGTCGATGTCGCCACTGGACGCCTTGGTCACGCTGGTGCTGGTCTGGTGGCACTTCGTGGGCGCCAACACCTCCGACGACGGCTACATCCTCACCATGGCCCGGGTCTCGGAGAACGCCGGCTACATGGCCAATTTCTACCGCTGGTTCGGCACCCCGGAGGCGCCGTTCGGCTGGTACTACGACCTGCTGGCGGTGTGGTCGCACGTGTCCACCTCCAGCATCTGGATGCGCCTGCCCACCCTGGTCATGGCGCTGGCCTGCTGGTGGCTGATCAGCCGCGAGGTGATACCGCGGCTGGGCCACGCCGTGAAGAAGAGCCGCGCGGCGGCCTGGACCGCGGCCGGCATGTTCCTGGCGTTCTGGCTGCCGCTGAACAACGGGCTGCGCCCAGAGCCGATCATCGCGTTGGGCATCCTGGCGACCTGGTGCTCGGTGGAACGAGCGGTGGCGACCAGCCGGCTGCTGCCCCTGGCGATCGCCTGCATCATCGGCGCGATGACGCTGTTCTCCGGGCCGACGGGCATCGCCTCGATCGGCGCGCTGCTGGTGGCGATCGGGCCGCTGCGCACGATCCTGCACCGGCGATGGAAGCAGTTCGGGCTGGCGCCGCTGCTGGCGCCGCTGGCCGCCGCGATCAGCATCACCGCGATCGTCATCTTCCGGGACCAGACCCTGGCCGGTGAGATCGAGGCCAGCACACTGAAATCCGCGGTCGGGCCCAGCCTGGCCTGGTTCGAGGAGCACGTCCGCTACGAGCGGCTGTTCCTGGCCACGCCCGACGGCTCGGTGGCGCGACGCTTCCCGGTGCTGGCGCTGGGTGTGGCGCTGGCGGTGAGCGTGGCGATGGCGTTGCGCAAGGGCCGGATTCCGGGCACCGCGGCCGGGCCGAGCCGGCGCATCATCGGGATCACCATCATCTCGTTCATGGCGATGATGTTCACCCCCACCAAGTGGACGCACCACTTCGGTGTGTTCGCCGGGCTCGCCGGGTCACTGGGTGCGCTGGCCGCCGTCGCGGTCGGTGCCGCGGCGATGCACTCCCGGCGCAATCGGACGCTGTTCACCGCGCTGGTGCTGTTCATCACCGCGCTGTCGTTCGCCAGCGTCAACGGCTGGTGGTACGTCTCCAACTTCGGGGTGCCGTGGTCCAATGCGTTCCCCAAGTGGCACTTGGCCTTTGCCACCGTGGGTGTGGGTCTGACGGTGTGCGCGCTGCTGGTGGCGGCCTGGTTCCATTTCGTCAACGGCGAGGACCGGCCGCCGCGTTGGCCGGGGCTGTCGGGGTATCCGCTGGCGATCGCGTCCTGGGTGCTGATCTTGTTCGAGGTGGTCTCGCTGACCGCGTCGATGATCGGCCAGTACCCGGCGTGGACGGTGGGACGCTCCAACCTGGCCGCGGTGAGCGGCAAGACGTGCGGGCTGGCCGATGACGTGCTGGTCGAGCAGGATCCCAACGCCGGTCTTTTGGCGCCGGTGGACGAGCCGGCGGATGAAGCGTTGGGTGCGTTGTTCTCAGTGGGCTTCTCCCCCAACGGGATTCCCGCCGACGTCTCCGCCGAGCAGTTGATCGGCCCGCCCGGGCTGGGCCGACTGGCCGACGACGACGCGCAGATCGCCAGTGGTGAGGCCGGTACCGAGGGCGGTACGACGGCGCGTGAGGGCATCAACGGCTCGCGGGCCCGGCTGCCCTACAAGCTGGACCCCGCCCGGGTTCCGGTGCTGGGCAGCTGGCGGCCCGGGATGCAGGTTCCGGCGCTGCTGCGTTCGGCCTGGTACCGGCTGCCCGCCGACCGGGCCAACGCGGGGCCGCTGCTGGTGGTGGCCGCCGCGGGACGGTTCGACCAGGGCGAGGTGACCGCGCAGTGGGCCACCGACGCCGGCGCCGAGGCCGATAAACCCGGCGGTTCAGCGAGCCTCGACGAAGGAGAGGCGAAGCTGGGACCGCCGCAGAATTCCAGCGGGACAGTCGATTTCGGTGACATCGGGGCGGTGCCGGCGTGGCGCAACCTGCGAACGCCGATGTCGTCGATCCCAGCCGAGGCCACCCAGGTTCGGCTGGTGGTCCGCGACGACGACCTGGCCCCGCAGCACTGGATCGCCGTCACCCCGCCGCGGGTGCCGCAGCTGCGCAGCCTGCAGGACGTGGTGGGCTCGTCGGACCCGGTACTGCTGGACTGGCTGGTGGGCCTGGCGTTCCCGTGCCAGCGGCCGTTCGGCCACCGCAACGGGGTGACCGAGGTGCCCAAGTGGCGGATTCTGCCGGACCGCTACGGCGCCGAGGCCAACTCGCCGGTGATGGACAACAACGGCGGCGGCCCGCTGGGCATCACCGAGTTGCTGGTGCACGCAACCACCGTGCCGAGCTATCTCAACCACGACTGGTTCCGTGACTGGGGCGCCCTGCAGCAGTTGACGCCCTACTACCCGTCGGCGACGGTCGCGGAGCTGGATCTGGGGACGACGGTCCGGTCCGGGCTGTGGAGCCCCGCGCCGCTGCGGCACTGAGTTCCCGAGCGCCTCTTTCGCCCCATCCGTCACCGGAGGGTGGGCATAGGAGTGGTGCCCGGCTATGAGCGACAACCTGCGTTATGTCAGGTCGGGCAGGGCGCGCCCGTCGGCGAGGGCGTCGTGTCGTACCCACGTGCCATCGTGAGGCATGACGAACCGAATCACCCTGCGCGGCACCGAACTGCGATACGTCTTGACCCACTAACTGCACCACAACGGAATCTGCAGCATCGGCGAACTCGCCGCGGAGCTGGACTCCCGGGGCTTCGTCGTGCGCGGACGGCCGTCGAAGGCGATCTCCGACGCCCTGCGCTGGGAACAAGATCACGGCCGGGTGTACCGCCGGGGCCGGGGCCGCTACGGCCCGGCCTGGATGCCGCGCGGCACCGAGCACCGGATCCACACGCGGGTGATGGCACTGCGGGCCCGCGCCGCGGCACTGATGCAGCCGAGGTCACGGACGCCGCCGTAACGACGACACGTCGCCGACAGCAGGGCCGGCAGGCCTAACATGTGCATGTCATGCGCATGTGTTATTCTATGGCCATGGCGGTCGCGATTCAGATCAAGGACGTCCCCGAAGAAGTTCGCGACGCACTGGCAGCGCGCGCCGAGGCGCGCGGCCAGTCCACGCAGACGTACCTGCGATCACTGCTGGAACGGGAGTACCAGGCGGGGCGCAACCGGCAGCTCTTAGAGGCGTTGGCCGGCCATCGCAGCCTCACCATGACAGCCGAGGAAGTGGCGACCGCCATCCGCGCCGACCGCGACGGGTGAGTTTCCTCCGGTGATCGTGGTGGACGCAGGAGTGCTGGTAATGGCACTCACGAGCGGAACTTCCCAAGGCGATGCAGCACGCGCAGCTCTGCAGGACGACGACAGCTGGCTCGCGCCCGCCCACATGCCGGGCGAGGTGCTACGTACCCTGCACAAGGCCGTACTGCGCAAGCAATTGGCACCTGAGGATGCCGAGGCCGCCGCCGACACCGTCACCGCACTCGCCATCGAATACGTGCTTCCCGATGCATTGCTCCTGCGCACCGCTTGGGCCTGGCGGCACAACATCTCGATCTACGACGGTTTGTATGTCGCCGTCGCCGCCGAACACTCCGCCACCGTGATCACCGTCGACAGCCGTTTGGCCAGTGCCACCGATCAACTCGATATACCTGTCGCGATCACTCTGCTGCGGGACCCCCAAACCTGACATAACGGAGGTTGTCGCTCATAGGCGGGCAACAATCACATATGTCCCGGCTCCGGGACGGGTTCCCCGCAAGACCGACCCCGTCGCATAGCATCAGGGCTCGTGTCCTCCCACCACGATCAATCCCCGGACCAGCCCAAGCAGCGCTATCGGATCGCCCGGCTGATCGCGGTGGTGGCAGGCGCCGCCGGCGTGCTGCTGTGCGGCGTCACCCCGCTGCTGCCGGTCAACAAGACCACCGCCGCCATCGTCTGGCCGCAGGGCCTCGACACGCAAGGCCACGTCACCGACGTCACCGCCCCGCTGGTCTCCGGCGCACCGAAGAGCCTGGACATCACCATCCCCTGCTCGGCGATGGCGGACCTGCCCGAAAAGGGCGGCCTGGTGCTCTCGACCGTCCCCGCCGGCGGCGTCGACGCCACCGCGCACGGCCTGTTCGTGCTGGCCAACAAGACCATCGTCGCCGCCGCCTACCGCGACCACGTGGCCGCCGCGGCCCCCCGGGCCAAGCTCGCCGACTGCAGCGAACTGCACCTGTGGGCCAACGCCGGCGAGGTCGGCGCTGACTTCGTCGGGATCCCCGGCGCGACCGGAACCCTGCCCCCGGAGAACAAGCCGCAGATCGGCGGCATCTTCACCGAGCTCAAGATCGGCCCCCAACCGGGCCTGAACGCCCGCATCGACGTCGACACCCGCTTCATCACCAACCCCACCACCCTCAAGACCGCGGTGATGGCGCTCGGCGTGCTGGCGGTGCTCGCATCGATCTTCGCCCTCGGCGTGCTGGACGGCCCCCGGCGGCGACGAAGCAGATCCAAGGTCCACACCGTGACCCGACTCGCCGACGTGGGCGTCATCGGCATCCTGGCGCTGTGGCACGTGATCGGCGCGATCTCCAGCGACGACGGCTACAACCTGACGATGGCCCGCAACGTCGCACACGCCGGCTACGTCTCCAACTACTACCGGTTCTTCGGCGCCAGCGAGGCCCCCTTCGACTGGTACCCGGCGCTGCTGGGCCAACTGAGCACCATCAGCACCGCCGGCGTGTGGATGCGGCTGCCCGCCACACTGGCCGGGATGGCCTGCTGGCTGATCATCAGCCGTCGCATCCTGCCCCGGCTGGGCCGACTATCGGGAAACCGGGTGGCGGTGTTCACCGCGGCGATGATGTTCACCGCGGCCTGGCTGCCGTTCAACAACGGCCTGCGCCCCGAGCCGCTGATCGCGCTGGGCACCTTGGGCGTCTGGGTGCTGGTGGAGCGCACCATCGCCACCCGCCGACTGGCACCGACCGCGTGGGCGATCGTGGTGGCCGTCTTCACCGTCACACTGGCCCCGCACGGGCTGATCGCGCTGGCCCCACTGCTCACCGGCTCGCGGGCCATCGAGGCGATGATCCGCAAACGCCGGGCCGCCGACGGCCTACTCGCGCCGCTGGCCGTGCTGGCCGCCTCGGCATCGGTGCTGGCCGTGGTGGCGTTCCGGTCACAGACCCTGGCCGCGGTCGCCGAATCGGCCCGGATCAAATACGTCGTCGGCCCGACGATCGCCTGGTATCAGGAATTCCTGCGGTACTACTTCCTGACCGTCGAGGAGAACGTCGACGCCTCGCTGACCCGACGGTTCGCCGTGCTGGTCCTGCTGTTCTGCATGTTCGCCATGCTGGTGGTGCTGCTGCGGCGCGGCCGGATCAGCGGGGTTGCGTCCGGCCCGGCCTGGCGGCTGATCGGCTCGACCGCGGTGGGCCTGCTGCTGTTGACCTTCACCCCGACCAAGTGGGCGGTGCAGTTCGGCGGATTCGCCGGGCTTGCCGGGGCACTGGCGGCGCTGACGGCGTTCACGTTCGCCCGGGTCGGGATGCACAGCCGACGCAACATGACCCTGTACGTCACCGCGCTGCTGTTCCTGGTGGCCGTGGCGACCTCCGGCGTCAACGGCTGGTTCTACGTCGGCGGCTACGGGGTGCCGTGGTTCGACATCCCGCCGGTGATCGCCAGCCGCCCGGTGACGTCGATGTTCCTGGCGGCCTCGATCGCCACCGGTCTGCTGGCCGGCTGGCAGCACTTCCGGATGGACTACACCGGGCACACCGAGGTGACCGCCAACCGGCGCAACCGGATCCTGGCGTCGACGCCGCTGCTGGTGGTCGCCAGCCTGATGGTGCTGCTGATGGTCGGCTCGATGGCCAAGGCCGCCGCGGGGCGCTACCCGGCCTACACCACCGCCCGGGCCAACGCCGACGCGCTCTTATCCGGCCTGAGCAGCTGCGGCATGGCTGACGACGTGCTGACCGAACCCGACGTCAATGCCGGTCTGCTGCAACCAGTTCCGGGCCAGACCTACGGAGAGCTCGGACCGCTCGGCGGTTCCGACCCGTACGGCTTCGACCCCAACGCCGTCGACGACGACCTGACCTCGCTGGCCGTCATCGCCAAACCCGGCGTGCCCAACGCCGACGCCTCCCCCAACAAGCCCAGCGCCAACCAGAGTGACGCCGCGGGCACCGCCGGCGGCAAGATCCCCGACGACGCCCCCGACGGGGTGAACGGCTCCCGGGTGGCGCTGCCGTTCGGCCTGGACCCAGCCGTCACCCCGGTGCTCGGCTCCTACAAGGAGCAGGTCGCCGCGCACGCCACCTCGGTCTGGTACCGGCTGCCGGAGCCCGCGAAAGACCGGGCGCCCATTGTTGTAGTCACCGCCGCCGGCGCCATCTGGTCGCACGGCGAGGACGGCAAGCTCGACTACGGTCAGCCGCTGAAACTTCAGTGGGGCATCACCGCCCAAGACGGAACCGTGGCGGCCCAGGGTGAGATGGAGCCCATCGACATCGGGCCGCAGAACTCCTGGCGCAACCTGCGTTTCCCGCTGGCCTGGGCACCACCGGGCGCCGACGTGGTGCGGATCGTCGCCAACGATCCGAACCTGTCCACCGAGCAGTGGATCGCGTTCACCCCGCCGCGAGTGCCGGTGGTCAAGACCATCAGTGAGTTGATGGGCTCGCAGACCCCGGTGCTGATGGACATCGCCGTCGCCGCGAACTTCCCCTGTCAGCGGCCCTTCACCGAGCACCTGGGCGTCGCGGAACTCCCCGAATACCGGATCATGCCCGACCACAAGCAGACCGCGGCGTCGTCGAACCTGTGGCAGTCCGCCGAGGACGGCGGGCCGTTCATGATCACCCAGGCGATGCTGTGGACCACGACCGTCCCCTCCTACCTGCGAGGCGACTGGTATCGCGACTGGGGGGCGATAGAGGCCTATCACCGCCTGATCCCCGCCAAGACCGCGCCCGACGCCGCCATCGAGCAGGGCACCGTCACCGCTACCGGCTGGAGCCGGCCCGGACCGATTCGAGCACTGCCATGACACGCGACCCGAAGCTCACCCGCTGGGTGGCCGCCATCGCCGGCCTCGTCGGCTTCCTGCTGTCGGTGGCCACGCCGCTGCTGCCGGTGGTGCAGACCACCGCGACACTGGATTGGCCGCAGCACGGCGACTTGCACAGCGTCACCGCGCCGTTGATCTCGCAGACCCCGATCTCGCTGTCGGTGAAGGTGCCGTGCTCGCTGGTGAGCGAGCTGCCCGCCGAGGGCGGCACGCTGCTGGCCACCGCGCCGGCCAAAGGCAAGGACGCCACCCTCAACGGGCTGTTCATCACCGTCACCGAGAAGCGGGTGGACGTCACCGACCGCAACGTGGTGCTGGCCACCGCACCGCGGGCCAAGGTGGAAGGCCCCGGCTGCTCCACCATCGAGGTCACCTCGTCGCACGAGGGCACCTACGCCACCATCGGCGGGATCACCCAGCGCTACGGCTGGGCCGACCCGAACCTGCGCCCGCAGATCGTCGGGGTGTTCACCGACCTCGCCGGAGCTGCGCCGCAAGGCCTTTCGTTCAACGCCGACATCGACACCCGGTTCTCCACCAAGCCGACGGCGCTGAAACGGGCCGCGATCTATCTGGCGATCATCGCCACCGTGATCGCGGTGCTGGCGCTGTGGCGCCTGGACCGCCTCGACGGCCACCGGATGCACCGTCTGATCCCTTCGCGGTGGCGGTTCTTCTCACTCGCGGACGTGGCGGTCGTGCTCGGCTTCCTGGTCTGGTACGTGATCGGCGCGAACTCCTCCGACGACGGCTACATCCTCGGCATGGCCCGAGTCGCCGACCACGCCGGCTACATGAGCAACTACTTCCGCTGGTTCGGCAGCCCAGAGGACCCGTTCGGCTGGTACTACAACCTGCTGGCGCTGATGACGCACGTCTCCGACACCAGCATCTGGATCCGGCTGCCGGATCTGGTTGCGGGACTGGTGTGTTGGCTGCTGTTGAGCCGCGAGGTACTGCCCCGGTTCGGCCCGGCGGTGGCAGCTTCGCGGCCGGCGTTGTGGGCGGCCGGCATGGTGCTGCTGGCCGCCTGGATGCCGTTCAACAACGGTCTGCGGCCCGAAGGCATCATCGCGGTCGGCTCGCTCATCACCTACGTCCTGGTGGAGCGAGCGATCATCTCCAGCCGGCTCACCCCGGCAGCGCTGGCGATCATCTGCGCAGCGTTCACCCTGGGCATCCAGCCGACCGGCCTGATCGCGGTTGCCGCCCTGCTGGCCGGTGGCCGTCCACTGCTGCGAATCCTGGTGCGCCGTCACCGTCTGCACGGCACCTGGCCGTTGGTGGCGCCGCTGCTGGCCGCCGGCGTGGTGATCCTGACCGTGGTGTTCGCCGACCAGACGGTGCGAGCAGTGTTGGAGGCCACCCGGATTCGTACCGCCATCGGCCCCAGCCAGGCCTGGTACACCGAGAACCTGCGCTACTACTACCTGATCCTGCCGACCGTCGACGGCTCGCTGTCGCGGCGGTTCGGTTTCCTGATCTGCGCGCTGTGCCTGTTCACCGCGATGTTCATCATGTTGCGGCGCAAGCGCATTGCCGGGGTGGCCAGCGGGCCGGTCTGGCGGTTGATGGGCGTGATCCTGGCGACCATGTTCTCGCTGATGTTCGCCCCCACCAAGTGGGTGCACCACTTCGGCCTGTTCGCCGCGGTGGCCGGTGCGATGGCCGCACTGACCACGGTACTGGTCTCCCGCCAAGTGGTGCACTGGTCCAGAAACCGGATGGCGTTCGCGGCGGCAGTGCTGTTCGTGCTGTCACTGTGCTTCGCCACCACCAACGGCTGGTGGTACGTCTCCAGCTACGGGGTGCCGTTCAACGCCGACATGCCGCGCATCGGCGGAATCACGGTCAGCACAATCCTGTTCGCGATGTTCGCCATCGCCGCCGGGTGGGCGTTCTGGCTGCACTTCGCCGGGCGCGACGCCGGCGAGGGCCGGATGGCCAGGGCTTTGACCTTCGCCCCAGTTCCGCTGGCCGCCGGTTTCATGGTGTGCGTGTTCGTGGCCTCGATGGTGGCCGGGATCATTCGCGAATATCCGACCTACTCCAACGGGCTGGCCAATGCGCGTGGCCTCTTCGGGGGCTGCGGCCAGGCCGACTACGTGCTGGTCGAGCCCGACCCCAACGACGGCGCCCTGACGCCGCTGCCCGGTTCCTACGGGGACCTCGGGCCGCTCGGCGGGGCCGACCCGGTGGGCTTCACCGCCAGCGGCGTGCCGGAGAAGGTGGTGGCCGAGTCACTGCGGATGCCGATCACCCAGCCCGGCACCGACTACGACTGGGACGCCCCGAAGAAGCTGCGGGCAGCTGGTATTAACGGTTCTACCGTTCCCCTGCCCTACGGACTGGACCCGGCCCGGATTCCGTTGGCGGGCAGCTACTCGACCGACGGGCAGCAGGAGTCCCGGCTGACCTCGGCCTGGTACGAACTGCCTGCGGCCGACGCCGGGCATCCGCTGCTGGCGGTGACCGCCGCCGGCACCATCGCCGGCAACAGCGTGCTCAAGGGCTACACCACCGGGCAGGACGTGCAGTTGGAGTACGGGGTGCCCGGTCCCGACGGTGCGCCGGTGGCCGCCGGACGGCTGGTGCCCTACGACGTGTTCGGCGAGTGGCCCCGGATGTGGCGCAACCTGCGCTACCCGCGCTCGGCGATACCCGCTGACGCTACGGCGGTTCGCATTGTGGCCGTGGACAAGTCGCTGAACCCGCGGGACTGGATCGCGTTCACCCCGCCGCGGCTGCCCGAGGTGAAGACCATCCAGGAGTACATCGGCTCCGATACACCGGTGCTGCTGGACTGGGCGGTGGGCCTGGCCTTCCCGTGCCAGCACCCGATGTTGCACGCCAACGGTGTCACCGAGGTGCCGCAGTTCCGGATCACCCCGGACTACAACGCCAAGAAGCAGGACACCGACACCTGGCAGGACGGCGTCAACGGCGGCCTGCTGGGCATCTCCGACATGCTGCTGCGTGCGCACGTGATGGCCACCTACCTGAACTACGACTGGGGCCGTGACTGGGGCTCGCTGCGTCAGTTCGAGGTGATCACCCCGGCGACGCCCGCGGAGCTGGAGTTGGGCAGCGCGACGCGTTCGGGCTGGTGGTCCCCCGGCCAGATCCGGATCAGCCCCTGACGCGCCCTTCTTCCCCCGCCGAGAGTGCACAAGCGTCCGGTATGTCCCCAGGTCGGGGCGGACGCTAGTGCACCCTCGGCGAGGGGAGGGGCCGGGTTCGGGAGCGGAAGGACGGGGTTCAGGCTGCGCGGGCCATCTGGAATCTGATCCGCCGCAGCAGCTCATAGGGCCGTTGCCGCACGTCGTCGACAATCACCGTCAGCACCACCCAGCCCAGATCCTGCAGCGCGGCGCGCCGGCGCCGGTCGTGGACCAGGGCGTCCACCCCGCTGTGCCAGGCCAGGCCGTCGTACTCCAGCGCGAGGCGATACTGAGGCCAGGCGAAATCCAATCGCCAGGTCCGATAGCTGCGGTCGACGATCTCGTACTGCAGGTGCGGCGCCGGTAGCCCGCCGTCGATGATCACCAGGCGCGTCTCGCTCTCCATCGCCGACTCCGCTCGAGGGTCGGCCAGCGGCAGCAGGCCACGTATCGTGACGATCTCGCGCCGGCCCGCCTGTTGGTCCGCGGCCCGCCACAACTCTCGTTCAGTACAGGTGCCACTGCGCAATGCTGCGTCCAGCGTGCCCAGGGCTCGTGGCCGCCACAGGCTGCGGGCTGTTTCGATCGCTGTCCACGCCGGAGCCGTGGTGAGCCGCCCATCGACCTCCACCAGTGGGGCGCCTTCGCGACGATGCACCACCAGGCCGGGGACCGGACGCAGTTGGCGCCCTTCGGGATTCAGGACGTGCAACACGTCACGCCCCTCGGTATCGAAGCCGTGCGTCGCTGCCGCGGTGCCCAGGCACGTCGCCACCTTCCGCCCGGTCAGCAGATCTAGCCCGCGCAGACGCAACCCGGTGTCGGGTTCGACAGCACCGTAGATGCCGTGCCAAACCCGGTACAGCTCGCAGTCTTCCACCGCGTATCGGAAGCGACGGCGGCTCAGGTGCGTCAGCGCCTGGGCGGACGTGACGACGCCACCCTGGCTTCGCATCAGGTCATACAGATCGGTGTTCATGGGCGCCTATCGTCGGCGCTGACGCCCCGCAGCCGTAGTCACCCCTGACTCACCCTGTGGACAACCCTCACCCTCCTCCCCGCGACCGTGCAGAACTGGCCACCCCCACCTGGGGGGATACCGAACGCTTGTGCACGCTCGGCGCAAACGGGGCTAGACAGAGACCCTGACCCGGGGGCCGACCACCCCGGGCAGCTGCGGGACCCGCACCAGGCCGTCGTCGCCGCGCACCCACGGCCGCACATAGCGGTCCACCGCCCACGCCCCGCCCGGGAAGCCGGCGCGACCCGCGGTCAGCTCCCGAAGCTCCCGCGCCAGGTCGCTCTCGACCCCGGGGATGTCGGTGCCCCGCAGCGAGCAGCCGTTGGTCTCCGGTGCGAACCGCAGCGCCACCAGCCCAACGGCCGCGGCGACGATCAGGCAGGCCGCCGGGAACAGCCCCCAGCCGGTGTGCACGATCACGGTGTCGACGAACATCGGTGCGGTGCCGCCGAACAGAGCTATGCCGGCATTGTCGGCGATGGCGAAGCCCGCGTAGCGCACCTGGGTGGGGAACATCGCCGGGAAGATCGCCGGCACCGTCGCCAGCGGGGCTGCCAGCAGCACGCTGAGCACCCCGAACGCGACCAGCGCGCACACCAGGCCCCGCCCCATCAGCCAGTACATCGGGACCGCCAGAACGATCATGCCCAGCAACGACATTCGCCACATCGGCTTGCGGCCGACCCGGTCCGACCACGCCCCGGCCAGCGGAATGCAGGCCATCATCACCAGCTCGCCGACCAGCATGACGGTGGTGCGGCTGCGCTCCCCGAGACCGGCGGTGGCGTGCAGATAGGTCGGCTGATAGGTGGTCAGTGTGTAGTCGATGAACCCCAACGCCGACACCATCACGAACATGACCGTGATCGGGCGGGCGTAGTGGGTGAACAGGTCGACCAGGCGATCCCACGCTGAGCCGGTGATCGCCTCGACCGCTGCGCACTCCTCGAAGACCGGCGTCTCCTCCATCTGGCTGCGCAGCGCCAGGCCGACCAGGCCCAGCGGCAGGGCGATCAGGAACGGCACCCGCCAGCCCCACTCCGTCATCTGCTCGGACGTCAGCACCGACTCCAGGCCCAGCACCACCGCACTGCCGAACATGAAGCCGGCAAGCGCGCCGAACTCCAGGAAGCTGCCGTAGCGGCCACGTTTGTCATCGGGCGCATGTTCAGCGAGAAACGTTGCCGCACCGCCGTATTCTCCGCCGGTGGAGAAGCCCTGCACCACCCGCAGCGCGATCAGCAGGCCCGGCGCCCACCAACCCACACTGGCGAAGGTGGGCAGGACGCCGATCAGCGTGGTGGCCACCGCGATCAGCAAGATCGTGGCCGTCAGCACTGATTTGCGGCCGAACCGGTCGCCGATCGGCCCCCACACCATGCCGCCCAGCGGCCGCAACACGAACGAGACGGCGAAGCCGAGCATGGTGCCCAGGCTGCCGAAGTCTTCCGGGAAGAACGCCTTGGTCAGGTAGGTGGCAACCACGGCGTAGACACCGTAGTCATACCACTCGGTGGCATTGCCGACAGCCGAAGCCAGAATTGCCTTGCGCAGCATCGGGTTTCGTCTTGATGCGGGCGCCGCGGTACGCCGCTCCTCCAGCAGCAGGCTCATGCAGCCTCGTCACTGCGACGCACTGCTGCCTCCTGCATTGTCCCCGGGCCGTGAAATCACCTCTGAGACAGAATAATTGCTGAGATGCAGAAGTTACCGGTGTTGCCGAAGCGTTACCCAACACTTACCGGTGTGAGACCCCGCTAAATGGGCAGCAGGCCGTGCTTGCGCTGCACCTTGGGGGCGTTCTGCTTGTCGCGCAGCAGCCGCAGCGACTTACGCAGCAGCAGCCGGGTCTCGTGCGGCTGGATCACCGCGTCGATGTAGCCACGCTCGGCCGCGGTCCACGGAATCGCCATGTTCTCGTTGTAGCCGGCGATGAAGTCGGCCTTGATCTTCTGGACCTCCGGCGCGGTCGGGTCCGGGAAGCGCTTCACCAGCAACTGGGCGGCACCGTCGGCGCCGATCACCGCGATCCGGGCCGTCGGCCACGCGAAGTTCAGATCCGCCGACAGCTGCTTGGAGCCCATCACCGCATACCCACCGCCGTAGGCCTTACGGATGATCACGGTCACCTTCGGCACGTCGGCTTCGACGATCGCGTTGAAGAACCGGCCACCACGCTTGATGATCCCGTTCTTCTCCTCGGTCACACCGGGCATGGCGCCTGGGGTGTCGACGACGAAAACCAGTGGGAGGTTGAAGGAGTCGCAGAACCGGATGAAGCTGGCCGCCTTGTCGGAGGCTTCGGTGTCCACCGCACCCGACATGAACATCGGCTGGTTGGCGATCACCCCGATCGGATGCCCGTCGACCCGGGCGAACGCGGTGATCATCGCCTGGCCGCGCTGCTCGGAGATCTCGAAGATGTCGCCGTCGTCGAAGATCCGCAGCAGGATCTCGTGCATGTCGTAGGCGGTGTTGTCCGCGTCCGGCACGATCGAGTCCAGCTCCAGGTCGTGCGGGGTGATCTCCGGCTCCAGGCCCGGGTTGACCACCGGCGCGTCGTCAAAGTGGTTGGCGGGCAGGAACGACAGGTAGTCGCGCACGTACGCGAAGGCCTCGGCCTCGTCGGCGACCACCTTGTGGATGTTGCCGCGCTGCGCCTGCACGTCGGCGCCGCCGAGCTCGTCGAATGTCACGTCCTCACCGGTGACGTCCTTGATCACGTCGGGCCCGGTGATGAACATGTAGCCCTGGTCGCGCACCGCCACCAGAAGATCGGTCTGGATGGGCGAATACACCGCTCCCCCAGCACATTTGCCGAGGATGATGGAGACCTCGGGAACCAGGCCGCGCAGCATCTCGTGACGGCGGCCCAGTTCGGCGTACCAGGCCAGCGAGGTAACCGCGTCCTGGATGCGGGCGCCGGCAGAGTCGTTGATACCGATGATCGGGCAGCCGACCATGGCCACCCACTCCATCAGCTTGGCCACCTTGCGGCCGAACATCTCACCGACCGAGCCCTGG
>Ga0209023_10004858_pt1 | contig 15023 bp, 13 predicted proteins | sample LakOneMetagenome_FD_187468 | JGI IMG/M metagenome (GOLD analysis project Ga0209023, IMG submission 187468) | Freshwater and sediment microbial communities from Lake Erie, Canada (SPAdes) (version 2) | ecosystem: Environmental > Aquatic > Freshwater > Lentic | place: Lake Erie, Canada... | reverse complement strand
CCTGGCCGTCCGGCGACACGACCTCGTACACGAACGGCGCCTTGCCCCCGCTCGGGTCGACCCAGGTCACCTGGATCGACTCGTTGGCGAGCACCTTCAGCGTGACGTTCTCGGGCGCGGTGATCGAACCGCCCGCGCCGCCGCCGCTCGTGGTGGACGAGGCCCCGCCGCCGGTGGTCGGGCTCGTGGCGGGGTCGGACAGGGTGGGCGGCGTCGTCACCGCACTCGACGGCGGCGCGGCGGAGGTGACGGTCGAGCTCGGTCCGGCCGTGCTCGTGGTGCTCGAGCCCGTGAGCTTCGTGAAGCCGAGGTAGCCGATGCCCGCGAGGAGCACGAGCACCACCACGATCGCGACGGCGCGCAGGACCGGTGACGGCTTGGAGGCCTCGGCCGGCGGCGTCAGGTCGGCGCTCTCGATGACCGGGACCGCGCGCTCGTGGTACACGGTGGCGGAGCCGATGTCGGGGCCACCGTAGAGATCGGCCGAGGGCAGCGGCGGCGCCACGACCGGGCCGGACGGCGCGCCCGCTCGACCGTTGCCGGCACCGGGTCCAGCCGACCCCGCGGGCCCGTCATCCGACCCGGCGGCGCCGGGTCGCATCATCGTGGCGTCGGGCGACACCGGATCGTTGACGAGGTTCCCGGGCGGTGGCGGCGGGACGAGCGTCCCGGAACCAGACAGCGACCCGGGGCCGGGACCGGGAGCCGGACCAGCACCAGAGCCGGGACCGGCACCAGGGCCAGGACCAGGACCAGGACCAGGACCGGGAACCGAACCATCACCCGGAACGGGACCACCGGGAACCGCGCCTGCCCCGGGAGTCGGCGCAACCGGCGCCGGGGCCCCCGCCGGATCGACCCCGGCCGGGGCACCCGCCGGTGCGAACGGGGCCGCCGTCGCCGCGGGAGGCACCGGCACCTGCGTCGGGTCCGGCGGGGCAGGCGCCCACTGCGGCGCCGGCCCGGTGGCTGCGGCGCGCGGCTGGCCCATGGGGGCCGGGGGCACGGCACTCTCACCGCCGCCCGCGCCGGCAGGAGCAGCGCCGCCCGAAGAGGGACCAGGACCAGCGGGAGCCGGACCAGCGGGAGCCGGGGCGGCGGTCCCGGGTGACGCCGTTCCGGGTGGCGCCGGCGGTGCGGCGGTCGCCAGGGCCGCCGCCGGCGTCGCGCCGGGCATCGGCACCAGGGTCACCAGCTCCGTCACCGGGTACCCCAGGTGGGCCTGGAGCTGCTGGAGGGCCTTGCCGAACTCGGCCGCGCTCTGGTAGCGGTACGCCGGGTCCTTGGCCATGGCCGCGATCAGCACGTCCTGCACGATCTGCGGGACATCGGCACGAGGGATCGGCGGGACCGGCTCCTTCGTGACGCGCAGCAGGAACTGCAGGATGCTCGGGTCGGTGCCCATGCTGAACGCGGGCCGCCCGGCGAGCAGCACGTACAGGGTCGAGGACAGCGAGTAGACGTCGGACAGCTCGGTCGCCTTGTGGCCCTCGAGCACCTCCGGCGGCGCGTGGCTGGGGGTCAGCGCATGCATCGTGACCGAGGACTCGAGCCGCGCGGTCACCGTGGCGATGCCGAAGTCGGCCAGGCCCGGCTCGCCGTAGGCGTTGACGAGGATGTTCTCGGGCTTCAGGTCGCGGTGGAGGATGTCCTTCTGGTGCGCCGACTCGAGCGCGCCGCACATCTTCACGCCGATGCGCAGCACGTCGGCGACGGGCAGCGGACCCTCCCGTGCGATGCGATCGAGCAACGATCCCTGCTCGCAGTAGTCCATCGCCAGGTACGGCATCTGCGAGGACGTGAACCCGGAGTCCAGGATCGTGACGATGTTCGGGTGACCCGACAGCCGGCCGGTCGCGGCGCACTCCCGCTGGAACTGGCGCTTCGTGCGCTCGTCCTCGAGACCGACGTCGAGCACCTTGAGCGCGACGACCCGTTCGTACTGGGTCTGCATCGCGTACCAGACCGTCGAGAACCCGCCCCGGCCGACGAGGCGCACGTCGGTGTAGCCGGGCACGGTGAATCGCGGCGAGGTGTCAGGGGTGTTCGGCAACGCGGTCAGCCCCGGGGTCGGCAGGCGGCGAGAACCGGCATTCTACGTGGGCGGGCCCGTTTGTCCGGATCAACGCCAGTCTCCCGATCGCGGGCCCCTGATCACGAGTCCTGATCACGAGTCCTGATCACGAGTCCTGATCACGAGTCCTGATCGAGTGTCCTGATCGCCCGTGCCCGGATCGCCGGCGTCCGGTCAGCGCAAGGCGCGCTTGAGCACCTTGCCGCCGGCGCCCTTGGGCAGCTCGTCGACGAACATGACCTTCTCGGGGCACTTGTAGCGGGCGAGGTGATCGGCGCACCAGGCGATGATGTCGTCCTCCTCGGCGGAGCGACCCTCGGCCAGCACGACGAACGCCTTGACGGCCTCGCCCGAGTACGGGTGCGGCACGCCGACGACCGCCACGCTCTCGATCGCCGGATGCTCGATGAGCACGTCCTCGACCTCGGCCGGGTACACGTTGAAGCCCGACACGATGATGAGGTCCTTGGCGCGGTCGACCAGGAACAGGTAGCCGTCGTCGTCGACCACGGCGATGTCGCCGGTGCGGAGGTAGCCGTCGGGGGTGATGGTCGCGGTGGTGGCGTCGGGATCACCCCAGTAGCCCTTGAACACGTTGGGGCCACGCACCCAGAGCTCGCCGCTGTCGCCGATCAGGACGTCCTCGGCGTCGGCGTCGACGAGACGCAGCTCCTGGCCCGGCAGGGGCGTGCCGATCGACCCGAAGGGAGCGTTGGTGCCGCCGGCGGTGGTGACGACCGGTGAGGCCTCGGTGAGGCCGTAGCCCTCGGTGAGATGCAGCCCGTAGCGGTCCTCGACCAGCTGCGCGACCTCGATCGGCAGCTTCGCGGCGCCGGACGCCGCGATGCGCACGGTGGCGAACGCGGTCGGGCTGACGCCCGGGAGGTTGGACCACGCCGCCCACATCGGCGGCGCACCGCTGATGACGGTGATGCCGTGGTTCTGGATGGCCTCGATGCCCGACTGCGGATCGAACCGCTCGATGAGCACGACCTTGGAGCCGGTGAAGAACGTGAGGCCGAGCACGACGTTGATCCCGAAGATGTGGAACAGCGGGAGCACGCCGAACGACACGTCGGTGGGCTCCTGCTTGCGGCCCTCGTGGCCTTGGATCTGCTCGAGGTTCGCACGCAGGTTGCCGTGGCTCAGCATGGCGGCACGTGGGGCTCCGGCCGTGCCGCTGGTGAACATCAGCACGGCGAGGTCGTCGTCCTCGCGCTCGACCAGCGGCGCCGGCTCGTGCTCGAGGAGGTCGTCCATGTGGATCGCGTCGTCGAGATCGACACCGGTGGAGGCGATGACGAACTCGAGCTCGGCGACCGCCGAGCGGTCGATGCCGGCCACGGCCCCCCGGGCGGCGGGACCGACGACCAGCGCGCGGGCGCCGATCGTGGCGAGCTCGGTCTCGAGCTCGCGGGCCGGGGCGTTCGGGTTCAGCGGGACGGCGACGAGGCCGGCGCCCAGCGCGGCGAGGTACGACACCGCGAAGTACCAGTTGTTGCCGCAGGCGATGCCGATGCGATCACCGGGCTGGAGCCCGAGCCCGGCGAGGCCGCCGCGGTAGCCCGCCACCTGCTCGCGCAGGGTGCCGTAGGTCGTCTCCTTGCCGCGGCTCACGATGGCCACAGCGTCTTCCGGGTGGGGGTCGATGATCGAGGCGAGGTTCACGGCCCGGAAGGCCTCCAGGGTGCAAAGCGCAGCGTGCGCGGGGTGCGGAAAGGCGGTCGCCACCCTACCGGCTACGTTCCGTGCTTGCTCGAGTTCGCACCGCATCCGGCGACGGAGCGGCACCTCCGCGCCGCTCGTGACCACGCGCCGTGAGCCCGCCCGACATGGGCCGGTGCCATGGGTCACAATCTGTTCGGAATCACTTCAGGTCGCACGACCCCTGCGTCGAAGTACAGCCAGCAGGGAACACCTGCAAGACCGGCCCGGATCGCACCTCTGGCGGGGAGCGGGGCGGGTCCGCACTGCGACAGGAGCGCACGTTCGTCGCCTGCTCCGGGGCCACCCGGCAGACTGCGAGCTGACGACCCGGCGCAGGGCGAACCGCGGTCACAGCAAACGTCCCAGAGAGAAGGCACGATGCGGAGTCCCGATCCGAATCCCAGCACCGCCGCCGGCAGCCGCGCTCGTCGCCACGCTTCGGTCGTCCTGGCTGCGTTCCTCTTCGTCGGCACGTTCGCGGTGCTGACCGCCACGGCCCCGGCGGCCCATGCCAGCGACGGTGACTACCTGAACAAGATCAACAGCCTGCGCACCAGTCGCGGCCTCGGCCCGCTGGCGATCGACGGCAACATGGACAGCCTCGCCCAGCAGCACACCCAGGAGATGGCTTCCAGCCAGACCCTGGTGCACACGTCGAACCTCAAGGCCGGGGTGACCAGCAACTGGACGAAGGTCGGCGAGAACGTGGGCGAAGGCGGCAGCAACAACCAGATCTGGGACGCCTTCATCAACAGCCCGAAGCACCTCGCCAACCTGCTCGACCCGGCGTTCACCCATGTGGGGATCGGCGTCGTGGTCGACAGCTCCGGCATCCAGTGGACGACCCACCGCTTCGTCGCCATCGCCGCCTCGGCACCGGTCACGCAGGCCCCGGCCCCGGTCGTGACCTCGCCGCCGGTCACCCGGCCGCCCGTCACCGCCCCGCCCGTCACGGCCCCGCGGCCCGTCGTCACGACGCCACCCACGACCCTGCCCCCGGTCCCCACGACTGCCGCCGGCGACGGCGCGGGTGACGGCTCGGGGAACGGGACCAACGGATCCGGTGACCCGAACGGACTCAGCCCCAACGACCAGCCCGCCAGCTCGGGCCGGGTCGGCTCCGTGATCGACTCGCTGCGGGCGCTCAACTGAGCCCGCCGGTCCGTCCCGTCCGCGTCATCACCATGGACCCGCCAGACTGTCCAGCGTGACCCTGGCCATCGAGTCCCACGCCCTGACGCGCAGCTTCCCGAGTGGCAAGGCGCTCGACGACGTCTCCTTCGAGCTGCAGGCGGGCGAGGTCCTCGCCCTGCTCGGTCCGAACGGCGCCGGCAAGACGACGACGGTGCGGGTGCTCAACGGGGTGCTCGCCCCTGACAGCGGCTATAGCCGGGTGCTCGGGCTCGATCCGGCGGTGGACGGTGACGCGGTCCGGCGCCGCACCGGTGTGCTCACCGAGAACGCCGGGTTGGATGACCGGCTCACGTCCCGCGAGAACCTCGAGTTCACGGCCCGCATCCGTGGCTTCGACCAGCAGGAGAGCCGGCGCCTCGTGAACCAGATGCTCGAGCGGTTCGGCATGCTCGACCGCGCCGACGACCTCACGCAGGGGTTCTCAACCGGTCAGCGCAAGCGGGTGGCGCTGGCCCGGGCTCTGCTGCACGACCCCGAGGTGCTCTTCCTCGACGAACCGACCTCCGGGCTCGACCCCGCGGGCACGCGCGACGTGATCCACCTGGTCAAGACGCTCGCCGACGAGGGCCGCACGATCGTGCTGGCCACCCACTTCCTCGGGGAGGCGGGGCGGCTCGCGGACCGCATGGCCGTGCTCCACAAGGGACGGCTGCAGGCGTTCGGACGGCCCGACGACCTCGCCGCCGACCTCTGGGACGGCATGGCCGCCGAGCTCGACCTGGACGCGCCCGCCGACACCGACACCCTGACCGTGGTCAACGGCATCGAGGGGGTCCTGCTCGTCGAGGCCACCGCGACCGGGGCGACCCTGCGCGTGCGCGACCGCGAGACCCTGGCGCGGGTGGTGCACGAGCTCGTGACGCGGTCGGTCACCGTGTTCGGCGCGCTGGCCCTGCCGCCGACCCTCGAGGACGTCTACTTCGAGCTCGAGCGCCGCATCTACGCCGAGGAGGGCGGGATGGTCACCGACGGCTTCCTCGATGTGAGCCAGCGTGGGCTCGATCCCGAGGCGCGCGAGGAGCTCGGACTCACCGGGATCGAGGACGAGCCCGTGGCCACCGACGGCGCATCCGCCCCACGCCGACCGGCCGTCGCCGCCGGCGACGCCTCGGTGCAGGGGTCGGGCTCGTGAGCGACGCCACCCTCGAACCCGTCTTCGACCCCGCCACGCCTGCGTCCCCCCAGGCGGGCCGAAAGGCGCCCCGGGACTGGGATGCGATCCGCACCGTGGTGCGCAAGGACCTGACGGCGGTGCGCCGCAGCAAGGCCATCACGATCCCGATGGTCGCCGTGCCCGTGATCCTCCTGGTCGTCCTCCCGATCGTCTTGGGCAACGTCGCGAAGAACGTCGACCCCGGCACTGCGCTCCAGTCGCCGGTCGTCCAGGGACTGGTCGGCAGCATCTCGTCGCTCCCCACCAACGAGCAGATCCCCGTGCTCATCCTCGGCTACCTGCTCTCGCCGTTGCTGCTCGTGCTCCCGCTCATGGTGTCCGCCGTGCTCGCCGCCGATGCCTTCGCCGGCGAGAAGGAGCGGCGCACGCTCGAGGGCCTCCTGCTGCTGCCGATCAGCGACCGCGACCTCTTCCTGGCCAAGCTCATGAGCGCCTACCTGCCGGCGCTCGCCATCACCTGGGGTGGCGCGGTGGTCTACGCAGTCGTCGCGAACGTGGTCGGGTGGTCCGCCACCGGCCGGCTGATCATCCCGTACTCGCAGTGGTTCGTGATGATGGCGTGGGTGGCCCCCGCGGTCGCCGCGCTGTCCCTCGCGCTCCTCACCCTCGTGTCCTCGCGGGCCAAGACGACGCAGGAGGCGAACCAGCTGGGCGGCGCCGTGATCCTGCCGTTGATCTTCCTCGCCGCCGGCCAGGTGTCGCCCTTCCTGCTGGCGCCTGTCCCCGTGGTCATCGGCCTCGGCATCGTCGTGTGGGCGATCGGGCTCGGTCTCATCGGCTTCGCCTCCCGGCGCTTCACCCGCGACCGCCTGGCCTCGAGCTCCTGAGCGCCGGCACCGCGGCGGAGTGGGAGCCGGCGGTGCGGTGCCGGTAGCGTCGCGGGGCCATGGCGCTGCGCTACGACACGATCACCTTCCTCTCCGACTACGGGCTCGTCGACGAGTTCGTCGGCCTCGTGCACTCGGTGATCCGCTCGATCACGCCCGAGGCGACGATCATCGACCTCACCCACAACGTGCCCGCCTACGACGTGCGCGCCGGCGGGCTCACCCTGGCCCGCTCGGTGCCGTACCTGTGCCCCGGGATCGTGCTCGCCGTGGTGGACCCGGGCGTCGGCACGGAGCGGCGCTCGATCGCGGTCGACGTGGGCGACGGCCAGTCGATCCTGGTCGGTCCCGACAACGGGCTCCTCGCCCCGGCGGTCGCCATGTGCGGCGGGGCCACCCGGGCGGTCGCGCTGGAGAACCCCGAGTACCAACTGCCGGCGCCGGGCGCCACGTTCGCCGGGCGTGACATCTTCGGGCCAGCGGCGGCGCACCTCTGCGCCGGCGTGCCCCTCGACGAGCTCGGGCCCCCGATCGATCCGGCCCTCCTGCTGCCCGGCGTGCTGCCCGTCAGCCACTTCGACGGCCCCGATCTCATGGCCCAGGTGCTCTGGATCGATTCTTACGGCAACGCCCAGATCAACATCGACCCCGAGGAGATCGACGGCTGGGGCGATCGCGTGCGCCTGCAGTTCAACGATCGCTGGCACACCGCCCACGTCGTGGACACCTTCCGTGCGGTCGGCCCCGGCGAGATCGGCCTGGTGGTCGACTCGTACGGCCTGCTCGCGATCGCGGTCGACCAGCAGTCCGCCGCCCAGCAGCTCGGTCTCGACTCGGCGACGTCGGTGCGCATCGCGAAGTTCGCCGACGGCCAGGAGGGCGACAAGCCCGAAGGTGTCACCACCGCCGTCGAGCTCAGCCCTCGCAAGAACGGCGGCACCCCCGCGCCCCCAGCCCCCGAGCCCGCAGGCCCCGAGCCCACCAACGCCGAGGAAGGCCAGTAGATGCGCAAGGGAACCACGATCGTCCTCGGCATCCTGTTGCTGTTCATCCTCGGCGCCGCGTTCCTCCAGCTCTACCTGCTCGCCCCGCGCTGAGCTGAGGCGCCCCGTCCTGCGCGGCGCGATACGTCAGCAGGCAGGCGGCTTCGTCGTCGTCCGGCACGACGTTCATCAGGAGCGACCCGTCGGCCGCGAGCTCGACCCACACGGGGTTGCAGGTGATGGGTCGCTTGTGCGCCGTTCGCTCGACGATGGGGATCTCGTGCACCCACGCGAGCGTGTCGAGGTCCAACAGCCCGACGCCGCCGATGCCGACCACCGACGCGCCCGACGGCGGGAAGGACACGCCGGAGCAGAGCAGGGTGTCGGGGCCCAGGAGCTGGTTGTCCTGGATGTCGATGAAGTGGCTCGGGTTCGCGCGCCGATCGAGCTCGGTCCCGTCGGCGGACAGGCGCACGATCTCCCGCGATCCCCACGTCATCGCGACGTGCTCGTCGCGATCGGGGCGGAAGCACACGACCCCGAGGTGGTCGTCGACGCGGAACACCACCGCCGGCGCCGGGTCGTCGAGATCGACGCGCCAGACGCTGGCCGAGCTGCGCGGCACGTACTCGGCGACCGGGATGTAGGCGATGCCGTCCGTGACGTCGAAGCCCCCCGGGTGGAACCTCGGGCCGTCGCCGATCAGGAGGTCGGCGTGCTGTTCGCCGGCGTCGTCGAACGCGAGCAGATGGCCCTGCGGCGCGGCGACGTCCACCGTGCTCAACCACCAGAGCCCACCGTGACGAACGAGCCCTTGCGGGTGGAAGGCGGGGAACCGCAACGGCGTGGACGACACCAGCGACCACGCGGTCGACGCCCGGAGCGACGCGACCGTGGCGGTCACCCCCGAGCCGGCCTCGTGCATCGCCCCTCCCCCGACGGTTGTGTAGCCCCAACTCGGGGACTCGCGGGCGACGGGGTGCGTTCGTGACGCACCGGACGCGCCGGGCGATCCTGCGGGGAGGGGACGATCCTGCGGGGAGGGATCGAACGCCCCGTCTACCCGGCTTCGGTGTAGCGGGCGGCGAGGTAGGCGTCGACGTCGTCCGCCCGGATGCGGTACGACTTGCCGACCCGCACCGACGCGAGCTCGTTGGCCTTCAGCAGTCGGTACACGGTCATCGTCGAGACCCGCATCAGCTGCGCGACCTCGGCGACGGTCAGGAAGGTGGCCCGTGCCGACGACCCGGAACCGGTCACCGGAACCACCCCTTTGTAGGCCTCTTTGTAGGCCTCATTGTCAGGCCCCATTGTCAGGCCCCATTGTCAGGCCTCATCGTCACGCCCCACACGTTCACCATGGGGGAGAAAGCTAGTCGGACGTTCCAATCTCGCAAAGTGGCGTCGGCCACGCAGGGCAGTCGCCATCGGCCGCCGGCCGCGTGAACCGTCAGGCCTCGCCGAGCTCCGTCGCCCGCTTCGACGCCGCATCCACCGCCGCGAGGATCGCCGAGCGGACACCGCCGTCCTCGAGCGCCCGCAGCCCGGCGGCCGTCGTGCCCCCGGGTGAGGTGACCGCCGCCCGCAGGTCGGCCGGGCTGTCGCCCGACTCGATCAGCAAGCGCGCCGAACCCAAGAGGGTCTGGCCCGCCAGCTTCGTCGCGACGTCACGCGGCAGGCCGACAAGGACGCCGGCCTCGATCAACGCCTCGGCAATGAGGAAGACGTACGCGGGCCCCGAGCCGGAGACACCGGTGACGGCATCGAGCAGGGACTCCTTGGTGCGCACGACGATGCCGACGGCGCCCAGGATCTCCTCGGCCCAGTCGAGGTCCGCCGGGCTGGCATCGCTCCCGCCCGCGATCGCGGAGGCGCCGGCGCCCACGAGCGCGGGCGTGTTCGGCATCGACCGGATCACCGCCGTGTCGTTCGGCAGCGCCGCCTCGATCTTGGCGATGGTGACGCCGGCGGCGATCGACAGCACCCGCTCGACCCCGGCCCGACCGAGTTGCCCGGCCGCGGCGACGATGTCGTCAGGCTTCACGGCCAGCACCGCGCCCTCGCACGGCACGACGTGCCCGACGATCGCGGCGTCGGGGAACAGCTCGGCCAGCCCCTGCCGGCGCGCCTCGAGGCGCTCGACGATCGCCACCTCCGCCGGCTCGATCCACCCCGACGCGAAGAGCCCCTTCAAGAGGGCCTCGCCCATCTTGCCGCCACCCACGATCTGCAGTCTGACCATGGGCGGGAACCCTACAAGTCCCACCGCAGAGGCTTCCCGCCACCCACGATCTGCAGTCTGACCATGGGCGGGAACCCTACAAGTCCCACCGCAGAGGCTTCCCGCCACCCACGATCTGCAGTCTGACCATGGGCGGGAACCCTACAAGTCCCGCCCAGTCGCGGATCGTTGGTGCGCCGGAGGGCGTCAGCCCTTGAAGCGAGAGGCGAAGCCGATGCGCATCGCCGGGCGGAAGCAGCGCTCGACGTAGACCCAGGTCTCGCCGAGGATGCGGTCGAGCTCGCCTTCGTCGACGGCGCCGAGCGGCAGCTGGCCGATGAGGTAGATCGCGTCCTCGAGGCCGATGGCGAACGCCATGCCGTTGAAGGTCCGGTTGCGGCGCAGGACGTGCTCGTAGAACGCCGCCTCGTTCTCCTCCGGCGCCGGCAGCACGTAGGTCTCGAAGGCGAGCGTCCGCTGCCCGATCGTGAGCCACAGCGAGAAGACCCCCTTCTCCTCGCCCTGCATGCGCACGAACCAGCGGCGTGACCCCTGTTCCCGCTCGACCGCGATCACGACGGGGTTCTCCTGCAGCTGCTCGTCCAGCCAGCGGATCAGCAGGTCCTCGACCTCGGCCAGCCGCTCCGTCGTCGCGATCTCGTCTGCCATCGTCGCTCCCTCGTGTGGTCCCTCTCACCTCTCGCGCCCAGTCCTACCCGAAACGGCCGGTTCGAGCCGCCTCCTGCGGGCGTGGGCCCGGCGTTGTCGTTCGCCCGGCCGACTTGTCTCGGGCCCCGTGACCGAACGAACGCGCCGCGGTGGCTACGGGCGCAGGCACCAGCGTCGGCGTCAGCGCGCCGATCTGCAGCGCAGGGTGGGGGACGCGTGGGCCGAGCCGGCCGGGTGGCGGGTCAGGCGCACTGGACGAGGGCGCGGGCAGTGAGATCCCCGTAGAGCCGGCGCAGTCGGGCACCGGTGGTCGACCAGGTGTAGTCACGGGCGAGGCGGGCGGCGGCGTCGCCCATGCGGGCGGCCGAGGTCGGGTCGGCGAGGAGCTCGTCGATGCGGGCGGCGAACGCCGCCGGCGAACGGTCGTCGACGAGGAAACCGGTACGGCCGTCATCGACGAGGGTGCGCAGCCCGCCGACCGCGGCGGCCACGACCGGGGTGCCGCACGCGGCGGCCTCGAGCGCCACCAGGCCGAAGGACTCGGATCGGCTGGGCACGACGCAGATGTCCGCCGCGCGGTAGTAGGTGGAGAGCAGGTGATGCGGTTGCGGTTCGACGAAGCGCACGCGCTCGGTGAGACCCAGCTCGGCGATGCGGGCGTGCGCCCGGGCGGCTTCGAGGTCGCCCTCCGTGCCGCTGGGGCCGCCCACGACCACCAGGCGGGCGTCGTCGCGGCGCAGGTCGGCAAGCGCATCGATGGCGACGTCGAGGCCCTTCAGCGGCTGGATGCGCCCGACGAAGAGCACGACCGGCTCGTCACCGAGGTGCAGCGCCTGGCGGGCACCACGACGATCGCCCGGTGAGAAGAAGGCATGGTCGACGCCGGGCGGGACGAGCTCGATGCGGTCGCGCGGGGCGCCGTAGAGCTCGACGAGCTGGTCGGCCTCGGCGACGCAGTTGGCGAGGATGGCGTCGGAGCAGGCGATGACGTCGGTCTCGGCGTCGATGCGGCGCTGCGGCTCGGGGTCGCCCGTCTCGGCCTTGACCCGCGCGAGCGTGTGGAACGTGGAGACCAGGGGCAGATCGAGCCGGTGCTTGAGCGCGTGCCCGGCCAGACCGGAGAGCCAGTAGTTGGCGTGGATGGCGTCGACGGAACCGACGGAGCGCAGGTCGCGGTCGACCCAGTCGGTGAACTCGTCGACGATCTCGGGGAGCTTCTCCTTCGGCAGGTCCACGGGACCGGCCGGCACGTGCACGACCCGGAAGCCGGGCTCGACATCGACGATCTCGGGCAGGTCGTCCTGCCAGCGCCGCACGTAGACCATGGTCTTGACGCCGGCCTGGGCCAGCGCGGAGACGAGCTCGCGGACGTACACGTTCATGCCGCCGCTGTCCCCGGCGCCCGGCTGGGCGAGGGGCGAGGTGTGCAGGGAGAGGACGGCGAGTGTGCGCACGGGTGGTGAGGTGTCTGGCGGGTCGAGCGGTGCGAGGCATCACCGCGACCCGTGGCACGGGCCGCAGGGCTCCCGGTCCGTCGAGCGGCTACGGGGGTGATGACGTCGGGAAAGCTTACCGGGCCAGGGTGTGATCGCCTTCGGAGGCGCCGACCGCATCGGTGGGCGGCACGGATCCGGTGGGGCCTTGCGGATCCACCGGGTGCGGCGGCGCCGGTTCGCTGCCATCGGCCCCCGCCGGATCGAGACCATCAGTTGGCCCGCCGGACGGGTCACCGGTCGGGTCACCGGATGGTGCAGATCCGTCCGGCACCGGCTCGTCGTCGCCGGTGTCGTCCCCGTTGTCAGTGGTCTCCCGGTTGTCCGTGATCTCCCCGCGGTCCGTGGTCTCCCCGCGGTCCCTGGTCTCCCCGCGGTGCCTGGCCTCTCCGGGGTCCCTGGTGTCCCCGCCGTCGCGGTTCTCGCCCCGGTCCGTGGGTTCGGTGCCATCCTCGAGCTCGACGGCATCGACGTCGCGGTCCGCGCCATCCGCCGCGCCATCCGCCGAGTCCGCCGAGTCCGTGAGATCCCCGCTCTCCTCGCGGTCCGCACCGTCCCCGAGCGCCAGATCGGCGAGGGCGTCGTCACTGAGGTCGAGCGCGGCCAGCTCGGCGTCGATGCGCGCCTGCTGCTCCGTGCGGAAGGACTCGTAGATGTGCACGAGGGTCTTCTTCTGCTCGTCGTTCAGCAGCGGGTCGCGCCGGATCTCGGCGACCACGTCCACGATGCCGTCACGCTCCTCCAGGATCCCCGCGCGGACGTAGAGCGACTCCGCCGAGATGTGCAGCGCCTGGGCGATCTGGCGCAGGATCTCGGCCGAGGGCTTGCGCAGGCCCCGCTCGATCTGGCTCAGGTACGGGTTCGAGATCCCGGCCATCTCGGAGAGCTTGCGCAGCGAGAGCTGCCCGATGCGACGCTGCTCACGGATGAACTCGCCGAGGTCCCGCCAGCGGTCTTCGAGCTCGGTCATGGCGCGAGGCTACGGCGTCGCTGAAGGTGTTCCTAGTCGAGGCCCGCACCGGGGCCCACACCCGGGCCGCCGACCATGCTCAGGTCGCGTCGCGCAGCAGGGTGTCGACCGTCGCCTCACCGCTCTGGTAGCGCCGGGTGAGCTCGGCCTGCAGCACGTCGATCTGGTCGAGGTACGCCCGCCGCTTCGTCGACACCCGCACCTCGAGCTCGACGAGCGCGGAGCGGAGGCCGTCGAGCTCGACATCGTCGATCTGCCCGGCCCGGGCCAGCCGACCGTCGCCGACGAGCGCCTCGTACTCGGCTTCGAGCTCGGCATCGAGCTGGGTGGGTTCGAGCGTCTGCGACAGCCGCCCCACCCCCGCGGGCCGCCCGCTGTCGCCGAGGATGTCGGGCAGCTCATCCAACAGGTCGTCGCCACGACTCACCGCGGTCTCGCCCGATCGGTGGCCGGTCTCGCGGGTGACGATGTCGATGGCGCCCTGCACCATGCGGCGCAGGTAGGACAGACCGGTCTCGACGTCGGTGGCGGCCGCCCGGCGGGCGCGCACCTCCTCGATGGGCAGTTCGAGCAGCGCGTCAGCGGCGATCGGCTCGAGGAGTTGCTCGTGGTCCGCACTCACGCCTGCCCCAGTCTCTTCTCAGATGCCACTGTCTCGAACGCTCCTGCACATGGCTGCCGCAACGGTCGCGGTCTCGAGCCGCGACGCACGCCGGCCGCTGTTCCCGACGGGCTCGGCCCCTCCGGTCGGCTCAGCGTAGCCACTCACCTGGGGCAACGCCCTGGCCAGGCAACGATGCGCACCGCCACCGGCGCGCGCTCCGCGCTCAGACCACCGTCCACAGCACCCAGGCCCACACGGGGGCGGCCAGGATGTATGCGTCGAGGCGGCGCAGCGCGGGGACCCACGCGGAGGCCGACGGCAGGGCGAGCGACGCCACCAGCTGGCCCAGCGGCGCGAAGACCGCGATGAGCGCACCGAAGACCCACTCCTCGGTCGACCCGTCGAACGGCGGGATCTTGAAGAGGAAGATCGATGCGGCGACCAGTGCGCCCGTGCAGGCGAGCGAGGTCACCGCTCCCATCACGATGCCCGGCACGCCCGAACGGGTCTCGGCCCCGAACACGAACCAACCCACGTCGTAGGCCGTGATCAGGCCCAGGAACACCAGCCCGGTCTGGGGGCCGAGGCGGGCGACGAAGACCATGCCCATCGCCGCCATGCCGGCGGGCACGGCCGCGCGCAGCGTGGCGCCCGCGACCGCGGCGGCGGAGAGCTGACGGCGCCGGCGCGGGATGACGAGCGCGGCGATCATCGCCAGCACGGGAAGCGCGAGCACGACGACGCCTGGGGCCTGGTAGCTGAAGACAGCGAGCACCGGCATGGCCACGGCGGCAGGGGCCGCGACGAGCCGGCTGGCCTTGTACCCGGCGCGCCGCCACGCCTGCCCCGTCTGCAGCGCGGCGATGCCCGCGTGCAGCCCGTAGAGCGCCGCGACCCACGGTGCCCCGAAGTACACGGCCGGCACGGCGACCAGCACCCACACGATGCCGAACCGGGCGCGCGGGCCCTCGATGTTGGGGGGCGCGAACAGCCGGGAGATCCACGCCGGCTGCGGTGGGCGCCGCGACGCCCCGGTGCGCTGCTGCCCCGTCGCGGCACCGGCGGCCGAGCCACCGCTCGCCGCGCCTGTCGCCGCCGCACCAGCCG
>Ga0209023_10004857_pt1 | contig 15024 bp, 12 predicted proteins | sample LakOneMetagenome_FD_187468 | JGI IMG/M metagenome (GOLD analysis project Ga0209023, IMG submission 187468) | Freshwater and sediment microbial communities from Lake Erie, Canada (SPAdes) (version 2) | ecosystem: Environmental > Aquatic > Freshwater > Lentic | place: Lake Erie, Canada... | reverse complement strand
CATCATCCTGCAATAAAATATTTCTCATTGCCATAATTTAATTTCGTTTCTTTAACCGCCAGCAGGATATTCCCGCATATCAAATAATTCTCACCAGTGATGATGTTGAATGACTATCTCGTTCTCTTCTCATTTAAAAAATAGATCATGACAGCATATTTTAAAAAACTATCCATTACAATATTGATTTTCACGCTTGGTAATGCTGTTTTTGCACAAGACAGTATTGATGTGTTCATAAAAAAAGAAATGCTGGAAAGAAAGATCCCCGGCTTACAATTAGCCATTGTAAGAAATGGCTTGATCATCAAAACAGGGAATTACGGTTTGGCAAATGTGCAGGATTCGATCCCCGTAAACAACAATACGGTCTTTACCATCAATTCCATCACCAAAGCATTTACAGGCGTTGCCATACTTCAATTGGTAGAAACGGGAAAGCTAAGCCTGTCTTCACCCATATCAGATTTCATTCCCGACTTACCCGAAGCATGGAGAAAAGTCACCATACAGCAATTATTGTCGCACACATCCGGGATCCCCGATATTGTAGATGAAGAAGAATCCGTTTTAATAGCTCCCGGCGCACAGCAAGCCTGGAAAAAAGTGCTGTCATTGCCCATTGATTTTAAGCCGGGCGAAAAATTCAGTTACAATCAAACCAATTATTTATTACTTGGCCAGGTCATCGACAAACTTAGCGGTATGCCATTCACAGAATACATAACAAAAGAACAGTTAATGAAAGCCGGCATGACCAAAACCATACAAGCGGGCTTTGGTGCAACAAAATCAATTGTAGCACATGCGGCCGGTGGCTACCGTTATAGCCAGGGCAAACTCATTAATATGTTCTTCTCATTACCGCCCTTTTTACAAACAGCAGCCGGGATGAGTTCAACAGCCAATGAAATGGCAGGCTGGGTGATCGCCCTGCAAAATCATCAACTGCTGAAACAACCATCCAGCCTGAGTTTGCTCTGGGCTCCTGCTTTATTGAATAATGGAAGAACGGATGGCTTCACCGAATTATTGAACGGTTATGCAGCAGGATGGCCTGTTGCAGGAAGAACATCGCATCCGGCTGTTGCGCCTGTAGGCGGAGGTCGTTCTGCATTGTTCGTATACCCGAACGACGGCCTGTCGATCATTGTACTTACAAATTTAGCGGGCGGGTCACCGGAAGCATTCATCGATGAACTTGCCGGGTTGTTCATTCCTGATATGAAAGAATCAAATGGTTTCGGGCTTTCAGCACCGGTTAAATTACTCAAGGCTGAATTAGACAGATCGGGTTATAAAAATGCAATTGCAGTAACAGGAAAGCTGGGGAAAACAAATGCCGGCTTTCAATTAACAGAAAAAGAGATCAATGGCTGGGGATATAAACTTGTCAAACAAAACAGGATCGGAGACGCCCTGGAAATATTTAAATTAAATGTTTTCCTTTACCCCGCAAGTGCAAATGCATTTGACAGCCTGGGCGAGATCTTTGCCGAACACGGCGATACGGACCTGGCAATTAAAAATTATGAGCAATCGCTGAAGCTAAACCCACAGAATACGAATGCTGAAGAACAAATAAAAAGACTTAAAGCAGGTAAATAGGGCACTTATTTTTTTATAGCCTATCTCTAAGTTAACTACCTATGTTTCAAAAATGGCTATCGGTCTTATGTTGTATCTGAAGAGATGGCCGGCTGCCAATGTTTGGCTTCGTGGCAGGCATACTGGTTTTCTTTTCACAAATATGGTTGACCCATTAATGAACAGCTTACCCTGGAATAAACACTGCGGTTTATATTTTGAATACTTAATAATTTTATATCTTACTCATCAAACGAATGATAGACCCATACACTTCATTGCAACATTCAAAAAAAATTAAATAAACAGATCATGGCCACACAAAACAAAACAACTGAGACGAAGGCCAGCGTTGCCGCTTTCTTAAAAACGATCAAAGACCCCAAGAGGCGCAGCGACTGCACGACGATCATTGGCCTCATCACTGATAGCACCGGGCTTGAACCAAAAATGTGGGGCACAAGCATTGTAGGCTTTGGAAGCTATCATTATAAATATGAAAGCGGGCGTGAAGGCGATGCACCACTTACGGGAATTGCATCCAGGACGAATGCAATTGTTTTATACCTCGTATCTGTTTTTGATAAAAGGGAAGAATTATTAGCCAAATTCGGGAAGCACAAAACAAGCAAGGGTTGTATCTATATTCAAAAGCTGGAAGACATCGATACAGGCATTTTACTAAAAATGGTAAAAAATTCCATCGCATACGTGCGAAAAAAATACCCGGCCTGACCTGCATAAGCACAGGCTTTGATGCCTGCTTATTATTTTACAAACAATTCCTGTACGACCTTACTTCCATCTTCCCTGGTTATGCTTAATTGATAAGAGCCCGTTGCCAGTATGTTTCCAGGCTTTATTGTTTTTGAAACATTGGCCTGGTCGATATAAAAGCTACTGCTGTACAGCAGCTGCCCCAATTTATTGCTAAGCTTCACAACATAGTTTCCTCTTTGCTGGTTCATAAACCTGATGTGAATGATTTTACCAGTTACCGGGTTTGGAAATGCACTGATATAGGAATCTTCATCTGTCGATCCAAGTTTTACGATGTCGCTGTATTGAACCTGCCCGCTATTGCTGATGGCTTTGATGCGGTAAAAATTAATTGGGTTCAAAGGCGTTTCATCACGATAATGATAAGCCGCAGCGCCGCCATTATTTGCAGTTGGAATGGTATTGCCGATGGCATTGAAATTATTTCCATTCGCACTGCGTTCAATAATATATTCCTGCAGGTTAAGTTCGTTATCCACTTTCCAGTTCACCAGGTTGGTTTGATCACTGTTCCTTGTTGCTGTAATATGTATGATGCGAACCGGCACAACAACTGCACGGCGGAATACCAATATAAAACGATCTGCAGCCTGTGCGCCTGGCTCAGGGCCGATCGTAAAGTTGATAAAGCTGCTGTCGGCAAGGCTTACGGGGGTACTGCTGTTATTAAACCGGTCGATCAAAAAAGCGGTAACAGCCGCAGTCGTGTTCACCGGCGCAAACCTGAACTGGTAAGTTTGTTGCCGCAGGTTTTGAATATGATAAAAAATAGTATCGTTGATACCAATATCATTACGTGCTTCCAGCGCCAATAATTTTTGATCACGCCTGATACCAAAATTCTCACCCGCATTCATGATCTTCACCGCATCATATTCATTGAGTTCATTGCCCAGCCCGTTCTCAAATGCAACAATATTGCCATCGGCGATCATGCCGCTGTTGCTGAATAAGGAAGCAAAGAGGAACTGGCGCCCTGCGGGAAAATAATCCGTAGTATCAGCAGGGGCCCTGTTCACAAGCCTGCTACCGGCTACCTTGCAATTTTCATTGAAGTTTACATTGCCACCTGTACCGTCTCCCCGCACAAATACTGCCTGGCCGGATTCAATAAATGGCGAAGGTATCCCAGCAGGATAATAAGCGGTGGAACTTCCGGCAGTAGGTATATAACCAGCTACGCCACTTATTGTTTGGTATCCTCCCAAATTAAAAGTGCCATTCAATTTTGGATCCCATACATAGAATACATCGTTGATGCCACTACTGGCCTGGTAAACTTTATTGAACTCGATCCTGGATGCGTAAGGATTCCCAAAGCTCTGGAATTGATTGGCCGATACAGGTACGATCGCAGGCGGATTGAATGGCGTGAACAAAATTCCCTTGCTCCGCATATTGGTATTATTGGGCGAGCCGTTATATGTTGTAACAGTTCTGTCGCCCCTGACAAACAACATATAACCAAGTTTATTCTGAAGCGAGCTGTTGGTATTGCTAACAGCAGTCCAGTTGCCTGTAAGCTGATCATAAAATTTTACAGAAGGCGCTACGGTCACTGCATCAAAGCCACTGCCGGTTCCCGTTAGCCAGGTGCCGAAACCGGCAGGCGTTAAGCCTCCCTCCTGCCATGACTGGAAATAAGTTTGTCCTGTTGTTGGAGTTGCCAGGAACTGCCATGACTTTGCATGCTGGCCCCCGGTGGTTCCTGTATTGATAAATCGTTCTACGGTCACATCACCGATAATGTTCCCGCTGCTTAATATGTCTACCCTTGCGGTAGCAGTATCAGAAGACTTTAATGTGAAGGCCTTGTCATTGGAGGTTCCATCAGCGTCAAGCACCGTTGTACCTTCTACACCCAGTGTACTGATCACAGAAGCATCCCCGCTGTTCACTTTGCTGCCGCTTCCTTTGAAAGTTAGATTGTAGAAAGTAATGGGCTGGGAACCGCTTATGGCAGTTGTTGAAGCGCCGCTAAAAAAAACGGTACTGTTGGCAGGTATGAAAATTCCGTCATTCTTCAAACCGCCGCTGTCGACTACCAGAGAAATATTTCCCTGTGCAACCAATTGCACACCGCTATTTATATTTACAACCTGTGAGCGGATCGAACAAGGAAGCCCTGCAAGGCTCAGCAATAGCATGAATGAAATAAAATGTTTTTTCATTGCGATCAGGTTTGTACTGTTTAATTTTTGATCCCCAGTTTTTCTTTGATCTGCTGCATGTCTTTTTCAAGTTGTGCGATCTTTTCCTTCAGCGCTGCATTCTCTTTGGCCTGTTGGTCGATCAGCAACTGTTGTTCCTGTATGGCTTTAACAGCAACGGGAATAATGTCTGAATAATAGATACCAAGTTTATCATCCTCTTTGTTTGCAGAACTGTCTGCCCCATTCTTAATATCCTGTTTGGTTTTAAGATCCCCTGTTTGCACCACTTCTGCCAATATTGGTTTTACTTCCTGCGCAATAAAACCGATCTTCTTTCCCCACTGTGGATTCTCTTTCCAGTTATACATCACGGGCCTTAGCTTCATTATTTCTTTCAGCCCATAGCCGAGGTTTTGAATATTTTCTTTATCACGTATATCGGAAGTGTTGATCACACCATTGGAAGCAAAGACAGTTGTCCAGCGATTCAATGATCCGCCCAATGCACTGTTAACATCGATGGCAGGCCTGAACGTGGTTGTGGCTACCTGGTAATAATCAGTTGGCGTTGCAGCAAAATCATCGCTTGCTCTTGAAAATGTAAGCAGGTTTAAATTATCAACCCTTATCTTCCAATCTATGCCGCTACCGGTCTTTACAAGTTCTATCCCCGGCTCAAAAGAAGAACTAACACTTGCCACTCTTAAATTTATATCTGCAGCGGCTGATTCATAGATATGCAATTTTGTAAGAGGTATTGTGGTACCGACACCGATATTCCCGTTTTTATAAATGGTCATGCGGTTGGAATTTCCGCCCGCCCTTAAATACACAGAACTGTCTACGGCAAATACGATCCCGCTTCGGATGGATGTTGCCGCATTGCCGGAAAGAATTCCGCCTTCTGAATTTGTAGGATTTGATAATTGCACATAAGATTGGGTATTGTCTTCAATGATAACAGAAGCATTGGCAAGGAAAGTACCGTTGCTCGCCCCATTACGTCTTATATGCAGGCGGGCAGCTGGTATAGTAGTCCCGATCCCCACATTGGTGGATGCAGTTGCAAAATTAAATCCAAGAATACTTCCTAATACCATGCTGTTGCTTTGTGCAACCAAAGCGTTTGCACCAATGGCAGATGCATTGGTTAAATCAAAAGCATTTACATCAGCATTGGTACCAATGGCAGTATTCTGGCTGCCTGTCTGAACATTACCCAGTGCGCCAAAACCCACCGCAACATTGTCCGTGCCGCTTGAATCAGCATTCAGCGCAACATAACCTATTGCTACGTTATTACTACCGTTAGCGATCCTGTATAGAGAATAGCCCCCAAGCGCCGTATTATATCTTCCTGTATCTGCCGCATAATCTGTACCCGGGAATCTTTCTCCTACTCCAGAATAAGCGCCTACAAAACTATTGTTAGATTGTTTTTGATAATAGCCTGCATTGATCCCCACACCGGTATTTAAAAATCCTGATACATTGGAACGGAAAGCTGAGGTACCTACACCGGTATTTTGAAAACCACTGCTATCCTGCTCCATAGCAAAGGACCCGAGTGCGGTATTATAATTCCAGCCGGCGAGATTGTGGTTATGAAGTGAATTATAGCCCACCGCTGTGTTATAACCGCTCAATTTATTTTTATACATGGCAAAGCCGCCCATTGCCGCGTTGCCAACACCCGAAAGATTCTGGTACATCGTTAAGTAACCCACTGCGGTATTGTATTGTCCCGATGTATCATTGCGCAATGCACCTGCACCAACAGCTACATGACCATAGTACCTGGTAAAGCGCAGGGCATCGTTTCCAATGGCGGTATTATCGAATGGATAATTTGCCACAGATGGATTATAAGCTTCCATCATAGCAGCATTTCCAATGGCGGTATTATTATAACCTGTTTTATTATTCGTCAATGAATAACTTCCCAGGGATGTATTTGCCGAAGCGGTGGTTGCACTGTCCTGGCTTGAATAACCAACAGCCGTATTCGGGTATGTAGCAGTTGTATTCAACAATGCACGGCTCCCGATCGCCACGTGTTGGTTTTGCCCGATATTATTTGTTTTGCTCAATGCACGGTAGCCGATGGCAACATTGTCATTCCCCCTGTTTTGCTGCAAGGCAGAATCACCGATGCCTACATTGCGGGATGGAGCAGCCCCCGAATAACTACCCGGATCAAAGATGGCCATCGCTTTATAACCAATGGCTGTGTTCTGGCTTCCGAATGCATTGCCGGTCAATGCTGCGTAACCGATCATTGTATTCTCTGCTCCCTGCGAAATATTTGTGGATGTTATTGAGTTGGCAAAACCTGCATAAGCACCCACGCCCGTTATACCATCCCGTTTATTAAAATAAAGTGTTTGGTAACCCACTGCAGTTACCAGGTCGGCGGTATCATTTTCTGAACCTGCAAATGAACCAATGCCTGTATTGCTATTACCGATGGAATCTTTTTGCAATGCAGCATAACCAAGGGCCAGGTTATAATTTCCTTTCAGGTGTGCCCGCAATGCAACGGTGCCCACCCCGGTATTGGCAATACCTGCCGAATCGGAGTAGCCTGTTTCATATCCAACATAACTATTAAACAAACCATTTTTTGAAAGCCGGTTTGCACTCCTGCCGATGGCTGTATTGGCACCTCCTGTTGTATTCTCCCGCAGCGCACTTACACCAAGTGCCGTGTTCTCGGCACCGGTAGTATTCTGATACATGCATTCATTGCCGATCGCAGTATTCTTTATACCATTGCCCGTTGATGTTGGCTGGTTGAAAAATAATGCCTTACTACCTACCGCGGTATTGTCTGAAAGATAAAGCCCGGGATTAAAAGATTGGGTGAAAAGCGCTGAATCACCAACAGCCACATTCCTGAGGCCGGTAGTATTATTCTGCATGGAATTGTTTCCTATTGCCACGTTGGCATACGCACCTGTATTTTTAAAAAGTGCTTTGGAACCCATCGCTACATTATTGCTGCCGGTTGTATTATAGCCTGAACTGTCGCCAATAAAATAATTGTTGAGAGCGCTGTTCCACCTTCCAAGCCATTTATTATTTTGCCGGAAGCTTAAGGGTACATTGTCTGTTGTACCGAAAAAATTATTTGTGATATTTGTTCCTGCATTGCCCGTAGTAAGCCATCCCACACTGCTTTTATTTGTTGCCAGCCATTGCCAGTCAGTTCCGTCATAATAATAGAAGCCGGTGCTGTCGGGTGCATTTTGAAAAACGATCAAACCCGTAGCCGGTAACACTATTGCATTCCTTTCTGTTTTGCTCATCCTGGGAACCAGCATCCCTTTGTCGGTACTGCTTACATCCAGTATCGCACTGTTAGCTGCAGGTGCACCGGTAGTATTGATGCCTAAGGATTGGGAAGAAGCATTGTAATAGATCGTGTTGGTAATGCATAAAGCAAGTACCAAACGTAAAAGTTTAGCCATTTTCAAATAGGTTTTAAAATTACAGTTCCAGGTTCTGCCCGGTTAACCCGGGGGCTGATTGAGGGACAATTAGGGTAGATGATTAGGTAAGGGCCGGGTCAATAAAAAATATCAGCCAGGAAATATCTTTTGAAGAAAAATTTTTGTGACATACATAAATAGTTTGGTTTAGTAAGTGATCAACTCATGCAGCATGGATCATGCAATGCATTTGTTGAACTGAAAACTAAAATAAAAATGGGTAGCTGTTATTTGCAATTTATTATGCGGTATTTGCTATTGAGTATACGGTATGGAGAAGTACCGTATCATTATGCGGGTAATATTTTACAAAAAAATAGTTGGAAAGATGCATGACAAGCAGCAATGACATAGTAAAACTATATCCAAAGAATTTACGCAAGCCTTATATTTATTTCATCATGGCTTCGGTACAAAATAAACCAAGTCTCCTTTCTTTAAAGTATCTGTTGGAAAAACAAACTCTTTATTCAATCCTTCCAATTGTACAACGGAATGGCCACCTGATATTTTTGTAGCTGTTGCTACCCGGTATGTGCCTGTATGGATCTTACTCACTTTACAGGATGCCAGCATGATCAAACCCATCAAAATAATCGCTTTCATATTTTTAATAGTTAGCGTTAATGATCATTTATATCATTAAGCAAATAAAAAATAATGCCAGTTGTAAGAAAATAAACTTATGTGCATAAATTAAACATGCAGCGATCAACATACCCTTTACCTGCGCCGAAATTTAATAATCTCTGACACAGCGAACGGACAAGCAACTTATCTTTCGTACGAAACTTCCTCCCAGGTTTATATTATTGTAATTGAGGTTATGGAATAAAGCATTACTGGCGTCCCAGGAGGTAGCAGTCCACCAAAAGCCGATGACCGTTACCTTATCATACGCACCATCCGATTTTCTATAACCGGCAGGCCGGCCCGTAAAACCACTGCTATTGGTAGCCCCGGTATTAGGTATACCCCAATGGGCAACGCCTGTTTCTTTCATTTTACCACCTGCTACGGTATCGCCTCCCAAACAATTTGCCAATACGGTCCATTCCGAATCTGTTGCGATATGCCAGCCAACGGGCGCCAATCCCCTCGGGTCATTCACTGCCGACCAGTTGTATAGCCTGCCATAAGTGGCCGCATAAGCAGCAGAGTCATCATTCACCCAGGTCCATCCTCCTATGGGCGGGGGCCATGTTGTTATCCGGGGAATTGTATCACCATTCCGGTAAGTAACCACATCGAGGTTCTTCATCATCCATACCTGGTTGCAAATGGTAACAGATGCAGGTTCAGGAATAACGCAGGCAGCATTTCCGGCCATGTTCTTCCAGATGGTTCCATTATACATTTCCATTTCATCACAATCGATGCAATATATCACGAGGCCTGCAACAGGGTTTACGATCGCATCCCTTTGGGCAACGGTCATGCGGGGAGGCAAAAATCCCTGGGTAGTGGAATTTACATCCAATGCTGCCTGCGGCGCAGGCGTTCCAATGCCAACATTCTGTGCCTGCACTGTATCGATCAACAATACAGCAATAAAAAGAAAGAATGCCTTTCTCATACCTATGAATTTTAATGAATGAAATAATAAACAACAGGGATCAATGCTATTGGAGGATATGAATAATAAATGTATCTTATTCTTATGCTGAAGGGGTACGATAACAAAGTACTCAATTTATTTGGATAAATCCCGAAAAATCCGCTGCTAAAAATGGTACAGGATATTTGCTGCCGCCAAAAATTGGTTCCTTTATGCTGCGTTCGTATATTGAACAGGCAACGATAAATTTTATGACCACGTTTAAGAGGACCACTTCAGATGAACCCGGGTTCAGGGACCTGGTTGCATTATTAGACAAAGACCTTCAGATAAGGGATGGGGATGAACACGCTTTTTATGCCCAGTTCAATCAAATTGAAAATATCCGGAACGTGATCGTTTGTTATGTAGATGATAAACCGATCGGCTGTGGTGCATTTAAAGCGTATGAGCAGGATAAAGCAGAAATAAAAAGAATGTTTGTGCAACCTGCATACCGTGGGCATGGCATCGGGCTAAATATATTAAGGGAACTGGAATTGTGGGCGGCCGAATTGAATTATACTGCCTGTATCCTGGAAACCGGCAAAAAACAACCCGAAGCCATCCGGTTATATCAAAAAGCAGGATACAGGATCATTGAAAATTATGGTCAGTATCAAAACGTGGCAAATAGTGTATGCATGATAAAGCAAATTTTATAAAAGATCCAACTTTCCCAAAACAAATACTTGCCAAATATTTTAACTTGTTCAATTTCCTTAACTCCGGTTATTATTTAGCTGCAAACAGCATTTGATAGAATGCTGATTAGTTAAGATTGGCCAGGCCGTTTGTTTGATCTTCTTTTTTTTCAGCCTGCGACAGCATGAATAACACACACAATTTACAGCCCTTTCCAACACTTGTTTCTATGGTCACTTTCCCGTTATATGTTTCGGCACGATAATTAATATTCGTAAGGCCAATACCCTTACTCTTCTCTTGCAGGTTAAAGCCTATCCCATCATCACTTATCTCAAGCTTTAATAAATCACCGGACTGTTTTAATACAACGCTCACTTTTGCTGCCTTTGCATACTTAGTGATATTATTAAGCTGCTCCTGGATTATCCGGTAAATATTTATTTTCAGGCCCTCTGACAAAATATCTTCATTGATATCAATATCAGTAATAAACTTAGTATTGCTGAGTTCAAAACTGTCGGAAAAAATTTCAATGGCTTCTTTTAAGCTCTCATTGTATACCGCCGGCGAAACCAAAGACGCTGATAATTTCCTGATCTCCTCAGTTGCATCGGCGATTATGCCAAGGCCTGTTTCTATGAGGTATTTATCTCTATCAGAAGTAGCATGCACGAGCTTAAAATAAAGTCCCGATGCAACGAGAAGCTGGTTAATATTATCATGCAACTCTCTTCCCATTTCTGAACGGCTCCGCTCCTGCGCTTCAATTATTTCTTTTTGCCTTATCACCTTCTCCAAATTCAGTTCGTCCTGTATTTTTATTTTATCTGTCTGATCTGTAATTGTGATGAGGTATACCTGTTTGTTCTTGTATTCCATCTCGGTAATGGAAGGCTCCACAAGAATAATGTCGCCGTTCTTTTTATGATGTGCCCGGATCGTTTTGTCCTGGGCATAGATCCCTTTAGACAATTGTTCATTCAATTTCAGGTGATCTTCTTCGACCCTTATATCGTATGCCGTTAATTTCAGGAATTCCTCCCTGGAATATCCATAGAGTTCCATCCCGGTTTTATTCACTTCTAAAAATTTCAAGCTATTTTTTTCCAATATGCCTATTGCAAAAGGGCTGTTGTTAAAAAGTGTTTTATAAAGCCTTTCTGATTCTATAAGACTGTCTTCTATTTTCTTTTTTTCTGTGATATCCTGTACCGTGCCCAGTGCAGATTTGAGGTTAGCGGGCCTGTCAAATTCAAAACGGGCACGTTCCCTCACCCATTTTTCACCACTTGCTGTTATGATGCGATGCCTGATCTCGTATACCCCTGTCTTTAAAGCTTTATTCCAGGTTCTATTTACCAAGTTTCTGTCGCCGGGATGTACCCTTTCAATGAAGGATTCGTAGGTCATTGCAGTTCCCAATGGTATTTCAAAAATATTGTAGGTTTCTTCCGACCATTCCAGCGAGTGACCCGGTATATTGAGATACCAGCTGCCTGTTTTTGCAACCTGCTGGGCATCCTTCAATTGCCGCTCTCTTTTTTCCATTTCTTTTTGGATACTGATCAGCTTTTCCTCATTTTCTTTTTGCCGGGTAATAAGGTTACGAACCGAGAGGTATTGGAATATCCTGTTTTTTTGATCAAAAACAGGGGTAATAACAGTATCCACCCAGTAGAATTCACCGTCCTTTGTTTTATTCTTTATTTCGCCACGCCAGTGTTTGCCCTGGATGATCGTCTGCCACATGTTTTTAAAAAAAATATCCGGGTGATAGCCACTATTGACAATGTGGTGAGTTTTCCCGATAAGTTCGTCTGCTGAATATTTCGAAATCTCAATGAACTTATCGTTAACATACACGATCTTACCTGCGAGGTCTGTAATGGATACGATAGCCGCTTCATTTACCGCAGCCTGGTAGGCCTGCAGCGTCTGCAATGTCTCATTGTATTGTTTTCGTAGTAACGGGATATTCATAGACTCAACTTTGAAGCGATATATTTTCGGCGCTAAAATAGCTACAGTCTCAAGTGCTGAACATGACCAAAATCATTAAAAAAAATGATTGAGGTAAATAAAAAATTCATCAAATTAATATCGCCCACAACGGCAGGATTTCAAAGAAAACCAATAACCTTTGCACAAGACTTTTGGTATAAAATGTGTTCAGAAAACTTTAAGGATCTAATTTTTTAAAAGTTTAAAATTTTGGGGAAATTCTCTGCACAATCTTTGTAATGAAAAATAATAAAAGCTATGAATACAATAGGCTATTTTGAAATTCAATCTTCCGAGCCGGAGAGGGAGATCAAATTCTATGAAGCTGTATTTGCCTGGAAATTCATCCGGGAAGAACTTGTTCCCATAGAATATTACCGGATAGAAACGAAAACGATCAACGGCGGCCTTTTAAAACGCCCTGCAAAAGTTCCCCCGCCACAAAGTGGTACCAATGCATTTGTTTGTTCGGTGGAGGTGAAGGATTTTGATCAAACAAGTGAGCTCATTGTTCAACAGGGAGGCCGGGTGGCCATGCCAAAATTTGCAATAGCAGGCAGGTGCTGGCAGGGCTATTTTATAGACCCCGACAACAATACATTCGGCATATTTGAAGTGGATGAGCATGCAAAGTGATCCAACAACAATCAATATTTATTCAGGCATATCCAGTTCTTCCTTTCCATTGCGCTCATAATCCAGGTCATCATAAAACCTTTCGTCGAAAGTATATTTTGAAGGTTCTCCATATTTCAACACCACGTATACCATCCCGATAACAAGAAACGGAGAAAGGAAAAACATGCTGTAGATGATCCCTTCCGGGATGCCAATAAAAGGTGCCGCCTGGAAAGTTATCAGGTACAAGCTAACCAGGGCTATTGCGATCTGTGCCTTTTTCATACGCTTATATTTATACTTGATAAAATAGTGCCTGTAGGAACTGTTACAATAAATCTGCCAGTTTGTTTCCCCACAGCAACTGGCAGGCAGGCTTTGAACTCAGCAGGAAATTTCGTTACTTTATTAAATAACCTGTTATCAAATAAAAGATCATGTCCGAACCGAACAAACCTTTCTTTGCACCGCAACTTTATATCAAAAATGGCATCAGGGATATCAGCTTTTATACAAAAGCCTTTGGAGCAATCGAACTAAGGCGGTTCAGCAATGATGATGGCAGTATACATGTGGCTGAACTTTCTATCAACGGCGCCTTGTTCCACCTGCATGAAGAAACCCTTAAGCCTGTTTTATTCAGCCCCGAGAAACACAACGGCGCAACTGCTATCATCGGGTTATTTGTGCCGGATGTGGATGCATATATGAACAGCGCCATAACGGCCGGTGCAGAAGTGATCAGCCCTGCACAGGATTATGATTATGGATACCGGCAGGGAGAACTAAAAGACCCTTTCGGGCATATCTGGATGCTTGAAATGAAAATCTAAATGCGGGGTCAGCATTTCAGCGGCACCATGTACAGGCCGGATAATCTTTATTGATACTTTTTTTCGGGCGGCAATTACCAAATTATTTTGCCCTGTCCAATGCTTTCTCAAATGTATCAGTAACGTTTGCCTTGCCTATTGCAAAGAGCAATCTTGAGTTTTTCAATTCGGTCATTACCTGTTCGCTGTGGACTTCAGATAATACCAGTTTTGTGTTCTTGTGTTTTGATTCTTTATATACTTCCCACAAAGTACGTATCCCTGTTGCATCAACGATCGGAACCTGCCGCATACGAAGGATCAACACCCGTGGCGGCTTTTCAATAAACTTCATGGCATCTTTAAACTTGTATGCCGCACCAAAAAAGAAAGGCCCGTTGATCTCGAATACTTCAACATCTGCCGGAATAAGATAGTTCCCGATAGCCTCGTTATCTACTCCACGGTCATTATCATCAATATCTTTTGTGAGTATGTTTACATCACTGAACCTGATCATCTTGCGCATGAATAAGAATACGGCGAGTACCATACCGATCTCAATGGCCACTGTTAGGTCAACAAGCACCGTCAGAAAAAAAGTAGTAAGCAATACAGCAACATCACTTCCCGGGCTCTTTAATACAGAAATAAAGCTTTCCCATTCGCTCATGTTATAAGCAACTACCACCAATATCCCGGCTAATGTTGCCATCGGTATCAATGTTGCCCATTTCCCGATAAAGAGCATGATCACTAAAAGCGTAATGGCATGAACAATACCGGCAACAGGTGTGCGCCCGCCATTCTTTACATTTGTAGCTGTGCGGGCAATGGCCCCGGTAGCAGGTATGCCGCCAAAGATGGATGAAAATATATTCGCTGTTCCCTGTGCGATCAATTCCATATTTGATTTGTGGTTCCCCCCGATCATCCCATCGGCAACCACTGCCGATAAAAGCGATTCGATGCCTCCCAACAATGCAATAGTAAAAGCCGGTTGGATCAAATTCCGGATGGTAGCCAGATCGAGATGCGGTATTATTGGCATGGGCAATGAGGAAGGTATGTTTCCGAACCTGCTGCCAATGGTATCCACGGGCAAATGCAGGAGTTGCATGGAAGCAGTTGTTACGATCAATGCAACCAGCGAGCCTGGTATTTTATGAGTAACTTTTGGCCAAACCAAAACGATCAGTATCGTTGCAGATGCTATTAAAACAGCATACATATTCAAGCTGTTGAAATTTTGAATATAGCTCTTCCATTTATCCAGGAAATCCGCAGGTACCGATCCCATTTTCAATCCAAGAAAATCCTTCACCTGTGATGAAAAA
>Ga0209023_10004856_pt1 | contig 15024 bp, 13 predicted proteins | sample LakOneMetagenome_FD_187468 | JGI IMG/M metagenome (GOLD analysis project Ga0209023, IMG submission 187468) | Freshwater and sediment microbial communities from Lake Erie, Canada (SPAdes) (version 2) | ecosystem: Environmental > Aquatic > Freshwater > Lentic | place: Lake Erie, Canada... | reverse complement strand
TAATTAAACAATGAAAAAGAAAATTGTATTCCTTTCAGCGATGATCGCATCAACAGCAATCATTATTATTTCCTGCGACAACAATAAAGCAAAAACTGCTGATGTTGAAACCATCAGCAATGACAGTCTTGTTAAGCGTGGCGCTTACCTGGTAACCATCGCAGGCTGTGATGATTGTCATACACCCAAAAAAATGGGGCCAAACGGTCCGGAACTGGATATGGACAGGCGGCTTTCCGGCTACCGGTCTGATGTGCCGCTTCCGCCGGTTGATACCAATGTTATTAAGCAAGGCTGGTCACTCGCCAACGGAGAACTTACCGGTTGGGCAGGTATGTGGGGCGCAAGTTTTACGGCTAACCTTACCAGTGATGAAACTGGTATTGGTAACTGGACCGAAGAACAGTTCAAAAAAGCAATAACACAGGGAAAATGGAAAGGAATGGATGGCAACCGCTCTTTAATGCCGCCGATGCCATGGCAGAACTTAAGCCACCTGCATGATGAAGATGTAAAAGCAATATTCGCATTCCTTAAATCCACCAAACCTATTAAAAATGTTGAACCGCCTATAAGGCCATTCTCTGATCTGAAATAGATTATTTGGTTTGATAAAACCCTGCCCCGCTTCGGTGGGGCTTGGTTTTTCTATGGGTCGGCACCGCCCGAGCGGTCAGACCCTTGCTTTCAAACAGTGGATTGTTAAACTTCATTACAATTCATACACGCTTTTCCTCAATTCATACATCCCTAATTTCAATCCACTTGCCGTAACACTGTAAAATCGTTAAAACTTAGTAATTTGTTATAGGTATGAAAATCAAACTGCCGCAATATTCAAGTAAGGATTATTACGTAATGTTATGGATAATGTTACCGCTCACTATTTTACTGAATAGTATCCTTTTTGGAAAGCTATATTATAGCAACTGGCAGGTCTTCTTACTGGCTACACTAATATCAGGCGCCGGCTTTTGTATTGATTTTATCTTATGCGGATATATAGCCGTTGCATTAAAACAACGTTTCCCTAATGAATCCCAGGTTATAAAAAGGCTCACACTCATGATCCTTGGCTTTTTGTTACTAACGGGAATATTTCTTTACAGCCTTTTCCGTGGTTATGAGGCTATTCATTTCTATGGTTATACATTTTATGAAGCCGGTTTTGTATGGAGCTATATTGCCATGGGCATCATAAATATCTTTATTACGCTGGTAAATGAAGGCATTTCGAGGTACGAAAACTGGACGGCGAACCTTAAGGAAACAGATGCACTGAAAACAGCTTACAGGCAAAGCCAGTTGCAGGGTTTAAAGAGCCAGGTGAACCCGCATTTTTTATTCAATAGTCTGAATTCACTGTCTAGCCTGATCAATGAAGATGAAGAAGAAGCTGAAAAATTCCTTGATGAAATGAGCAAAGTGTACAGGTATATGCTTAGAAATGATGATGACCAGTTAGTGGAATTACAAACAGAATTAAAATTCATTGATTCATATATATATCTTCTCAAAGCCAGGTATGGTGAAAGTTTATTACTCTCCATTGAAGTAAAACGGCCAGACAGGTACCTGATGATCCCGCCGCTAACCCTGCAGGTTATCATTGAAAATGCTGTAAGCCAGAATATCATCAGTAAGACAAATCCTTTAAAGATCAGCATACGTACAGATGACAGCGGAACGCTTTCTGTGTATAATAATATCCAGCCAAAAGTTGTTACCGAGATCATGGACCATGAAGCAGGCCTGGACAATCTTGTAAATAAATACCGGCTTTTGAATGATTCCAAAGTAGTGATACAGGAAAGTGACACAGACAGGATCATCATACTGCCATTGATAAACGAAAAAAGGGAGGTGAGTGTATGAAATTGCATAAACCTACCAGGCTTCAACGTTATTCATTCATGGCCTCTATGCCACTCATAGATATCCTGCTGAATTATATCATTTATGATGAAAGGCTTTTTAAGGATATACGCATCTGGCTCATCTCCTTTCCGTTGATATATATCATTGGTATTGGATCGTGGCGAACACATGTGTGGATCAGTAACGCAACAAAAAGGAAATACCCAGAACTGAAACAAACAAAGATCCGGTTGTTGATAATGGCATTGTGCATCATACCTTTTATGTCATTTTCTGTTTCTGTCATCTTTTTTATTTATGACAGCTTTGGTATCCTTGGATATCAATTCAGCTATGATGATTTTAAAGCAGGTTTGCTGGTAGGCTTTTGCGTTAACCTGATATTTGAAACGTTGTTTGAAGCCGATTATATGCTTGAAAAATACAAGGAAAGTGTTGAGGAAAAAGAAACTTTTCAGCAGTTGTCGGTAGCGCAGGAATTTGATGCCTTGAAAAGCCAGGTGAACCCGCATTTCCTTTTCAATTGCTTTAATACATTATCGTCACTGATCAGTGAAGACAAACAAAAAGCCGAAATATTCCTGAATGAACTGAGTAAGGTGTACCGTTACCTGCTTCGCAGCAATGAGGACGGCTTAAGCACTGTTGAAAATGAACTGAAATTCATACGGTCATATTTTAAACTCCTTCAAACAAGGCATGGCGATGCTGTGCAATTGAACCTGCAGATCGACAAACGCTATGAGCCATATCTTTTGCCATCACTTTCGTTGCAGTTGCTTGTGGAGAATGTGGTCAAGCATAATGTACTTTCGAAAGAAAATCCCCAGGTGATCGACATTTTTACAACAGCCGGTAATAAGCTTGTAGTGAACAATAACATTCGCTGCAGGGCGGCAAAAGCACCGAGTAACAAAGTTGGACTGGAAAATATAAAAGCGAAATACGATCTGCTCATGCAACCGGGTTTCCAGGTGATGCAGGATGAAAAAAATTTCACCGTTGTGCTTCCTTTGATCTGGAACAATTCTATTCCTCACCCGGACAGCTATCGTGATGCAAAGGGAAATGTTGAAAATATAAGAAAATGATTTACTAATAATATAAACCTTTCTATATGAAAATTCTGATCGTAGAAGACGAAGAACTGGCTGTAAAAAAATTACAGAAAACACTGGCCGCTGTTGATAATTCTGTAGAAATAACAGGAGTAACGGAAAGTATTAAAGGAACTGTTGAATGGTTACAGGAAAACCCGGCACCTGATCTTATATTGATGGATATTGAACTTTGCGACGGGCAGAGTTTTGAGATATTTAACCTCACTGAAGTTAAAAGTCCGGTCATATTCACTACTTCATATGATGAATATGCATTGAAGGCATTTAAAGTTAATAGTGTGGATTATTTACTGAAGCCAATTCAGAAAGAGGAATTACAGGCCGCTTTAAATAAATTCAAACAGGTAAGATCTTCTTATGGAAGCAGTGATGCAAAAGCTGATATCAATATCGACAGTCTTGTTAAAGAACTGCAGCAAAAACTTCAGCCAAAGGAATACCGTAAACGCTTTTTAGTAAAGCATGCACAGAAGCTTGTAAGTATTGAAGTAGATGATATTGCATATTTCTACAGTGATGGCCGTTTGAATTTCTTTAAATCAACTGATAATAAAAAGTTCGTTGTTGATTATACCATGGATGAACTGCAGGAAATGCTTGATCCTGAAAAATATTTCCGCATAAGCCGTTCATTCTATGTTTCCATTGACAGTGTTGACCAGATACATGATTATTTTGGCAACCGGCTCATACTATATTTAAAACCTGCAGTTGATAAGGAAGCTTTGGTAAGCAGGGAAAAAGTTACTGAATTTAAAAAATGGATGGGAAAATAGTCCGGTCGGCACCGCGTTAGCGGTCAGACCGAACTATTTCCAAATATGATTTGTATCGAGATATCGGTCAGACCTAGATATGATGACCTTTCTTATGAAAAATCCTTTTAGCTAAATCTTCATTGATAGTCTTGCAGGATTCCCCAATAAAATTATTTTTATCATACCCGATTAACTTTTCTGCTAATAATTTATCACATAAAGTCCCATTCCTTAACCCGGCAAAATCAACAAAGGAAGAATATGGCCAATCTTCAATTTTTTCTACCAACCGGGCTTTGACTGGATTTTGATGTATATACAGGAAGGCAACAAACTGGTAATGCACATCACCATCAGTCATTGACTTTGCTTTTGCTTTTTGCCTGAATAAAGAGCCTGTTCTGTTTAATTTCTTATTTATGTATTGAGCATAACTGCTTTGCAACAACCAAAATCCATTACTCAATTCACAAGATTGAATATTACCTACCCGTTTTGATTCTGCTGATTTTTCAAGGGTATAAATGAGAAAATGAAAATGATTTGGCATTAAGCAATATGACAGGACTTTGCAACAAGGAAAAACAAGTCTTCTGAAAAGACGAATAAATTCAAAGTAATCTAAGTTTTCATAAAAAAGAAGTTCTTTATTATTGCCTTGATTGTAAATATGATAAATTTCGAAGGGCACAATATTCATTTTATTAAATTAGTATTTCATTTTCGAATGATGATCATCATTATGAACCATCACTGATGGATTTACTAAATAAATATTATCATCAGGAAAATTAGTTTGTCGGTCTGACCGCTAAGGCGGTACCGACCGTATGAGCGGTCGGCACGGCGAAAGCCGTTATTATAAGCTCAATAATGTTTTAACTGCTGAAGAGTGCGACGCCACTGAAGTTTAATAGCCGTACAAAAGCCGGCTAAATAAATATTACAAAACAGATGGAAAAATATACCGGTCTGACCGCTAACACGGTGCCGACCGGTTGCTAACCCACAGGAACCCTTATTGCAAATAAGGTATGTGTTTTAAGAACCTGCATATCAAATTTTGCCCTGATCGATTGAAGGCGGTTTTCCATATCCTGCCTGTTCATAACGTTGGTAAGCTGTTGTAAGTCGCAGCAATTATTACGGAACTGCATGGTTAGTAAGAGTGTTGCTTTTTCCAGTTCAAAATGTAACTGGCATTCTGTTGCACCTGCCTGCACAAGTCCCCTGATCACTTCCCTGAAGATCAAAAATGCTTCGTAGCGTAACTTCATATTCAGTTCAAGTGATGCCAGTTTTTCATCAACGAGTATGTCGAATTTTACACCATACCTGTTCTTCAGGGCATCAATAAATTCACGCATACGCTCAACAGTTTTGGGCATGTTGTCATTTTCAGGGCCAAGGCTCCAGAGCATGTCGTCCATGGCAATGATCATATTGTGGCTCCTGGCATGGATCTGTTCAATATACTCTTTTGATTTATCAGGATCAGTATCAGCCTTGATCCTGGCGATCTCACTTAAAATATTTATGTTGTTGAGCGCAAGGTTTACTTCCTGGTGAAGATTGGTTGCAATTTCACTACGCATCTTTTGCAGGCCGTCCTTGCGCTTCATATTTAATTTATCGATCCAGTACATGAGGATGGCCAATAGCGCAAGGATAAGGCTGATAAACCACCAGCTTTTCCAGAAAGGAGGATTTACTTTTATTTTGAATGTGGTTATATTTTTTCCTTCTATCCTGTCAGCATTTTCTGTTTTCACTTTAAATGTATAATTGCCTGAAGGGAGATAATTATATACAGCCTGGTTCAGTTCATTGGCAGGTTTCCATTCTTTATCAATTCCTTCCAGCATATAATAATAGAAAACTTTGTTCTTATTAAAATAACTCAGGTTTGAAAATGAGATCGTGATCGAATTCTGGTTATAGGCAAGTTCAATGGTATTTAATTTCAGCAGTGAATCTACTGATACAAAATTATTGAGGATCTTGAATTCTGTGATACTAACATCATTTGGTTCTGCACTGGTCTTAACATCTGTTGGATCAAAAACAACAAAATCGTTTGAAGTGCCGAATAACATCCGTCCATCGGGCAACTGGTAATTGGTGCCGATATCAAAATTATCATTGGCCATTCCATCTTCCCTGTCGTAATGTGAAAAAGTATTCTTTTCAATATTCATCCTGCACAGGCCTGTCGACATTCCTATCCACAAATAACCTAGCTTGTCTTTTTCAAGACTTACAACAACATTTGAAGGCAACCCGTTTGCAGTGGTAATATGCCTGATGGTATTCGATTTAGTGTTGAAAAAATTCAAACCTCCCCCTGCAATGATCATGAGCGTATCATTATATTCAAGTATGGCGGCACCATTCACAATAAGCCTTTTGGTTTCGGGGCCATCACTTGTGATATGATCAACAATTGAATCGCTGAACGGATCTATTTTATATACACCTGCAGTTTCGGTTCCTACCCAGATAAATCCTTTACTGTCGCGGATGATCTTTAATACTTTTGTATTGGGTATATCTTCGATCTTATATATTCCTTCTTCAAAAGACTTTTTTCCTTTTTCTGCTGACCACTTATAAACGCCACGGCTTTGTGAGCCCATCCATAAATTTCCCTGGTTATCTTCAACAACCTGCCTGAGAGTCCTTGTCTGGAAAATTGCAGGTTCATATTTTTTGAATGTACCGTTTGCCTGGTCATAAAATCCAATGAATGCGGGCTGCCCAACCATACATACCGTGTTCTTATCATTTAATAAGCACATACTCCACGCCGATAGTGAATTGGCTTCATCAATGCCTTTGATGTTAACATTGCTGTTTAATAGTTTACTGTTATACCTGTACAAACCATCGCCCCAGCAACCTGACAATACATCTCCATTATTAAGCTGCATGAATGACATCACTCCACCGGAGCCTTTCTGTTTTTTCACCCTGTCGAGGTGGCTTACACTTTTGAATAACTCTTTTGAAGGATTAAAAACATAGATGCCGTTGTTATTTGTAGCTACCCATATATTGTGTTCATGGTCTTCGAAGAGGTATAAGGATTCATAATAAATACTCTGCTCGTTCAGGTAACCGGAGTAAACGGCTGTGAAGTTCTTTTCGTTCTCATTGTATTTTACAAACACATGTGTACCGCTTACCCAGATAGTCCCATCCTTTTGTTCCAGGATCGAAACAGGTTCATTGTACATTTTAACAACATCGTTGATCGCACCCGGTGCAAGCTTAAGATCATATTTTTTAATGAGGTCATAGCAATAAATACTACAGCCACTCATCGGCGGCCAGTTATAAAACCAGAACCTGCCTTTACTGTCGACCGTATAACAGGATGCATACTTTAAATTTGCAAATTCTTCGACCAGCGATTCATTTCCTGTATTGTGTCCGCGATAACTAAGTTCTTTTGAATTCCTGTTATATACTGCAAGCCCCGAATCAGATGCAATGAAATATTTTTTTTCGGCAGCGTAATCAACAATATTGGTGGGTTTCCAGCCGGGAGGCAGGATAAATTTATTATATGCAGGAGAAAATTCATTGCGTTCGGGGTTGTAAGTAACCACTTCTTTAAATGTAAAAATGTACAGGAGGTTACCTTCAGAATCCTGCATCAGCCTTCTTCCCCTGGCAATATTTGACTGGTCTCTCAGCTTTACGTTCGCCCTGATGAAAGCAAAACGTTTTGTATCAAAAATACCGATACTGCCATCACCGAGTACTACCCAAAGGTTATGTTGCTTATCAAAAAGCAACTGCCCCACATAATTATCAGGCAATGAATTCTCATCGTCGGGATTATGCCTGAATGTTAAGAACCTGATGCCGTCGAAGCGCTGCAACCCATTGATAGTAGCTATCCAGATATAACCACGTTCATCCTGTACAACTGAATTGGTACTATAGGCGGCAAGTCCGTTCTTCACACTGTAATGCGTAAACGAATACTGCCCGAATTCCTGGGAAAACACGGGGCCCGCTGAAAAGATAGCGGCCAGGAAAAATAATATGATCCTCAGCAAGGAATATCAGTTTGGTTTGTATTCCAAATATACCCAACGATCGGAAATTATGTAAAAAACGATGTATGAATTGTGCGATCTGTGTTTTAATTGCGGTTATGAACGTATGAAACGTTTAAAAAAAAGATATCGGTTTCTGTTTCAATGAAAATGTCAATTCATACAATGTAGTACTCAATTCAGTCATAAAGCACTTCTCACAAAAACATCCAGAATGTAACCTTGTATTAAAACAAAAAAGTACAGTTATGAAAAACGGTCACATTGATCTGAAAGAAAAGATAGCTTCTTCTTCCAAGGCCGGAGGGAAAAAGATACTTTTCGCCAACGTCCCGGCAGACGGGCATTTTAATCCACTGACAGCACTTGCAAAACACCTGCAAACAACTGGCTACGATGTTCGCTGGTACAGTTCTTCCACTTATGAAGCAAGGGTTAAAAAACTTCAGATACCATTTTATGGTTTTAAAAAAGCCTTTGAGGTAACAGGGGAAAATATAGACAGCCTTTTCCCTGAACGTGCAGGTATCAAAAGCAAGATCAAAAAACTGAATTTTGATATTGTTAATTTTTTTACCCTTCGCGGGCCTGAATATTATACAGACATCAGCGAGATCTATTCCACATTCCCATTTGACATGGTGATCGCAGATTGTGCATTCAGCGCAATTCCCATGATAAAAGAAAAAATGAATGTGCCTGTGATTTCTATTGGTGTAATGCCGCTCTTTCAAACATCCAAAGACCTGCCTCCTTCAGGCTTAGGTTTAACACCTTCTTATTCCCTGGCAGGAAAAATAAAACAATCCTTCCTGCGGTATTTCATTAATAAAGTACTGTTCAAAACTTCAAACAAGGTTATGAACAAGGTACTGTCGTCGTATAACATATCCAATGAAGGTAGCGGTGTGTTCGATATAATGGCAATTAAAGCAGACCTGATTTTGCAAAGCGGCTCACCAGGTTTTGAATATTACCGGAGCGATCTTGGAAAAAATGTGCGCTTTATTGGCCCATTGCTTCCGTATAAAGAAAATAAAAGGTCTGAACAATGGTTTGACAACAGGTTATTAAAATATCAGAAGATCATATTGGTTACACAGGGCACCCTGGAAAAGGATACAGAAAAGATCATAGTGCCGGCATTGGAAGCATTTAAGGATACCGATACACTTGTAGTTGCCACTACCGGGGGATCGCAAACAAAAGAATTAAGGGAAAGGTTTCCTCAAAAAAACCTGGTGATTGAGGATTATATTCCATTTGATGATATCATGCCTTATGCAAGTGTTTTTGTATCCAATGGCGGTTACGGCGGTGTAATGCTTGCCATGCAGTATCAGTTACCGATGGTTGTAGCAGGTATTCATGAAGGAAAGAATGAGATCAATGCAAGGATAGGTTATTTCAGGCTTGGTATAAATCTTAATACAGAAACACCGGCTCCTGCTGCAATAAAACTTGCTGCTGAAAAAGTGATGTCAAATGAGGTTTACAGGCAAAACATTATAGATCTCGGAAAGGAACTTGCTGGCTATGACCCCTGTAAACTTTGTGAGCAATATGTAACGGAGCTTCTTGGACCGGAAACAAGGAATAATCGTATGACCTATATTCTCAATTAAAAAAATTACCCGATTTGCAATAACTAAAACATAAGATTATGAAACGTATCATACTACTTTGTTTATCATTCATGATGTTGCTGGCAGTATCATGCAAAAAAGATAAGCAGGTAATCCCTCCTGTTACCAACCCGGTTCCGTTACCTGTTGATGATACAGCCAAAGTATTGCTGAAAGACGTTACAGCCAGCAGGCTTCCATCCCCGTATTTCCATTTTGAATATGATAACAGGAAATATGTAACGAAAATAGGTTTTGCAGACAACCTTGATGTGTACAATCTCCACTATCAGGATAAGCGGTTGGCTAAGATGATAAATACTCAAAACAATAACCAGGTCATCTATACTTATTCAGATAAGAAGGTCTCTTTGATAACTGAATTATCAGGAATAACCGGTGCTGTTATCTGGAAATACTATTTTGATTACAACAACAGTAATCAATTGGTACAGGTAAGATGGCTTCGTTTTGAAAACAATGGAAATGACAGCGTGCCCCACAGGAAAGCTATACTGGCTTATTATGCAGACGGCAACCTTGCTTCTATTGACAATTTCAGGGCAGGAACAAATGGCCAGGTAACATGGAGCAGTAAAATCCAATATAGAGATTACGATACTTTAACCAATGTTGATGACTTCTCTTTATTCAAAGATTTTTTTGACACATTGCTCTACCTCCCTGCAGTGAAAATTCAAAAACACAATCATGCAACCGAGATCATTACAGGAACAGATAATGATTATACGATCACTTACAGGTACCAGTATAATAATGGGTTACCCCTAAGCAAAAAAGGCACAATGGTACAAACAAGAGGAACGGGAACAGGGCAAACACTAAGTTTTTCAAGGCAGTTCAGTTATTATTAAAGAATGTTTCCTGTTAATTGAAAACAGCACAACAGTTCCTATGATCATTTGTTGATTTTATCCCTCTTCTTAATGGAAGGGGGATTTTTTATTTTAATTCATGGAAAAAGAAATGCAGTTCAAAAGCCAACTGGTCAGTACCGCAAAGCGGTCAGACCGGTTAGCTTTTGCTTATGAAATTAAAATGCAAAAACATGGTCTGACCGCTTTGCGGTACCGACCGAGTTTTTTTTTACATTCGTATATGAGCCAGATCCAGCTATTGGAAAAATTTATTACTCACGTCTATCCCCTTACTGAAGAGGAGCTTGAAAAGTTTTTATCGATATGGGAGCCTTTGACTGTTAAACGGAAAACGATCATCTCCCGTGCAGGTGAAACAGAACGTAATCTCTACTTCGTAACTGAAGGTATTCAACGGGTATATTATCATGACGAACAGGAAAGGGAAGCTACAATTGTATTTACATACGCTCCTTCGTTCAGTGGGGTTGCAGATAGTTTTCTTACTCAAACGCCTTCCAGGTTCTTTGCAGAAACACTCACTCCTTCATCATTTCTTAAAACAAGTTTTCAGCAGCTCGACAGCTTAATGAAGCAATACCACAACATTGAAAGAATGATCAGGATCTTATCAAATGCTGCATTTGCAGGTGTGCTTGAACGTATGATCGAAATACAGTGTTTTACCGCAGAAGAAAAATTTAAAACATTGCTCAAACGCAGTCCTCACTTGTTGACACTGATCCCTCATAAATATATAGCCAATTATCTCGGCATAGATGCAACCAACTTTAGTAAGCTGTTGGCCAAAATAAGGATATGAACATAAAATCTTGGTATTTGCCAAGAATATAGTTTTAATGATGTTTCATTTTTACAGTATAAAAAAATTATAAAAATGAAATACGTAACATCTCAATTATTAGATGGCTTGTATGCCCAGACAGAAGCCAATATCAACAAAGCGGTCAGTGAATGGCAAATGATCCCGGATATTCAAATGATAACACAGCCAGGCCCGGCCCAATGGAGTGCTGCACAATGCCTGGAACATCTTAACAGTTATGGGCGCTATTATTTAAAGGAAATAGAGAAGGCGATCAACAAAAATGAAAAGAGTAAATCATCCACCAGTTTTAAAAGTGGCTGGCTCGGAAATTATTTTTATAAAATAATGTTGCCGCAGCATAACGGCATTCCTAAAAAGAAAATGAATTCACCTAAAAACCATCAGCCGGAGATACAGATAGATGCAGCAGTGGTATTGAATGAGTTTATCAGTCAACTTGAAATACTCGGGAGGCTTTTAACCAGGGCAAGGAATATTGATATCGCACATGTAAGGGTTCCCATTTCGATAGCCCCATTCATCAAACTAAAACTGGGTGATACATTCCTCTTTCTCATTGCTCACATAAACAGGCATATGAAACAGGCTGAAAGGGCATTACAAAATTCAGTGACAGAAACCACCATTCTTTCATCAGACAAAAATAAACAGCAGGTAAAAATATTTCTTTTATAACAGTTGTGTTACAATTCAAACAAAAAATACTTCAGCTCATTCACAAAGAAATAGGAATACAGTCTGCTTAAAAGGAAATTTGAGTTGTAATAATTATTAATCTTAAAACAACATTTTATGCAACGGTACAATATTTTTAACCAGATACACAAAGGACTAAGGACAATGCTTTACGATACCGCCTTAAGCCTTCAGCACACTTCATTTACAAATACAGAAAGTGCAAACGAAACCCTTGATAAACTTGAACAGGCAATTCAGATTTTTCATTCTCATGCCGAACACGAAGATGGTTTTGTGTTACCGGCGGTAAAAAAACATGTTCCTTCACTCGTGAATGAATTTGAAAGTGAACACGAGAAAGATGAATTACTTTCTGTAAGCCTGAGGAATTTAATAAGCGCATATAACCTTTCCGGCGATGACGAAGCAAGAACAGCAGCTGGTTATGCCATCAGCATGGCATTTAATGAATTTATCGCATTCAATCTTTATCACATGAATAAAGAGGAAGACAAGATCAATAAAGTATTGTGGGAATATTACACAGATACAGAATTGGTAAATATTACACATGCAATTATTGCAAGTATTCCTCCCGATGATATGGCCATTGAAACCAGGTGGATGATAAAGGGCCTTAATAACACTGAGATCACAAACTGGTTTTCTGCAGTAAAAAATGATGCACCTGATGTTGTTTTTAAATCACTTCTTTCGATGGCAGAGACTGAATTACCGGAACAGCGCTGGAATGAAATAAAAGAATGCATCATGGAAGGCGCAATGATGGCATAAAAAAACTGATCCTGGATACTAGATACCTGATATGGGCACACTAGTGATCGACCTGTATCCGGTATCTAGTATCAGGTATCCAGGATCTTGTATCCCGCATCTGGTTTCCAGTCCGCAATTCATAACACAATTACCTCAACTCATTCACTGTATCCTTTTACCCGCCTGTATTTCGAAATAATTTTGTGTTGTAAAAAATAAAAAATGAAAAAGATAAAATTCGCAGTTCAGGTATTCATCCTTGCTGCTTCATTCCCGGTGATTTTTATATCAGGAATAACACACGATACTAAAAGAGCTCATCAGCCTGAAGAACAGGTGAAGGATTCTTCTATAGTAAAAAAATCATTGTCCAGGCAGGCCTGTCTTTGCCAGGCTGACGCAACAGAATACAATGGTTTATTTATAAACACATTGATGAAATATTAACTCACTTTATAAATTAGTTACAATGAAAAAAACTTCATTAAATGTATTGATCGCCAGGTTGCGTATCTGCATTGCAGTACTGGTTGCAGTGATCATAAGCTTATTCCTGTTCTCATTTACGATTAAAAAGATGAATGACGATTTTTTGAAAGAACTGGGAATACAGAAATCTGATGCCGATCAAAAAATATCGGGCAGCATCCTCGGCGGTTATATCGATGCATATGGATTAAAGAATGCCAAAAACATTGCGTTGGGAAACAGGGCTGCTGTTGCAAAAGACCTGTTGACTTACACAAAACAATATGTGAATACTGCCGCATTTAAAAAAGAATACGAAACATTAAGGCAAAATAATAAACCCGAAACATTAAAGAAGCCTGAAACGCCGGAAGAAATGCGTGCTTCCATGGTAAAACTTGCAAAGGAATTCATTGTACAATCTGAAGGATATCTTAAGAATGCAACGGCTGATACAAAAAAGATATTTGAACAAAACCTGGAGGCAGCAAAAAAGAACTTAAAAGATGCAGAAGATCCAAATAACAAGAACGTCAGGGCCTACACACAAAACTACCAGGAGCTCGTAAAATCTTTTGAAGAATCCAATCTCCGGAGATCAAAACAATGGGAAGCTGAATATCCTTCCAACCACCTGTTATTTGTAAAAGTACGCCTGGAGCAATTTATGAATGAAACCAACAACATAGATTTTTCGGCAGAATTGACTGAAAAGGCAGGCAAAAAGATATTTGTGAATAAAGACTATGAACGAAAAGGTAACCGCTGGAAAATGGCTTTCAGGGCAGGCAAAGACGTAGTGGAAACATCCAGGGCTTTCGTGCAGGAATGGCTGAATGAAATTAAATAATGTGCTAATGTGCTGATGTGAGGATGAAAAATTCAACAATTTCCCTTCATCAGCACATTAGCACATTTCCTAATTAGCACCTCGCCAAATTAGCTGATTTCCAAATTATTCGTGATATTTGCGCAATCGCATATAAATAATGAAGGTTTTAATAAAGCAAGCGCATATCTCCTGTTCTTCCTCCCCTTTTCACGGGCAAGTAAAAGATATTCTGATCACAGATGGTACGATAGAAAAGATCGCTGATAATATTTCCGAAAATGCCGATGAAATAATTGCCAATGACAATCTTTATGCAAGCATTGGCTGGATGGACATTTTTGCAAATTTTGCTGATCCCGGTTATGAACACAGGGAATCTATTGAAACCGGTGCCGCCGCAGCTGCAGCCGGTGGGTTTACGGATGTGATGGTGCTCCCCAATACAAATCCCGTTGTTTCTTCAAAATCACAGGTTGAATATATCATTCAGAAAGCTTCATCACTTCCGGTGAACGTTTACCCTATTGCATCCATTACAAAAAATGCTGAAGGAAAGGAACTTTCCGAAATGTATGATATGCATGCAAGTGGTGCCCTTGCTTTCAGCGATGGTACGGAACCAGTTCAAAGTCCCGGCGTATTGCTCAAAGCCCTCCAATATGTGTTGGCCATTGATGGGACCATTATCCAGCTTCCCGATGATAAAAGCATCAGCAAGAACGGTCTCATGAATGAAGGCATTGCGAGTACACAACTTGGGCTGCCGGGCAAACCGGCCATTGCAGAAGAACTGATGATCGCCCGGGATATTGAATTATTGAAATATACAAGATCCAAACTCCACATAACTGCTGTTTCAACAAAAAAAGGAATTGAGCTCATCAGCAAAGCAAAACAGGAAGGCTTGCGGCTAACCTGTTCAGTTACCCCATATCATTGTGTTTTTTGTGATGAGGACCTGGCAGCTTATGATACCAACCTAAAAGTAAATCCTCCATTAAGAACAGCTTCAGACAAACAGGCCTTGCTTAAAGCCATTGCAGATGGAACTGTGGATTGCATTGCATCGCACCACTTTCCGCAAAACTGGGA
>Ga0209023_10004855_pt1 | contig 15028 bp, 14 predicted proteins | sample LakOneMetagenome_FD_187468 | JGI IMG/M metagenome (GOLD analysis project Ga0209023, IMG submission 187468) | Freshwater and sediment microbial communities from Lake Erie, Canada (SPAdes) (version 2) | ecosystem: Environmental > Aquatic > Freshwater > Lentic | place: Lake Erie, Canada... | reverse complement strand
TGGTCATGTTGATTCCAGTGATCCTAAAATGACTAGCGGCAATAAGCGCTAACGGCTCTTATGTGTCACCTTTGACATATAAAATGCCAGAATGTGCCAGATAAGATAATTGTTTTAATTAAAAATATTATAATAGATGTTGGGTTCAATGTGTCATCAAGCTATAGGGAAATCGAGATTTAGTTCTTTCATATCATCTCACCCATCCAATCATGTAAAATAACCCTCTTATTACACCTAGAAAACCTGAGATTCCCCCATGAGTGAAAACCAAACGTTTGATAGCGATGCTTTGCTATTCGCAGAACCTGAGCTAAAAGGTCATAAAGCGCGTAAACGGTTTGGACAAAACTTCCTGCACGATCAACGTGTCATTGGGCGAATTGTGCAAGCGGTTGCGCCGCGTCTTGGTGATAACTTAGTTGAGATCGGGCCGGGGATGGGGGCGTTGACTGGGCCATTGTTGGCAGCGTCATCACATTTGACGGTACTGGAGTTGGATCGAGATTTAGCTGCAACCTTGCCAGCGCGCATGGGTCATCCGCAGCATTTGACAATTGTCGAAGGCGATGCGCTGCGTTTCGACTTTGCGCAAATGGAAAAGTTGGATAAGCCACTGCGTGTGGTCGGAAACTTGCCGTATAACATTTCGACGCCGCTGCTGTTTCACCTCATTCGCTACGGTGCAGCGGTTAAAGACATGCACTTTATGCTGCAAAAAGAAGTGGTTGATCGCATTGTTGCTGAACCTAAAAACAAAGATTTTGGGCGTTTGTCGGTGATGATTCAGTATTACTGCAAACCAACATTCTTATTTGAAGTGCCACCCGGCGCGTTTAATCCACCGCCAAAAGTGACGAGTGCTGTTTTCCGCTTAGAGCCTTATGCGGTTAAACCTGTGCAAGCGCGTAATGAAAAATTGCTTGCAGCATTGGTCTCACAAGTGTTTAACCAACGTCGTAAAACCTTGCGCAACACCTTAAAAGGTCAAGTCGATGAAGCGGGTTTTGCCCAGCTTGGTATTAGCCCGATGGCGCGTCCTGAAACGTTAAGTATTGCTGATTTTGTGGCATTGGCGGATTATGTCGACATCAACGTGAAAGATATTCAGGCTATTGTTGATCAATCAGATGATATGAGCTCGGATAATCAATAATGCCAATACGCTACAACTATGTGATCGGGGATTTGCAGGGCTGTTTTACCGCACTACAATCCTTGCTCGACCACATTAAATTTGATGAAAAACATGATCACTTGTGGTTTGCAGGTGATCTAGTCGCACGTGGTGAAGATTCACTAGCGACTTTACGTTTTGTAAAAAAACTCTGTGAAAACGATGTCGCGCATACGGTGCTCGGTAATCATGATTTGCACCTGCTCGCTGTCTGGCGCGGGTTTGGTAAACTGAAAAAGAACGACCGCACTGCGCCAATTTTTGATGAACCTGATGTGGCAGTTTTACTGAATTGGTTGCGTAAACAACCTTTACTACTGCGTCCAAATCCAGATCATGTGTTGACGCATGCGGGTCTGCCGCATTGCTGGACGACGGAGCAGGCGGAGAGTTTAGCATTTGAAGTTGCGCTGGCGTTGCGAGGGAATTTTATAGAACTCGATCAATATCTTTCAAATATGTATGGCAATCAACCAGATGTTTGGTCAGAAAATTTGATAGGCGAAGCACGTTTACGTGTGATTACCAATTACTTTACCCGTATGCGTCTGGTTGATGATATTGGACGCCTCGAGTTTGATTTTAAAGCTGGCTTAGATGCGCCGATGCCAGCAGGTTTTGTGCCTTGGTTTGATCAGACCCCACAAGTTCCGCGTACTGAAAAAGTATTATTTGGACATTGGGCCGCGTTAGAAGGCGCAGGGCAAATGAAGACCACGATCCCACTTGATGGTGGTTGTGTGTGGGGTGGTAGCTTGGTGGCTTATCGTTTAGAGGATGGGCAGCGGTTTTCAACGAATGCGGGCTGTGGATTAGGATAACAAACCCGTTTGACGTGCCAGTGGATAAAACTGGTGCGCTCGAACTCAATACGAATTTTGTCGTGATGACTGCCTAAATCTAATGCGTATTGATTAAAATAATCTTGATAATAATGACTAATTTCATCACCAGTTAATCCCTGTACCTGCAGTGACAACCAGACTTCACGATCAATTTCTTGATACAGCTTGGGCCATACATGCTTCAAGTATTGACTACCTGCACCTTGCCATTTTTTTTCTGGATGCGTGTTGGGTAAAATGTGGGTAAGTAACTTGGGCGGAATCTTTTGTTTTAACACAACAATGTCTTGGGTTTTTAGAGCTGTCAAGACTTGGCGCGACGCCCAATAGGGCGAAAGATAATAGAGGCTAATGGGGAAAAGTGTAATGCCAATAAGCAACAGTCCCCAACTCAATCGGGTCATGCCCTTGAGCGTGTTGGGTCGTAGTTTTGGTGAATAATGATAAGGATACATGTGTCGTTTTTTGTCTTATATGCTCGAACAATGTGGAAATACAAGGATTGCATTAGGCAAAAATAATGATTATACGAGATGAGCGATCAAATCTTGTCGAGTGATCGTTGAGTCCTATTGAAACATATTTTACCCAAAGAATTCGTAGCGATTTTTACCATTTGCTTTGGCGCGATAGAGCGCGTCATCTGCTTGACGGAGTTGTACGTCGACTGACATTTCTGGTTGCGGTATTACGACTGAGACGCCAACGCTGACAGTGACGATTTTCAAGCTGCTATCTGGATGTGGAATTGCTGCGGCATTAACCCTTGCAATTAGTCGCTCGACTTGCTGCTTGGCTAACTCTGCATTCATATCTGGAAAGAGTAAGACAAATTCTTCGCCGCCATAGCGTGCTGCGAGTTCACCACTTCGTTTGGATTCTTCACTAATGAGCTTTGCAACTTGATGTAAGCATTGATCTCCAGCCAAGTGACCAAGTGTATCGTTATAGGGTTTAAAAAAATCAATATCAATCATGATAATCGTCAGGTAGGATTTTTGGCGGAGCATTCGATTCCATTCGATGACCATCATTTCGTTGAGATATCGACGATTGGCCAGTCCCGTTAACGCATCTTCGCGTGAGAGTCGTTCACTCTTTTCGAGAGATAATTTTAATAAGTAGGACTGTAGGAAGTTAATGCGCTCTTGTCGTTTCAATCCATAGGCGAGGAACATGGCTAAAAAGCTAGCGGTTGCAAAGGTCTGTGGCATGATGAGCCAGTCCATTTTTGCGCCCGTCATATAAGTCAGTAAAACACCACATGCTCCGCCCATTAAGTTTGCAAGTGACGAAAGTTGCAGACGTAATCCGACAAAACAATAGGTGAAGAATAGTATGTAGGTCAGACTGATATACGATAATGTCGTGGCAGCTCCCATTGGGATAGCGTTATTGGCATAGACGCCAATGGTAATCATCACCGAGGCGCTGATTGTGACATATCGATAAAACCAACGATCAAACATTCTAAAGAATGAAAGAACGCGTACGCCAAGCATAATAAGTCCGCCAGCTGCATAGACTGAAACGCATTGTGTATAACTGCTGGCTGGAATGAGCTTGACGACGCTGATACAAATGACGGCAAACACCGCAAATGCAAATATCCCATTAAATCGATAGGTCTTGATCGATCTGACGCGTGATTGTTTTCGATATTCTTTTTCGATGTGCTCAGGGAAAAGTAAAAACCATACTCCAGTATCTAAGGTGGTTTTAATTTCTGTTTCGGAGAATTGTGGTTCTACACGGGGGTCAAACTCGGCATCAGCGTCGAGTTGAAAGACTCCGTTATTCATGGCGGTTGGACGCTCTTTCTTCATATTTACGCGCATCATCCCTGTATTTTTGCCAAATGTAAATCATCCTAATTTACAAGCTTAGTTTGTGAGAACTAATACACTTGAATAGTAGCATTTATCTGACGCATTTCATTTAATTTGATGATTCGTTAGACGTAAGGTGGTTTATTGTGCCTCTATGGACAACTGTTTTGGCCGTGGTTACTCCTTTATTCAGTTTCTCGTTGCCAGACCTGACTTCTCCCAAACATCGAAAAGCCGATATAGCCACGTACATTAAGTGTTTGACCATTGGCGCCGAGGGTCAGCTTGGCGCGATAAATTTTTCCACTTAACGGATCTAAAATTTTTCCTTGATCATAGACTCCACTTGCTGATGGCGTCGTCACTAAGCCCCAGATGATATTTAATCCTTCAATGGGTTTGTCGGTAAATGGTGCAGGGCAATTCACGCAAATCTTTTTCGGGGTATAACCTTCATGGGTCAGCACTTTTTCAATCGTGCCGCTATAGGTGCCATTGGCAGTTTTTTCAATTCTGATAATAGACTTGGCGAAGCCAGTTTTGTCGTCAATACTACGCCAACTGCCTGTTACATCTGCGGCAAGGGCGACACTCGATATGCTGCAGGTGAGCGCTACAACTAGGCCGATGAATAATGGTTTTTGTACGAATGTTTTCATAACATCTCACCTCATGCTGGTCTCTATTTTTATAGCATAAACGCGTTTTTTTAGTATAAACCTGTGTCGTATTGATGTGCGACTTTTGAAAACATTTAGGAAAATAATGGAATGACCCAAAGGGCGGTTATGACAGCATTGACTGCCATACCGAAGGCAGCATATTCGCCAGCGATTGGACTTCTTTGCCATGCTTGCGCTGTGCCAATGGCATGAGCGGCAAGTCCGAGCGCAAATCCTGCCGCGCGCTCATCATCAACATTCCGCAAAATCAAAGGTGAGAGTATTGCACCGATGAGACCTGAAAATATAACAATAAAGCTCACGAGCGTCAGCGGTGCGTGGGTCATTGCAGCAACATTGAGTGCAATTGGCGTGGTGACTGCACGCGTTGCGAACGCTAAGATTTCAGGTTTTGCGAGATTCAGTCCATAGGCGAGTGACATGGCCAGCACACTGCCAAAGACTGAGGCAAAAGCAAATAAGCCGATGAGGCGTTTGATCGGCAGTTGGTCAAATTTAATGGTTGCTAATGGGATCGCCAGAGCAACCGTTGCATAACCCAGAATGTGGTTAAATAAAGGCTCGACCGTCTGAGCGTATGCGGTGTAATGCCAATCGCACAGTGCAAGCAATACAACAACGACAATAATGGCAGCGATCACCATCGGAAAACGTGGAAAACGGATGTTCAATAATCTTGCGGTGACATAGCCAATTAAAGTTAAGATAAATCCAGCCGCAATCGTGATACTCGCGGAGTAGTCATGAGCAATGTATTGTGTGAATAGATCAATCATAACCACTTCTTCACGATGTAGGCGTAAATGCGCATGGGAATGAGTGTGCTAATAACCATAATAAACAGAATCTTGACCGCGTCATTTCCTAATCCAACCAGTAGTGTGCCGATGCCAGCACAAATTGGCAGAAATGCAAAAATACCTTCTTTGAGTATTTTTGCATTTGCAGCGACGATTCGAGTAGGGATGTCACCCTTCGATATGCGATAGGTAATTGCAAAGCCAAATAATAAAAATAAACCCAAGAAGTTGCCTAAGTTTGCATAACCAATTTGTGTCATCAGCCAAACAGAGACTTCACGGATAAAGATAATAATCACCGTCACAACAATCAGTATTTTCCAATCAAAAGCCACAGGAGCGGAATCGGTTTGAGGTTGATTCTCTGGAGTGATTTCATTGTCGATGGCACTGTTGATTGCGCCGTTTTGATCTGAATGGATAGTCGTCATGGCTGTTTATTAAGAATAATGAATAGGTGATGTCAACTCTTCGAGATCAGCATCTTCAATATCGAGGTCTTCAAACATTTCCTCTTGATTGGCTAAGGCTTGCGCACGCTCAATTTTTGCCAATTCAAAATGTTCCAACGTTCGGCGGAATAAGATTGCCTCAGCTTCAGGCAATACATCATCAGGATTTACCTGAGCTTCTGCCAGAATTCGCGCCAGTAAAGGAATGGCGAGCATGACCGCTAATTCAGACGCACCATTATCAAGGGTGTTTTCAGTTTGAATGACGCCTAATCGGTAGAACTGACTACGCAAACGTCCCGCGCTAAGCGGTAAGGTCAGGTGAAAAGTCGAGACTTTGCCAACAGAAAGACGTTGTTGTACCGCTTGTTTGAGCAAGTCCATGCCTGCGCCGCTATAGGCGGACACATAGACGCGGTCAGGCACATCGGGTGAGCCTTCATGGAGTGAAGGTGCATCACCGCTAATATCAATTTTGTTGTAGACCCTGAGAATAGGCACTTCAGCACCAATTTCTTTCAGAACAGCTTCTACGGCATCAATTTGTTCGTCGCGATCTTCACTGCTCTGATCAATCACATGAAGCAGTAAATCAGCTTCTAAAGTTTCTTCTAATGTTGCGCGGAACGACTCAACCAATCCATGCGGCAAATGGCGCACAAAACCTACGGTATCTGCAAGAACCAAAGGCCCTAGACCTTGCCATTCTAAGCGACGTAGTGTTGGATCGAGTGTGGCAAATAGTTGATTGGCTACATAGACATCGCTTTCAGCTAGACGATTAAACATCGTCGATTTGCCAGCATTGGTGTAACCCACTAAGGAAACGGTTGGGATATCCGCTTTTTGGCGAGCCGCGCGACCTTGTTTGCGAGTCTGGCGAACTTTGTTGAGACGATCTTTTAATTGCCCAACACGAATTTGCAATAAACGACGGTCGGTTTCAAGCTGCGTTTCACCAGGACCTCGTAGACCAATACCACCACCTTGGCGCTCAAGGTGAGTCCAGCCACGCACGAGGCGTGAAGCCAAATGGTCAAGCTGAGCGAGTTCGACTTGCAGTTTCCCTTCAAATGTCCGCGCACGTTGGGCGAAAATATCCAGAATCAAACCTGTACGATCTACAACGCGACATTCAAATATTTTTTCTAAATTGCGCTCTTGCGCAGGCGTCAACGTGTGATCAAAGATCACTAAATCAATGGCATTAGTCACGACAGATTGATGTATTTCTTCGGCTTTTCCTTTGCCGACAAACAAGCGGGCATCGGGTTTTTTGCGAGAGCCAGTAATCAGATCAATGATTTCTGCGCCTGCAGATTGTGCAAGCAAACGAAATTCTTCGAGGTCTTGATGGTCGATGTGAGAGATATTCAGGTGAACCAGTAGTGCGCGTTCACCACCACTCGGTCGGTCAAACAGTTCCATAAATATCCGTGTCAAAAATGAGGTGTCTTGTAGCGAGTTGCTACACATTATTGTTGAAAATGAGCGTGTTTGCGTATGCTGCGCAGTATACCATGTATCCCTTGAATGGTTGTTGAACGCTGTCGCTCATCCTGTTCTATGTACACTTCTTAACATTCATCATTTGATTCTATTGGTGTAAATCTGTGAATGATTTACTGTTGTCATATTTAGGTATTATGCTGGCCTAGATTATCGATTAAGCTGGGTGAGTGTAATCGTTATATAGCCTTAAGTTTTTGAAAGCATTTTGAGAGCATTTATGTCTGACGTACAACCTTCTTTTGCTGCAACTTTACCGACTCAAACCCGTCGTCAAATTCGTAGAATCTTGCGGTCAAGTGGTCTGCTGGTCGCTGTTGGTCAGGGCTTTTATGCAGCGGGGGTAAGTGGCGCGCTGACTAAGCCCAATCAGCCACATCATCCACGTGTGGTGAGTGATGTCTGTAAACGTCTTTGCCGTGCTTTAGCAGTTGAGGTTAAAATTCATGGTGAGATGCCGACTGAGCATGCATTATGGGTGAGTAATCATGTGTCATGGGTTGATATTCCCGTGATTGGTTCTGTTGCGCCAGTATTTTTTTTATCAAAAGCCGAAGTGGCGAGCTGGCCCGTCATTGGACGTTTAGCAAAAGCAGGCGGGGCATTATTTATAAAACGTGGATCAGGCGATTCAGCAGCGGTCGCTGTTCAGATTGCAGGTTTCTTACGCCAAAAATTACCCGTTTTATTTTTCCCTGAAGGCACAACGACAGATGGTCGTGAGATTCGTCGGTTACATAGCAAACTGTTGTCTGCAGCGGTAGAAACAGGAACACCAGTTCAACCGCTGATTTTGTGTTATCAAGGTCCTGATGGTCGTTTGGATTCGATTATGCCGTATATCGGTGAAATGGCTTTTGGGACGCATCTGAAGGATGTTCTTGGACGGAGTCGTGTGCAAGCACATGTCTTGCCGCTGCCTGCGATCTCTGTCGAGGGTCATACCGTGCATTCATTAACGGACGAACTGTTACGTATAATGCGCGAAGGTTTGGCAACGTTACAAGCAGAAGTGCTGGTGAAATAGAACCGCGTTATTTTCATTTTTATTCTGCAAAAGATGAATTTTGTTGCGCCTGCCTTAATGCGCTGGCGTAAACCATCCACTTGTGGTTTGCACGGGTGAGATTGTGGGTTGTCAGTAGCTTGTACAAGCTCGACAATGACTACTCCTGCATTGAGTGGTCATTGTCGTCGACATCACGTTAAATTAAAACTTAATGTTCACGCCAGTATAGAACGCGCGCCCAATCCCTGGAACGGGGATGCGCCAATTGTATGTGGTTGAGTTTGTCGCCATTGTGTTCCCTTGACCGACATAAGCACCACCCAATGGAAGTTCATAGTTGCGGTTGAGAAGGTTTTCCACTCCCACATTGAGCGTTACTTTTGACCAAGCGTATGCGGTGTGCAGATTCAGTAACCCATATCCGGCGGTCGCCAGTTCATTACGCACATCAGACGTGTTTGTCTTGCCCGCAACAGCAACCCATTCTAGAGTGTTTTTCCAGCCTGCAAGTTCATGCGTGAAACGGAGTGTGCTATGAAGCGGCATGATGTTGTATAGCGCATCGCCCGTATCACGATTTTTGCCATGAATATAGCCAACGAGTCCTTGAACAGCAAAACGCCCCCAGTGACTTTCAGCAAGTTGAACTTGCCCATTCAAATCTAGTCCATATAGTTCTGTGGATTGGTTTGCGTATTGCAACACATTAAATTGGTTGGCATTCCAAGTGCTAGTTTTCACCGCGTCAATATAATCTTCTACACGGGTGTAATAAGGCGTCGCTTTGAGGCTGGCTTTTCCATCTGTATCATGCCAATCCCACGTCAGTGACAAGGTGTTGGCTTGTTCTGGTTTGAGATTGATGTCACCTACATAACCGTTGCCATCACCAACAGTGTTATTCATGATGGCTGCCATGCTCCATGTAGACCAGACATAACGCTCATAGAGATTGGGTGAGCGTACTTTGTGGGTATAACCAAACTCAACATTATTATTTAGATTGGCTTGATAGCGCGCAATGAATGATGCATCAATATTATGATCGGTTTTTGAGCGATTATTTGCGTTGAAAGCGGTACTGTCACGCAATTGATTGCTCATCATCATGCCCATACCGTTGGTTTGATTGTAACCATGAACGGCGTCGTTGTTGCTGTGAACGTGTTCATAGCGTAGCCCTGCAATCGTTTGCCATTGAGGGGTTAATGTTGATTCCAATTCTGCAAAGACCGCGTTGCGGTCGCGATGTCCATTGTTAATATTTAAAAAAGTATTGGGCCCCATCATCCCCGTATCCGATGCTGACCACCAGTCATTGAGTTTATAGCGAAGTAACTCCGTACCGACTTTAAGTGTATTGTGGGTTGTGAGTGGAATCTTTGCCTTGAGGGTGAAACCGTCAGTTGTGCCTTTGGTGTGCATAGGCATACCCAGCGCATTGCCGTACATATATTGTTTATCATCGCCGAAGTTCATGAAATGCGTTACTTTTTCATGCCAAATTTGCGATTCAAGTGTGCCCCAATTGTAGTCGCCGGTATATCCTAAATTGATGCGACTTTCCTTGTTTTCTAACATATCCATGCGCTGATTCGGATAGTTTTCATAAGGGACATCTTGGTAACCTAACTTTGCTTCAAATAAATGATGGTCATTTTTCCACGCCATATTTAGCGCATGATCATTGACTTTATAAGCGGTAGATCCGACTTCATTCCGTGCTAATGTTTGGTTTGGTCGACCTGTCGCCGTGTAGGTTTTAAAGTCTCCACCCGCTTTGTAGTTATCCGCTGAACGCTGACCTCCACTATAAATAATGCTGAAGTTTTCTGTTTTTAACTGTGCTTTTGCATTCAATGTTTTAGCGTGATTATTACTTTGAATCGATGCGCCGATTTCACCACTTGTTTCAACCTGACTTGAGGTGGCAAATGATGGGCGATGACTCTCTACAACGATTGTGCCTCCTATGCTGTCACCGCCTAGACTCACAGGTACAGCACCTGTGTAGACGTGTGCTTCTGAGACTTGCGCTGGGTTTAGGTATGATAAGGGCGGATTCATTTGGTTTGGGCAAGATGAAATTAAGTCCATGCCATCGACTTTTGTTCGCAAGCGATCATTTGCTAAACCGTGAATGACCGGTAGACTAGAAATGCCCCCAGCGCTGTACAAGGAAACCCCTGAATGGTTTGCTAAAACACGAGCCGTGTCGGCTTGAGTTAAACTGGGTGAGGTGACTGGTCTAGGTTTTTTTGCTTGTACAAAAATGGGTTCTAGGGTTTGGTATTCTGCTGCCAAAATAAATGTGGAGGCAAAAGTTGACGTGAGTGCCATAGTGATTTGACGGGCAAGAATGTTTTTAGCGTAATTTTTATTACGCGATTTTTTTAAAGTTTTCATCATAAATTCCTGAAATTGTCTTTGTATAGAGTTGAATGCTTTTTTTGATTTTTTAAAATCAAAATGTAACGCATAACCAAATTCCACCAATGACCACGCAATTTGGCGTGACTGATGGGCTTTACGTGTATGTTTAATTGAATAAATTAAGCAAAAACAAGAACAGGTGGTGCGCGACCTTGTGGACGCAGTTTTTTATTGGTTATTTTGAGTTGTGATAAAAAAGAAAATGGCTGTTGAATTGGCATTGTTGCCGAAAGCAACAAGATTAATAAAAGTAATAAAATCTCTGGCGGTAAGACCGAATGTCCAAAAAGTAAGCAAAAATCACATAGGACATGATTGTGGTGTGGTGTTGGTAGATTTTCTTTGGTGCTGTTTAGCAGTGTAATAATGGTTTGATTTGCAGGAGATTGCTGCATGGACATGCCCCGCATGTCATGCATAGACATGTCATGCATAGACATGTCGTCGGGCATCATTGCTGTTGTATTTGTGGTTTGCGTCACTGTCGCAATGGCGGCTAATTCAACACACACTCCGTGTCCAATACCGATATCTTTCGACAAAATAGGCGTAAGAAATACCGAAAGCTGCATGAGCCATGCAGACAGAGCGAGTAGCAAACCAGACCGAAACAAGCGCAGTTGCATAATTAATCGAAAAATTGGATCGTGTAATTGTAATACGACAATGCTTTTTTTTCCAGCTAGAATCCCTGCGTTAGGCTGTTTCGATCAGGCATGAGGGATGTCAATCATGTATATTTCATCAAATAAATATATGATTATTAAATATTTTATTTAAATCAATGTGAGATATCATTAACATGACTAGCGGCGGATAAATAATCACCCCTGAGCAAACCCCCGATAACCCAGTGCTTCAGTCAAATGAGGCGATAGCACCATTTCACTATCCGCCAAATCCGCAATCGTCCGCGCCACACGCAATACGCGATGATAGGCGCGCGCTGACAAGGCTAAACGTGCTTGTGCCAATTGCATGAGCTTTTGTTCTGCTGTGCCTAATAAAACAAACTGATCCAGTTGTGTAGGCGTTAATGATTGGTTTGTGCCTTTCTGACGAGCAATCTGGCGTTCGCGCGCAGCAAAGACACGTACACGGACCACTTCCGAGGCTTCACCTGATTGCGCTTGCTGTAAATCACTGGCAGGCAATGATGGTACTTCAATATGCAAATCAATCCGATCCAGCAGTGGCCCTGATAATTTGGCGCGATAACGTGAAATGACATCGGTCGAACATTTGCAGCGTGCATTGCCATCGCTGGCATATCCACATGGGCACGGATTCATTGCTGCAATCAATTGAAATTTAGCAGGAAATTTTACTTGTCGTGCGGCGCGAGAAATCACCACTTCGTTCGACTCTAAAGGTTGGCGCAAAACCTCTAAAACTTTGCGATCAAACTCAGGGAGTTCATCTAAAAATAACACCCCATGATGGGCTAGGGTAATTTCACCGGGTTTCGGTTGCGAACCACCGCCAACCAATGCTGCCGCTGATGCGGTGTGATGCACTGAACGAAATGGACGCACGCCAAACGGTTGTTCTGAGTTGGCAATTGAATAAATACTCGCGACTTCCAAACTTTCTTCATCGGTGAGCGGTGGAAGAATACTTGGTAATCTTGATGCTAATAAAGTTTTTCCAGTTCCGGGTGGCCCAGAAAACAAAATAGAATGTCCGCCAGCCGCTGCAATCTCCAGTGCGCGACGCGCACGATGCTGACCTTTAATGTCTGCCATATCTAATAGGGACGCCGTCGATTTTTGAACCGCTGGCTTTGGCGTAGCCGACAGTAAAAGAGTGCCTTCTAAATGCGCACATAAATCCGTTAGGTTCGATGCACCCCAAACAACTAAGCCATCAATCCGCGCCGCTTCTTCAGCATTAGCTGAAGGGACAAATAGTTCATGTTTGGCAGCATGGGTTGCTCGTGCGACCGCTAATACGCCGTGAACTGTACGCAAATCTCCATTCAATGCCAATTCGCCAATGAACTCCCTATTCTCTAATGCCTCAGGTGAAAGCTGTCCTGTTGCGGCAAGCACGCCCAGCGCAATCGGTAAATCCAAGCGGCTACCATCTTTTGGTAAATCGGCTGGCGCTAAGTTAATAGTCATACGCCGGGTTGGAAATTGAAATCCTGAATTTAAAATCGCAGATCGGACTCTATCTTTACTTTCACGAACGGCTGCTTCTGGCAAACCAACGATGGTGAGTGCTGGTAATCCTTGACTTAAATGAGCTTCGACTTGAACAGCTGGTGCGTTGAGACCCATGACCGCACGGGTCCAGACTTGAGCAAATGACATGTATTAACCTAGTTGTTTTTTAAATATTAAAGTTATGGATCAGTTTTTTTAATGAAGATCATTATTCTTGGATTTGTTGAGGCTGCTTTTTCTTGGCTTTAGTAATCACCTTAATTTATGTAGATAGAGCAGGTTTGGAACCTGCCCCTACGTTTGATGAATTTTGTAGGGGGGGCTAAACCCATCCTAATTCTTTAATCAGACTTCTTTTCTTTCGAGTAATACTTTTTCGAGTGCTTCGACTTGTTGTTTTAATACATTGATGGCTTGCTTCGCTTCGTTAAGTTGTTTTTCTTGGCGTAATAACGTATCGCGGCTGACAATATCCATGCGATCCAATGTATCACTTAACCACGCGCGCATGTTTTTTTCGAAATCTGCTTTCGGTGCTCTTAATTGTTCCGAAACTGCTTGAAAAAACTGCTCTAACATAGTGCCATCCTGCTCTTAATTGGTGCATTCAATAATAAGTGGTTTAAATAAATTCTAAGTTTGATAAAGCTTTAATAAACAATATTTTAATCTGGTTTTACGCTTTTAAATACGATGAATTTTTACAAATCTTGATTCCAACTTAAGCGTTGATTGTCTTTTTTGATGACGCTTAATGAATCGATCTTATCAGAGCTGCACAAATTTAGAGCGGTAATATCCAGTCGACTCTATATAGGGCAGTGACGATCATATGATTTACCCGACGATTTTAGTCTAGTTTTGGGCGCGGCGTTACGTTTCGTGGCAATTTTCTTTTAATTTTTCTTGAAATCATCGCCATAGCTCAGTTTTTTGCGTTAATCTCTCTATGCAATATCAGTCTGGTACGGTTTTTGAATAGCAAAGTGTGTAGGTGTTTTTTTCTTATTAAGAGTGTGTGTTCTTTTTACATCACGTATTAAGTACAAAGGAGTTTTTACAATGAAATTAGTGACTGCTGTCGTTAAGCCATTCAAATTGGATGATGTTCGTGAGGCTTTGTCTGATATTGGTGTTCAAGGGATTACGGTAACTGAAGTCAAAGGCTTTGGTCGCCAGAAAGGACATACAGAATTATATCGTGGTGCAGAGTATGTTGTTGATTTTCTGCCAAAAGTAAAAATCGATATCGCGATCCGCGATGAGATGGTAGAGCAAGCTGTAGAGGCAATTACACGCGTTGCAAGTACCGGCAAGATTGGTGATGGCAAAATTTTTGTCAGCAATCTTGAACAAGTTATTCGCATCCGTACTGGTGAGACTGGTCCAGAAGCAGTTTAAGAAGTCATACGCGAACGCTTGTTAAGACTGGCAAGTAGGTTCGAAGTATGTTGTGGTGGTAACTACCACATTGCTTTTAAAAACTTAAAACCATTTTAATTGATATTGCACAGAGGACTACCTCATGAAACAAGTATTACTTGCGCTCAGCTTCGCTGGCGCACTACTCGCATCACCGCTGTCTATGGCAGATGATGCATCAGCACCAGTGGCAACGGTCACTAGCACAGTGGCTGAAGCGACTTCTGATGCAGTTGCTCCTGCAGCGACCGCAGAAGCAACTGCTCCAGCGGCAGCGGCACCTGCGGCTGAACCAAAAATTGATAAAGGCGATACTGCTTGGATGTTGACATCTACAGCGTTGGTTCTGTTCATGACCATTCCTGGTTTAGCGTTGTTCTACGGCGGTATGGTTCGTAAAAAGAACGTACTTGGCACCATGATGCATAGTTTGACTGCAGCCGCTTTGGTGACTGTCGTTTGGGTTGTGATCGGCTATTCGATAGCTTTCGGTAATGGTGCAAGCGAAGGTTTGCTGCCTTATATCGGTGGCTTCGATCGTGTCCTCTATAAAGGCGTTGATATTGCTAAGGTCTGGGTAGATGCGGGTGGTGTTGCGTACACTATTCCAGAAAGCCTGTTCATGGTTTTCCAAATGACCTTTGCGATCATCACTGTTGCGATTATGGCTGGTGCGTTCGCTGAGCGTATGAAGTTCTCTG
>Ga0209023_10004854_pt1 | contig 15034 bp, 11 predicted proteins | sample LakOneMetagenome_FD_187468 | JGI IMG/M metagenome (GOLD analysis project Ga0209023, IMG submission 187468) | Freshwater and sediment microbial communities from Lake Erie, Canada (SPAdes) (version 2) | ecosystem: Environmental > Aquatic > Freshwater > Lentic | place: Lake Erie, Canada... | reverse complement strand
GCTGTGGCCTCGTCATGCACTGCTGATCGGTCTTGGCGCAGGCTCGCTGGCCAAATTCATTTACCGTTATCTGCCCGACTGCCGTATCACGGTGGTCGAGATCAATCCGCAAGTGGCGTTCGTTGCACGTCAGTATTTCAAATTGCCGGACGACCCTCGACGTCTTGATGTGGTGATTGGCTGCGGTGCCGACTACATGCTGGGTGGCGACCGTCGCTTTGACATGATGCTGATCGACGGATACGACCCCGAGGCGAAGGCGGGTGTTCTGGACACCGGCCCGTTCTACCAGGCCTGTCGTGCCCGTCTTTCCGACAATGGCCTGTGCGGAATGAATCTACTGGGCCGCAATATGGGTTTTTCCGGCAGCGTTGAACGTATTCGCACCGCTTTTGATGGCCGCGTGGCTGTTTTCCCATCCTGTGACAGCGGCAATACCATCGCATTTGCCACCGGCGGCGCGCCCGTGGACGTGTCACTGGACGACATGCGAGTCCGTGCCACACAACTGAAAAAAGACACCCGACTGGACCTGTTGCCGACCATCAGCCGCCTGCAACTCAGTCACCCGATGCCGGATGGCCGCCTGCGCATTTGAGTGCGGCGCTCCTTGATTTTCGAGAAATTTCAGCTAAAAATAATGTATATCCTCCACCCATAACAACGACAAGGCGGACAGAAAAAAATATCGGGGATCAGTGCCCGAACGTTTTCTATCCAATCCAAGGAGGATCTGATGCTGTCAATTCAGGATGTTCTTGATTATTGCGATCTTGATCGCGGCGAAATTGAGGCAATTGCCGAACACGAGCATATTCCGCTCACCATTGCTGCAGAAATGAGCGAGGCGTTGCTATGCACACCGGACGGCGTTTGCCGCCTGCATTCAATGATTGTTGAAAACATGCAACAAGCCCTTGAGGCTGGTCAATTCCAACATGTGCAGGATTTGGCCAATATCTATCAACACCTCCAGCGCACTCACCCGATTCCATCGCAAACCTGACCGGCTCAGTCGGCTACCGGCCTTGTCGGCAAAAATCGCCCCCGAGCAACATTGGGGGTGGGTTTTTGAGAAATCGGCGAATTTTCCGGTTGACCGTGGGAATGCCATTTAGGCGCATTGACCGGGTCAAGCGTGGCGGTTTTGACCGTAACCATGCTCGACGGCATAGAGTGCAACCTGGACGCGACTGCTCATGCTCAGCTTCTTGAAAATATTCTGCACGTGAATCTTGACCGTACTTTCGGCCAGGTTCAGTTTTCGGGCGATTTCCTTGTTGCTTTCGCCAAGGGCCAGTGAGGCCAGAATATCCCGCTCGCGCGGCGAAAAGCGATCACGTTCGCTCATGCCGGCGTCGGCGCGTGGCGGGTTGCGCACCCCCTGAATCAATTTTGCAGTCATTTGCTGCGAAACAACTGACTCACCTTGGGCGGCGCGGCGAATCGCGTCGACCAGCGCGTCAGTGTCGATATTTTTCAGCAAGTAACCACTGGCGCCGGCCCGCAACGCATCCACCAGGTCTTGCGCATCTTCGGATACGGTCAGCATCAGCACGCTCACCTCCGGCATTTCCTCGGCGATGACCTTGACGGCCTCCAAACCTGAAACACCGGGCATATGAAGGTCAAGCAGGGCAACATCCGGCTTCAGCGAACGAACGCGCTTGATGCCTTCCAGCCCGTCACCGGCCTCGCCGACCACCTCGAATGCCTCGTTGCGCTGCAACAGGGACTTGATGCCGCTACGAAAAAGGGTGTGATCATCGACCAGCAGGACACGGATTTTTCCGCTCATTTCAAGCAACCTCTCTGTTTTCTCGTGGCAGGATCAAGGTTACGCGGGACCCCTGACCAAGCGTCGATTCTATACGGCATTCCCCGCCAATGCGGTGGGCACGTTCCCGCATGATTTTCAGCCCAACATGCCGGTCCGACAAGCAATTCGGGTCATTCTGCGGATCAAAGCCAACACCATTATCGAGCACGGTGATCTCGATACGATCGATCTCACGCCGGACCATCACTTTGACATGTGTCGCCCTGGCATGTTTACGGATGTTGGATAGCGATTCCTGAACAATGTGCATGATCTGGATTTCATCGGTCGGCATCAGCTGGGCACCCACGCCAACATGGTCGACCTCGGTACTGATCCCGGTTTGCCCCTCGAATTTTTGCAGTGCCGAACCGATCGCCGTATCAAGATCAGACTGATGTACACGCGTCCTGAAATGCACCAGCAATTCCCGCACATCGTCATAGCTTTCCTGAACACCTTCGCGCAACTGGCCGGCGGTTTGCATGGCCTCCTCAGCGTTCCCCTTGCGCAGAGAATCCTGCAGCAACTGGACCTGAATATTGAGGAAGGCGAGGCCCTGGGCGATCGAATCGTGCAACTCCTGGGCGAGCAGGTTGCGCTCTTCGGAAACGGCCAGATCCCGCTCTCGCGACTTCAGTCGTTGGTTCTCAATCGCGACGCCCAAGTGGTGCCCCAAGGTGTCGAGCAAATGGATTTCCTGCTCGGACAAGGCCTGTGACTGGCGGAAATAAAGGTTATAAACACCCACCGGTTGCTTGTCATAGAAAATACCGAACGCGGTCGCCGTGGCAAACCCTTCGCGCACACAGGTGCGCAGCGTCATGCCCTCCGGCGGGTGCCCGGTATCGAAAGCCGCCGGCAGCCCGCTCTGCAGCACTTCGCCACACAGACAGTCTCCACAGTTCATTTCGGCTTCCCGGGCGAGGAACTCTTCAGTCAGCCCTTGGCAACTCATCAAATACAGCGTTTCTGACGGTGGCGCATACAACCTGACCGCCCCCGCATCCGCCCCCAGCGCGGACTTGATGCGTTCCAGAAAGCCGTCGCAGAGGGCGTCCAATGGCGCAGGTTCACTTAGGAACGCAGTCACCGAATAGAGTATCCTCAATTCGTGGTTACGCTGCGCCAGGCGACGAGTCTCCGCTTCAACTCGCTCCTCCAGCGTCGCATAAACGCGTTGCAGATGTTCGGCCATCTCATTGAAGCCTTGCGCCAGACCACCCAATTCATCATTGCTGGAAACCGGTAGGCGCACAGCGAGATCAGTGCCAATCATGCGCTGCATGCCATCATGCAGAATTCCTACCGGGCGAATAACCAGCCGCCCGAAATAGCTGATCAAAATGGCCGTTCCCAGTATGGCGAGCACCACCAGGGCGGCCTGCACGGTACGCAGCAGATTGGTATCCGACGCATAGCTGTGCTCCATGGCCAATACCAGTTCATTGATCGAACTGACAAACGGTGAAAGCGCCCCGTCGAAACGTTTGACGACCACTTCACGATCCGCCGGCGCAGCCGCTAGATAGCCATCGACCAACGGCCGGAGGGCTTCCTGCCAGACCTCACTGACCACGCCCATACGGGCCTGCACATCCGCATTGCGCGGCGGTGACAATGGGCGATCGGGATCGCCTTGCTGCAAATCGCGCAGCACCTTGTCAAAACGCAGCTTTTCCTCATTCAAGGACCGGACCAAATGGGGGTCCAGGGCTGTTGCTTCAAGCCCACTCGCCATCAGATAGCCCATGCGATAGCTGCGCATGCGCTCACTACCGGCATCATTGATTGCCGCCGCCACACCTTCCAACTGCCACGAGATAATCAATGTCAGCCCGATGGCCGATGTGGCCACCAGAAAAAACACCATCAACATCCCGATGATCTTGCGTGATAGCTTGCCTTGGTTGGCCACCATCTGGAACGATCCATTATTAAATGCGCAAACCTTAGCGCCAAAGTGCGCTCAAGGATAGGCGTCGCATCAATCAATTGATCGCTGCCCATGGCCACCCTTCGGCAAGCGACTAGCCAGAGACGACCGCCACGCGCCTGCGAGCATTAATCAAAAAAAGCCCGCTGGTGTGACCCAGCGGGCAATCGTCGTTATGTTGAGAGCATTGACGACGGGACAAGAGCCCTGTTTAGCTGACCTACGAAAAGCATCGATCAGCAGATTTCATATCACCGATCACGCATGGTCGCACTCGGCCAGGAAGCTAAGCAGTTCCTCGCGCAACCGGTAATAATCCGGATGTTCGAGCAGCATCTTGCGAGAACGCGGACGCGGCAAATCGATTTCGAGAATCTTGCCCACCTTCGCACGCGGACCATTGGTCATCATGATCACGCGGTCGGCGAGCAGGATGGCTTCATCGACGTCGTGGGTGATGACCATGGCGGTCAGTTGTTCGCGACTCCAGACATCCATCAACACTTCCTGCAGGTCCCAGCGCGTCAGCGAGTCGAGCATGCCGAACGGCTCATCGAGCAATAGCAACTTGGGCGACAGGGCAAAAGCCCGAGCAATGCCGACCCGCTGCTTCATGCCGTTTGACAACTCACCGGCCTTCTTGTCCATCGAATCAGCCAGACCAACTCGGCTCAGGAAGTGGGTGGCAATATCGCGACGCTCCGCCTTGGTGGTATGTGGATAGACCTGTTCAACCCCAAGGCTGACATTCTCATAAGCGCTCAACCAGGGAATCAAACTGGGCGCCTGGAAAACGATACCGCGATCCGGGCCAGCGGAATCGATTTCACGGTTGTCGAGCAGCACAACCCCTTCGCTGATGTCATTCAGTCCAGCCACCATCGACAACACCGTCGACTTGCCGCAACCCGAATGCCCGATGACCGAGACAAATTCACCCTTCTTCATACGCAGATCGAATTTTTCAACGACCGTCAGCGGCCCCTTCTTGGTCGGATAAATCTTCGAGACTTGCGAAAATTCGACATAACGATCGTAATGCGGCAACACCTTGGCCTCGCCCGACTTTGCAGCCCCCGGACGCAGATGCCTCAAGCTTTCTTCATACTCGGCACTGGTGTTCGGCAAGACGCCAGGCAACGCCACGACATTGCTCATATCGCCCGCCTGATCAGCGCCCACCTTCATCAGGTATTCAGTGACCTCTTTGCGCAGGCGCTTGAACTCCGGATCATGGTTCATCGCCGTCCGATCCCGCGGCCTGGCCAGATTGATTTCGAACTCCGGCCCGAATGTTGCGCCCGGTCCGGGATTCAACGGGATGATGCGGTCGGCCATCAGCAGTCCTTCATCCACGTCATTGGTAATCAGGATGACAGTCTTCTTCTCCTGCTCCCAAATGCGCAGGATTTCATCCTGAAGATTCCCCCGGGTCAATGCATCAAGCGCTGAAAGTGGTTCATCCAGCAACAGGATTTCCGGGTTGGCTGACAAGGCGCGGGCCACGTTCACCCGCTGCCGCATACCGCCGGACAACTCGGCCGGACGCCGGTCAATCGCGTGTGACAGACCGACCATCTCGATGTATTTTTCGGCCTTGGCTTTCCGTGCTTCAGCCGAAAGGTCCGGAAATATCTGGTCGACTGCCAGCGCCACGTTCTGGCGTACGGTCATCCACGGCATCAGGGAGTAGTTCTGGAAAACCACGCCGCGATCGGGGCCTGGCCCCGATACCGGCTTGCCCTTGAGACGAATATCGCCTTGATCGGCCGAGATCAGGCCGGCAATCAGAGAGATCAGCGTAGTCTTGCCACTGCCTGAGAAGCCTACGATCGCCACAAACTCGCCTTCCCGTATGCTCAGATTGATGTCCTTGAGCACGGCCGTGGCGTGCTTGCCGCTACCGTAAGACTTTGACAACCCGGAGATTTCGAGGAAGGCATCGCCAGCGACCAATTCGGGCAATGGCAAAGCTTCCTTCATGACAGGTAGTCCCATGTTTATCTCCTCGGGTTAGCTGGCTTCGCCGAAGCTGACCAGTTGCTGCAACGTGGCCATCATGCGATCAAGCATGAATCCGACAAATCCGATGGTGAACACAGCAACCATGATGCGGCCCAACGAGTGCGAACTGCCATTCTGGAACTCATCCCACACAAACTTGCCCAGGCCGGGGTTCTGCGCCAGCATTTCTGCAGCAATCAGCACCATCCAGCCCACACCGAGGGCGAGGCGCAAGCCGGTAAAAATCAGCTTCAGCGATGATGGCAGCACGATCTTGGTTACCTTGGTCCAGGCCGACAGGCGCAGCACTTTGGAGACATTCATCAGATCCTTGTCAATCGATGCCACGCCCACTGCGGTATTGATCAACGTCGGCCAGAGCGAGCACAGGGTCACGGTAATGGCGGAAACAATGAATGATTTCTCGAACATCGGATCCTGGCTGGTATAAATGGCGCTGATCACGATAGTGACGATAGGCAACCAGGCCAATGGCGAAACCGGTCGAAATATCTGGATCAGCGGATTGATGGCGATCTGGAATGTTCGCGACAAGCCGCACAGGATGCCAAGCGGAATAGCCACCACCGTGCCGATGGCAAAACCGGTAAACACCGTATAAAGACTGGTTACGATCTGATCCAGATATGTCCGTTTGCCTGTCCAGGTCCGCATCGTGACATCGGCAGCGGGATCTTCGGCCACAGCTTCGGCAACGCGCTTCTTCTGACGCTCGTAGAACGCAGCCTCCTTCTCGCGCTCGGCGTAATGATCTGCGACCAGCCCCTTGGCTTCCTCATAGACCTGTGCTGGCCCGGGAATCTCGCCCAGGCTGGTCTGCACACCAGAAGCCAGTACGCTCCAGACACCCAGAAAAATGGCGAATGCCAGAAAGGGCACGCCAATCTGAAGCAGTATTTCACGCACTTGTTCGCGCGGGTCTTCCCCTGCGGCAAGTCGCACGAATGGTACAAACCATGTGAGACCTGTCTTGGTAAAGAAATTTGCAAGTTGAATTAGCATTTTGGTCACCCCATTCGCAATATTCGCGAACTGTTCTCTTGTTCAATATTTTCCCGTGGCTGGCGACTGGCCGGTACAAGCCAGCCGCCACGGGGCTGCGCTTACTTGACCTTGTCCTTGCCCTTCAAACCGATCTTCAGGCTGTCGATATAAGCATTCGGCTTGGAGCCGTCATAAGCAACGCCGTCGATAAAGTCCTTTTGAACCGGCTTGAAGCCACTTTCCTTGGCAAAATCAGGGAAGTCCGAAGCCTTCATCTTTCCTTCGGCGATCAACTCCTTGGCGGCCTCGGCGTAGATGTCAGGGCGATAGACTTTCTTCGCGATATCCTTGTACCAGGAGTCCGGCTTGAATTCCGGAATCTGGCCCCAGCGGCGCATCTGGGTCAGGTACCAAATGGCATCGGAGTAGTACGGATAGGTCGCGTTGTAGCGGAAGAAAACGTTGAAATCGGGCACCTTGCGGACGTCGCCCTTTTCGTATTCAAACGTCCCGGTCATGCTGTTCGCGATAACCTTGTAATCTGCGCCCACATAGTTGGACTTGGAGATCATCTTGGCTGCTTCCTGACGATTCTTGTCGTTCTCGGCATCCAGCCAGTACGCGGCGCGGATCATTGCCTTGACAACAGCCTTGTGGGTGATCGGATACTTGTCATTCCATTGCTTGGTAACGCCGAAAACCTTTTCCGGATTATTCCGTTCAATCTCGATGTCGGTAATGACCGGGGCGCCGATACCCTTGAACACAGCCTGCTGGTTCCATGGCTCGCCAACACAGTAGCCATCGATGGTGCCAGCTTCCATGGTCGCCGGCATCTGCGGTGGCGGGGTTACGGACAACAGGACATCGGCGCCGATATTACCGGCGGTATCGCCTTTGAGCGGTGCGTAGAATCCCGGGTTCATACCGCCGGAAGCCAGCCAGTAACGCAATTCATAGTTATGGGTAGACACCGGAAAGACCATACCCATCTTGAACGGCTTGCCTTCCTTCTTGTAATCATCAACCACTGCCTTCAGATAATCGGCCTTGATCGGGTGAACCGGCTTGCCATCGGGCTGTTTCGGCAGCTTGACCTTGAGTTTTTCCATGACCGCATTGGATACGGTAATAGCGTTGCCATTCAGGTCCATGCTGAAGGCCGTGATGATGTCGGCCTTGGTACCATAGCCAATGGTCGCACCGATCGGCTGGCCGGCCAGCATGTGTGCACCGTCCAGCTCACCAGAGATCACGCGGTCCAGCAAAACCTTCCAGTTCGCCTGTGCTTCGAGGGTAACGAACAAACCTTCATCCTCGAAATAGCCTTTTTCATAAGCCACAGCCAGCGGAACCATATCGGTCAGCTTGATAAATCCAAATTTGAGGTCCGGTTTTTCGACCTTGGCTTTGGCAGCAAATGCCGGCGAGCTGGCAGCAAAAGCGGCAACAACTGCAGTGGTCAGTACGGCGCGAGTAAAACGTACGCCGTATGACGCTGGCGCTTTCGTCTGGGGGTGCTGTTTCATTGACCTACTCCTTTTTTGTAAAACGATTAAACGAATAATTTTTCAGCGCGAACTGAAAACGAATCTGCGTATCCTTGCGGGTCTGAACCATCCCAGCAGACGCCGTCGATCAGGCGACTGCTTCGCATGAGGCTGGATGGCACACTGACACCGGCCTGCTCTGCCCCTTGGCGATAGATATCGATGCGGTTGACGGCGTTGGCTACAGCCAGGTAATCCGGATGCTCATTCAGCAGTCCCCAGCGTTTGTGCTGAGTCATGAACCACATGCCATCCGAGAGATAAGGAAAATTCACCGCACCGCCATCGAAGAATTTCATACGGTGCTTGTCATCCCAACTCTTGCCCAGACCGTCCTGATAACGTCCCTGCATCCTTGAGGCAATGACTTCGGCGTCGGTGTCGATGTAGGCAGGGTGGGCAATGACCTCCGCAGTTTTCTGCTTGTTTTCCAGCGACGCATCAATCCAGCGGCTGGCCTCTAGCAATGCGGCGACGAGCGCACGAGCACTATTTGGATAGCGCGTCACCCATGTATCGGTCGTAGCGAGCACCTTTTCCGGATGGTCTGGCCAGATTTCCTGAGAGGTCGTCGCCGAGAATCGAAGGTGGTCGATGATGGTCTTGTTGTTCCATGGCTCTCCAACACAGCATCCATCCATGTTGCCAGCCCGCATCGTGCTGACCATCTTGGGTGGCGGCACCGTAATAATCCTGACATCAGACACTGGGTTGATGCCGTAATTGGCCAGCCAGTAGTACAACCACATGGCGTGCGTTCCGGTCGGGAAGGTCTGGGCAAAGGTATAACTCCGCTCCCGACGTGCCACGGCGGAGGCCAATGTCGGACCATCGACGACCCCTGCTTCACGCAACTGGTGCGAGAGCGTGATGCCCTGGCCGTTCTGATTCAATGACATCAGTATGGCCATATCACGCTTCGGGCCACCAATACCCAACTGCACACCATAGACCATGCCGTACAGCGCGTGCGCTGCATCGAGCTCGCCGCTCAACAGCTTGTCACGTACCGAAGCCCAGGACGATTCCCTGGTTGGAATAATCTTGATGCCGTGCTTCTCGTCGAAACCTTTTACGGCCGCCATGACGACAGAGGCACAATCGGTGAGCGGCATGAAGCCGACCTTGAGCGTCTTCTTCTCTGGCGCATCCGGGCCTGCGATGTTTTTATCGCGAATTGTGTCCGCAAGAATGGACATCTGCGCTTCTCCCATGGCGGCAATACGACCCATGCCGAATCACGAAAATCGAAAAGACGCTACGGCAACTGGCCGGGTCTCCAATTCGTTGATATCGCCATCAATCGTCAAAAAAAAAGGTGTCACACCCTGGCTGCCAAATGGCAACGTGGATGGACACCATTGTCCTCAACCAGCCTGCATTGGCTCGGTCTACATCTGGACTATCGCAATGCTCGTGCCAGGAGCTAGTTATTTAGCACTAGTCACAAATAACTAGTTATATTTCAACACGTTGGAGTAAGCGACTACCTATGGCGCGATCGAAGTCGCATGCACTATTGCAGTGCAACAAACGCATGGTTCGCACGGCTTTAGAGCAACACCTTCGCCATGTCGATAATGTCGCGCGCGATTTTCGCCATCGGCTGACCGCGTTCCATGGCCAGCTTGCGAATAGCGTGATACGCCGCATCCTCGTCCAGGCCGCGGGCCACCATCAGGACGCCCTTGGCCTTGTCCACCAACTTCCGATCAGAAAGCTTTTGCGAAATTTCATCAAGTTCGCGACGAAGCGCTTGCGTCTCTTCAAAGCGGGCGCGCGCCACTTCGACAATCGGCTTGATTCGCTTGGGGTCCAAACCGTCGACGATATAGGCGGATACCCCCGCCTTTACAGCATCGCGAATGGCATCCTGACCATCCTCATGCGTAAAGATAACCACAGGACGCGGCATATCCTTGTTCATTACCGCCAGATTTTCCAGCGTATCGCGGCTGGGCGACTCGGTATCAATCAGGATGACGTCGGGTTGCAGTTTCTCGACTTCCGAGGTGAGATTGTCGGCGTCTGCCAGAATAGCCGCGACCCGATAACCGGCGAGCGCCAGCCCCGCGCAGATTTCACCAGCGCGGGAACGGGATTCATCGATCACAAGTACGTTCAGCATGAGGCCTAACTAGCAAGCTACAGGCCAGCAACCTCCAGAGCAGCACTGGCCATGGCCTGAACCACCATTTCATGCTCACCAATGGCGTTGCCTAACGAAAACTCAACCTGAGGGTAGGTCGACCGCAATATGTCGATCATTTCTGGAGTCTCTTTCTTCAAATGCCCACCGCGCGCAATGAACATCGGCAGCACGACAATTTTGTCCGCGCCCTGCGCAATCAATTCGGCCGCTCGCTCAGGCAGCGTTGGCGCCATGAATTCGAGAAAAGCGAGTTCAACCGGAACGGTACTCATGCGTTGGCGGACAACCGCCTGCACACGGCGCATCGGATTGGCCCATTCCGGGTCGCGAGCGCCGTGGGCGAAAAGAATCAAGGCTGTGGTCATGGTTCGATACTCGTTGTGATTGGTTGAATGATCTGGCCGCTAAACCAGGGAACAACGCATTAGGCTGGCCTTTGACGAGATGCCAGTAGAATCAGCGTCAACAGGCAGAATGCTGCGCCCGCGTAAAAAGTGGATGAGGCACCATAGACATCCCACATAAAGCCGGCGCATACACTGGCCAGCAACATGGCGAGCCCGCTGATCAGATTGAAAAATCCGTAGGCAGTTCCGCGCAAATCGGCCGGCGCAGTATCGGCAACCATCGTGGCCAGCAAACCCTGCGTCATGCCAAGGTGTATTCCCCACAGGGCCACACCGGCAAGAACCGTACCCCAGTGAGCGCTACTGGCCAGCACGAGGTCGGCAGCAATCAGTACAAACAAACCGATGACCAGCAAGCGTGTGTGGCTGACGCGATCCGACAGTTTGCCGAAGGGATAGGCAGACAGCGAATATACGATATTCATCGCGACCATGACCAACGGGATCAGCGCCAGCGCCATACCCCCCTGCTGCGCTCGCAGGACGAGAAAGGCTTCACTGAAACGAGCCAGGGTAAATAAGCCACCGACCGCCACTACCCACCAATAGGGTGCAGAAAGTCGCGACAGATTGGCCCGGCTGATCGGATTGCGTCGAGTTCCTGACACGGCATGATCAGGCTCATGAACACCGAATACCAGTAGTACAACGGCGAGCAGGCCTGGAATCACCGCCACCCAGAAGACTGCCCGAAAATCGTCCTGCCACAGCAACATCAAACCTACCGCCAGCAGGGGCCCGGCAAACGCCCCGACCGTGTCGAGAGACTGGCGCAAACCAAAGGCCGCGCCACGCAACTCAGGCGGCGCGATGTCTGCTACCAGCGCGTCGCGCGGCGCGCCACGGATGCCTTTACCAACCCGGTCTGTCAAACGGGCAGCGAGAATTAGTCCGGCACTCGAGGCGAGCGCAAAAAATGGTTTGGTCAGCGCACCAAGCGCATAGCCAAACACCGCCAACCCTTTGCGTTTACCTAGGTAATCACTCAATGCACCCGAGAAAATCTTGACGACCAGGGCAGTCGCCTCGGCCAGGCCTTCGATCACGCCTACCATCAGGGCGCTGATGCCGAGTGTACCTACCATGAACAACGGTAGCAGGCTGTGAATCATCTCGGACGAAATATCCATGAGCAGGCTGACAAAACCCAGCATCCAGATGCCACGCGGCATTTTGCTGGGTATCGGCATTTTGTCGGTCGAGTCGGTCATCTGGGTCAGGCAGTCGACATGGAAGAAGTGCGCAGCTTAAGCGATTCCCCCTGCCCTGCGGCTATCGCAACAACTTCAGCAATAAAATCAGATTGACCGCAATGGATACGGCGGCGACGCCTTTCCAGAATTGAAGCGGGTTACGCTGAATCAGCGCCTGCCGACTCGGCGCAGCTATTGGCCGGGCAGCACCGCGCTCCAGTGCCAGCACAAACTCCTCGGCTGTCTCAAAGCGATCCTTGGCGTCGCGTGCCACAGCCTTCAGGAGAATATTCTCCAGCCAGCCGGGGATCTCCGGCCGCCAGCGTGTCGGGCGAGCCGGCTCGCCAAACTTCGGGGTCTGAAAGGGCTCTATCTCCCCATAGGGATACTTGCGGGTCAACAGGTGATAGAGCGTTACCCCGGCGGCGTACAGATCAAATCCTGATTGCGGCTCAGGGCTGTCAAACAACTCAGGCGCCATGTAGGACGGGGTACCGGCCTGACCGATCGGATCATCCGGCTTTCGCTCGGCCAGACTAATTGCAACGCCCAGATCCAGGACTCGAAGAACACCATCGTTCCCAAGATGAATGTTGTCGGTCTTGATGTCGCGGTGCACGATATCCAGCCGATGGAGAGCGGCGATCGCCTTCAGCAGGGCAATACCCAGTCGCACCACTTCGCCCACCGGAAAATGCTGGTCGGCATCCAGTCGTGCTTGCAGCGTCGCCCCTGCGTGCCAGGTCATCAGGTAATACAAGCAACTGCGCTGCTCGCTGGGGACCACCTGCGGAAAAAAGGGCGAAACCACCCGCCTTGCCCGCCATTCCTCCATCAGCAGCGCGGCAATGGCACCCGGATCGCTTTCCATACTCGGTTGCAGTGTCTTCAACACGAGTTGCTGGTTGTTGCGCGGGTTGCGGACACGATAGAGCAGCGTTTCGCGTGCATCGTGCAGCACTTCTTCGACGATCATCTCGTCAAGTTCATGGCCAACTTTAAGACGATGTGGCAAGGGCAGACTGGCCGCCACCTCCAGGCTGTCACGCAGGTTGGCGGGTGGCAGCGCAAGGATATCAACGACCACCGCCGTCGCATTGTCGTGCCCCCCGTGGGCCAGCGCCAGACTGGTCAGCGCTGCAGCGGCAGCCTGGGGATCAGGGTGATCCAGCAGGATCTCGGTCATCAGCACATCAGGCAGCACACCCCAGACACCATCTGACACAAGCAGGAAGCGATCATTAAGCATCAGTTCGCCGTCGGAGAAATCGAGTAGTACGCGCGGATCAAGGCCAATGGCGCGCGACAGCACGTTATTCAGCTCCGGATGCTCCCACGTGTGATCGACCGTCATTTGTTGCAGCGTGCCTTCATGCAGTCGGTAGATGCGGCTGTCGCCGATATGCGCGGTATAGAAGCGTCGACCGCGCAACACCAATACCGATAGCGTGGTCGCCATGCCAGCCAGTTCGCTGTTGCGCGTGCCTTCGGCAATCACCCAGCGATTAAGCGCTGTTGTCACCGTCTCTATCGCGCGCGGCACCCCCCAGGTATCCGGGGTCGCAAAATAGTCAGAGAGAAGACCGCGTACCGTGTATTCAGAGGCTTCTCGTCCACCTTTGTGGCCGCCAATACCGTCGGCCACGGCGGCGATCACGCCTTTGTTCTCGAGGTCCTGGCCCTCGGGCGTGGCAACGCCACAATAATCTTCATTCCGCTCACGCGGCCCGGTCAGCGACGCGTAGCCGAGATCAATCTTCAGAGGCATGGCAATTCCAAATGAAAAAGGCGGGTAGCCTGCAAGGCCACCCGCCTGAACTGACTGGATTAACTGTACGTCAGATCTTCGCAGCCGTCAGGTGGCTAGCACCCCACGTCGTACGCCAGCGAGTCTTGACGCCGGTCAGACCAACCAGAGCCAGCACGGCGAGAGCCGCAAAGATCAGGAAGCCAGACTGGTAGGTGCCGGTCAGTTGTTTGGAGTAACCGAGGCTGGAAGCCAGGTAGAAGCCGCCGACACCACCGGCCATGCCGACCAAGCCGGTCATGACGCCAATTTCCTTCTTGAAGCGCTGCGGCACCAGTTGGAAGACAGCGCCGTTGCCCATTCCGAGCGCCAGCATGGCACCCACGAAGGCGCCCAAGGCCATCCAGGCTTCGGGCAGACCGAAGCTGACCAGTGCCAGGAAAAATGCGGCGAAAACGTACATGACCGACAAGGATTTGACACCACCGATACGGTCGGCCACGTTGCCACCAATCGGGCGAACCAGCGAACCGGCGAAAACACAACCCGCGGTGAAGAAGCCCGCCATCTTGGGATCGAGGCCGTACTGGGTGTTGAAATAGATCACCAGCGATGATGCGAGGCCGACGAAGCCACCAAAAGTCACCGAGTAAAAGAACATGAACCACCAGGCATCACGATCCTTGAGCACCTTCAAGTATTCGGCGAAGGTCTTGGGTGGCGGTGCATCCGGCGCATCCTTGGCCATGAAGATGAAGGCAATCAGGACAATAACCAGCGGAATCAGCACGATACCGAACACATTGACCCAACCGAAAGCAGCGGCCAGGCCCGGCGCAAACAGGGCGGCGAGTGCCGTACCCGAGTTGCCCGCACCGGCGATGCCCATCGCCGTGCCCTGATGCTCGGCCGGATACCAGCGGGAGGCCAGTGGCAGCGCAGCCGCAAAGGAGGCGCCGGCAACACCGAGAAAGAGGCCGAGGATCAGCACTTCAACGTAGGAATGCACACCGATCTGCCACGCGTAGGTCAGTGCTGCGATCACCACCACCTGACCGATGATGGCGGCCTTTTTCGGCGACAGGCGATCGACCAGGATGCCCATGACGATTCGTAGCAGTGCGCCGGCCAGCACCGGCGTGGCCACCATCATGCCCTTTTCCGCATGTGACAGCCCCAGTTCCTTGGCAATGCTGATGCCCAGCGGGCCAAGCAGCACCC
>Ga0209023_10004853_pt1 | contig 15035 bp, 12 predicted proteins | sample LakOneMetagenome_FD_187468 | JGI IMG/M metagenome (GOLD analysis project Ga0209023, IMG submission 187468) | Freshwater and sediment microbial communities from Lake Erie, Canada (SPAdes) (version 2) | ecosystem: Environmental > Aquatic > Freshwater > Lentic | place: Lake Erie, Canada... | reverse complement strand
ATATTCATAAACCGCACAAACAGCAGCAGCATTTTATTTACAGCAGCTGCTTTACTGGCCAACAGCACCCTTCCTGACTTTCCTTCAACAGCAAAAAAATTGGGTAACCCCTTTTATCACTTAAATACTTTATCATGAAACGCAGTACATTATTATGGTTTATTGCTGTAACAGCAATACTTGTTGTTATTTTATGGTGGTGGAGGAATAACCGTAACACCACCCCTGAAGACCCCACACAAAAAAGCCATGATGCCAAAAGCAGTACGGTAAGGCCCAATAAAACAAAGGGCAAACAATACCCGCCTTATACACCCACAAGAGAAGACCCCAATATGGACAAGCCGTATAAAGTTCCTGACGGCCCTTTGCGTGGCGACCTGAAACCGCATTTTCCAAAGATCGATCTTAAACAAATACCACTGGACAGCAGCGGTAAACCCATTAATCCTGCCGGCGCTGCAGTTGATTTTTACCAGTTTAACAACCAGGCTAACGGTAATGGTGTAAACATGACACCCGATGTAAATGCCGCAGCCAATGCTGGCGTGGTGCTGTACTCTTATAATTCAAGGGCTAAACTTTCTACCGACAGCGGCAGAACATTCACCATCATTGACCCTACTACATTTTTTCCCAGCGGCCCGGTAAATGACGGGGCTGGCAATAATATCAGCGGCGGCTTTTGCTGCGACCAGGTTATACAATACGTTCCTTCTGTTGACCGCTTCATCTGGTTCATGCAGTTTTGCGGCAATGGTGCTGGTGGTTGTTTAAGCGGCAGCAATATTATACGTGTTGCAGCAGCAAGTACGGCAGATGTCATCAGTTCGGGTGGTACCTCATGGACCTATTGGGATATTACCAGCACGCAGGTGGGTGCCACTACCGGGGCACTTGATTATCCTGATGTTGCCGTAGGCAATAACTCCATTTATATCAGCAGCGATGCTGTGGGCACAGGCCTTATAGTAATGCGGCTACCCTTAAACGAAATAAAAAATGGCAGCGGTTTCACTTTCTGGTTCACCAATGCGGGCGATGGCGCCACTGCTTATGGCGGGCATGTAAGCCAGAATACAGGCGATGAAGTATTCTGGGCCGGGCATGTAAGCAACAGCCAGATGCGGTTGTTTTCGTGGAAAGAAACAGAAACTGTGTATTACTGGCGTGACCGTAATATCAATTCCTGGACGCAGGCTTACAGTTCCAGCACGCCTTCCGGTGTAAACTGGCTGGCCTTTGGTTTTCCTGGCAATGCAGTAATAGGTTTAACAAGAAAAGGCGGCGAAGTATGGTACGCCTGGAATGCCGGTGCCGGGGGTGGTTTTACCAATGCACAGATACAGGTGGTTAAAGTACGCACTTCTGATTATACGGTTATTGAACAGATGCAGATATGGAATAATGACTATGCTTTTGCCTATCCCTGTTTTTCCACCAACAGCGATGGTGAAGTGGGTATTTCTTTAGGATGGGGCGGCAAAACAACAGAAGCACATCATGCCGCCGGTTTTATGGGAGATTTTGTGGTGTATTATCCTCGGCTGAGTGCCAGTTCGGTGGCACGCTATGGAGATTATACCAGTATCAGGCGGTTTAATGCCAATGGCAGGTGGTTTGATGCCGCAGGTTACACCACACAAAATAATCCGCCGCCCGCAGGAGGCCAATTCCAGGATGTACATTATATCGTATTTGGAAGGCCGGGTTCTGATAAAGGAGGAGGAGCCCCCGGTAATAAATAATTATCCCTGAAGTTTCCATTAAACCTGCCCGATAAAAACAACCCCAATCAACATTGATTGGGGTTTATCATAATTTCTAATATTAGTATCGCATACTGTCTCAGGGGCAGATTATTTTAAATCGTAGGCTTTAATAACATTGCCCACAATTACATAAACCCTGTCTGCAGATTCGTCCACCACAAACTTAGGAGTGGTATCGCTGAAAGTGATTTTTTTGGTGATCTCTCCCCTGTCCTTATTCCAAACCAGCATACCGTTGCCTTCAGGCATTTCCGACAAAATATACAGGTTGTCTTTTGTAGCCTGCGATGCCAGGTATCTTTTTGAAGCCTCTGCATACAGGTCGTTACCTGTACTGTTCATTGCGGCACCCGTTTCGTACTGGTTCATTCCCTTCTGTAACTGGCTGCCATCATTATTGGCCAGCGCATTGCCCATACCCAATCCTGTATTGCCCAGGCCTGATAACTGCCTTGCCGCTCCATAAGTTGACAGTGCAGCGCCGGCAAACTTCATCAGTTTCTTTTTAGTGCTTCCTATTTCTTTAAAATAATTATTGTACAACACTTTTCCATCGGCTGTTTGCAGTGCCGTCACGTTTTGGTTAGTATTAATGATCAGCTTACCGCCTTCGTTTCTTATATCCAGCATGGCCGGTTCTTTTTCATCATCAAATTTTTTCAACTCCACGCCTTCTGCCACCAGCCTGTAACTATTATCAGTAAAATTAAATGCATGTACTTTTTCTTTGGCAAAAGCATACAGTATTTTACTTTTTGCATCCACTCCAAAATTGGGTGTGCCCTTTATTTTTATGTCTTTATTCCATACATCTTTACCTTTTTCGTAGGTGAGTACATTGGCCCTTTCGCTGGTTACATACATTACACCTTTATCAGTAGGTTCTGCAAGGATCAATCCCCCGTCAACTTTCTGGTCCCAAACCGCCTTTCCTTCGTTATTAACCCAGTAAAAAACAGTTTCATCATCCTTTACCGCTTCAATGGCCAAAATACCGCTGGTTGTATATTTTACCTGTGTAATATTACCCAGCTTGGTGTCTTTCTTCCACTTCATATTTCCTGCTGCATCCATAATGTTGATGCCTGCTTCGTTAAATACCAGGTAATCGTTGTTCATGGGGCTGATGCCGTTTAAGGCATCCCTCATCTTAATGGGTTCTGTCAAAGCACTGTTGCCGTTGGCAGTGTTTAATTTATCAATATATTTTTTGTAGCCGATAAAAACTGATTTTCCATCAGCACCCAGATAAGCATCATCCACATTTTCGTCGTATTCTTTTTTCCATGCCAGTGCACCGGCCTTGTTGATACAGAAAACTTCTTTTTTATTTACCAGCAGCAGGTTTTTATCAGCATCAATAATCGGTGCCACATTAAATGCTGATGCAGTGTAAGATTTTACCGCCCTTTTAAGGGCGCCAATACCAATACCGCCGGTTTTTTCTTTTGCTAAAGGAACGGTCCACAATTCTTTAGCGGTGGAAAAATCCACCAGCGACACGGAGAGGAAACCATCTTTAACGCTTTCAATTAAAAGGCCGCCCAGCTGGGGCAGTATTAAAGTGCTCCTCACTTTAATTCCTTCGTCTTTACTGTCGTACACAATCTTGCCATCCCTTGCCTGTATGATATAGGTGTTTTTATTTTTAGAAAGTGAAAGTGTCTTCTGTCTTTCAATTTTAATAAAGGGGGTGCCGTCAATAACAGTAATGTCATCTTCTTCTAACCCTAAAAAATCTTTGTTTTCCCATATTACTGATTTTTTTTCGGGGTCAATGGCAAAAAGCTTCAGTTCGTTTCCGGCTATCAATTCCCCCGTTGCAGCCTGTATTAAAAATTTGGCATTATTAACAGCATTGCCTGCGCTGATCTCAAAAATGGGTTCTGTTTTTTGCGCTTTTGTTATTTGTGGCAATATAAAAGCGGCCATCCCCATTGCGAGGCATACAATTGTTCTTTTCATGTGGTAAAAATGGTTTTAGTTTTATGTGAGCGGTGAAAATAAACGGATTTTCAATAGCTGCTGCAGTAAATGATGATTATATTTTGTACGGATATTTTTATGAGCTATAAACGGGTATGCTCATTATTTATTATGTATATTTTTTAAAAAACATTTTTTATAAACGTTCATATAAAGCCCTCAGCTTCTCCCTGGTCATGACTTTTTCCCAGTCTTTGCCCAGTGCATTTTCCCAAAGGGGTTTCATACCCAAGCTTACATTGATCATTTTTTCAAAATCATCATCGCATAAGCCCCTGGTGATATTGGCAGGTATGTCAATATTGTTTTTGGCCACCATGTACTTAAATTCTTTTACCCCTTCAGGATAATAGTCTTCCAGGTGGTTCATTACAATACAGTTGCCAATGCCATGTTTGGTACCCAGCAGGTAACTTAAGCCATAGCTTACTGCGTGGGCTACACCTACCTGTGAGTAGGCAATGCTCATGCCCCCGGCATAAGAGGCCATCATCAGCTTCTCATCACTGTCGGCATCCCAGCCGTCTTTCTTTACATATATTTCGCGGCACAATTGCAGGGCCTTCTCGCCATAACTTTTACTGAATTCGTTTAAATAAGTGCCTTCCAGGCTTTCTATACAATGTATATAACAATCCATTCCTGTATAGAAACGCTGGTTAGCCGGGGCTTCTGCAGTTAATTCGGGATCCAGTACAATCTGGTCAAATGGGGTAAAGTCGCTGTTCATGCCCAGTTTTTTTGTGGGCCCGGTAAGCACTGTGGTACGGCTTACCTCTGCACCGGTACCGCTGAGGGTGGGGATGCCGGCTTTATAAACACCGGGTTGTTTTACTAAATCCCACCCCTGGTAATCGGCACTGCTGCCGGGATTGTTCATCATCAAAGAAACCGCCTTGGCCAGGTCCATTGTACTGCCGCCGCCAATACCTATAATGCCGCTTATATTTCCAAATTCGTCTTTCAGTTGCTGTGCCAGTGCATCCACCTGGGTGGTCTTGGGCTCATAAGTAACATCGGCAAAAATAATTTTATCATTTCCCCTTAATGGCACCCGGTTAACAAGGGCACGGCCCTCAAAAAAATGGTCCACTAAAAATATCATGGGCAGTCCGGCCTTGCGGTGCGGCGCAATAATTTCATCCAACTGGTTAAAGCTGCCGCGGCCATAAATTACATAGCCCACCATTTTAAAATTTCTGAATGCCATAACAATGTTTTTCTGTTGCGAAGGTACAGGATAAAAAAAATAAGTGGCACCCGGTATTGGTAAAACAGAAAAAATAAATCATCTTGTTAAAAATAATTTTTATGCCCAAACACGAGCAAACCATTGCACTTAATAATATGGATACCGATACCGCACTGGCTGTTGGTTACCAGGCCATGAAAAATTTAAACTGGCCCGTACAGTTTGCCGGTGAAAATAAACTACTGGGCAGCACCCCAAGAAACTGGAAGACTTATGGGCAACAGATATTGCTGGCGGTGGAAGACAACCTGTTAACAGTAACCAGCGAAATGGTGCACGGGGAGGCTTTTGATGTGCTGGGTAAAAATAAGAAAGGCACTGCGGCCTTTGCCAAAGCTTTTGAGGCTGCAAAAAATACAACCGGTGCAAACACCATCGAAAATAATAAAGCCGCCATCAATACCTTAAGGGAAGCAACGGCTAAAACAGCAGTGCAGGAACAGCAGGAAGCCAAAGAAGTGGCGGAAGCCATGAACCTGGAAGGAAGTAATTTATATGTTACCTGGGCTATCATTGCCATTAATGTGCTGGTATTTATTTTAATGGCCATTAATGGCGCCGGAATTTTTGATACCAACGGGCTGGTGCATATTAAATGGGGAAGCAATTACTCAGCGCTTACATTAAGCGGCGACTGGTGGCGTTTAGTTACCAATGTATTTATTCATTTTGGTATCATTCACCTGCTGATGAATATGTACTGCCTGTACACCGTGGGTATATATTTAGAGCCGATGCTGGGCAAAGTAAAATATACTGTGGCGTATTTATGTACCGGCGTGCTGGCAAGTATTGTAAGCCTGTGGTGGCATAAAGAGGGAACAAACAGCGCCGGCGCATCGGGAGCCATTTTTGGTATGTATGGATTGTTCCTTGCTTTATTAACCACCAGTCTTATTCCTCAAAAAGTAAGGCAGGCCCTGTTACAGAGTATTGGCATTTTTGTATTTTATAATTTGGCTTATGGTATGAAAAGCGGGGTAGATAATGCTGCGCATATAGGTGGCTTATTAAGCGGCTTCGTTATTGGCTATATTTATGTGTTGGGTATTAAAAAAGAAAAGCAGGGCCAGGAACTGAAATGGATTGTACCCGCAGTTGTCTTACTCAGCCTGGGTATTGCATATGGATACCTGCAGCAAAATAAAACCGGTTCAGAAACCCGTGATAAAATATTGACAGAGGTAAAGGATGCTTCTTATGAAGACAGTGAAAAATTTGATGCTGTACTGAAAGAAATAGAAGCCATTGAAGAAAAAGCAATTGCACCGCTGAATGATACCACGCTAACCGACCCGGAATTAAAAAGCAAAATAGACAGCCTTTGCTATCCTTTGTGGATTTCGGCAGAAACAAAACTAAAAGCTACGGAACAGTATGATATTTCTGCCTCCATGCACGCCAGGGCTGCCAAATTAGTGGAGTATGCAAAACTTAGAAAAGAGGAGCTTGATATTTATATTAAACTAATCACTACAGGAAAATCAGAAGACCTGATCCCTCAATTAAATGATGTGAGGAAAAGGATGAATGACCTGGGTTCGGAAATACAAAAGTTATAAAAGCTTCGCGGCCCTTTCCAGGTCTTCCGGTGTATCAATCTCTATACCCATATATTTTGTAACCACCATTTTTAAAGGCACGCCGTTTTCCAAATAACGGAGACATTCCACTTTTTCCGCCGCTTCCAGCGGTGTCATATCCCATTGGGTAAAATTGAGCAGGGCCTGTTTACGAAAGGCATATACACCAATATGCTCATAATAAACGGGGGTAATATTTTTATCTCTCGGGTAAGGTATTACACTGCGGCTGAAAAAAAGTGCATTCATTTTCTTATCTACAGCCACTTTTACATAATTAGGGTCGTTTATAAATTTTTCATCAGTAAGCACCTGCATTAAGGAGGCCACCTGCACACCCGGGTCAGTAAAGGTTTGTAGCAGTTGTTCCAGCGGTTCCTTTTGTACAAAGGGCTCATCGCCCTGTACATTTACCACAATATCCACCTCCATACCGGCCGCTGCTTCAGCAATACGGTCGCTGCCGCTTTCGTGTTGTTGTACACTCATTACAGCCCGGCCGCCATGCTGCGTGATTTCGTTGTAAATAATATCGCTGTCGGTTACCACCACCACTTCATCAAACAGCCCTGTGGCCACCGTATTATCATAAGTATGGCGGATAACTGTTTTATCTTTTAACAGCTGCATCAGCTTGGCAGGAAAACGGGTGGCCGCATAGCGTGCCGGTATCATGGCAATGGTCTTCATTAAATAAATTATTAAAACAAAAATACCAATAATCCCTGTTGGGTTGTTATAAAACAGGTTTGATTTCTTATATTTGAATACCCGGTTATTTTCCGATTGCAAGCTATTCATCTTTTAAACTAACTGTTATGCAGGCAAGCGAACTGTTGCAATCGTATTTGGTGGATGCCAATACATGGGACGAAATGTACAAAGATGCTGCGGTAAGGGAGCAGTATAAAAAAGCGCTTGCCTTTTTACAACAACTTTCTGTTGATGAACTGAATAAGAAAGAAGAGCTGGCCAAACGCCTGTTCATGAGCCAGGGCATTACTTTTACCGTGTACAGCAGCGGTGAGGGTATTGAAAAAATATTCCCCTTCGACATCATCCCCCGTATCATTACTGCCGCCGAATGGGATTTTATTGAAAAGGGAATCAAACAGCGGCTCAAAGCCCTCAACCTTTTTTTAAAAGATATTTACAGCAACCAGTTTATCCTTAAAGACGGCGTAATACCGGCGCCAATGATCTACAGCTGCCCGCATTACCTGCGGGAGATGCATAATTTTCCTGTGCCGTATGATATTTATGTGCACATATCGGGCATTGACCTGATAAGGGACAGCGATGGTTCTTTTTATATTTTGGAAGATAACCTGCGCACCCCAAGCGGTGTAAGTTATATGCTGGAAAACAGGGAGATCACCAAGCGCATTTTTCCTGACCTGCTGCCGCAAAATAATGTACGCAGTGTAACGGAGTATCCCACCATCCTGCATAAAAATTTAATGTCCCTGTCGCCCAGGCAGATCTATAACCCCACCATTGTTTTATTAACGCCGGGCATTTATAACTCTGCTTATTTTGAACATACCACGCTGGCCCGCCTGATGGGGGTGGAACTGGTGGAAGGAAAAGACCTGGTGGTGGATAATCATAAAGTGTATATGAAAACCACGGCAGGCCTGCAGCAGGTGGATGTGATCTACCGCCGTGTGGACGATGAATATTTAGACCCGTTGGTTTTTGACCCCGGCAGCTTACTGGGTGTGGCCGGTATTATGAGCGCTTACCGTAAAGGTAATGTGGCTATTGTGAATGCAGTAGGTAATGGTGTGGCTGATGATAAGGCCATTTATACTTTCGTTCCGGCCATGATACGCTATTATTTAAACGAAGAACCCATTTTAAAAAATGTACCCACTTATCAATTGGGCAAGGAAGAGGAACTGGAACATGTGTTTAAAAATATTGAACGCATGGTAATTAAAAAAACAAATGCCAGTGGCGGCTACGGCATGCTGATGGGCAATGCCGCCACCGAAAAAGAAATTGAAGCCTATAAAAAAGAAGTGATCATTAACCCAAGGGAGTTTATTGCACAGCCCATCATCAGTTTATCCAGCTGCCCCTGTTATATGAATGGCGCTTTAACACCAAGACGTGTGGATCTGCGGCCTTATGCCTTATGCGGGCCGGGGGGAATTGAAATTGTTCCGGGCGGTTTAACAAGGGTGGCGCTTAAACAGGGATCCCTCGTGGTTAACTCGTCCCAGGGTGGTGGCAGTAAGGATACCTGGGTGTTGGCAGAATAATAATTGATCATTAATAATTGAATAATTCATAATGCTAAGCAGAGTTGCAGACAGTTTATTTTGGATGAGCCGTTATATGGAAAGGGCTGATGGTATTTTAAGGATGCTTAAAATTAACTATGCCTCTTCACAGGATGATATACAGGAATTCAGCTGGAAGCCAGTACTGAAAATTTTTACTTTTTTAAAAGAGGAAGAAGCAGAAAAGCTGGCCAATAACACCAGGAGTGTTTTACTGTTTATGGTTACTGATAAAGACAACCCCAATTCGGTGCTGAACATCGTAACCCAGGCCCGCGAAAACGGCAGGAGCGTGCAGGACCATATTACCAAAGAAATGTGGCAGTGTTTAAATGATTTTTACCATGCCATGCGGAGGGAAAAATTAACTGAGCAACTGCAAAAAGAAGACCCCGTAACCGTGCTGGACAGCCTGATAAAACTGGGCCTTTTATACTTCGGCACCACTGATGTTACCATGAGCCGGGGCGAAGGCAATTCTTTTATCAATATCGGTAAATTTTTAGAGCGTGCCATCCAGTCTGCAGACATACTGGACATCAAATTCAATGATTTAAATTATGAACTGGATAAGCCTGCCGATACCACGTACTGGAAATACCTGCTGATGTCTATTTCCGGGTATGAATTGTATTTAAAAACCTACCGCAGTGGCTTTGAAGCAAAAAATGTAATGGAGCAGATTTTACTAAACGAAACCTTCCCCCGTTCGGTAATTTATTCCATCAACCACCTGCACCGTTATTTTGAAAGGCTGAAAAATGAAAAAAACCTGCATAATTTTAACCAGCTCGATTTTATGATCGGCAAATTAAGGAGCAAGGTAAAATTCAGCACGTCAGGTTCCGTTATTAACGAAGGGTTACACCAGTTTTTAACCGATACCAAATCATCATTATATCAAATCGGCAATGCATTAAATCAAACTTATTTTGCGCACAGCTAGTGAGTGGTCAGTACTGAGTAAGGCCCTGTGACTTTAAAACGCTACTCACCATTCACAACTCACCACTCACAAAACAAAAATTATCAACCTGTAAAGAAACAACCTACATGCCCCGTTTTATCATACATCATGTTACCAAGTACACTTATCCCGAACCCGTAAGAGACAGCGCCAATCAAATTATGCTGTTTCCGCTTAAAGACGAATACCAGGAAGTGCAGCAGCAAAAGATCACCATCACCAACGAGCCCTTTATAGAAATATATAAAGATTATTATGGCAACGAGATCGGTTCTTTTATGAATATTGCGCCGCATATTGAACTGCGGATTGATTCCACCATTGCCGTAGTAACCAAACCCAGGCTGCTGCCGGAAGACGATCATGCTACCGGCGATCAATGGAAGCACCTGAACGAGATCATGTACAGCGTTCCCTTTATTGATTTTTTAAAACAGGAAAATTTTAAGGACCTGGCCGAAGTAAAAAAAATTGCTGATGCCGGTTTTTATAAAACCGTTTCTGTATTTACCGCTGTTAAGCAGCTCAACGAATATGTGTACAATAATTTTAAATACATAAAAGGCATTACAACAGTTGAAACTACATTAGATGAAATATGGGATTTAAAAGCCGGCGTATGCCAGGACTTTGCACATATTTTATTGGTGATGCTGCGCCTGCTCTGCATCCCGGCACGGTATGTAAGTGGCTATGTTTGCCCGCACGACAGCAGCCTGCGTGGAGAAGGCGCCACACATGCCTGGGTGGAAGCTTATATTCCTTTTTATGGCTGGCTGGGCCTTGACCCTACTAATAACTGCGTGGTAAATGACCTGCACGTGCGCCTGGCCATCGGCAGGAACTTCAGTGATTGCTCACCGGTAAAAGGAACCTATAAAGGCACGGCCAAACAAACGCTGGAAGTGGGTGTTTCGGTTTCGCACGAAGACGGGCTGGTGCATAATGAAATCGCTTCCATACTTACGCCGAAATTGGTTTCCGAGTCATTGCTGGGCGATGACAATAAAGACAGTAATTCTTACCGGAGGTACATGGAGATGGTGCAGCAGCAACAGCAGCAATAATTATTTAAAAAGAAGCGGGCAATTCATCCAGCAGGCTTTTACAATGTTTACAGCGGTATTGTTTTTGGTAAGTGGCGGTTTGCCCGTAAGCAACCTGGTTTTTTAATTTGCCCCAAAAACTTTGCGGTGCATTTATTTTTTCTTCGGCTACAATGCCCCTGTTATGGCAATACGGGCAGGTAAGTTCATCAAGGTATGCGGTTTCAGCTTCTTTTAATAAGCCGGTGGCCCGCTCAAACTGTGTTTCGTCAACCATTAATTTTATGCCGCCCACGGCAGGATTCAGCAATGGGTCAATCGTTACAATATTTTCATCCTTAAGATGACAGTTGATATTATTTTCTTCCAGCAGGCCCAGCGTCATGTTGGCCAGCATATAATTATCGTAAGAGGCAATTTGTTTATAGGGCATGTCCGTAAAAATTTAAATGATGCAAAGCTGCTGCAATGCAAGTTCAATAAAAGAATTTATAAAACAGCGGGTATTAGCCTGCAGCATAAAAAAACCGGGACAATGCGTCCCGGCTCTCATGTATACTTGTTGGGTTAGTACTTAGTTGTTCAGCATCAGCGGCATTACCAGCATCAGCAGTTCTTCATCATCTCCCTGTTCGGTTGGTTTAATGATGCCTGCCTTGGTAGGGGTGCTTAATTCTACATTCACCTCGCTGGTATCGGCGCCGTTGAGCATTTCAATTAAAAATTTAGCGTTAAAAGCAATCTGCAGGTCTTCGCCATCATACTGGCAGGCCATGCGTTCGTTACCCTCAAAACTAAAGTCAACATCCTGTGCAGCCAGTTGCAGTTCGCTGCCGCTTATATTCAATGCCACCTGGTTGGTGCTTTTGTTACTGAACACGCTTACCCGGCGTAAGGCATTTTGAAAATCATTTTTACTGATGGTCATTTTATACGGGTTGTCTGCCGGTATCACCACTTTGTAATCGGGGAAACGGGCATCAATCAAACGGCACACCAGTTCTGTACCGCCGTGCTTTACAAAAAGATGGTTGCTGTTATAACTTACGTTCAGTTCATCTGCATTATCAGGCAAAGAACCTTTTAATAAGCTCAGTGGTTTTTTAGGAACAATAAAAGAATCTTTCTTGGGGCAGCTAACATCCTTGCGGGTGTAGCGCACCAGGCGGTGTGCATCTGTGGCCACAAATGTGATCCCCTTTTTATCCAGTTCAAAAAATACGCCGGTCATGGCAGGGCGCAGGTCATCATTACTTACTGCAAAAATGGCTTTGTTGATAGCCGTTACCAATGCACTCGACGTCATGGTAAAACTGTTGGCATCATCAGCGGCGGGCTCTTTTGGAAAATTATCCGGGTTCTCTCCCATCACTTTATACTTACCGTTGTCGCTGGTGATTTCAACGCCAAAGTTTTTATCAATATTAAAAGTAAGCGGCTGCTCGGGGATATTTTTTAATGAGTCCATTAAAATTTTTGCAGGTATACAAACCTTGCCGCTGTCTTTGGCCTCAATGTCAAGATGCACTTTCATTACAGTTTCCAGGTCTGTGGCCACCACGGTGAGTTTATTTTTTTCAATCTCAAATAAAAAATCTTCTAAAATGGGCAGCACCGTGTTGGCATTGATAACACCACTTATTTGCTGCAACTGTTTAAGCAAGGCCGAAGAAGAAACGATAAACTTCATAAAACGTATTTATTGAACGCCAAAGATAAAGGGGTTAAAGCAGTTCTGGAACTCAAGATAGCAAAAAAATACGTGCGGATGTGAATAAGTGTAAACCGGGCCAATGAACTTATTTTTGCAGCACCATGTACCAGCAAAAATTAACCCCGGAGCAGGCCCTGCAAAAAGCAAAGCACTACTGTGCTTACCAGGAACGCAGCCATGCCGAAGTAAAGGAAAAGCTGTACGGCTTTGGCCTGTATAAAAAAGACGTGGAGCAGCTGCTGAGCACATTAATTGAAGAAAACTACCTCAACGAAGAACGCTTTGCCATGGCTTATGCCGGGGGAAAATTCCGTATTAAACAATGGGGCAGGGTTAAGATCGCTCACGCATTAAAGCAAAAACAGGTATCGGCTTACTGCATTAAAAAAGCACTGCAGCAAATAGATGATGACGATTATACAAAAACCCTGCAAAAGCTTTTTGATGAAAAACTTAAAACCCTGAAAAGCGAAAAAAACATTTTTATTAAAAAAAGAAAGTTACAGGACCATTTACTGCAAAAGGGATTTGAAAGCGACCTGGTAAGGGAACTGGTTTCAAAAATGTGAGTTTTCCCCGTTTTATTCTATTTCAATATTATATTGATACAAAAGACCGGCGACCCCGGAAATAGAAAATTTTGCTTTTTTTATGTGGTTAATTTCGGGGTTGATGATATAATTATATGAAGTCCTGAAGTCAGCTTTTTCCAATATTGTATTATCAAAAATTGACCCGGATAAATCACAACAGTTGAAAAGCGCCCTGCTCAAATCGGCTGCAGTAAAATCAACTTCGTTTAAAATACAATTGATAAAGGAAGTGTTGGCCAGTTTCTTCTGATAAAAGGAAGACAGGTTAAGCGTGCAGTTGTCAAAAGCTGCCGCAAATAAAAAATCGTGGCAGTTGTCAAAATGCAGACCCGTTAATTTGCATCCTTTAAATTGTATCTCCCTGAATGCTGTTTGAATAAGTTTTGCATTGCTGAGGTTGCAACCTGTAAAACTGCAGTCGTTAAATTGAAACCCTGAAAGATCGGCGTTTGAAAAATTACAGGTAATAAAAATGCAGTTTTCATAATCGCCGCATGGTAATGGGGATGCAGAAAAATCTGCACCCGTATAGGTTTGCCCTTCTGTATAAATACGGTCCATTTTTGCGGGAAAATTTAAAACTCTGCGCTCTTTGGATACCTTGGGAAAGGAATTACATCCCTGATATTACCCATCCCGGTTACAAACTGCACCAGCCGCTCAAAGCCCAGGCCAAAGCCGGCATGTGGGCAGGCACCAAAACGCCTGGTATCCAGGTACCACCAGAGTTCTTCAGCAGGTATATGCATTTCTTCCATGCGTTGGGTAAGTTTATCCATACGCTCTTCACGCTGACTGCCGCCTACAATTTCGCCAATGCCCGGCGCTAAAATATCCATGGCGGAAACGGTTTGTCTTCCGGGCTCGCAGTTATCATCCTGGCGCATATAAAACGCTTTTATGGCTGCCGGGTAATTGGTCAGTATCACAGGTTTTTTAAAATGTTTCTCCACCAGGTACCGTTCATGTTCACTCTGCAGGTCCATACCCCAGCCGGTAACGGGATACTGGAATTTCTTTTTCTTATTGTGGTTGCTTTCTTTTAAAATGTCTATCGCTTCAGTATAAGTAAGCCTTTCAAAACTGTTGTTCAGCACAAACTCCAGTTTTTCCAGCAGGCCCATTTCACTGCGCTTGTCCTGTGGCAGTGCTTTTTCTTCTTCGGCCAGGCGTTGGGCCAAAAATTCCAGGTCTTCCCTGTTATTATCAACAGCATATTTAATTACATACTGGATAAATTCCTCCGCAAGGTTGGCATTATCCTCTAAATCATAAAAAGCCATTTCGGGTTCTATCATCCAGAACTCGGCAAGGTGCCGGGTGGTATTGCTGTTTTCTGCACGGAAGGTGGGACCAAAAGTATAAATATCACTGAAAGCCATAGCCGCTAATTCACCTTCCAGCTGCCCGCTTACGGTAAGGTTGGTGCTGCGGCCAAAAAAATCATCCTTGAAATTGATGGAGCCGTCTTCGTTTTTGGGAGCGGTGCCGTCAATAGGCAACGTGGTTACCCGGAACATTTCTCCGGCACCTTCTGCATCACTGGCGGTAATAACGGGCGTGTGCATGTACACAAACCCTTTGTCGTTAAAAAATTTATGTATGGCAAAAGCCAGGGCATGGCGCACCCGGAACACAGCGCCAAAAGTATTGGTGCGGAAACGCAGGTGGGCAATTTCCCTTAAAAATTCCAGGCTGTGCTTTTTAGGCTGTAATGGAAATTTTTCTGCATCACTGTCGCCCAGTATTTCAATAGTGGCTGCTTTCAACTCCACTTTTTGTCCCTTTCCCAAAGAAGGAATGATCTCGCCGGTGGCTTTAATGCAGGCGCCTG
>Ga0209023_10004851_pt1 | contig 15038 bp, 13 predicted proteins | sample LakOneMetagenome_FD_187468 | JGI IMG/M metagenome (GOLD analysis project Ga0209023, IMG submission 187468) | Freshwater and sediment microbial communities from Lake Erie, Canada (SPAdes) (version 2) | ecosystem: Environmental > Aquatic > Freshwater > Lentic | place: Lake Erie, Canada... | reverse complement strand
TGGGGGCCGATGGCGATCGCGATCATGGGCGGCCTGACGGTGGCGACGCTGCTGACGATCTTCTTTGTGCCGGCGCTCTATGCCGCCTGGTTCAAGGTCGGACGCACCGCTGCGCGAGGGTCGGCCTCCGCACAGTTGCCGGGTGCGTCAGCCTGAGGCGCCTGGCGGGCCGCGATGTTTCATTGCTGCTGGTGGTCGATGCAGGCGGGTATCGGGCGAGGTAGGTATTTTGTTTCGAATGCGTTTCCGATGCGTCTTTATACCGTCTCTGGTTGCGCCCTTGCGGTTCTGCTTAGGTAGCGGGACTTCACAGTTCCATGCCCGGTGCGGACGTGCGCTAACATGGTCTGTGATCGTCAACTTATCAAGTTCGACACTTGCACCCCCGGCGAGAAGCAACTTTGATTTAAAAGGCGAACTGTTGACAACGTGGCGCCGTGCCTTGTCTAATGGTGCGAACCGAGACGCGGACGTGCCTCGGTACCGCGGGTGGTATCGATCAGCCGGTATTGATGAGATATCTTGCGTAATCAATGAGTTAGCGCAGCCGTTAATCATCGAGTGGGAGTGATTCGCCGTTCGGCAATAGCTGGCACGCTCATATAGTTCAACTGACTCAAGCCCCTGATTCCAGGGGTTTTTTATTTTCCGCGCTGGTAACGACCAGCAGCGGCTGGCACCGTAAAAGACGGAAGTTTGATGGTGCGATACCTTAGCCAACCCTTAAAAATTTTGCTCTATGTCTCGCTGCTGTCCAGCAAACATATACAATTTCATGACGGCATTCTGTAAGAATTATTGTTTTGACGAATATGTAGGTTAAAACATACGGAGCTAGTAACAAGATGCTCGCTGTTTGCCCACCAAGTGGCGATATGACTGACCTCATCATGGGAAAAATATGACTTCACGTACTACCGATGCTGTCCGGTGCAAATGCGGGCATGAGGGCACGATTCGAACGAGCGAGAATGACCAACCCTACTCTGCCAACTGGGAGCGGATGCAGTTGTAAGGCTTAATGGGGGGGGCGCATCACGTCTCGCAACAGTCCGCGTCGTGGAAGGAAGTGTTTGAGGCGATCAAGCCTACGTGCCCGCAGTGCGGAACGCTGCTTACCCAGCGACCTTGTTTAAAAAAACGACCTCGAGTCATCGTCAACCGATAGGAAGAAAATGCCATTTGCAGACAACCTCGCCATTGCGAAAGATATCTTTCTCGTAGTCGGGACGATAACGACCATGAGCCTTGGTCTGTATGGTCTAAAGGTGTGGAAGCGTGACTTGGTAGGCAAAGAGACCTATGCTGTCATCCGCGAGCTTATTAAGCATTTGCACAAGGTGTCCAAAGCAGCCAATCGTGCAAGAGGAAAGGTCCACCGTTATGAACACGTCCTGATGGAGCCTGAGCAGGCGAAGCACTTCACTGAGAACGAACAATGGCGACTTGCCGAGGCTGCTGTGTACAAGGAGCGAGTCGTCGATCTGGGAAAATCGTTGGTATTGTTCGAAGACGCACTGTTAGAGGCACGAATTCTCTTGGGATCGTCTATCAATGCAGCGACCTTAGTTTTTCAGGCCAACATTAGCCAAACCATTAGTCGAGTTAATGACTACTTAGACCTTCTCTACGACCACCATCTTGGTTTGGGAGAAGACTCCCAGGCCGTACAGTCGGCCCAGCAGGCAATGTATCCCTGGGATGACCTCGGAGACGAGCTCTCCCAAAGAATTGCCGGTGCACGTGAGAATGCTGAGTTAGCACTCCTTCGATACCTACATCGTCGCGACATTCGCGGGACTGTCCTAAAGCCGGCAGAAGCCAGGGGTGAGCTTGATAAGTGGAAGCAAATTACTCGAAATCGACGTGGTGACTAACCTCACTGCCGAGTCTCTACGAAATCTTAGAGATTTTATCTCTGACTATTTTGTCAGCTCGTCGCTTATGTTTGGTAGTGCTAAATTTAATTAGAAGAAATAGGATTCCGCGAGAATGCACATTAAAAAAATAACTCTGCATCGGTTCAAACAATTCAAAAGTGCGAATATCGATCTACAGTCTGGTTTGTCGTTAGTGGTAGGAGGCAACAACTCTGGAAAATCCTCGATCTTGCAAGCTCTTGCAACTTGGCAATTCTGCAAGACATTGCTGGAGATTGAAAAAGGCCGTGAAGGTTGGCTTGCGTCGACTAAGACAAAGTCAAAAACCGGAATTGGTATGGGTATTGTAGATTTCACTCCCCTGCAGATTCCTTCGCTCAACCATCTATGGACAAACCTAAAATCAAATAAGGAGAAAGAGCCGGATGGATACACCTTAAAAATCGGTGTCCATTGGGAGCTTGATTCGGGGATTGACAGGCATCTTGAAATCGGGCTTTCGCTAGCTAATGACCGACTTTTTGTGAAGACCACGTCGAGTAATATTCAGCTTAATGAGATTCTCGATGGTAAGAATCCGAAAAGTGGCAACGTTCCAATGGTTGGTTATTTACCACCATTTGCGGGTATTACCGATCGAGAGGGCAAGCTGACGCCAGCTATGAGGGAACGTCTCATTGGACAGGGTCTTTCGGGGGGCGTTATTAGAAACGTGCTTTTCGAGCTACATGAAGCAAACAAAAAAGAGCGGGCCAGAGTAGGAGGTGGCAGAAGGATAAAGGACGCCGATCTCAAAACGCTTAGGGAAACCGATGCTTGGGAAGTACTCGTTAAGACAATTCAGTCAACGTTCGCCACAGATTTAAAAGTAATACCGTTTAACGAGCGGTATCATAGCTATTTGCGCGTTGAGTGTGTTAAAGGATTATTAACAAAGGCCGGTTTCAAGAAGCATCCGAACTATAATTCTCGCGATATAATGGTTGAGGGAAGTGGTTTTCTTCAATGGCTGAGTGTTTATGCTCTGGCACTGTCCCCTGGAGTTGACGTGATCTTGCTCGACGAACCAGACGCACACCTTAATGCTACATTGCAAAAAGAGCTAGTATCGGCCCTCTCTACGATGGCAGGCTTGGGGAAAAAACAGGTGTTACTTGCAACTCACTCTCCAGAATTAATTCGATCATACGATCACGACCGGATTCTCGCAGTCTCAGCTCAAAGCGCAAAATACTTGAACGAAGCTGCCGGAAAAGTTAAGGTGCTAAGTGGTATTGGTACTATGCATACTCCGACGCTGCATTCTCTGATGGAGAATAAGCGACTTCTTATATTAGAGGCTCCAAGTGATGAGCGTTTTCTGAAGCTTGTTGCGAAGCAAGCGGGGTTCGAGTGGCCAAAGAATATTGTTCCTTGGTATTGGACGGGCAAACCAGCAGAGCGACAGCAACTCTATTTGCAGTTATTGAAGGAAATCCCAGAGCTAAAGGCCATTAGCATTCGCGACCGTGACGATGAGCCGGACTCAACTGTGGGTAACGATTTGATCGACAAGTCTTTTGTCTCAAGGCAAGTAGGATTTGCAGCGATGAAGTGGCGGCGTCGGCATATTGAGAATTATCTTCTTTGTACGGCGACAATCGCTCGTGCGGCTAATAGGCCAGAGCAAGAAGTCATTGATTTTTTTGCGACAGAACACTCTCTTGCATTACCAGCCGATCCCACGCCATCGAATGTGGTTTCGGCCCTCAAGGACGCGCACGGAAAAGAAATCTTTATCAGTGGGGTATCGATTAAGTCTAAATTCAATATATCCCGCGACCAAGTGGCCCAATTGATGAAAGAGGGTGAGGTTGCGGAAGATATGCTTACTTTTTTTAAGGCATTGAAAATTTTAGCGGCATAAATAGCATCTTGCCTATAGTGCCTTTGTTTTCGTAAATAAGCGGGTACGCAGGCCGGCCGCATTCGCGACCGCCCGTGGGCGGCGACGCTCACGAAACCATTGGGCGACCCAAGGCGACCTTGCGCCTGACCCCGGCGCAAGCCGACGGCGGCCTTGTGTTGAGAGTGCGGGACGAGGATGGAATCGAAACCGTGACGCACGCTCAGCTATCGCTGCAGCCGGCGCACAATGCCGAGCAGGCGGGCGCGGCGCTCCGCACCAGCCTGACCAAGCTGGGCAACACGATGTTCTAAGCCGACCGAGTCGCCCTGGATCTGTCGCAGCCGTGGTTCGTGCCGGCGGCCGCCATCAATGCGCTACGGCGCGATGCGGTCGCGTCACACGAGGCTGCCCGGCTAGCCGCGTGCGAGCGCCCGGAGCGCAAGGCGCCGGCCGAGCCGCCCGCCGTCTATCCGGCGACCCAGCTGCCCTACCTGGTTAACGTCTACAACGAAAACGCGCGCGCCTTTTACCGCAAGCATGGCGTCGGCTCGAACGACGCGGTCTATAAGGCGCATTAGGAGCCGGGTGAGGCGTCGCTGATGATCGCCAAGCACTGCCTGCGCTTCTCAATCAACCTGTGCCCGAAACAGGCCAAGGGCGTGCCGAGCGTGCAGTCGCGCGAGCCGAGCCGATGACCTTGAGCACGGGCGAGGAAATCTACACGCTGCGCGTCGACTGCAAGCCTTGCAAAATGCATGTCGTCTGGGCGATGAAGCCGGGCATCCGGCGCTCGCCGCCGTCCGCCGTTCCGTACAACCGCTGACCTCCCATCACAGCGGCCCAGAAGTTGACCGGGTTTCAGCTAAGCGCACCGAAAAAATCCCGCCCCTGATCGCGGTAGCGGGCGACCCCTACCAGTTAGGTTATGTGCGACATGGTTGTGGGTTTTTTGTTATTTAATGCCAAGCAACGTCCCTAATGTTTTTCTAACTTCTATCGGCAAGAATCCAGGCAGTTCTTCAATAACTTGAATCACTCCGAGCTTTAGTCCAGAGTCGCCTTGGCCCTTTGACACGGCTTTCAGTTCAGGGAACACATCAAACAGCAATGCTTCATATCCATGTCCTTGATGAAATAAGAATGATCGAGGATAACTGACAACCATACCATTTTCATAAGTGGAAAATATTGGATCGTCCAAACGTATGCTCAGGCCAGTTAAAAAAGTGTCCACTAATGCTTGGCAGTCATGCTGCGTAAGTTCAGCGGCATCCATATAAGTGTTTTTTCCTGGAACGCCAAAATCGCTGAAGGACTTCTTGGCGTGCCTGATAAGGGTTAATGCTAAGTAGAGCGGATCAAGAATATAGTTTTCGATGGCATACCTTGATCCTTCGCCAAGTACCAAGATTGAGTTGCTTGAAATATTAGTTCCGTCGTAATCAATTATCCCGTACGCCAAATCGCTTCCGGAATCTCGGAGTTTTTTGACGAGAGAGATCACGTCAGTGCAATTCGATGTGCCACTATGAGGTTCAAGGAACACAGGTTGAAAATCGAATTGGTTGTTACGTGCTAACAGATTGTACAGCCTTTGATAGTACAGGACGTCATACTTGCTCTCAACGAATACCTGCTTTCTCTTTTCATATGAAACATGTAAATAGCTGATGCCTTCGGTCAGCATTTCAAGTGCATATGCGTTGCTAACCAAGCGAGGTGTCTTGATCGCCTTCGTGATCTCGAAAATTGACCCGTCTGGCGCCATTGCTATGGTAGAAGGGGAATGGGTGGTCATAATGACATTGACGCCAGCTTTAGTAACAATGGTATCTAAGACAACATCAATTAGTAACTTGGAGAAATGTGGGTGAAGCGGGGCGTCCGGTTCATCTAGTAACAATAAGTCAGGTTTCATTCCTGCGACACCTGTGTTATAAATTGCCAGAGCAAGTGACATTAAAACTTTTTCACCGGACGATAAGTCGTTTACCGATATTTCCACATTTTTTTCAGGATCAATTAACTTAAGGTTGTACGGTAAGTCAACATCGATATTTTCCGGGCTGGAAACTTGATATGGTAGGCCGGCTAACGTTAGCGTATTGTTAATCAGCTCCCATGGCGGAGGACCAAATTTTGCAAGAAATTCTTCGGTACTGAGGTAGGGTAAAGCTTTCGCGTGCTTTTGTGACCGGAATTCTGCCAGATCGTTGTTGTATAGGCGGGTGTGGTAAGTCTTAAAAATCAAGGCAATTTGCGAAAAAAATAGTTGCTCTTGTGATGTGTTCGAGAAGCCTAAATTATTCGAAATATCTTCCTGTGTTAAATCTTCCAATCGTTTCCCAGTACTTTTGATTATGTTAATCAGGGCAGGATTAATGATTTTGTTTGTGGAGTGATATTTCAGAAACTGGCTAATCTCAGTTTCGCTAGTGTATCGGTGGCCGGCGGCAGTATATCGGTGATACGTTCTAACCACTTCTTGTACCGCTAACCAAAAATTAGTAATCGAAGAAATAACTTCACCTTTATCCGATTGCTCCGTAACCTGAGGGTTTAATGCGTTATAGCCTACATAGGAGATTTGGGTGGCGATAATTCTGTCTATCTGCACCGATGATACCGTTGTATTGCCAATCGCTTCTAACAAATGGCTTTTCCCGCTGCCATTTATACCGGTTAGAATGGAGAATTTAGGCATAACAAATTCCAGTCCTTCCGGAATTGATTTGTGTCGTGAGTTTATTTTTATTTGCATATATTTTAGAAGAATTTAATCGTTTGGCATAGGAATGACTTCCATGCACAGGCGCGGTTGAAACTTAACTGAGAGAGGTGCATTGAGAAGGGCGAAATAGTTCGTCCGAATGACGGCGCTCGCTCTTAACTCACGAAAGTTTAGTACTCATCTTGTTCGGATCGCCATCGTCGGCGCAAGAATCAGGCTCAAGATTAGCATAATGGGCATTAAGCTGAGGCATTAAGTTGCGGCTGCAGTCGACAGTATCTTCGTCAAGATGTACGCCGGCTTGAGAGCAACCCACACGACGCGGCTATTTCTAAGATTCGAACACTTTTTTCAGCCTCGCGTCCATGACATGCAATGCCCCCAAAGCTATAATCCCAGTCTCCGTCGACGAGGACCCCGCCATGTCTCTACTAGACCACCAGCTCGAATTGCTGTCCCCCGCCAAAACCGCCGAGATCGGCCGCGAGGCAATACTGCACGGCGCCGACGCCGTCTACATCGGCGGCCCCGCCTTCGGTGCCCGCCACAATGCCAGCAATTCCCTGGAAGAGATCGCGAGCCTGGTGCAGTTCGCGCACCGCTACCGCGCCCGCATCTTTGTCACGATGAACACGATCATGCACGACGCCGAGCTCGATCTCGCGCGCAAGCAGGTCTGGCAGCTGTACGAAGCGGGCGTCGATGCGCTGATCGTCCAGGACATGGGGCTGCTGGAACTCGACCTGCCGCCGATCCAGCTGCACGCCAGCACGCAGTGCGACATTCGCACCGTGGAGAAGGCGAAATTCCTGGGTGACGTCGGCTTCTCCCAACTGGTGCTGGCGCGCGAGCTGACCATCGAGCAGATCCGCAGGATCCGCGCGGAAGTGGACACGCCGCTCGAATACTTCATCCATGGCGCCCTGTGCGTCGCGTTTTCCGGGCAGTGCTATATCTCGCATGCGGACACGGGCCGCAGCGCCAACCGCGGCGACTGTGGGCAGGCCTGCCGTCTGCCCTATACCCTGACGGATGGCCAGGGCGGCGTCGTCGCCTACGACAAGCACCTGCTGTCGATGAGGGACAACGACCAGAGCCGCAACCTGGAAGCGCTGATCGACGCCGGCATCCGTTCATTCAAAATCGAGGGCCGCTACAAGGACATGGGCTACGTGAAGAACATCACGGCCCACTACCGCCTGCTGCTCGACGAGATCCTGGAGCGCCGCGCAGGCTTCGTACGGGCCGCCAGCGGACACACGCAGATTTTCTTCACGCCGGACGTCGACAAGAACTTCAACCGCGGCCACACCGACTATTTCGCCCAGGGCCGCCAGGACGACATCGGCGCCTTCGATTCGCCGAAGTACCTGGGCGTGGAGGTAGGCACTGTTACCAGGGTCGGCGCGGATCACTTCGACATGATGACGGACGCGCCGCTGGCCAACGGCGACGGCCTGAACTACATGAACAAGCGCACCAGCGTCGGCATCGGGGTCAACACGGCGCAGAAGCTGGGGGAGAGTGACGAGGGCCAGCGCTGGCGCGTCTTCCCGAACGAGCCGGTCAGCGCCTTGCCTGGGCTAAAAGCGGGTACGCAGGTCCACCGCAACCGCGACCACCAGTGGGAAGCGGCACTCACCAAACGATCTGCTGACCGCAAGGTGGCGCTTCATCTGACCCTGGCGGAGCTTGATGACGGCCTTGCGCTGATCTTGCGCGACGAGGATGGCTTAGAGACGGTAACGCACGCGCGGCTGGCGCTGCAGCCGGCGCACAACGCGGAACAGGCCGACGCGGCCTTGCGCACCAGCCTGACCAAGCTGGGCAACACGATGTTCGAAGCGGACGGCATCGCCTTGGAGTTGTCGCAGCCGTGGTTCGTGCCCGCCGCCGCCATCAATGCGCTGCGGCGCGATGCCGTGGCGGCGCACGAAGCGGCCAGGCTGGCAGCATGGGAGCGTCCGGAGCGCAAGGCGCCGGTCGAGCCGCCCGCCGTGTATCCGGAGACCCAGCTGTCCTATCTGGCCAACGTCTACAACGAAAAGGCGCGCGCGTTCTACCACAAGCACGGCGTCGGCCTGATTGACGCGGCCTACGAGGCGCACGAGGAGCCGGGTGAGGTGTCGCTGATGATCACCAAGCACTGCCTGCGCTTCTCGTTCAACCTGTGCCCGAAACAGGCCAAGGGCGTGCAGGGTGTGCAGGGCCAGGTACGGGCCGAGCCGATGACCTTGAAGTCGGGCGAGGAAACCTACACGCTGCGCTTCGACTGCAAGCCGTGCGAGATGCACGTGGTCGGGGCGATGAAGCCCGGCATCCTGCGCTCGCCGCCGCCGTCAGCCGTACCGTACAGCCCGCTGACCTTCCATCGCCGCCGGCCCGCGTAAGGTCCTGCGGACAGTTTCGCAGGTCTTAGTAAGCGAATGCCTCGGCCTGGGTGCAGTCAAGATAGGCCATACGCGTGCGCAACGACCAGATTTCATTGGCGATGTTATGCAGTGCGAGGGTTTTGTCGTGGGCGCCTTGACGCGCGGCGGCTGGAACCAACGCCACGTTGTCGGTCAACGCCGGCTTGGCGTCGGCGACTTTGACGAAGAGGGCGCTACGGGCAGCGATGTCGGAAGAGAGTTGCGTGCAGGCGGCGTCGCCATTCGTTGCGGCTTGGGCTGCGGAGCCGGCGCCGGTGCATAGCGCGAAGCAGAAAAGTGCGATCGATTTCTTCATCATCGGTCCTTGAGTGAGGGGGGAAGCCCGCTAGCGATCCAGCGGACTGATTCTATTTTTGGGGGGAGAATAGAGGAGTCAGGCTAATTATTGTGCAGCGCAGCATTCAGTGCCAATTCTTTGTGGTGATGTGAGTTATTTCCCTAAGGCATAGAAGACCTGTCTGCGATCTAGCGCAGTGCCGCTCTGGGCAGAAAAAATAATTGGCATTCCCGGAATAAACTGGCCGCCGTTTGCGTATACGCCAGTATTCCAACCACAACAAGGAGATTGCCATGGTCACGATCCGTTCCCTCGCAGGCGCTGCCGCTGCCGTATTCCTGGTCTCGGCATGCGCATCGATGTCGAATCCGATGGTCAAAACAGCGAATGGCGTGCTGGTCAACGACGCCGGCATGACGCTGTACACCTTCGACAAGGATACGGCGGGCAGCGGCAAGAGCGCGTGCAACGGGCCATGCGCCGCCTTGTGGCCGGCCGTGCCCGCAACCAGCGCGTCGTATTCCGCGCCGTATTCGGTCGTCATCCGCGACGACGGTACGAAACAGCTGGCGCGCAACGGCAAGCCGCTCTACCTGTTCGCCCAGGACACCATGCCGGGCGAGCGCAAGGGCGACAGGGTCAAGGACGTCTGGCACGTCGTGACCGACTGAACCCGCTGCCGCCAGTTTGCGCCATGCTTGACCCCGGAGCCGAGATCATCGCCTGCATTCCGCGCCTGCGCCGCTATGCGCGGGCGCTGGTGGGCGACCCCGCCGGGGCGGACGACCTGGTGCAGGATACGGTCGAGCGGGGCTGGTCGCGGATTATGGAATGGCGCCGCGACCGGGAGATGCGCGCCTGGCTGTTCGGCATCATGCACAACCTTCACGTCGACGACCTGCGGGCGCGGCGCCTGCAGACGACGGCACTGGACGACGACATGCCCGACATCGCGCAGGCATCCAATCCGTCCTCCGGGCTCGAGGTGCGCGACATGCAGGCGGCACTTAACCTGCTTGCGGTCGAGCAGCGTGAAATCCTGCTGCTGATCGGACTGGAGGGGATGAGTTACGACCAGGTGGCGGCCACCGTGGGCGTGCCCCTGGGGACGGTGATGTCGCGGCTGTCCCGTGGCCGCGAGAAACTGCGCAGCTTGATGGAGGGAAGGGCAGCGCCCGTGCTGCCCCTACAGGTGGTCAAATGAATGCCTTGCCAATCACCGAAGCCGACCTGCATGCCTATGTCGACGGCCTGTTGCCGCTGGCGCGCCAGGCGGAGATCGAGGCCTGGCTGGCGGCCAGGCCGGAAGAAGCCGCGCGCGTCAACGCCTACCGCAGCCAGAACCTGGCGCTGCGCCAGTTGTTCGACCCCGTGCTCGACGAGGCAGTGCCGCCGTCCATCGGCTTGCCCGGTCGGCAGGCCTGGTGGCGCGGTGCGGCGGGACGCTGTGCGGCAGGCGTCCTGATCGCTTTGCTGGGCGGGGTGGCAGGCTGGAGTCTGCGTGGGAATGCGATGCCGGAGGGGACGGCGCGACCGGATCGGGTCCAGCTCGCAAAGATGGAACCGGCGGCGGGACTGGCGCGCCAGGCTGCCATCGCGCACGCGGTCTACAGTCCGGAGCTGCGTCACCCGGTCGAGGTGGGCGCGAAACAGGAAGACCACCTCGTCGCCTGGCTATCCAAGCGGCTCGGCAGGCCGGTCCACCCGCCCCACCTGGGCAAGCTCGGCTACGACCTGATCGGCGGCCGGCTGCTGCCCGGCCAGAGCGGGCCGGTGGCGCAGTTCATGTACCAGGACACGGCGGGCAAGCGCCTGACCCTGTATGTGTCGACGGAGCAGGGCGCCTCAGCCGACACGGGATTCCGCTTTGCCCAGGAAGGCAAGGTCGGCGTCTTCTACTGGATCGATGGCGACTTCGGCTATGCCCTGTCGGCCGGCGCAAGCAGGGGCGAACTGGCGGCGCTTGCGACGGCCGTCTACGCCCAGCTGAAATAAGGATGCGTTTGCCCGGTGACGGGCAGCCACAGCGAGGCCATCAGCCTGGCTGGCCATCCTCATCCGGCCGCGAAGCCGACTGGCGCGACATCGCTCCAGCCCTCATCTCGTGCTGGGCCGACACCGGCCGCACCAGCGCGTGGTTTGCGCTCTGGCGCAGGGCCGGCTGTGGCAGGGCCCCTGCGCGTGAAATCGCCGGCCTTCTCGTAGCGAGCGTCAGGTCGCTCGGCCGGTTCAAGCCCGTGGCGACTACCGTCACGCGCATGGCGTCGCCCAGCGTGTCGTCGTAGACCGCGCCGAATTTGATGATGGCGTCGTCGTTGGTCTGCGCGCAGATCGTGTTCATCACGAGCTTGGTTTCGCGCAGCATCAAGGTTTCCTCGGATGCGGCGATGTTGACCAGCACCCCGCGCGCGGCGCGCAGGTTGGCGCCGTCGAGCAGGGGACAGGCGATGGCTTCCTCGGCCGCCTTGACGGCGCGGTCGTCGCCGGCGTGCTGGGCCGAGCCCATCATCGCCATGCCGGTCTGGCGCATCACCGTGCGCACGTCCTCGAAATCGACGTTGATCATGCCCGGCACGGCGATGATTTCCGCGATGCCGGTCACGGCCTTGCTGAGCACCTCGTCGGCGGCGGCAAAGGCCTGCTTTTGCGTGACATCATCGCCCAGCACTTCCTCCAAGCGGCTGTTCAGGACGATGATGAGCGAGTCGACGCATCTTGCCAGTGTCGCAATGCCTTCTTCGGCCACGCGCATGCGCCGCGGGCCTTCGAATTCGAAGGGTTTCGACACCACGCCCAGGGTCAGGATGCCCAGCTCGCGTGCTACTTCGGCAACCACGGGAGCGGCGCCGGTGCCGGTGCCGCCGCCCATGCCGGCGGTGATGAAGACCATGTCCGCCCCCTTGAGCGCCTCAACGATGTGCTCGCGTTCGCGGATGGCGGCTTCGCGACCGACCATCGGGTCGCTGCCGGCGCCAAGGCCGCTTTCGCCAAGCTGGATGCGTTTTTCGGTAAGGGTATTCGACAGCGCTTGCGCGTCCGTATTCGCGCAGATGAATTCGAAGGTGGACAGTCCGGACGGCGCCATATGGTTGACGGCGTTACCGCCGGCGCCGCCGACACCGATGATTTTGATGACCGTCGCCGGGGTGGGAATTGTAGATTCGGACAAGGAAGACTCCGTTGAAGAAATAGCGTTCGGCCGGCCGCGCACCGACCGCGCATCTGCTGCGCCGTGTGGTGGGTTATGCCGAGCCCATTAGACTACTTGCTGAGGCGCGCACGCGAAAGCGTGTAAACGTTTCAATCGAAACGATTTGTAAGAGCGCGTGCAATCGTCGTGCGAGGGTGGCAGCGCAAAGTGAGCGCGACCGCAGGTTGTCTTATTGTTGATGCGTTTCTGTCACAATTTGATTCGAGGCAATTGCCCTGATTCATCATATTATGGAGTAGTACACATGGCGCATTACATCGATATCCCGGCCAGGGACGGCTCGGGAAGCTTCAAAGGCTACCTGGCCTTGCCAGGCGGAGGCAGCGGCCCCGGACTGGTGGTGGGGCAGGAAATCTTCGGCGTCAACCAGAACATGCGCGACGTGGCCGAAATGTACGCCGAAGAAGGCTATGTGGCGCTGGTGCCGGACCTGTTCTGGCGCATGCAGCCGGGCGTTGACCTCGGCTATACCGAGGAGGACATCAATGTTGCGTTCGGCTACTTCGGCCGGCTCGGCGTCGACCGCGCGGTCGACGATATCGCCGCGGCAATCGACGCACTGCGCGCGCTGCCGCAGGTGTCGGGGCCAGGTGTGGGTTACGTCGGCTTTTGCATGGGAGGCAAGCTGGCCTGGCTCGCAGCAGCGCGCACCGACCTTGCCTGTGCGATTGGCTATTACGGCATCGGGATCGAGGACATGCTGGACGAGGCCGTCAACATCAAGGGCAAGCTGGTGTTGCACTTCGCCGAGAACGACGACTACTGCGGCGCAGCCGCGCGCGAGAAGATCACCAGCGGACTGGCCGCATTGCCGACAGCCGAAATCTACACCTACCCCGGTGTGGACCATGCGTTCGCCCGGGTCGGCGGTATGCATTTCGATCAACCGTCGGCGCTGATGGCGCATGGCCGCACCATGGCCGCGCTCAGGTCGACGATCGGCCCGGATGTCAATTAGTCCGACCTGTGGGAGCAGCAGGTGTACCGGTAGTTCGTCGAGCGCGACGTGTCGGCGACGATGGCCGCCGGGCCGGGCCGGTTCGTATGAACAACGCTGTTCCCCGGTCTGGAGTACAGTGGTCATGCCACCAGCATGAAAGCGCGGGCGAACCCGATCTCGTACAGCGGAGGAACAGGCATGCTTACTCAACGGACGAAAGACATCGTCAAGGCGACGGCACCGGTCCTTGCGGCGCACGGCTATGACATCATCAAGCACTTCTACCGAAGCCTGCTGGCTGCCCATCCCGAGCTGAAGAACGTCTTCAACATGCGCCACCAGGAGCGCGGGCAGCAGCAGGAGGCCCTGGCGCGCGCGGTATACGCTTACGCCGCCAACATCGAGGACCCATCCACCCTTGCGGCGCTGCTGGAAGGGATCGCCAACAAGCACGCCAGCCTGGACGTCAGGCCTGAGCAGTACCCGATCGTCGGCGAGCACCTGCTGGCATCGATCAAGGCCGTGCTGGGCGATGCGGCGACTGCAGACATCATCTCGGCCTGGGCGCAGGCCTACGGCAACCTGGCCGACATCCTCATGGGGCGGGAGAGCGAACTGCGCGAGCGCACGGTCGAAACACTGGGCGGCTGGGTTGGCTGGCGGGAGTTTGTCGTCGCCGGCAAGCAGCCCGAGAGCGATATCATCACCTCGTTCGTGCTGGCGCCGGCTGACGGTGGGCCGGTCGTGAACTTCGAGCCGGGGCAGTACATCAGTGTCAACGTGCCGGTGCCGCGTCTCGGGCTGCGCCAGATCCGCCAGTACAGCCTGTCCGATGCGCCGAACGGGCGCAGCTATCGCATCTCGGTCAAGCGCGAGGAGGGGGCCACTCCCGAGCAGAAGGGTTATGTATCGACCCTGCTGCACGACGAGATACGGATTGGCGACACGATAGCGCTCGCTGCACCGCACGGTAATTTCTTCATCGATGTGAATGCGACCACGCCGGTGGTCCTGATCAGCGGCGGGGTCGGCCTGACGCCCATGATCAGCATGCTCAACCGTGTGCTGCAGTCGCCGGGACGCGAGATCGTGTTCGTGCACGGCGCGCGCAACAGCGGCGTCCATGCCATGAAGGATCACCTGCGCGCGGCAGCGGCGCAGCATCCGAACTTCAAGACCTTCACCTTCTATAACGAACCGCTGCCCCAGGACCAGGCGGGCCGGGATTTCGACTATCGCGGCCTGGTCGACATCGGCACGATCGCGGCTTCCGTCCTGCTGCCCGACGCCGACTACTACATCTGCGGCCCGATCCCGTTCATGCGGCAGCAACATGATGCCCTGATCGCGCGCGGCATCGCGGAAACGCGGGTGCATTACGAGGTGTTCGGTCCGGATCTGTTCGCGGAGTAGGAGCGGGCGTGAGTTTTCTGGACGAGCGTGACGTCGTCTCGAGATGCAAAAACGGACGCCCGCCGTCCGCTGTCCCGAACCGTCCCGCCGCGCGACGGTCAAACCTGACTTCCTCCGGTCAGACGGGAGCACCTCATGAACACCGGCCGGTTCGCGTTCAGTTTTTCCAAGGAGGACGAGCATGGCCATCAAGAACATCGCAATTGCCTGCCAGGGCGGGGGCAGCCACGCGGCGTACACGGCGGGTGCGCTGCCGGTGCTGCTGC
>Ga0209023_10004850_pt1 | contig 15042 bp, 13 predicted proteins | sample LakOneMetagenome_FD_187468 | JGI IMG/M metagenome (GOLD analysis project Ga0209023, IMG submission 187468) | Freshwater and sediment microbial communities from Lake Erie, Canada (SPAdes) (version 2) | ecosystem: Environmental > Aquatic > Freshwater > Lentic | place: Lake Erie, Canada... | reverse complement strand
CCCACCGGGGCAGGCGCTGGCCTTTGTTGATCTGTGACACCGAGGGTCCAGCGGCACCGTTCCCACGCGGTCGGGGGAAACGCGGGTCGCGTTTCCCGCCCGGCCCGGCCCTAGGCCGCCGCCTGCGCCACCAGCCACGGCCCGCGCCAGAAGCGCAGCATCAGGAAGGCCGCCGCGACCGCCAGCCCCACCGCGAGCCCGAGCCACAGGCCCGGCGCCCCGAAACCCAGCAGGAAAGCCACGCCGTAGCTGACCGGCACGCCCACGAACCAGTAGCTGACGATGGCGATCCACATCGGCACCCGCGTGTCCCGCACCCCGCGCAGCAGGCCCAGCGCCATGACCTGCATGGCGTCGAACATCTGGAAAAGCGCGGCCATCAGCATCAGCGTGCCGCCGACCGCGATGATCCGCTCGGAGTCGGGATTGCCCACGTCGATGAACAGGCTGACGAGCCAGAAACGCTCGATCAGGAAAAGGACGATCATCAGGACGCCGAACCCGGCGGACAGCCCGACCGCCGTGACACCCGCGTCGCGCATCCCCTGCAGGTCGCCCTCGCCCTCGGCCCGCCCAACGCGCACGGTCGCGGCGTTCGACAGCCCCATATGGACCATGAACGACAGCGCCGTGACCTCCATCGCGATGCCGTGCGCGGCCAGCTCGACCGTGCCGATCCAGCCCATCATCACCGCCGCCGCGACGAACAGCCCGCTTTCGGCAAGCCCCGTGAACCCGGCCGGCAGCCCGATGCGCAGGACCGACCGCAGGCTCTGCCAGTCCGGCCGCCAGAAGCGCTGGAAGAGCCGGAACCGCCGGCTCGCCTCGGCCTTCGCGGCATAAAGCGCCAGAAGCAGGAAGGTCAGCGCCTGCACGGTCAGCGACGCGATGGCCGCACCGCGCACCCCGAGCTCGGGGAACCCGTAAAGGCCGAAGATCAGGACCCAGGCGAGCGCCAGGTTCACGAACACGGCCGACAGCGTGACCCAAAGCATGACCTGCGTCTTTTCAAGCGCACTCAGATAGCTTTTCAGGACCGTGACCAGAAGCGCCGGGATCATTCCCCAGCCGGCAATGCGCAGGAAGTCCTGCGCCAGCTGCGCCACGTCCGCCTCCTGCCCGAAATGGATCAGAAGCGGGCGCGAGAACCAGAAGAGCGGCACCGTCAGCAGCCCGTAGACGATCGACAGCCACATCCCCATGCGCGTCTCGCGCCGGACCAGCACCTCGTCCCCGCGCCCGAGCGCCGAGGCGACCATGCCCATGACGGCAATGCCGAAGCCCGCGCCAAGGACATAAAGGACAAAGAAGGTCGATGTGCCGATCACGACGGCGGCAAGGGGCGCGGTCCCGTAGCGGCCCAGAAGCACCGTATCGGTGACATGCAGCGCCATCTGCGCGAGGTTGCTGCCGATGATCGGCAGGCCGAGCGCCAGCGTGGCCCATGCCTGGGCGGAATAGGTCTGGCGCGCGCTCATCAGCCACGCTTAGCTGCGACCGGACCAAAGGTCCAGCCGAGCAAATAGGGGTCCGTCAGATCGCGGCCGGACCGTGCCGAACGGCCACGCCGCCACCCTTGATCCGGCCCTGCTATTCCGCCGCCGCCTTGCGCCGGGTCGAGGGGTGGGTCGCGGTGTCGATGATATGGCTGTTCGCCGCCAGAACCTCGGCCGCGCGCCCGACGATCAGCGGGTCCGGCGGCTCGATCACCGATGCGTCCTTGCCCGGATAATCGACCGAAGTCAGGAAGTTGCGCATCGCATTCAGCCGCGCGCGCCGCTTGTCGTCGGACTTGACCACCGTCCAGGGCGCATCCGCCGTATCGGTGTAGAAGAACATCGCCTCTTTCGCCTCGGTATAGTCGTCCCAGCGGTCGAGGCTCGCCTTGTCGATGGGCGACAGTTTCCACATCTTAAGGGGATCGGTCTCGCGTGCCTTGAAGCGCCGGAGCTGTTCGTCGCGCGTGACCGAAAACCAGTATTTGTAAAGCCGGATGCCCGACCGCACCAGCATGCGTTCCAGCTCCGGCGCCTCGCGCATGAACTCCAGATATTCGGACGGCGTGCAGAAGCCCATCACCCGCTCGACGCCTGCGCGGTTGTACCAGGACCGGTCGAAGAACACGATCTCGCCGGCCGTCGGCAGGTGCTGGATGTAGCGCTGGAAGAACCACTGGCCCTTTTCCACGTCCGAGGGCTTGCTCAGCGCCACAACGCGGGCATAGCGCGGATTGAGATGTTCCATGAAGCGCTTGATCGTGCCGCCCTTGCCGGCTGCATCGCGCCCCTCCATCAGGATGACGAATTTCTGGCCCGTCTCCTGCGCCCAGATCTGCACCTTCAGAAGCTCGGCCTGAAGCCGCGCCTTTTCCGCCTCGTAGGCCTTGAGGTTCATCGGGCGCGCGTAGGGGAAGCGGCCGCTCTCGAAGGCCTGCCGCGCCTCGTCGGTCGCGGGCGTCGGAAAGCTGCGGGGGCCGGCGGTGTCACCCTCCGGCGCCACGACTTCGGCGATCTGGATGTCAGTCCTGTCAGGCATGGCGCACTCCTCGTTGACGCGGGCGAGTCTTGCCCTTCGCGCGGCCTAACGCTTTGATCCGCATCAAGGTTCGGCCCCTCATCAGCCAGATTGTCACGGACCGCGACCCGGGGGCGCCACGACCCCGCAGCGCGGGCGCCTTGCCCCGCCGGGCGCGCCGTGGTCTAAGCCGGGACCACCCCGAGAACGGATCCATCATGGCGAACGACCTTCTTTCCGGCGATCCCTCAACCTATGACGCTTCCTCGATCGAGGTGCTCGAGGGGCTCGAGCCTGTCCGCAAGCGTCCCGGCATGTATATCGGCGGCACCGACGACCGCGCGCTGCACCACATGGTGGCCGAAATCCTGGACAACTCGATGGACGAGGCCGTCGCGGGCCACGCCAACCGCATCGAGGTCGAGTTTCACATAGATACGTCGGTCACGGTGCGCGACAACGGCCGTGGCATCCCGGTCGATCCGCACCCGAAATTCCCCGGCAAGTCGGCGCTCGAGGTCATCCTCTGCACGCTGCACGCGGGCGGCAAATTCTCGAACAAGGCCTATTCCACCTCGGGCGGCCTGAACGGCGTCGGCTCGTCGGTCGTCAATGCGCTCTCGGACCGGATGGTGGTCGAGGTGGCGCGCAACAAGGAGCTTTACGAACAAAGCTTCTCGCGCGGGGTGCCGCAGGGGCCGATCCGCAAGATCGGCGCGGCGCCGAACCGGCGCGGCACCTCCGTTACCTTCCACCCGGACGCCGAGATCTTCGGCTCGCTGAACCTCAAGCCCCACCGGCTCTTCAAGATGGCGCGGTCCAAGGCCTACCTCTTTTCGGGCGTCGAGATCCGCTGGAAAAGCGCCCTTGCAGATGGCGACACGCCGATGGAGGCGACCTTCCGCTTTCCGAACGGGCTTGCCGACTTTCTGGCAGAAAGCCTTGAAGGCGCAACCACTTACGCCGACCGCCCCTTTGCCGGCCGCGTGAGCTTCGAGGAAAAGTTCGGCCTGCCGGGCTCGGTCGAATGGGCGATCAACTGGACACCCTCGCGCGACGGCTTCATCCAGTCCTACTGCAACACCGTGCCCACGCCCGAGGGCGGCACGCACGAGGCGGGCTTCTGGGCCGCGATCCTGAAGGGCATCCGCGCCTATGGCGAGCGGGTGAAGAACCGCAAGGCCGACCAGATCACGCGCGAGGACATGCTGACCGGCGGCTCGGCACTGATCTCGGTCTTCATCCGCGAGCCGTCCTTCGTCGGCCAGACCAAGGACCGGCTTTCGACCGAAGAGGCTGCGAAGTGGGTCGAAAGTGCGGTCCGCGACCATTTCGACACCTGGCTTGCCGCCGACCCGAAATCGGCGGGCGCGATCCTGGACTTCCTGGTCCTGCGGGCCGAGGAACGGCTGCGCCGCCGGGCGGAAAAGGAAACCAGCCGCAAGACCGCGACCAAAAGGCTGCGCCTGCCCGGCAAGCTGGTCGACTGTTCGGCCACCGCGCGCGCTGGCACCGAACTGTTCATCGTCGAGGGCGATTCGGCCGGCGGCAGCGCCAAGATGGCCCGCGACCGCACCCATCAGGCATTGTTGCCGCTTCGGGGAAAGATCCTGAACGTCCTCGGCGCCGCCTCTGGCAAGCTCGGCCAGAACCAGGAGATCAACGACCTTTGCCAGGCGCTGGGCTGCGGCACCGCATCGAAGTTCAACCTGGACGATCTGCGCTACGACAAGATCATCATCATGACCGACGCCGACGTGGACGGCGCCCATATCGCCAGCCTGCTGATGACCTTCTTCTTCACCCAGATGCGCCCGCTGATCGACCGCGGACACCTCTACCTTGCCTGCCCGCCGCTCTACCGGCTGACGCAAGGCGCCCGCCGGCTCTATGTCGCCGATGATGCAGAGAAGGAGAAATGGTTGACCAAGGGATTGGGCGGAAAGGGAAAAATCGACGTGCAACGTTTCAAGGGCCTAGGCGAGATGGACGCCAAGGACCTGAAGGACACGACGATGAACCCCGCGACCCGCAAGCTGATCCGCGTCACCATCCACGAGGACGAACCGGGCGAGACGGGCGACCTGGTGGAACGGCTGATGGGCAAGAAGCCCGAGCTGCGCTTCCAGTTCATCAGCGAAAATGCGCGCTTCGCCGAAGAGCTCGACGTCTGAGCGGGCCCCATGGCGGCGCGCTGGGCGCGCGCCATAACAAAGTCTCAATTGTCGCCGAAAAGGACGAAATGCCCCCCTTTTTGGATAAGTTCATGCGCCCCCTTCTTGCCCTGGCCATCGCCGCCTTCGCCCTGCCCGCGCTCGGGCAGGACTATCCCGACAAGGAGAAGGTCCAGGAGGCGCAGCTGGGGTTTCAGCCCTATCAGGATGTGAAGATCGACGTCGATTGCGGCGATCCGAAGAATCCGGCGCAGGAGCTGATCTGCGACGACGACCAGCTCTGGCAGATGACCCGCCTGGATACCTGGGCCTATGTCTACGCCAAGGAGGCGGAAAAGGGTGAGCCGTTGGACCATGCCAATCCGCCGATCGACATGACCTTCGTGGCGGCCCGCGACCGTTGCCACGATGCGGCCTGTCTCATCACGGTGATCGAGGCGCACACCAACAGGTCGCTGGGCGACATGTCGCCCTACAATCTGAAGTAGGGCGACAAGCTAAGTCGTAACTGTGGTCGGCAGCCCTTAGCGGGCGATCGTCACCGAACAATGCGCGCGCCCCGCGACGTCGGCCGCGACCGAGCCGAGCATCAGCCGCGACAGGCCGCGCTTGTCGCCCGTGCCCATGAAGATATGGTCGATCCCATGCGTTTCGGCATAGTTGACGATGCCGGTTGCCGCCTCGCGCGACCGGACCGTCGCCAACTCGACCTTGGTCGCGCCGTGCTTGCCGGCCAGTTCGGCCGCTTCGCTCAGGATCTTGTCAAGCTCCTCGTCCGGCCAATGGTTGATCGTCGGCCCGCGACCGCCGCCATGAGCGACATTGACCGCGCAGATCGTCAGATGGGCCTTCTCGGCCTTGGCGGCCTCGGCAGCCAGGATAACCGCAACTGCGGAATGATCGGTGCCGTCGGTTGCGCACAGGAATTTCTTGGTCATCGCACCCTCCTTTTCCGGGATGCGACTATCCTAGCGCGGCAGCCGCACTCCTCACCTTGACCTGCGTCAATGATGGCAGGGGTGCGCCGCCACGAAAACCCCGCAGTCGGGCGCGGCCCGCGCCGGACTTATCCAAAAATAGGTGCTGCCCAAAAGTGCGCGGGGCGCAAAAATAGGCGGGGCGCGTGAAACCACGCGCCCCGTCTGGCCCGGCATGAGGGAAGCAAACATCCCCCGCAGGCTTCCTCAGCGGCCGCCGCGCACCGAGGTGAAAGTGACGTCCGCAGTGCGGCCGCGCTTGGTCTGGGACCCATGGCCCAGGCGGGCCAGAGCGTCGGTGCGGCCTTTGCGGGCGAGTTCGGAGAAATTGGTCATCTGTCTGGTCCTTTCTGGAACCTGCGCTCGGCGGCGCTGATGGGGGAAGGTCGGCGTGTGTCGGGTGGGACGTCCCTTGCGTCAGGGACGGCCGGTTGCCTGCATGAAATGGGCATTTTCGTGACGGATGTTCTGACGGAACCGGGTGCCCGCCATGGCGCAGGGCATGCCCACACCCCCGGCGAAGCCCGCACGACCCATCTGGCCAGAGCGGTAAGTCCTTGTCATCTCAAGCATATCCGTCATCGTTCCGCCCTTTCTTCTTCTGACCGTTCTTTTTTCCTGGCGTCTTAACGTCGCCTTAATCTGTCCGTGAGAACATAGTTGTTCCTCACTCATGGCCGAATCCGGGCAGAGTCGCGTCAGAAGTGTGGCTTTCCGGGGGTCATTTCATGGCAAATGCCTTCAATCCCGCCCCTTGCAGGGCCGGAGAGGTTTTGCACAACGCGCCGCCAAGGCAAAAGGAAGGCGGCTTATATGAGTTCTTGTGCCCTTGGCGGCCCCTCTTTTTCTGCCTGTGGGGGTCTGGGCTCTGCAGGAAAGGGAATGCCGGAATAGGGGCGCCTTGCCGCAGCAGTCGTCGGAAATGTCGGGATGTTTCTTGGCCTTAGGCGGCCTGTCTCCTTCTGGGCTCAAATGGTCGGCGAAGGGAAAATCGCCGCTCGGTGAAAAAGTTCAGTTCAATTGCACAATCTTCATAACAGTTATTTCACGCCGAATCAACGTTTTTCCGCGCCTTTGCCGGTTTCGTGACCCGCCAGAGCGTCAGCGCCAGAAGCGGCAGGACGGAATAAACCATCATCGGCAGCGCCTCCGTGACCAGGACCCAGTGCACGAGGGTCAGGATGGCGGCCGGATAGGTCAGCCGCTGCAGCTGCTTCCAGCGCAGGCCAAGCCGGCGGACCATCCCGTCGGTCGAGGTCAGGGCAAGCGGCACCATCAAAAGGAGCGCGAGCCAGCCGGTCCCGATCCGCAGATGGGTGATCGTCCGGATGAATTCGGCCCAGTCAGCCGTCCGCAGCCATAGCGCCAGGTGAAAGAGCGTATAGAGAAAGGCCGCGACACCCAGGTGGCGGCGATGGCGGCGCAGAACGCGCGCCGACGGGCCGACGAGCTGCATGACGGGCGTCACCATCAGGCACAGGATCAGCATCCAGGCCGCAAGGTCGCCCGATACCAGCACATAATCAACCGGCCGATGGCTCAGGTGGCGCCAGACCATCCAGATCGCCGGGAAGGCCAGCACCAGCCATAGCGAATAGTCCCGGACCCGGCGGTCCGTCCGCAGCTCGGCCATCGCTTACTCCGCCGCCAGGGCGGGGGTCGCCCCCTCTTTCTTGACCTCGAACTCCTCGTGGTAGGACCGTTCGACGTTCACGTTCCACACATCGTTCTTCTCGCCCAGGATATTGCGCGCGGCAAACATGGCCGACAGCATCGAATGGTCCTGGTTGTTGTAGCGGTGCAGGCCGTTCCGCCCGACCGTCTGGAAGTTTTCAAGGCCCATGAGCCACTCCTCCAGCACGTCGAGCGCCTCGCGGTAGTCGCCGTCATAGACCGGGTAGGCCTTCGGCTGGCGGATGATCGCAGCGCCGATCACGTCCGTCTCTTTCGCCAGCCCCAGCTTCTGCAGCTCTTTCGAGGCCAGCACCCGCAGGTCATCGTCCGACATCTGCCACAGGCCATCGCCCTCCTGGCAGAAATACTCCATGCCGATCGAGGCGGTGTTCTGGTCGGGCAGCATTTCCTTCGACCAGGCGCGGAAGTTCTGGATGCGCCCGACCTTCACCGACGGCGAATGGATGTAGATCCAGTTGTCGCTGAAGGGGTCGGCATGGTTCAGGACCAGCGTCACGATCAGGAAGTCGCGGTAGCGCAGCTTGTCGGCAGCCGCGAGCACTTCGGGCGGCGGCGGCGGGTCGAAGGCATGGATCAGGTCCCTGAGCGCCATCGAGTTGATGAAATGCTCGCCCTCGATCCGCTCGGTCACCGGCGCCTTGCCGTCCGTCGACCAGCGCTGGACATCGACCGAGGTCACGCGGTTTCCGTCGCGGTTCACCTGCACGACGGGCGAGCGCATCTGCACCTCGCCGCCCTGCTCGCGCACCAGGTCGCGGCACTTTTCCCACATCATGCCGGGGCCAAGGCGCGGATACTGGAACTCCTCGATCAGGCTCGTCGTGTCGTTCGCGCCCGAGATCGCATTCCAGACCGCCTTGAAGAGCGACAGGTTCTTGATGCGCTGCGCGGCCCAGTCGGCGCGAATCTCCTTCGGGTCGATGCCCCAGACCTTGTGCGTATAGGTCTGGAAGAAATGCATGTAGAGCCGGCCGCCGAAGCGGTTGATGACCCATTCCTCGAAGCTCTCTTCCTTGCGGAAGGGGCGCACCTGCCACTTGAAGTAGGACAGAAGGATGCGCGCGCTTTCATAGGGGCCGATGTTCGACAGCGCGTTGAAGAGCTTCAGCGGATAGTCGAAGAACTTCTCGCGGTAGTAGATGCGGCTCTGGCGCGGGACGGTGATGAAATCATCCTTCAGCACTTCATGCCACATGTCGTCGACCTCCTTCACCTTGGTGAAGAAGCGGTGGCCGCCGATGTCGAACCGGTAGCCGTTGTTCGATTCGGTGCGCGAGATGCCCCCGACCATGTCAGAGGCTTCCAGCACAACCGGACGATGCCTCCGGCTGCGCTTCTGCAGTTCGTAGGCCGCCGTGAGGCCCGCAGGGCCGCCGCCAATGACGACAACGGGGCTGGTCTTGTCCGGTTGCATGGTGTTGACCTTTTTGAAATAGGCACTCGAAATTCTGTTCAGGCACTTCGGTTCTAGACTGAGTGACGTCCAGGCCGAAGCCGGCCCTTCGGTTCAGACCGGAATCGCTGACATTCTATAGCAAAAGCCGGGAATTGTCCCGGATTCGTCATATCTTGACATAAGTCCCCCGCGGCCGGTGCCCGGCCAGGATATTGCGGGTATCCAGGACAAGGCTGGCCGCTTCGGCGACGAGCCCGTAATCAACCCCGGCGTGATCCGTCGCGATCAGGATCGCATCATAGGATGCAACGCCCGATTGCGAGAGCGGCACCGACTTCCGGCCCGCCAAGTGGGGATGATCGCGCGTCACCGGCATCACCGGGAAATAGGGATCGTGGTAGTCGCAGGCCGCCCCCATCGCCTCGAGCCGGTTCAGGATCGCAAGCGCCGGGCTTTCGCGGGTGTCCTCGACGTTCTTCTTGTAGGCGATGCCCAGGATCAGCACGCGCGCGCCCTTGACCGCCCGGCCACGCTGGCCAAGTTCGGCCGCGACCCGGTCGGCGATCCGGTCGGGCGCCTTGTCGTTCGTGCGCGCCGCAAGCTCGATCAGCGGTGCCTCGGACCCCACGTCGCGGGCTCGCCACGCCAGATAGACCGGCGAGACGGGGATGCAGTCGCCACCGATTCCCGGACCCGGATAGAAGGGCATGTAGCCGAAGGGCTTGGTCGCGGCGGCCGCGACCACCTCCCAGACATCGACGCCCATCGCCTCCATCGCCACCTTCATCTCGTTCACGAGCGCGATGTTCACCGTTCGGAAGCTGTTTTCGGCCAGCTTCACCGCCTCGGCCGTGGCCAGGCTGCTGACCGGGACGGTGCGGGCGACGATCAGGCTGTAGAACCGGTCCAGCAGGTCGCGCGACTGGGCATCGTCGGCGCCCACGACCTTGGGGATCGACTTCGTGTCGAAGGCCGCGTTGCCGGGGTCCTCGCGTTCCGGCGAAAAGCCCAGGAAGAAGTCCGCGCCCGCGCGCAATCCGCCGCGTTCGAGGATCGGGCGCAGGACGGTCGCAGTCGCGCCTGGCCAGACCGTGCTTTCCAGAACCACCAGCTGTCCGGGGCGCAGGTGGGCCGCCACGGTTTCGGCGGCGGCCAGCACATAGGACATGTCGGGCTCTCGCGCCGGCGAAAGGGGGGTGGGCACGCAGATCAGGACGATGTCGGCATCGGCGATCACCGCAGGATCGGCCGAGGCGGCAAAGCGGCCCCCTGCCCGCGCCTTGGCAATGCGGCCCGGCGCGAAATAGGAAATCACCTGCTCGCCCGCATTGACCGCGGCGACACGGCCCACGTTCAGGTCAAGCCCGGTCACCGGAAAGCCGCTTTCGGTGATGGTCAGCGCCAGGGGAAGCCCAACATAGCCAAGCCCCACCGTCACCACCCGCGCCTCGCGCGCGGCGATGCGGTCCCTCAGCGTCGCATACATAGAAAAAGAAGCGGTCATGGTCATCCTTGCACTCTGTCGCGCAGGGCCGTCCGGCTGTGGCTCCGGTCCGGCGGTCTGAAATGGCTAGGCGCGGGACAAAGGGCCATCCCGCAGAAATCGCTGCCGGCGCCAGCCGGACTTCAGTCTCATTTCCCGCGTGACGGGATTTCCGCCACATACCAGACGCCCTGCCCGAATCCAAAGCCGAGCGATCCGGAGCCCCATTTTAGCCCCATTCCGCCCTTCGAAGGCACTGGTTTGCCCGACGATCTGCCCGGGATGCGCGGGCTGTTACGCATTTTGCAACAATACCCCCGCTTGCGCGCGCAGCCCGCTTCGGCTTCGGTTAAGGTGGCAAAGGATCGGCAGGACGACAGAGGGCGGGCAACACATGCACATTTTCATCACCGGCGGCGCGGGCTTCATCGGCTCGCACCTGAACGAGAAGCTGATCGCCGAAGGCCATGCGGTCACGGTCCTGGACGACCTGTCGACCGGCCGGCGCGAGAACCTCGCGGCGGTCGAAAGCGCGCCCGGCTTCACCTTCGTCGAAGGCTCGATCCTGGACGCGGCACTGGTCCAGCGCCTGACGGACAAGGCGGATTTCGTCATCCACCTGGCGGCGGCGGTCGGCGTGAAGCTGATCATGGACGAACCCTCGCGCTCGATCCTGACGAATGTCGGCGGGACAGAGAACGTCCTGAAGGCGGCCTTGCGGGAAAAGACGCCAATCTTCATTGCGTCGACCTCGGAAGTCTATGGCAAGACGACGAAATTCCCCTTCCGCGAAGATGACGACCTGACCATCGGCGCCACGAAGAACCTGCGCTGGTCCTATGCCTGCGCCAAGACGCTGGATGAATTCCTGGCGCTCGCCTATGCGCGCGAGGCGGCCCTGCCGGTCGTCATCCTGCGCTTCTTCAACACGACGGGCCCCCGCCAGACCGGCCGCTACGGCATGGTCGTGCCGAACTTCGTCGAGGCGGCGCTGGACGGCCGCCCGCTTCTGGTCCACGGCACGGGCGAGCAGTCGCGCTGCTTCGGCCATGTCCATGACGCGGTCGAGGCGATCCTGCGGCTGATGAAGACGCCCGACGCCTTCGGCCAGGTCTTCAACGTCGCAAACGATGAAGAGGTGACGATCCGGGGCCTTGCCGAAGCGGTCATCGCCGCGACCGGCTCGCAGTCCGCAATCCAGCTGATCCCCTATTCGGACGTCTACCCCGAAGGGTTCGAGGATATGGCCCGCCGCCTGCCCGACGTCTCGAAACTCGAACGCTTCACGGGCTTCCGCCCGCGCCTGCCCCTGGCTCGCGTCATCTCTGATGTTGTCAGCGAAAAGCGCGCCGCGCGCGGGGGCGCATGATGGCGGAAAAGATGACTGGCACGATCACCGCGCCCCGCGACCGGCTGATACTCGGCGCGATCCTGCTTTTGGCACTCGCCCTGCGCCTGCCGGTCATGAACGGCCCCCTCTGGTATGACGAGATCACTACGGTCGACACGCACCTGAAGCTCGGCTGGGGCGAAATGCTGACCGACTATTCGATGAACCATCACTACCTGCACAACTTTCTGGCCAAGGCGACGATGGACCTCTTCGGGCCGGAGCCCTGGGCAATCCGGCTGCCGGCGCTTCTTTTCGGACTAGGCTCGATCTGGGCGATCTGGGCACTGGCAAAGCGCGTCAGCAGCATGTGCGTCGCCCATGCGACCGCGCTGATGATGGCGCTTTCCTACCACGAGATCTGGTTTTCGACGAACGCGCGCGGCTACACCGGGATGGCCTTCTTTTCCCTTCTCGCGCTGGTCCTTTTCCTCGATGGGCTGAAGGACGGTCGCACCCGGACCTGGGTCGCCTTTGGCCTGACGCTTGCCGCCATCATCTTCACCCACCTCACGGGGGCCTTTTTCGTGGTGGCGCTTGGGCTCTGCTGGCTGATCCTGCTTGTGCAGGCCTGGCGAAGGGGCGACCTGACGCGCGATCTGGGGCTGAAGCCCTTCCTTGCCTTCCTGGGCGGCGGCATCCTGACCATCCTCCTCTATCTGCCGCTCCTGCCCAGCCTTCTGAAAACGGTAGGTGGCGTTGCCGGAACCTCGGCCGTTGATCCGATGAAGGAATATCAGAACCCGATCTGGACCGCGGCCGAAGGTCTGCGCACCGGGGTCGGCGGCGCGGGGCCGGCGATGGTGATCGCGGGCCTTGCCGTCCTGGCCACCGCCGCCTTTGGCGTCTGGGCGCTCAGGCAGCGGGGGCCGCTCGTCGCGCGCGTGACCATCTGGCACATCGTCCTGACAGTCGCGGTGCTGACGCTCGTCGGCATGCGGATCTGGCCGCGCTTCTTCTTCACCGACATCGCCTTGATTCTCCTGCTGATCACCGCGGGCGTCGCACAGATCTGCACGCTGATCGCCCGGCTGACCGGGCCGAAGCTTGGTGCGGCGCTATTCCCCGGCGCAGTCCTTCTGATGGCGCTCGTCTCGGCCAAGCTGGCGGTCCGCAACTATGACGCGCCGAAGCAGGACATGGCCGGCGCCTTCGCCTTTGCCGAAGCCCACCGCGCCGCCGGGACCCGCGTCTATGCGCTCGCCTATTCGTCCGACACCTTCGCAGCGCATTTCGGCGCCGACTGGGGCCGGATTTCGACGGAAGAGGATTATGCCAGGGCCATGGCCGCACCCGGCCCGGTCGAATTCGTCGTGGTCTTCCCCGACCGCAGCTTCCGCTCATTCCCCGCACTCGACGCCGATCGCGCCTCCGGCCGACTGGTCGAGACGGCGCACTTCCGCGGCACGCTGGGCGATGGCGACATTTTCATCCTCGCGCGGCCCGATGCGGCGGGTGAGGGGGCAAGCGGTGGTTGACCTCGTCATAGGATCTGGCCCCGCTGGCATCGCCACCGCGCGGGGCCTTCTGGCCCGCGGCCGGTCCATCACGCTGGTCGATGTCGGCGGCACGCTCGAACCCGCCCGCGCTGCCGCGCGCGACGCCCTGGCCGCAGAGGTGCCGGCCGACTGGTCCGCCGCTTCCCGCGCCGGCTGGCAGGCGCCCCAGTTCGCGAGCCCACCCGGACAGGTGCGCCGCTACGGCTCTGACTTCGCAATGGAGCCTGCGGACGCCACCTTCGCCGATCCGGGCGGCCTGACGCTCCGCGCCAGCCACGCCGTCGGTGGCCTGTCGAACCTCTGGGGCGCGGCGGTCCTGCCCTACGTGGCGCAGGACATGGCCGGCTGGCCGATCACCGCCGACGACCTGGCACCCCACTATGCGGCCGTGACCGAATTCCTGCCCGTTGCCGGCGGCCGCGACCGGCTCGAGGCGCTGTTTCCCACGCTTTCGATGCGAGGGCGCACCCCCCTGCCCCCCGGCCCGCAGGCCGAGCGCGTCCTGAAACTCTGGCGCGCGGCCCTGGGCGGCCAGCCGGACCCCGCCCTGACGCTGGGCCTGTCGCGGCAGGCGGTCGCGCCCGGCTGCCGCCTGTGTGGCCAGTGCCTGCACGGCTGTCCCTGGGGCCTGATCTGGTCCGCGGCGCAGGAGCTGCCCCGCCTGCGCGAGGACCCGCGCTTCGCCTGGTCACCCGGCGCCCCGGTCCGGCGGATCGAAGAGGGGCCGGACTGCGTCACCCTGATCCGCGCCGACGGCACGACGGAGACGGGCGAGCGCGTCTTCCTGGCGGCCGGCGTTCTGGAAAGCGCACGCATCCTTCTGGCCTCTCGCCCCCAGGCGCACGATAGCCTCACGCTCCGCGACAGCCCCCACGGCTTCCTGCCGATGCTTGACCTGTCGCTGCCCCGCAAGGGCCGCCCGCATCCCGACCGGGGGCCGCTTCACACGCTGGCGAAACTCTTCCTTGAACTCGACGACGCCACCCTCTCGCCCCACCTGATCCACAGCCAGATCTATAGCTGGAACGAGTTCTATGCCCCTGAGCTCATTGCCAATTACGGCCGCCGCCTGCCGGGCTCGGCACCCCTCTGGCGGGCGCTCGCCCGGCGGCTGATGGTGGCGCAGGTGTTCCTGCATTCCGACCACGGACCGACGATCGACCTGTCGCTCGCGCCGGACGGGCGCCTGACCTCTACAGTCACCGCCGCCCCCGACCTTCCCACCCGCTTCGGCGCTGTCGCCGGCCGTATCGCCGTCGGCATGGCGCGCGCGGGGCTGAAGCCCCTGACCCGAGCCGCCCGGCTCGCCGCCCCCGGCGCCTCGTTCCACGCGGGCGCGACCGTCCCCATGGCCCGCGACCCCGGCCCCGGCCAGTCCGATCTGCTCGGACGTCCATACGGCCTGTCGCGCCTGCACCTGAGCGACGCCTCCTGCCTGCCAGCGATCCCGGCGACGACGATTACCCTGCCGGTGATGGCCAACGCCCACCGGATCGCAAGCCTGTCACCCTAGGAAATGGACACACCATGAAGGCCAAATCCAACTTTCTGCACCGAACATCACCCCGGCCCGCGCCCGTCAGCCTGCTTTATACGCTGGCGATGCTGGTCTTTGCGCTGACCTTCGCACTGCCCGTCCAGCGGGCCGAGGCCCATGCCTTCGCCGCGACGGACGCAATCGTGAGCTTCGACCGCAATGCCAAGAGTTTCGGCATGCTCTTCGACATCAACATCGAGGCCATCCTTGCCGGGGTCGACCCCGAGGTGAAGGACACGAACGAAAGCCCGAAGGCCCAAGAATATAACCGGCTGCGTGCCCTGCCGCCCGCCGAGCTTCAGAAAGAGTTCGAGGCGTTCGAGCCGCAGCTCCTGGCCGGCATGCGCTTCTTCGTCGATGGCAAACCGAGATCGGAA
>Ga0209023_10004849_pt1 | contig 15045 bp, 14 predicted proteins | sample LakOneMetagenome_FD_187468 | JGI IMG/M metagenome (GOLD analysis project Ga0209023, IMG submission 187468) | Freshwater and sediment microbial communities from Lake Erie, Canada (SPAdes) (version 2) | ecosystem: Environmental > Aquatic > Freshwater > Lentic | place: Lake Erie, Canada... | reverse complement strand
CGACGATGCGGTCGAACAGGCCACGGCCTCGGCCACGCGGGTGCAGGGGACCGTGGTCGTGGGTGTGCAGCCGGTGATCGCCCAGGAGGTGCTGACGGCAGCGCTTCCCAGGTTCTGCGCCTTGTTCCCCGACATCCAGCTCGACGTGCGCTACTTCATGAACATGTCCGAGCTGCAGGACCGCAGCCTGGACGCCATCCTCGTGATGGGCTGGCCGCAGCAGGTGGGTGACCTGGTCGCGCGGCCCCTGGGGGCCACGACCTTTGTGGTCGTCGCCTCGCCGGCCTACTGGGCTGCACATCGGCTCCCGCAGCATCCCGGCGACCTCGAACAGCACAATTGCCTGTGCATCCGCTCGAACACCGGGTCGGTGATGGACCTGTGGCACTTCAGGCGTGGCGATGAGCATGTCCGGGTGGCGGCACGTGGCTCGGTCATCGTCGACAACGTGCACCGCGACATGGTGCGCGATCTGGCCGTGTCGGGCGTCGGCGTGGCGCGCCTACTGGACTGGCACCAACGCCCCGGGCGCGAGGTGGCGAGCGGCTTGCTCGTTCCGGCGCTGACGGAGTGGATTGTCGACGAAGTGCCACCGGTCAACCTGCTGTACGCCCCCAGCGTGCGGCGTACGCCACGCGTGCGGGTGTTTCTCGACTGGGTGGTGCAGCTGTTCGCCGAGGTCGAGCGCGAGCGCCTGCAGCCGTTCCCCGCCACCGCGATGCCTCACTGGGCGAAGACGAGGCGCCGGCGTGCGTCCGAAACCCGCTGACGGATGAGAACGCGCCGTCAGGCGGGATGGACCTCTGCGATGCCGGTCGAACCGAAGGCGACTCGATTCTCGAGCTCGTCGCAGAGCACGGCTCCTGGCCGACCGCTGGAGGCCACGACGACCGGTCCATAGACGCCACCGCGGAGAATCCTGCTCCGCAATCGTTCAGCTTTGGAGCAGGCCGTGGGACCGGTATGGGTCGTCTGCTGGCCGGGGTAGTCGTACTTTTCGTGCAGATTGGTGCGCTTCGCGCTGAGAACCCGTTGCACGACAAGCACTTACGATTCCGGCTCTTCCGAGAGCTGAGTGTTTTTCGTGCAGATTGGTGCGCTTCGTCCCAGGCGCCCCTGCGAGGCCGCACCCCGCGGGTTCTCGCGATCGGCCAGGTCAGACCTCTTCGCTCCGGTCGCGAAACTCCAGCTTGAACTGCCAACCCTCGAAGGTCGCCACCATCCGTCCGAACTCGTCCCAGGAGATCTCGCGGCCATCGATGATGACCATCGGCACACGATGATCCTCGTCGGGATCGCTGTCGACGATCCCCCGGAGCACCAAGCCATCGTTCACCTGCGGCCCGTGGTCGGTGTCCTCTAGGTGCGTGAAAGCCAGTGCCCGGTGCATCTTGGCGATCAGCTTGCCCAGCAGCGCCAGTGGGTCGTCGTCAGGCTCCCCGATCACCTGAAACCGATACCCCGCCGGGCTGCCTTCGCGCAGCTCGAAGGCGTCGATCGCCAATCCGGTGCCGCACAGCCAGTTGCGAAACCTGAACTCGTGCTCGGCGCCGCGTCCGTCGACCATGCGGACCGGATCGAAAGCCACGTGCTCGAACCCCTGTAGCCCGAGTCGGCTGGCCGTGGCTTCGTTGAAGCATCGGCCGCAGAGCCGCCGGTACCCACCCTCCATCGACCCGTAGCTCACGACATCGTGTCCGGCTTACTGGACGCTGGCGGTGCCCGCCACACGCGATGACGCGCTCGCGCTGCTGCGCTCGCTCGCCGTCGTCGTGGTGCCGGACGGCGAGGGCGGGTTCGTGCACAACGGTGCGATCCACCTGCTGGACGAGCGCGGACGCTTGCGGGGCCTCTTCGAGTTCGACCAGTGGCCCCGGGCGTTGGCAGCGGCGCATCAACTGGCTGCCACGCGGCGCGGGGGCGCGGAGTGAGGCACCGTCTCGCGATCCGTTGCGGTGCCGCGCGGATGGTGCTGGCCCTGCTGCCGCTGGTGCTGCTGTGGCCGGCGCTCCGTCATGCGGTCGAAAGCCGCATGTCGCTGCACATGCTGGGCGAGTTCCCGTTGCTGTTCGTGGCCGGCTGGTCGGCCAGCCGGCTGTGCCTGTGCCATCTTTGGGCGCGGCGCTGGCTGCGCGGTCAGCGCCTGCTGGACTGGCGTGGCTGGACGGGAGCGACGCTGACCAGCGGTGTGGCTCTGGTCTGGATGCTGCCCTCTCCCCTGGACGCAACGCTCCTGTGGCCCGCCGCCGCCGCGGCGAAGATCGTCAGTTGGTGGCTGGCCGGCTGGTGGCTCGCCGACAGCTGGCGCCGCATGGATGCCGAGGTGATGCTTTTCTCGATCGGCAACCTCGCCTGGATGGCCGCGACGGCGGGGCTGCTCTACGCCGACGCTCCGACGCGGCTGTGCGTCAACTACCTGCAGGACGACCAGCGCCATGCCGGCGTCGGCCTGGTGCTGCTCGCGCTGCTGCTGGGTGCGCTTGCGCTGCGGCAGGCGCTGCACCACGCCTCTGGGCCGCAGGATGCTTCCGGGAAGACCCATGCATCCGCGGCGATGCCCAGGCAGGACACGGCGGCAAGCATCGGGCTGTGAGATCTGTGCCACTTCCAGCAGCTGGATGTTCAGGCCCATGGGGCGTCATGCTTTCGCGGGCCCGGGTCCACAAGGGATAGGGTCGAAATCGCTCAGGCGCGGCGGCAAGGCCTCCTGGCCGACGAAGCGAAGGGCGAACGCGGGCATGGCATCTGGCGGCGAGGGGTGGGAGGCCAATGTACCCCTGCGGCCGCGGTTGGCTCAGTGTCCTCGACGTTCGGGAGCGGAGGCATCGGCCGGAAAGCCGCATAGATACTGGGGTTCAGGCGAAAGCGCACCAATCTGCGCGAAAAGTACGACTACCCCAGGCTGCTTGAGGAGTTCGCAGCGGAGCAATTGGGAGCGAACAGCTTCGCCGACTGGCGCGAGAGGGCCAGCCACTTCCACAAGCTGCGTGGCGCGGCAGGGACGCTGGGCGCGAAGCGTATCACCCGCCTGGCGGGGGATGCCGAACTCGCCTGCCGCGGCGGCGACGTGTCTCAGATCGAGCTGATTCTTCCCATGCTGTCCGAAGAACTGGCCGGCCTGTATCGATCATCGGCGGATTTCCTGGCGGCCGCACGGTCGCCGCGCGTGCCAGGCGATGGCGGGGCCACGCCGCGCGCGGATACCACCTCGATCGATCGCCTGCTGGCACTGCTGCGCAGCCAGAGCCTGGAGGCTTCGGACCTTCTGGCCGGACTCCTGCCCGCGCTTTGCACCCTGCTGGGCCTCGAGACGGCGCAGCGCATCGAAGCCTGCGTCGAGGAGCTCCGGTTCTCGGAGGCGGCCGAACTGATCGAACAGGGGGTGTCCCGTTAGGATCTTTTTGGCCTGAGCGCCGTCGATGGGCGGGTGCAGAATGCACCGACGGGTGTTGTCATGGAGGCCACCATGCTGGCATCGGAATCGGCGTGGAGAATCCTGCGAGCGGAGCACCGGCAGCTGGAGCGGTTGTGGGCGCGCGTCGACGCTGCGCTCGGGATGCCCGACTGGCCCCGCCCTTCGCAATGCAGACTACTGAAGAACGCCCTGCTTCGCTTCCGATCGTTCGACGATGCCGCACATCGACCGAAGGGGATTGCGCTCATCACGGCTCTGCGAGGCCGTTCGCGCCAGATGGATGACTTGCTGGGGCGGCTCGAGGCGGGGCGCGAGGAGATGGATCGGCTGCTGTCGCAGGCGCTGGCCCTCCTTGGCGAGGACTCGTCGGACGAAGCGCGGGCCGCGCGGTGTCGCTCGGTACTTGCCCAGTATGGTGAACTGCTGCGCCGGCAACTCGATGTCGAAGACACCGCGTTGCACGCCGACGCCGCTCGCCTGCTGGGCGAGGAGGACTGGTCCAGGATCGTGTCCTCGATCTCCCCGGTCATTGCGGCCGCGCCGAGGCGCAGAGGGCGGTCACTTGAATGATCGTGGACAAGGGGAGGGGGTGAAACCTTGATTGCCGTCAAACCTCGGCACGGGTAGCGTCGGAAACTTGCGGTCGAGGTACGCTTGGCTTAGCGCGCCGCGAAGTAGGACTGGGAGAAGAACTGCACGGTGGCGAAGATGTTGAGCGCCTTGTTGCGAGGAGTCGGGAGCGCCTTGGACGGCATCGACGTTGCTTTATGCGCATTCGATACCGATGACCGCGCGCTGGTTTGGAACGAGGCATTCCTCGAGTACTTCCCGGAGCACGCGGGATACGTCAGAGTTGGGGAGCCCTATTCCGAGAACCTTCGGCGGTTCTACGCCGCTCGCCTGATCCCCGACGAGATGCCCCGGATCGAAGGGTACATCCGGGAAGGGGTCGAGCGGCACCGCACCCAGCGGCGACCCTATGAGTTCGACCACCGCAGCAACCGCTTGCGAGTGTCATCGTTCGAGATGGGCACGGTTGGCCGCGTTCGCGTATGGCGCAAGATCAAGGACAGCGTGCCGACCGAATTCGCGGGCCCCAGTTCGCTGCGGGCGAAGTTCGATCCCAATGCCTCGCTTATGCTTGAACGGATCGCCGATGGCATCCTCGTTGTGGACAGCGGCGACTTCACGGTGTGGGCCAATCGCGCTTTCCTGACGCTCTATGGAATGGCCACGGTCGATGAAGTACTCGGCCTCCGGTTCGAGGAGATCTATCGGCGCGCTTGGCAAGGGCAAGAGGAGGAGGCCACCTGTCGGGCCTGCCTGGCCACACTAAGAGATAACCAGCGTTTTTCGGGGGCACCCTACGAGATCGGACTGCCCGGCGAACGCTGGGTCCGTGTTGTCGAGCAGCGCGGCGACGAGGTCGACGGTCGTGGCTACTTCGTGCACGTCGACATCACTACGCTGAAGCGTCAGCAGCAAGCGCTCCGCGACACGCAGCAACTGGCTCGCGAGAGCGAGGAGCGGTATCGCCTGCTGGCAGAGTTCTCCGGCGACGTCACGGTGGCGCTGGTGCGCGGGGTGGTGACCTACGTCTCGCCGGCGGTCTTCGAGGTGCTCGGGTGGCGCCCCGAGAAAGTGATCGGCAGGACGATGGAGAGCTTCTGCCATCCGGACGATGCCGCTCGCGTCGCCCAGTCTCTTCAATCCCTGAACGTGGCACCAGAGGCCGACTACCGGGCTCGAGCGCTGCGGGCTGACGGCGAGTATGTCTGGGTCGAGGCACGGGCCCGCATGACGAAGCCCAGTGACGTCGGCGAGATGCCCATGCTGGTCATCAACATCCGAAACATTGCAGCCCGCAAGGCTACGGAGGATGAACTGGCCGGGGTCCTGGCGCAACTCGAGTCCATTGCGGCGACGGATGGCCTGACCGGTGTTTCGAATCGACGTCGATTCGAGGAGGCGCTGGCCACCGAGCACCGACGAGCCCAACGCGAGAAGGTTCCCCTGACACTTCTGCTTGTTGACCTGGACCTGTTCAAGTCCGTGAACGACACGTACGGGCACCAGGTCGGAGACGACGTGCTGCGCTCCGTGGCCGGGGCGCTGACGACGGTGACCCGACGCGTGGGCGACGTCGTTGCCCGGTACGGCGGTGAGGAGTTCGTGCTCCTGCTGCCCAACACATCGGCGGAATGTGCCTTGAAGGCCGCCGAAAAGGTTCATCTCGCGGTCCGCGCGCTGGATGCCGGCGTCATGGGGTTGCCAGCCACCGCAAAGGTCACTGTCAGCATCGGCGTCTCCTGCACTGCGCAGATGCCTGAGGGCTCGGCAGCGCGGGACTTGGTCCGACTCGCTGACGCGGCCCTGTTCGCTGCAAAGCGTGATGGGCGAAATCGCGCCGTTGCGTCCTGGTGAGGGCAACGATTGTGAATCGTGCGACGGTCAACGCCGCGCTTCAACTGGTGGTGGCCTCGGTGCGGCCCGAGGTGGTCGTTCGACGGATTGATCTCAAAGTCACTCTGGAGGAAGAGGACCTTGACGTGATCTGCAGCCCCAACACGCTCTTCCAACTCCTGTTGTGCCTGCTCTCCAATGCCGTGAAGTTCACTACGCAGAGTGGGAAGATCTCCGTAGCAGTTGCTCGCTCAAACAGCAACATCGTGTTCACCGTCCGTGACGATGGCTACGGCATGGACGCCCCCGCCTTGCGGCTACTCTTCTCCGCCGGACCCGCTGCGCCTGCACGCTCCCAGCACGCGGCCATGAGTCTCGCAACGGCCCGCGTCATCGTCGAGACGCTGGGAGGGTGCATCGAGGGGCACAGCGATGGACCGGGACTGGGGTCGACGTTCCGGATGTGCCTGCCGGCGGCGCAGGGCTCGTCGCTGCGCGTTCGGGCCTGATGGCGAGCACGGTGCGGTTGCGTTCCTCCTGATCACACTCGGCGCCCAGCTGCCTGTGAGGAAGTTCACAGCTTCGAGCTGAACTCTTCGACCGAAGCAACCGAAGATGCGGTCGTGGCTCCAAACCTTGCAGTACCCGAAGCTCCAGCCGAAGAGCACTTTCTCGGTCACGTCGTGGGTTCCGCACATGACGTGCAGGCCAGCGAGGACATCGTCACCGCGAACGGGGTGAAGCTCTTGGCCAAGGGGGCCAAGGTCGACGAGAGCATGCGAGACAAACTGCTGGCGCACAAGCTGACCAGGCCGCTCGAGCAGTGCCTGGAAGTAACGGACGCTGTCAGCGGCGAGCTACTGGCATCGGTTGCGGAAAAGCTCTTCGATGATCAGCCGCTCCTGTGCACGCTGCATGGGGACGCCAAGCCACGACACGTGGTCGCTGCATTGAAGCGACTGCCGCTCACGACCCAACTCCGCTCGCTGCTGAGTCTTTACGCGGAACTACCCTCCGGCAGGCTGGAGCATCCCGTTGCCGTGGCGCTGATCGCCTCGGGTCTCGCGAGAAAGGTTCTGCCGGACGAAGGAGGTCAGGAGCGTACCCTGCTGACCGCCGGTCTCTTCCACGACATCGGCGAGTTGTACGTGAATCCACAGTACCTCAACGGTGACGTGCGGCTGGATCCGTCGCAGTGGAGGCACATCGTCGCCCACCCGGTGATCGGGCACCGGGTGCTGCGCGACATGGAGGGGGCGGGTCGGATGGTGGCAGACGCCGTCCTGCAGCACCACGAGCGACGCGACGGCTTCGGCTACCCGCAAAGACTCGCGGGCGAGGCGCTGCCTTTGCGTGGCGAGATCCTCGGGGCCGCGGAGTGGCTGGCGGGCTTGATCCGGTCGGGCCGCTCCCCCGTCACTTCGGCGAGTGCCGCCACAAGACTCATGCCGGGTGGGTTTAGAGAGTCCATCATGCGCGCTATCGCCCCCTTTGGCGCGAGCGAAGCGGCGGGCGCGGGCATCGCGTCTGCGGACACCGGAAAGGTCCTCGCCGGCCTGGTTCGCTTGGCTGAGACAATGGGCCGGTTCCGCCAGTGCCGGGAATGGATTGAAGGGTTGATTGACGCAGGGTCCGAGGCGTCGGCAGTGCTCGCCGCCAACCACGCGCGCATGGAGCTCATCGAGCGTTCGTTTATCAGCAGTGGGCTGTCCGGGGAAGAGCCCTTGGTGCTGTTCGAACGCCTCAACGCTATCGGAGATGCCGAGTTGTTCGGCGAGCTCAGTGTCATCGTCCGGGAAATCTCGTGGCGTCTTCGGGAACTTGAGCGTGACACACTTCTGCGCGCAAGTGCCCTGTCCCCTGACGACGAGCGGGTCGTCAAGTCGATGGTTGCTCGGCTGAAGCATTCGGATCCTGTCTGACACGGCGCGAGGAAGCTGAAGACTCGCCGCGTGTATCGGAACCTGCGGTATACCGGGCCCGGCGGGACCTGTTCACCCACAGACTTCAGCGCCCTGGATGCTGAACCGTTCGCCGTGAGGATGACGCCTGCCGCGCCCGCAGACTGGACTTGCCGATCTGAAATCGGCACATTCGAAGCTGCGCTGGACGCTGACGACGACGCAGTGCACATGCACCTGAACGCCAACCTCCAGCAACTCTCCGTCGACCGGGAACTGTTTGGCGTCGCCTTGCACAACTCGACGCGAAGCGTCCCGCTGCAGCTGGTTGCCGCCGCGTACGTGGTGTTCCTGGGAATGGAGGCGGGACGGGGCGCGGCTGCGGCGGCCACCGGTGCGCTGGCGATTGCAGTAGCCCTCCTGCGACTCTGGACCGCACGCAGGTTCCGCGCTACAAAGAGACTGACGGCCGACAGTTTGTGGTCCGCCGTGCGTTCGCTCGAGCTCAACGCGGCATTGGCAGGCGCGATGTGGGCGGCTAGCACGCTGGGCATCTATCCTGCACTGAGTGAGGGGCCGGCCGTCGCCTACCTGTTGCTGGTCTGCGGATCGTTGGCGGTGGCAGCGTTCTTCATGTCGCTGGCTAGCAACGCCTTCACGATCCTCGCTGCGACGCAGTTGGGCACGCTGGCCATCGTCCTCGTCATGAGGTACGGCATGGCAGCGGCGGCCCTCGTGCTGCTGCTCATGGCGTTCGGCGTGACCATTGTTCGCGCCGCCGGCGCGTTCCGGGCAACGGCCGCGCGAGCTATCGCGTTCAGCCAAAGTGCCGACCGGGCGATCGGCGATCTGGTGCGGGCGAAGGAGTCCGCCGAGGCCGCCAACCTCGCCAAGTCCCAGTTCCTGGCGACAATGAGCCACGAGATTCGTACCCCGATGAACGGTGTCATCGGGGCACTGGATCTGCTGCGCCATTCCGCACTGGACCTGAAGCAGCAGATCTGGGTGTCGACAGTCGCCTCGTCCAGCGAATCGCTGCTGGCGATCCTCAACGACGTGCTGGACCATGCCAAGATCGAAGCGGGCAAGTTGACGCTGAACATCGCGCCGATGTCGGTTCGAGAGGTTGCCGACGCGGTAGTGTGTCTGTTCCGCGCCAATGCGGCGGCCAAGGGGATCACCATCGAACTGGACGTCGATGTGGACTGCCACGACCGCGTCCTGGGCGACGCGCAGCGCATCAAGCAGGTGCTGCTGAACCTGATCGGCAATGCGGTCAAGTTCACCGAACTGGGTACGGTCACGCTGCGAGCCCGGGTCGCGCAGACGCAGGACGATCAGGCCCGGGTCACCTTCCAGGTCAGCGACACCGGCATCGGCATGTCGAGCGTAGTCGTCAATGGCTTGTTCCAGCCCTTCTACCAGGCAGAGGGGCAGCGCCAGCACGGCGGCACTGGCCTATGCCTGTCAATCAGCCAGCGCATTGTGCAGGCGATGGGCGGCGACATCGAGGTGCGCAGCCGGCAGGGCGCCGGATCCACGTTCCGGTTCGGGCTCACACTAGCGTGGGACAAGTCGTTGCTGCCGATTGCCCGGACCGAGTCCGGATTCGGCGAACTGGACCATTCGGAGGACTTTGCGGGAACCGCGCTCGTCGTGGACGACAATCCGGTCAATCGCATCATCGCGGGGGATCTTCTCAAATCGCTCGGGCTGACGGTCCTGGAGGCCGAGGAAGGCCTGCAAGCGCTGGCAATTCTCGAACGCCGTGCCGTCGACCTTGTCTTGATGGATTGCGACATGCCGGGCATGGACGGCTACGAGGCGACCAAGAGGATCTGCGATCGCGAGGCCCGACTTGGACTGCCTCGCCTGCTGGTACTGGCGATCACAGCGAACGCGTTCGAGGACGATGTGTTGCGGGCGCTGGCCGCGGGAATGGACGGCCACCTTCCCAAGCCCTTCACGCGGTCCCAACTGAGGGCGGTCGTGTCCCTCTCCATGTAGGTGCCAGGAGAGACCGACATGCTCCGTCCTCGATCAAGCGCACACCACGAGCGGCGAGACGGCTTTGGCACCCGCAAAGACTCGCGGACGAAGGACACTAGAAAGTTCCTTTGCCGGCTTGGTCCGTGTGTCCGCGACGATGGGCACTCCGGCGAACGGATCGAAGGGCCTATTGACCCACGGTCGGGGACGTCGGCCGTGCTCGCCACCAACTACGTGCGCCTGGATCGCATCGAGTACTCGTTTGTCAGCAGCGGCGTATCCGGCGAGGAGCCCCAGGTGCTGGTCGAGCGGCTCAACGCGATGGGAGATGCCGAGTTCCGAGAAATCTCGTGGCGTCTTCGGGAGCTCGAGCGGGACACCCTCTTGCGCGCCAGCGCTCCGGCAGCCGCCGACGGTCTCGCACTCCCTTGCAGCGCCACACCACTCCGCTGGTCGCGGCATGGATCAATTGACTCGTCAGGCATCCCTGGGCTCATCTCGGCGTTGCCCCACCCTAAGTGACGCCGCTTCGAGTGCAGAGTGGATCAAGATTCCAAGTTGTTCCAACGTGTGCTCCTTCTGCATGACGCCGTGCACGCCAAGTTCCGCGGACCGCAGCCGCAGTTCGTCCGAACTTAAACCAACGGGCCTCCGCGGAACCCGGGGCGGTTCAGTGACCTTGTGATGGCGATGTTTAGACGCATGATCTGCGCCAGTTCGTGCCCACATTGCATCGACGACTCCAGCGAACTCCGCAAGACACGCGTGACCCTATCGCAAGATGCTTCAATCGCTTTGAACTTCTCCACGAAGCTTGGTCGTCGCAGGCAAGCTGATTTCAGTGTGCGGATAGGTTGTCGCCCGGTTGAACTGAGCTCCGTTTCACGCTCTACTGTGCGCTATGAGCGTAGCATCCTCTGAGGGTCCATGCGCCGGCCGGTTCGATGGGTACGAACCCCCGAAAAGTAGCGTGGCACGGAGGTGCCCAGCCAAGACAAAGTCAGTCGAGGAGGAAGCGCGCCGTACGAAATCGCCTGGAGTCCGCGTGGCGTCGTAGTCACCTACTCCGGGGAGCCCTTGGCTGACGAGGTGCTGGAGTGTCATCGCCGCCGATCCGAGGTTCGACGAGCTCCGATTTGCAATCGTCGACACCCTGAGGGTTCGCTCCATTGCGCTGCCTTTCGCCGATGTCGAACTGATCGAAGCATTCCTCCATGGGCCAGCATGCACGAATCCGAACGTGACGATAGTCTTTGTCGCCAACCATCCAGATGTTCTTGCCGCACTTTCCGCCTACGACGCTATCCCTGACCGCGCGTTCAAGCAGGTGGTTTGCGGGTCAGTGGAGGATGCTCGAGCGTCGATTGATCACCGGCGGCCGGAGTTTCGTCCCCGTGGCTCCTACAATTGTTGATATGTGTTGTGCCTGATGAACGACTTGATGCGGATCAATAGCGCGAGTTGCTGGCCCGGTCGTCTTCCGATCCGAGGTCGACAAGCTTCGGGAGGAGCCGGTGCCCGGCATGACCGCCCATCTCATCGGTACCCGCAAATCCGCTTTTGGCAGGACCTTGAAGTGGATGATCCAAGGCATGCGGTCGTTCTGGACGCAAGCGTGGTGCGCCCGCCGCAACAGGTCGACTGCAATCGATCGCTGACCGCGCGGGCAGGACTCGCGGTGGCTGCGGCCCTTGAGGCAATCGGCGCTGTCGGCTCGTGGACAGCGGGCTTGTTCGGTCGCTGGCCCAAAGGCGGCGGGCAGGACCGAATGTTGGGTAGTGAGATCCCCACCTATTCCTTGCGAGAACGAGGATCGAAGTCGACCCGATAGTGTTGGCGGATTGTCGAGCTGAAAGAAATGTACCCGCAGTCCAAAGAAGAGAGTAGCGAGATGCTCCGCCTGGCGCTCCCCTTGCTGGCGCGTCATGGCTCCGGATGCCAGCCACCGAGCTACACGGTCTGGTACGAATACGTTCAGGGGGCCAACGATGCGCTGCGCCGAGTGCTCGATGCCCGGATCGCGAACCCTGACCCGCTCACCCCTGACGAAACAACTGCCCTGTTCAGGAAGTACGTCGTCGACCGCGAACTTGCGCTGACCGATGAACTTCAATCGCGACTTCTCAAGGCATTGGGGGCTCTGAGCACCTCCGCCGACTCGTCCGATGTAGATGCTGCGCGCTTTGGGCAGGCGCTGGAGCACGGCAACCACCGGTTGTCGACTGAACCCGACGTTGAAGGTCTCAAGGAACTCATTGAGTCGCTTGTCGCCGAGACGCGGCGCATGCAGGTGTCCAACGCCGACCTGCGCCGCCGCTTGGACGAGAGTAAACGCGACTTGCTGGACATCACCTCCAAGGTAACCGTGCTTCGCAGCGAGGTGCTGCTCGACCCCTTGACACGGTTGCTGAACCGCCGCGGGCTGGAGAAAGCGATGGACGACAGGCTCATGTCGGACACCGGCGGACTGACCGGGGCCGCCCTGCTCATGGTTGACATTGATCACTTCAAGCGTATCAATGACACGCACGGCCATGTACTCGGTGACCGGGTGCTCCAGGCAGTTGCCCAGGTTATCAAGGGCAGCATCGGTCCGGACGGGGTGGCCTGTCGCTATGGCGGGGAAGAGTTTGCGATCCTGATGCCTGCTACGTCGTTGGGACACGCGCAGGCCACGGCCAATGATTTTCGATTGAAGATCTCCGAAGGCCGAATCCGGCGGGTCGACGGGCAGACGGTCGGCGGCATCAGCGTCTCTGTCGGCATTGCGATGTTCGACCGCGGGCAGTCAATGGACTCGTGGATCAGTCGCGCCGATGAGGCGCTCTATGCATCAAAGCGGAGTGGTCGCAACCGGGTCACGGTTTCCGGCGACATCTAGCTGGCGCAGCCGCAGACCCCTCTACGGCTGAAGCAAGCCCGGTGCGCGGTCGAAGGCTTTAGCGAGGTCGCGCACGCAATGGCCGATTGGACCCAACGGAGGCGCAGTCGCCGCGCGCCTTCGAGCCTCCCGCCTAGGCGTCGTGTTCCAAGAGGTTGCTCGGCGCGTATCGACTTTGGCCGCATGTCAGGTGGCTGGGCTGACGCCGAAGCCGTCAAGTGCCCGATGTCAGTGCCGCTGCTGCGCACGTCGCGCGCGCCGAACGGTAGTAGCTCTAGCTGCCCTCGATCGGGCGGAAGTAGCCCCGGATGCAGCGCTCGTTCCGCACCAACAACTGGATGTGGCTCTTCTCGGTGAACAGCGTTCCGGGGTAAAGGTTATCGCCCCCGCTGAACACCGACCGGATGGTGTCGTACGGCGTCAGTTCTTCTGTCTCTCGGAGCGTGTGCAAGTACTCGATCACCGCGCAGTCCAACTGGCGGCGAGGCTTGTCTCGTCCGCCGGCGTTTGTTGTCATCGGAACCCCGGCAGACGTTGAGGCCTGAGTCAGAAGGTCATGGGCTTGGCGAAGTTCGCTCAAGAAGGCTCGGTCGTGCAGAGTGCCGCAGTAACCGAGGTCGATGATCGCGCCCACCACGGCGGGAGTCACCACTTTGCCGCTCGAGACGGACGGGTTGTCCCGGACGAACTCGGCCCACTCCATTGCACGCTTCGGGCTCGACTCCCAGAAGTAGATGCCGTTGCCTAGTGTTGAGATCCACGAACCCCACTAGCCATGTCCACGAACCGTGGGAGTGGATGAAAGCGTGGGGAGGGGTAACGTTGGCTGCATCGGTGCGATCTCTCAGGGGAACGACGATGCAACTGACCTGGACCATCACGCTTCAACGCACAGGCGGTGGGCTACCGGCGGAAACACGCACGGTGGCGAGGTATCAGCGCTCTGTCGGCCCTCCCAGACCAGCTGATGTTGGGCTTTGCCGTAGCGAAGGCCAGGAGCTTGTTGCTGCGTTGCAATCCGCCGTCGTTCAAGACCAGATCACAGCCCACGATCATCGCGGTCGCTCCTGTCACTACTGTGGCCGTTACCGGCGGATCAAGGATTGGCGTGGCAGACAAATCGATACCGCCCTCGGCCGGGTTCGCGTTCGCATCCCTCGCGTGGTGACCTGTCAATGCCTGCCCGAGCCGTTGGACGAGGAGGGGGAAATCACTGCGCTGCGGGACAGCGAGTCAACGGTCGAAAGATTGCTGCCAAAGCGCAGAACGCCAGAGGTCAGCTACCTGTGTGCGAAGCATGGTGCATCGAGCCCGTATCGAACAGCCGCGCGTGCTGTATGCGAGGTCACCGGTTTGCCGCGATTGAGCCATGCCACGGTTCGATCGGAAACGACTTCCTGCGGCGAGCACATCGAAGACGAGCAGTTTGAGATCGGGTGGCTCGCGTTGGATCGAGCCGGTGGCCAGCCGGACCCTGCGCAGCATCTGCGCGTCTCGATCGACGGGACCGTCATCACCTCCGCGAACAAGGTGGAGTTCAGCAAGTTTGAGGTGATCGCTGGCAGGGTCGAACGCGACGGACATCCTGGACGGCGCTTCGCTTGTGCGATGCAGCGCAGGTCATTGACATGTGTACTCATTGCTGCTGCCTTAGCCCAAAGCGGAATGACCCGACGAACCGAGGTGGACGTCGTCAATGACGGCGCGCGCGGCATGCGGTCGATCGTGGCAGAAGTTGCGCCACGCATGGCGCCGCGAATCATTGACTGGTTTCATATCGCCATGAAGCTGCAGGCAGTGCGTACGCCGATAGCGGCCAGAAAGGGCATCTGGACGCCCATCCCCAGCTCGATCGTGCGTGCCGAGCGCTTGGCAACGAAGGTGCGCGATGCGCTTTGGCGCGGCAAAGGCGAAGTAGCAATTGCGATGCTCGACACGGTCCAGGCCACGCTGGCAGAGGCGGCCAGCGATCACAACATCCATGAGTTCTTCCGGGGCTGTTCGCGTACTGCCGAGCGAGCTGCGATGAAGTTGCTCGAGTTCCTGCGCAACAACCGCGATGACCTCGTCGATTACCAGCGCGCGCGTATGGCAGGACGCCGCATCTCCACGGCGTCTGCGGAGTCGGTGATGAACCACCTGATCAATCGCCGCATGTCCAAACTCCAGCAGATGCGATGGAACTACGCCAGCGCTCATCGGATGCTCATGGTTCGCGTTGAGCTACTTGATGGGCGTCTAGAGAACTGCTTCAGGCGGCGATTCCCGGGCTTCAGGTCACCGGACGCCGCCCCAGGTCCAAAGGGCTCCCCCTGATTTCATCCACTCCCGCGAACTGCTCAAGCGTGGCAACGGCCTGTTCGGCTCGGCCGAGCAGACCGGCTCGGTCGGTGTCGTCACGCTCAACGGGGCCCGCCTGGGCTACCTGTATGCCGGCGACGAGGCCGCGCTGCTGG
>Ga0209023_10004848_pt1 | contig 15046 bp, 14 predicted proteins | sample LakOneMetagenome_FD_187468 | JGI IMG/M metagenome (GOLD analysis project Ga0209023, IMG submission 187468) | Freshwater and sediment microbial communities from Lake Erie, Canada (SPAdes) (version 2) | ecosystem: Environmental > Aquatic > Freshwater > Lentic | place: Lake Erie, Canada... | reverse complement strand
CCTTCTGCAGGCCCTTGGTCACGGTGTACACCCCGCCCTTCTGCGCCACGTCCTCGCCGAACAGCAGCGTGTCCGGGTACTTGGCGAAGATGTCGTGCAGCGCGTTGTTGATCTGGATCGCCATGTGCCGCGGCGCCTGCTTCTCCGGCAGCTTGTCCTCGCTGCCGAACGCCTTCACCCGCGCGTCGTGCTCCGGGGGGCGCGCGGCTTCCTCCGCCACTTCGGCGGGCGTGTACGGCGCGAGCGGCGCGACCACGTGTTCCAGGGTTTCGATGCGCGGGCGACGGTCGGCGTCCTCGGCGGCGGCGAAGCATTTCCTGCGGGTGTCCTCGTACAGCGCGAGGATCTCGTCCTTCGACATCAGCCCCGATTCCAGCGCGATCTGCGCGGACCTCAGCAGCGGGTCGCCGGCTTCGACCTGAACCAGTTCGTCGATCGGGCGCCATTCGATCTCGAAATCGGTGCCCGCGTGGCCCATGATCCGCATCGTGCGCAGGTGCAGGAACGTGGGCCGGCGCGTGCGGCGGCAATGCTCGACCGCGCGTTGCACGTCGCCGTAACCCGCGGCGAGGTCGAGGCCGTCCGCGAAGAAGTAATCGAGGTCGGGGCGGTTGCGGAACGACTCGGCGATCCAGCCGCTCGGCGTCTTCACCGAAATGCCGATGCCGTTGTCCTCGCAGACGTAGAGCACAGGCGCCGGCAGTTTCTGGTAGGCGGTCCACGAGGCGGCGTTGAACGCGGTCTGCGCGGTGGCGTGGTTCGCGGAGGCGTCGCCGAACGAGCAGATCGCGATGGAATCGTCGGGAACCGGCAAGGCGTGGCCGATCCGCTTCGCCGCCTCGATCGCCATCGCCGTGCCCAGCGCCTTCGGCAGGTGCGACGCGATCGTCGAGGTCTGCGGCAACACCCACAGCGGCTTGCTGCCCCAGACCTTGTGCCGGCCGCCGGACGCCGGGTCTTCCGCGCTGGCCGCGAACGACAGCGCCGAATCCATGATCGGGTCCATGCCGGGGATCTTGCGGAAGCGTTCGGCCATGAAGCCGCCGCTGCGGTAATGCAGGAAGGCCGGATCGGTGTGGCGGGTGGCGCGCGCCACCATCGCATTGCCTTCGTGCCCGCTGGAACCAATGGTGTAGAAGACCTTGTTCTGCACGCGCAGGACCCGCGCCATCAGGTCGAGATGGCGGCTGATCAATTGCGATTCGAACAGCTCGCGGAACGCCTGCGCATCCAGCGCGCTGCCGTCGAGGATCGCCTCGCCGGGAGACGGCTTCGCATCGGGCCTGCCGTTCCAGGCCTTCACGAATTCGCTGAAGTTGACGTCGCAGATCTCGGCCCGGTTGAGGCCCTTCATGCGCGCGGGAATCGGGTTGGGAACGGTGGCGAACATGGTGGTTTCTTTGTGGGGCGGGTGTTGACCCGCCGATTGGTGATTGGAATGGCGGGTCAAGAGCCGCCCTACGCGGAACTGTCGATCAACGCCTGCGCCCCGGCATCCGGCGCGGGCATGGGCACGAATCCCGGCGTGTCCCCGACCCGAGCCAGCCACGCGCGCAGCGCGGGATAGGCGTCCAGCGCGATGCCGCCGTGCGGGGCGACGCAGGTGTAGGCGTACAGCGCGATGTCGGCTACGCCGTAATCGTCCCAGGTGAACCAGGCGTTCGACGACAGGTGCCTTTCCATCACCGCCAGCGCGGCATGCCCACGTTCGCGCAGCCTCGGCAGGTCCGCGCGCCGCGGCGAGTCGAGCGGGGTCCAGCCGCAGATGAAGCGCGCGACGGCGATATGGGGCTCGTGGCTGTACTGCTCGAAGAACATCCAGCTCAGCGCCTGCGCCTTCGCCCACGGATCGGACGAAAGGTACTTCGTGCCTTCGGCCAGCCAGCACAGGATCGCGTTCGACTCGACCAGGATGCGGCCATCGTCGAGTTCGAGCATCGGCACCTTGCCGTTCGGATTCTTCGCAAGGTAATCGGGGGTACGGGTCGCGCCGCGGGCGCTGTCGGTCTCGACCCAGCGATAGTCGTGGCCGAGCTGTTCGAGCAGCAGCCTGACCTTGTGGCAATTGCCCGAGGTCGAGAAGCCGTACACGGTGATCATGCGAAGCGCGTCCGGTTCGCCCGCCATTCGCTGCGCGTCTGGCCCCAGACATCGATGGCGTGCGCATCCAGCGGCGGCGGCAGTTTCCCCGGTCCACGGTTGCGCGACCCCAGTCGCAGGGCGACGCCTTGCGACGCGGTGTTTTCCGGGCTGATGGAGTGGATCACCTCGTCCCAGCCCAGGGTGTCGAAGGCGTAATCCATCGCCGCCACGCAGGCTTCGGTGGCGTAACCCCTGCCGCGCGCATCCATGTGGAACGAGTAGCCGACTTCGGTGCCGAGCCAGCCGTCGGGAAACCAGGGCCCGGCCTGGCCCATCCAGCGGCCGCTTTCCTTTTCGACCACCGAGAACATCGCGAATCCCTGCACCACCCACGCGCCGGGCATCTGCAGGAAGCGCCGCCAGGCGTCGTGCCGCGACAGCGGGCCGCCGATGTGGCGGGAACTGTCGTCGGCGAGCATTTCGGCATAGCGTTCGAAATCGCCGATCCGCGGGATGCGCAGGACCAGGCGCGGGGTTTCGATCCGCAAGCCGGTGTCGAGCGGCCCGGATGCCTTCATCGGACCATTCCCCTCTGGATCGCGGGATCGCAGTTGTCCGGATCGCCGGTGATCCACGCGCGCACCTGTTCGGGGAATTTCCGCTGGGCGGCGACGTTGTTGCGATAGTAGACGTCGAGGCGGCTGCCGGTTCCCGTGTTCGCGAGGTCGACCTGCAGGAAATCGATCCTGGTGCCGCCGAAGAAGCCTTGCGCCTGGACATCGACGACAGCCGTGTCCTGATCGGGAGCAATCTGGCCGATCACCACGCGCCTGGCACTGGACATCATCGCCAGCACGCCGCCGTTCGCCCCCGTGCCCGCGCCCGGGGCGACTGCGCCGACCCAGCAGTTTTGCGCCGCTTCGAGCACCAGCGGATACAGCTCGCCCACCCGCCTTCCGGACTCCAGGCTGACGACGCCCGCATGCTTCCCGCGAAGGTATCCGGGACTCTCGTTGTCCGCGGACATCGCGGGCATTGCGGCCAGGCACAAGGCGAGCAGGATCGCGATGCGGCGCATGGCGGGATCAGAACGCGTTGATGCCGGTCAGCTCGCGGCCGATCACCAGCTGGTGCACGGTTTCCGTACCCTCGTAGGTGATGACCGATTCGAGGTTCAGGGCGTGGCGGATCGCAGCGTGCTCGGTGGTGATGCCGGCGCCGCCGAGCAGGTCGCGGCATTCGCGCGCGATGTCGATGGCGATGCGGCAGTTGTTCCATTTCGCCAGCGAGACCTGCGAGGGCTGCATGTTTCCGGCATCCTTCAGGCGGCCGAGCTGCAGCGACAGCAACTGCGCGAGGGTGATGCGGCGGGACATTTCCGCCATCTTGATCTGGGCGCTCTGGGTCGCCGCGACCGGGCGATCGAACAGGATGCGTTCCTTGGTGTAGCCCAGCACTTCGTGCAGACAGGCGATCGCGGCGCCGATCGGTCCCCAGGTGATGCCGTAGCGCGCCTGCGTCAGGCAGCCGAGCGGGCCCTTCAGGCCCTTCACGTTGGGCAACCGGTTGGCATCGGGCACGCGCACGTTGTCGAAGAACAGCGCGCTGGTCACCGATGCGCGCAGCGACATCTTGTGCTTGATCTCCTGCGCGCTGAAGCCGGGCATGCCCTTCTCCAGCACGAAGCCCTGGATGCCGTCGTCGGTCTGCGCCCAGACGATGGCGATGTCGGCGAGGTTGCCGTTGGTGATCCACATCTTGGAACCGTTGACCACCCAGTCGCCGCCGTCGCGCACCGCGCGGGTCTTCATGTTGGCCGGGTCGGAACCGCCGTGCGGTTCGGTCAGGCCGAAGCAGCCGATGACCTTGCCCGCGGCCATGTCCGGCAGCCAGCGCTGGCGCTGTTCCTCGGAGCCGTAGGCGTAGATCGGATACATGCACAGCGAGCTCTGCACGCTGACGAAGCTGCGGATGCCGCTGTCGCCGCGCTCGAGTTCCTGGCAGATCAGGCCGTAGCTCACGCCGTTGAGGCCGGCACAACCGTACTTCTCGGGCAACGAGGAACCCAGCAGGCCGAGTTCGGCGATTTCCGGCACCAGTTCCTTCGGGAAACGGCCCTGGTCGAAGGCATCGCCGATGATCGGGATCACCCGCTCGTCGGTGAACCGGGCCACGGTGTCCTGCACCGCGCGCTCCTCTTCGCTGAGCAGGGAGCGGACATCGAACAGGTCGTAGGGATTGAGGGCCATGGCTGCGGTCGCGAATCCGGGGATTTGGCAAACCGCCATTGTAAGCGCGCAAGCCGCGCAAACGGCCCCTGCGATCTGCCCTATCGCCATCGGCGGAATGCCGTCGCCGGCCATGAAGCCCAGCAATTCGCCGATCCTCCGCGTGGCCGCAAAAAGAACGGGGCCGGATCGCTCCGGCCCCGCGGGTCAAACGATGGCGGCCGGCTCAGCCGTGGTCGCTGCCGTCCGCGGCGGCGACCTGGGTCACGACCTGGCCATCGACCACCGGCAGGCGGTCGCCGGCGGGGCGGTCGCCCATGCGCACCGTGTGCTCGACGCCGTCGTAGCGATAGGTGACGTCGTAGCCGACCACCTTGTCTTCATTGCCCAGCGCGATCCGGCTGCCGGGCTTGCTGCCCATGCGCATCGTCCCGGTGGTGCCGTCCGGATTGCGGTAGGTCACGTTCCACGCCACCGTCTTCGAGGAAGTCGAGGTCGAAGTCTCGGTGTGGCACTGCTGCTCGGTCCGGTTGACGACCTGGCCGCCGACGTGGCGACGGTCGATGCGGTTGCCGATGAAGCCGCCGGCCACCGCGCCGCCGGCCGTCGCGAGCTTCTTGCCGGTGCCGCCGCCGACCTGGTTGCCCACCAGGCCGCCGATGACCGCGCCGGCCACGGTGCCGCCGACGTTGCCGTCGCGCTCGGGCAGGCGTTCCTGCACCACCACGTCGTTGCAGACCTGGTGCGGGGTCGAGGTGGTGCTGGACTCGCGCACCGGATCGGTGCCGATCACCGTCGCGTACACCTGTTCACTGGTATTGATCGGCTTGACGTCGACCACGTCGGCATACTCGACCTTGCCGCCGGCCGGAATGCTGCTGTCGATGGCGGGGACGTCCGCGGCGACGTCGAGCGACGACGGCGACACGAAGCCGTTCGACGCGGACATCGGATCCTGCGGGCGCATGTGCTGGTACGCGGCCACGGCGACGCCGCCGACCAGCAGCGCAGCGATGGCGATGGCGAGGGTGCTCTTGTTCATTCGATCGTCTCCCGCGGCCGCTGCCGCATGACTGGACGCGGCGATTGCAGCACCGCCGCCCTGACCGAGAGCCAAACGGCTGAATGGGCCGATACGGAACGAGGCCTCCTGCCTGCGCCGCGTGCTAGCGTCGGCATGACGCCACGCCCGGGAGACCTGCATGCCCAACCCCTTGCTCGGCCCGATCCTGCGCTGGTTCGGCAAGCTCAGTTATCCGCGGCTGTTCGCGGCCGCCGCGTTCCTGTTCCTGGCCGACCTGGTGATTCCGGACGTGATCCCGTTCGCCGACGAACTGCTGCTGGGCCTTGGCACCCTGCTGCTGGCGAACTGGAAGAGGAAGGAACCCGGCACCGGCGGCAAGCCGCCCATCGACGGCGGGCGCCCCTGAGCTGCATTCGACGCGTGCCCCTCGTCGACAGCCACAGTCATTTCGACGCCGCGGAATTCGACGCCGACCGCGCGCAGGCGCATGCGCGCGCGCTGGCTGCCGGCGTCGCGCGGCAGGTGGTGCCCGCGGTCGATGCCGCAGGCTGGCCCGGGCTCAAGGCGGTCTGCGCGCAGTTCGGCGGCCTGTTCCCGGCCTACGGGCTGCATCCGATGTTCCTGGAGTCGCATCGACCCGGACACCTGCGCGACCTGCGCGACTGGATCGAACGCGAACGCCCGGTCGCCGTCGGCGAATGCGGTCTGGATTTCTTCGTCGAGGGACTGGATGCGGCGGAGCAGGCCTTCTATTTTGAAGGTCAATTGCAGCTGGCCCGCGAATTCGCCCTGCCCGTGGTCGTGCATGCCCGGCGCGCGGTGGATGCGGTGATCGCGTCGGTCCGCAAGCTCGGCCCGCCGGAACCGGGCGTGTTGCGCGGCGTGGTCCACAGCTTTTCCGGCAGCGCCGAACAGGCGGCGCAACTGCACGCGCTCGGCTTCATGGTCGGCATCGGCGGACCGGTCACCTACGAACGCGCGAACCGCCTGCGCAGGCTCGTGACGAGCATTCCGCTTGAACAGCTCCTGCTCGAAACCGATGCGCCCGACCAACCCGGCGCCGGCCATCGCGGCGAACGCAACGAACCCGCCTACCTGCCCGAAGTGCTGGACGTGGTGGCGGCATTGCGCGGGATGGACCGCGAAGAACTCGCTGCGGCGACGACCGCGAACGCGGAACGCCTGTTCCGTCTTTAGGAACCCGAATCCCGAATCCCGAATCCCGATTCGGTTTGCGCAAGGCGATGTTCCCCGGCGCCGCAGCGAAACGCCTTGCACGCCGCGCGTTTCGCCTTGCGGGCAAGCCGAATCGCTTCGCGCGCAAGGCGGCAACGCTTCGCCCGCAAGGAAAATGACCCCGGCCCCGGCATGCGGAAGCTTGCGCGCAAGGAAATTCGCTTCGCGCGCGTGCGGAAAAAGCCCGAGGCCCGGCCTTTCCGGCTTGCACGCAAGGCGAAAAGGCTTGCGACCGCAGCGAATCGGCTTGCGCGGAAGGCACTTCGCCTTGCGCCCGCCGCAGATCGGTGGCCGCGACCGGCGGGCCGCAGCGGCTACGCGGGTTGGCGGGCTGGCTTGGGCTTCAGCAGCATCTCGATCCCCTTCCCGACGGCCGCGAACGCGAACGCACCGGTGACGTGCGTGGCCGCGCCGAGGCCGGCGCCGCAATCGAGCTTCAGCGCCTCGTCCGTGCCCAGTTGCGGGCGCACGCCGCAGACGCTGCCGTCGGCCTGCGGATAGCGCACGTTCTCCAGCGAGTACACCGCCGGGATGCCGAAGTAGCGGTCGTGGTTCTTCGGGAAACCGAATTCCCCGCGCAGCTTCTTGCGCACGAGCGACAGCATGGCGTCGTGCTCGGTGCGCGACAGGTCGCGCACGCGGACCTGGGTGACGTCGCTGCGCCCGCCCGCGGAACCCACGGTGACGATGGGCTGCTTGCGGCGCCGGCACCATGCGATCGCCTCGACTTTCGCGCGGAAGCTGTCGCAGGCGTCGAGCACCAGGTCAAACCCGCCACCGAGCACGTCGTCGAGGTTGGACGGGGTGAGGAATTGCGCCCGGAGATCGAGCTCGATGCGCGGGTTGATCGCGCGGCAGCGTTCGCCCATCGCCTCGACCTTGGCGCGGCCGTACTGTCCCTCCAGCGCCGGCAGCTGGCGATTGGTGTTGGACACGCACAGGTCGTCGGCGTCGACCAGGGTCAGGCTCCCGACCCCGCTGCGCGCGAAGGCTTCCACCGCCCACGACCCGACGCCGCCGATGCCGATCACCGCCACCCGGCACGCGGCGAGGCGTGCGAGCGCGCCGCTGCCGTAGAGGCGGTCGATGCCGCCGAATCGATCGCGCAGGTCGCGTTCCATGCCGCGGATTCTAGCCGCCGGGCGCGTGCTATCGTTCGGCGAAACCTGCCGGGGAACCGCCGTGTCCGCACAGCCCGAAGCGAAGCCGAAGTCCTCCGCCGCCGCGCGCTACCTGTTCCTGTTCCTGCTCGGCCTGGTGATCGGCGCCATCGGCGCGGTGATGGCGATGCGCGCCTGGAACGAACGCCAGGACCATTTCCCCGGGAGCGTGATGACCGTGCAGGCCTGGCACGTGGGCCAGCTCAAGGCCGACATCGACCAGAACCGCTGCAACGCCACCGACACCTTGCCGCACCTGCGCGCGCTGCGCACGACCGGCGACGACCTCGAGGCCGCGTTCCCCGCCCTCGCCGACGACCAGCGCTTCAAGGATCACGCTGCGAAATACCGCGGCGCGCTCGACGCCGCGCTCGCCAGCCCGCCGCTCAATTGCGCCGGCGTCGGCACGACACTCCAGCAGGTCGGGGAGGCATGCAAGGCCTGCCACCAGGATTTCCGCGGCTGACATCACGCGGTTTCACGCCCGCGTCATCCGCCTGAACCCCGTCTATCGGCTCGCATCGCCGTTGCCGCGAAATTCATGCAGCGCTCCCTAGGGTTTGGCCCGACCGCGACCAGTCATGCCGCGGCACCACATCCACGGAGACGAGCCATGAACACCAGACTGCGCACCACCGCCGCGACCGCCCTGCTCGCTTCGCTGGCGCTCGCCGGCTGCGCGACCACCTCGCCGGGTTATTCCAGTTCGCCGGGTTACGGCAGTTCCTACGGTTCCACCAGCTGCTACGACTGCGGCACGGTGGAGAGCATCGATAGCGTCGGCCGCACGCCGAACGCGACCGGCGCGGTGCTCGGCGGCCTCGTCGGCGCGGCCGCGACGCGGGAAGTCGCCAAGAGCCACACCAACAGCAGCGCCCAGGCCAATCGCGCGGCGGTGGCCGGCGCGGTCGCCGGCGCGGTGGTCGGCAATGCGATCCAGAACCACGCGGGCACCGGCTACAACATCGTCGTGCGGACCAACGACGGACGCGTGCTGACCGCGATGCAGGACGACATCGGCGCGATCCGCGTCGGTTCCTACGTCGAGGTCCGCAACGGCCACGCCTACCTGCGCTGATCGCGCGATCCGCTCCTGCAAGGGCCCGCTTCGGCGGGCCTTTGCTTTTCGGGCCGCGTGCACGCGCTAGGATGGCCCGCCCCCCAACCCGAAGCGCGCATGGACCAGGCCTCCGTCCTCTATCTTCTCGCCGGCTTGCTGGTGATCGTCGGCCTCGTCGGCACGGTGCTCCCGGCCCTGCCCGGCCTGCCGCTGGTGTTCTGCGGAATGCTGCTCGCCGCCTGGACCGATGGCTTCCACCACATCGGCGTGCCGATGCTGGTCGTGCTCGGCCTGCTGACGCTGTTCTCGCTGGGCATCGACCTGTGGGCCACGGCGCACGGGGCGAAGCGGGTGGGTGCGAGCCGGCTTGCGGTGGTCGGTGCGATGCTCGGCACCCTCGGCGGACTGGTGTTCGGCCCGCTCGGCCTGCTGCTGGGTCCGTTCGCGGGCGCGCTCGGCGGCGAACTGCTGCACCGGCGCAGCCTGCGCGGCGAACACCTCGGCCAGGCCGCGAAGGTCGGCATCGGCACCTGGTTCGGCATCGTGCTCGGCACCGCGCTGAAACTCGCGCTCGCGTTCGCGATGCTCGGGCTGTTCGCGCTGGCGTGGTGGCTGTGAGGGCGATCGACCCGACCGCCGCCGCGCAGGCCGTCGAACACTCGACGCTCTACCTGCGCTTCGCTGCCGCGCTCGACCTGATGGAAACCCGGCTGGTGAAGCTGGTCGCGAACGCGCCGCTGCTGCTGGTGGCGATCCTGATAGTGCTGTTCGCGGCGTGGTTCGGCAGCTTCCTCTCGCGGCGCATGCGCCTGCTGAGCCGGCTCGGCGGCAACAACCCGTACATGGACGGCCTGCTGCGCGGCATCGTGCGCGGCCTCGTGACCCTCGCCGGCGTGCTGGTTGCGCTGAACCTGCTCAATGCCACCGCGCTGGTGAGCGCGGTGCTTGGCTCCGCCGGCGTCGTCGGCCTGGTGCTGGGATTCGCGTTCAAGGACATCGCCGAGAACTACGTCGCCGGCGTGCTGCTCAGCCTGCGCCGGCCGTTCTCGCCGGGCGACCACGTGCGCATCGACAGCCACGAGGGCAAGGTCGTGTCGCTCACCTCGCGCGCGACCGTGCTGATGACGATGGACGGCAACCATCTGCAGTTGCCGAACGCCCTGGTGTTCAAGTCGGTGCTGCTCAACTACAGCCGCAACCCGCGCCGCCGCTTCGAATTCGAGACCAACATCGGCGCGCAGGCTTCCTGGCACCAGGCGATGGACATCGGCCTGGCGGCGCTGGCCGCGGTGGACGGCGTGCTCGTCGATCCGGCGCCGAACGTGCTGATCAAGAGCCTCGCCGACAACGGCGCGACGCTGCAATTCCATGGCTGGATCGACCAGACCCGCAACGACCTCGGCAAGACGCGCAGCGAGGCGATGCGACGCGTGCGCAAGACCCTGCGCGCGGCCGAGATCGTGCCGCCGGACGCGGTGCAGAAGGTGATGCTGCTGCGCGACGCCGGCGAGCAAGCCCCGGCGCCGGAAACCACGGCCTCGCGCGACACCTCGGTCGACCGCGCGCTCGACGCGCAGGTGGGGCGCGCGCGCGAAGTCGAGGACGGCGCCGACCTGCTGGACAGTGCTCCGCCGAAGCCATGACCCGACGTTTGCGCATCGCTGTACTCGCGGCCGCGCTCGCCGCGATTGCCGTCCCGCATGCCTCCGCGCAGCAGGCGGATTTCGCCGCCTGCCGGGCGATCGAAACCGACAAGGACCGCCTCGCCTGCTACGACGCCGCCGCGCATCGCCAGGCGCCGACGCCGGCCGCGGCCGACGCCGCCGCGATCGAGGCGAAACAGCGACTCAGGGCCCTCGACCAGACCGATGCACGCGGCTCGCACAGCGATCTCTACGCCTCCGAGCCGGACGACGCCATCGCCAACGCCGGGCGCGGTTCCCTGCTCGACAGCCGCTGGGAACTGGCGAAGGGTTCGAAGCTGGGCACGTGGAATTTCCGCGCCTACAAGCCCGTGTACCTGCTGCCCGCGTTCTGGAGCAGCGATCCGAACACGCTTCCGCATTCGCCCAACCCGGACAACACGCTGACCGAGCCGCAGGACCTGACCAGCCTGGAAGCGAAGTTCCAGCTGAGCTTCAAGACCAAGGCGTTCGAGAACCTCTTCGGCGACAACGGCGACCTCTGGATGGCCTACACCCAGGGCTCGCACTGGCAGGTCTACAACGGCAACGCGTCGCGTCCGTTCCGCGAGACCAACTACGAACCGGAAGTGCTGCTGGTGTTCCGCAATGCCTACCGCCTGCTGGGCTGGAAGGGGCGCATGGCGGCGGTCGGGCTGAACCACCAGTCCAACGGTCGTGCGGATCCGCTGTCGCGCAGCTGGAACCGTGTGATGTTCAACGTCGGGCTGGACCGCGACGACTGGTCGCTGGTGCTGCGGCCGTGGTATCGCATCCCGGAAGGCAGCAACGACGACAACCCGGACATCGAAGATTACATGGGCCGCGGCGATCTGACCGTGGTGCATGTGGCCGGCGACAACCAGTTCTCGCTGATGGCGCGGCATTCGTTGCGCGGCGGCGACCGTTCACACGGTGCGCTGCAGTTCGACTGGGGGTTCCCGATCACCCGCCAGCTGCGCGGGCATCTGCAGATTTTCGATGGCTATGGCGAAAGCATGATCGACTACAACCACAAGGCGACGTATGTCGGCCTCGGTGTGTCGTTGCTGGAGTGGTATTAGGCCGCGGCCCCCCATGAAAAGAATCTTTGCAATCCTGCTGCTGACAGTCATTTCCCCTGTGCTTCCGCCAAGTGCTTGGCTATAAGCCGTGTAATAACAGGCTCCGTTGTTGATGCCCGGGGCGCTCCGATCGCAGGCGCATTGGTCGGCGCATCATGGATGAGGTTGTCCCGACCTGACGGCCCTGCGTTGACGCTCACGGACGAGCATGGTCGATATTCGATCTCGATCCTTTTCGACACATGGACTGCCTATTCCGTCTCGAACGGAGACGAGTGCGACGGAGCGTTGGGTCAGGTTTCCCTGTCGGCGTCCACAAAGACCTTGCGCTCCATGGCCGAGCTTGTTTCCGTAGGCAATCACCCAGAGCTTGTAGCGCCAGCCCTCCGGATTGAAGATCAGCCTCTGAATTCGAACGAAGCTGAGCCATGAAGATCAAGTCAAAAGCTGGATTCCCGCTTGCGCGGGAATGACGAGCAAAAGCGTTCGCGCAAACACAAAGGCCCGGCATTGCCGGGCCTTCGCGTTGTCGCGATGACTCCTGATCAAACCGCCGGGACGGTCACCCCGTAGGTGCACGAGACGTTGTACGCGCTCGCGATGGCATTGATCTCCGCGCTCGAATACCCCATCGCCGCCGCCGCGTTGATCACCGCCTGCGCCGCATCCTTCTGGTTCGTCGACGCACCCGTCATCGACAACCCGGTGAAGAACGCCGTATCCATCCGCTGCCCGCCGATGGCATCCCGCGCCACCAGGTTGCACGACGACCAGTACTGCCCCGCGTCGTGGATTTCCGCCCTGGAGACATCGCCCGGATAGACGTGGCCGATGTTCCAGTTCGTCACCCGCCCCGGCCAGAACGGATTGTGCCCGTCCCAGTTGAACACCCAGAAATACGGCGCATCCGCCGGCGTCCACTGGTTCGGCTGGTCGCGGCTGTACCCGGCCGCGACGTAATCGCCCACCCCTTCCGACAGGCCCTGCACCTGCGACAGGTGCCCGTCGGTCAGCCAGTCGTGCAGCCCGTGCCCGAGTTCGTGGATCACAACGTCCGCGTCCTGCGCATCGTCGACGCCGCCCTGCCCGAAATGCAGGTCGCCATCTGCGTAGTACGAATTGTCCTGCCCGCTCATCGCATGCGGATCGAACTGCACCCCGCCGCGCGCGTGCTGATACGGGATCGCCGCGATGCCGAGCGTGGCGTTGACGTAACGCATGTACGCATCGATGTGGTAGTACGCATTCACCGCGTCGAACGCGATCTGGTCGCGGGTGAAGTTGAACGCCTTGCTGGCCTGGCTCGGGCAGGCCGCGTCGTTCGGGGCCTCCAGGTTGCGGCACGTGGCGTAGGGCCCGGCCAGGCTGTAGAGGCCGGAGGTCGAATCGAAGCGGATCGCGCGCAACGCGACCTTCCTCAGCTGCGAATCCAGCTGCGGCGTGTCGACGTTGTTGCCGTCGACGTAACCCGCGTCGCCGTAGCTCGCCCGCGCCGAGGACAGCGGATCCGGCCGGAACACCTGGCCGACGCCGGAGGCCGGCGCCGCGAACTGGCGCATATCCTGCGCGCGCAGCACCTCGCCAGTGGACGCATCGACCAGCACGTCCCAGTGCGCGGCGCGCACGCGCCAGACATCGCGGGTGCTGCCCTGGCGGTCGCGCCAGGCCATGCGCTCGAGTTCCGAGGCCTGCGCCTGCGTGCCGAGGTAGGCGCGGACGATGCCGGTCGCGCGTTCCGCCGAGAGCGCGGTCTTCGCCGTCGCCAGCGGCTTGAGCCTGCGCACGCTGTCGTTGCTCACGTAGAAGATGGCGCCGCTGTCGGCGACGGCCACGGCGATGTCGCTGCCGAAGACCGGCAGGCCGCCGTCGCGCTGGCGATAGCGCACCACCGACACGCCCGGTTGCCTGCCCACGCCGACCTGCTGCATGTCGGCGACGTCGCGTTCGCCCAGCCCCAGTTCGCCGTGCCGCGCGACGAGGTAGTCGTAGGCGGCGCTCGCCGCGGCCGCCTTGAACTGGTCGGCGCTCGCGCTCCGGGACAGGTGGCTGGGGGCGAAGAAATCGGGGGCGTACAGGGCGATGGCCGCGCCGTCCGCGGCGAAACGTCCGTCGCGCCTGGCGATGCCCGCCTCGGGAGCGACGACATTCCGCGCCAGGCTCGCCGCGGGACCGGGTTGCGCGGGGGATTTCGCGGCATCCGCGCTTCCACCCGCGATGGCGAGGGCGAGCGTGGCGGCGAGCAGGCAGGGCTTGGATGCGTGCATGGGCTGGGCCTTTCGTTGGTGGAGGGCTGGGCTCGGAACATGTCCGCCGTCGCATTTCGGACCGCGAACTGCGTTGTACCACCGGCCGGTTCCCGCACGCAGCAGTACGGACGCGACGCCTCGGCCCCGGTGTCGGCGCCCATGGCTTCACATCGCATTGGCGAGCCGCCGACCAGAGTGCCGCGATGCCCTGGACAAGAAAGCGCATGCTCTGGACGATCGCGATCACCGCCGTGGCGACCCTGTTGCTGGTCGTGCTCTCGCTCAACTTCGCGGTCCCGGAGAAGAAGCTCGAGCGCAAGATCGAGCACCGCTACGCCGCGTCCGACCCGCAGTTCCGGCGCGAGATGAGCGTCCTGCTCGGGCCGGCCATCGTTTCCGGCAACCAGGTCACCGACCTCGAGAACGGCGACGAGATCTTCCCCGCGATGCTCGAGGCGATCCGCGGCGCGCAGAAGACCATCACCTTCGAGACCTACATCTACTGGGACGGCCGCGTCGGGCAGCAGTTCGCCGATGCGCTTTCCGAACGCGCGCGAGCCGGGGTGGCGGTGAACGTCACCATCGACTGGGTCGGCAGCATCACGATGGACGAGAAGCAGCTCAAGCAGATGCAGGACGCGGGGGTCAAGGTCGAACGCTACCGGCCCCTGCACTGGTACACCTTGGGCCGGATCAACAACCGGACCCACCGCAAGCTGCTGGTGGTCGATGGCCGAATCGCGTTTACCGGCGGCGTCGGCATCGGCGACCCGTGGCAGGGCCACGCCCAGGATCCCGACCACTGGCGCGACGTGCACTTCCGCGTCGAAGGGCCGGTGGTGGCGCAGTTCCAGTCGGCCTTCAACGACAACTGGATCAAGACGACCGGCGAAGTGCTGAACGGCACCGACTACTTCCCGCCGCTCGAGCACGCCGGCGACATGGATGCGCACATGTTCATCAGCTCCCCGGCCGGGGGCAGCGAGAGCATGCACCTGATGTACCTCATGGCGATCGCGGCATCGGAGCACACGATCGACCTCGAGGCCGCGTATTTCATCCCCGACGAGCTGATCACCAAGGCGCTGGTCGCCGCGCGCCATCGCGGCGTGCGCGTGCGGGTCGTCGTGCCGGGCAAGAACACGGATTCGGACGCCGCCCGCTACGCCTCCAAGGAAGGCTGGGGACCGCTGCTCCTGGCCGGGATCGGGATCTGGGAATACGAGCCGACGATGATCCACAACAAGATGCTGATCGTCGACGG
>Ga0209023_10004847_pt1 | contig 15050 bp, 11 predicted proteins | sample LakOneMetagenome_FD_187468 | JGI IMG/M metagenome (GOLD analysis project Ga0209023, IMG submission 187468) | Freshwater and sediment microbial communities from Lake Erie, Canada (SPAdes) (version 2) | ecosystem: Environmental > Aquatic > Freshwater > Lentic | place: Lake Erie, Canada... | reverse complement strand
CGGCCTCGCGGATCTCGCGTTCGCCGGGCAGGAAGATGAGGATGTCGCCACCGGCATTGCCCTGCCAGAGTTCGTCCACCCCATCGGCGATGGCTTCATTGAGGCCGTAGTCGCGCGTGTCCTCGAAGGCGCGCCAACGCTGCTCCACGGGGAACGTGCGCCCTGACACGTAGATGATGGGCGCGGGGCCTTTGGCGGATTCGAAATGCTTGGCAAACCGGTCCGCATCGATGGTGGCAGACGTGACGATGACTTTGAGGTCCGGCCGGCGCGGCAGGATCTGGCGGATGTAGCCCAGCAGGAAGTCGATGTTCAGGCTGCGCTCGTGCGCCTCGTCGATGATGATCGTGTCATAGGCCTTGAGCAGCGGGTCGGTCTGCGTCTCGGCCAGCAAGATGCCGTCGGTCATCAGCTTGACCGACGCATCGCGCGACAGCCGGTCCTGAAAGCGCACCTTGAAGCCCACCACGTCGCCCAGCGGCGTGTTCAGTTCTTCGGCGATGCGCTTGGCCACGCTGCTGGCGGCAATGCGGCGCGGCTGGGTGTGGCCGATGAGCTGGCCCTTCTGCCCGGGCTTGGCATTGCACTTGCCGCGGCCCAGCGCCAGCGCGATCTTGGGCAGTTGCGTGGTCTTGCCCGATCCCGTCTCGCCGCACACGATCACCACCTGGTGCTTCTCGATGGCCGCCATGATCTCCTCGCGCCTGCCCGACACCGGCAGCGACTCCGGGAAGGTGATGCGCAGCGGCGCGGTTTTAGGGGCAGTGGGCGGGGCTGCTGGCGGGGAGGAAGGAGGCGCGGATTCGGTCATGAAGGCACGCATTATCGGAGGCAGGCGTTGGCCCTGTGCAACACAGGCCATGCGCACCACCGTGCCGCACCTCGCAAGGCACTCGCGCACGCCCCGCTCGGCACCGTCTTTTTGGCAAGTGCTACTTTTTGATGGTGTGGATTTCAGTATGTAATGCGCACACCCCATTCCGCCCCGACGATGTCTGCGTGGCGGGTGCCCTCAGGATTTTGACCGCATGCTCCCGCAGACATCAGCCACCCCGTTTTCACCGGACGACAGCGCCACGCCCGCGCAGCCCCCGCACCCCTCCCGCCGCGACTGGCTGGCGTGGGCCGGCGCCGCCGCCCTGGCGCCCCTGCTGCCCGCCTGTGGAGGCACCGGCAACCCTGGACCCACGCTCGCGGCCACCATGGCCTGGGGCCGCAGCGAAATCCGCCAGGCCATGCAGCGCAGCGAGGCGCGGGCGGCCTCCGTTGCCCTGCTGCAGGGCGACCGGCTGGTGTGGCAAGAGGCCTTCGGCGTGCTGGACGACACCACCCGCACGCTGGCGACGCCGGACACGCGCTTCAACGTGGGCTCCGTGAGCAAGGTGGTGGCGGCGCTGGCCGTGATGGTGCTGGTGGACCGACAGCTGGTGCAGCTCGATGCGCCGGTGGTGCGCTACCTGCAGCAGTTCACCATGCTGTCGCCGGGCTACCGCGACATCACCGTGCGCCACCTGCTCAGCCATGCGTCGGGGCTGCCGGGCACGCACACGCACAACCTGTTCGCCACGGCGCCGCTGCCAGGCTATGCCGCCGAGCTGGAAGAAGCGCTGGCCGACGCCCACCTCAAGCACGCGCCCGGCGCGCTGGCGGTGTACTGCAACGACGGCTTCACGCTGATCGAGCGCATCGTGCTGGCCGTGACCGGGCAGACCTATCCGGCGTTCGTGCAGTCGGCCCTGCTCAACCCGCTGGGCATGGCCCGCTCGGGCTACACCCTGCTGCCGCTGCCCGAAGGCAGCTTCGCCCATGGCTACATCCGCAAGCAGCGCCAGGGCCAGGAGTTCGTGATGGGCTACGCCACCGGCGGGCTGTGCACCACGCCCGGCGACATGATGAAGCTGGCCACCATGCTGCTGCAGGGCGGCGAGTACGACGGCCGGCGCGTTGTCTCCAAAGCCGGTGTGCTGGAGATGGGCCGCAGCCAGAACCCGGGCGTGCGCGCCGACCTGACGCCCGACTGGCAGTGGGGCCTGGGGTGGGACAGCGCGCAGCAGCAGGGCCTGTCTGCCGCGGGCGTGCTGGCCTGGCAAAAGAGCGGCGGCACCATGTTCTATTCGAGCGACTTCTACGTGCTGCCGCAGGCGGGCATGGCGCTGCTGATCACCGGCAGCGCATCGGCCTTCAAGCCCGGGCCAGTGGCCGAAGGCATCCTGCTGCGGGCGCTGCAGGAGACCGGGCAACTCACGGCGCTGCCGTCCAAGGTCTCGACGGCGGCACCGGCACTGGCCACCTCGTCGGCCAGCGCGGTCGATGCGGTGCTGGGCATCTACGGCCGGTCCGCCAAGCCCTTGAAAGCCACCTCGCCCGACAGCCAGCAGATCGACCTGTGGGTGTGGTCGGCCGAGGCCAGGGGCTGGACGATGCTGAGCGCCGGGCTGCGCCTGCGCAGCGACGGCTGGTGGTGGTCCGACGCGCAGCCGCGCACCCAGTACCGCTGGGAGCACGCCGAGGGCCGCCGTTACCTGCTGTCGCGCGAGCCCGCCACCGCCGGGCACTACTGGGTGACCATGCCGATGGCGCAGCAAATGCCCCGCACCGCCGCGCCCCTGCCCGCACAGTGGGTGGCGCGCCTGGACAGCCACTGGCTGCTGGCGAACGAAGCGCCCGAATCGATTCCGCTGGCGTTCGGCGTGCCTGCAGCAACGCTCCGGGAACTGCCCGACCTGCCCGGCTACCTGTTCTGGGACAACAGCCAGTTCTTGCTGCCGCTGTCGCCCGACCGCGCGGGCATGACCGTGCAGGTGCCCCTCAACGACGGCCGCGACTTGGTCGAGCTGGTCGTGCAGGCGCGCGACCAGCAGGAATGGCTGCACGCGGCCGGCTGGAGCTACCGGCGCCAGGCCTAGCCCGGCACGCACCCGCCCTGCCCCACGGCAACCCGCGCACACGCGCCGGCTGCGGCGCACTGTGCTTTTCATGCGACAGATGCACGCTGCCAAAGCCCTGAGCGCTTGCCAAGCCGCAGAGCCCTCGCCACAATTCGCGCTTCTTTCAGCCACGGGCACACTGCCACGCAGCCGCTGAAACCACTGGAGGTCACCGCTATGTTTGTTCCTTTGTCCGCAATCACCTGACCACAGTCCACCGCCCCGGCTGGACTGTGCATTCACAAGTCCAGCCAAGGCCGACAAGCGCGCTATTGCACCCTGTGCAGCGCTCCACAAGCCCTGGCTACCTTGCCGGGGTTTTTTGTTTGTGGAGTGCACATGAGTGCTCAAAAAATCTCTCGGGCCTTTGCCCAGGGTCAAGTCAAGAAGCTGCGCCGCATGAAGCAGCCCCTGGTTCTAAAGCTCGAGGCCTCGGGCCCGCCCCGAAACCCTGTGGCCACTGCGCTGGCCCAGCGCAGCCTGTCGAGCGCGGCAGGCAAGCACATCCGAAGCGCCGGCGCCCAGCGCCGCGCGGACAAGGTCGCCCTACGCAAGGCGACACGAACAGACCTTTCTTTCCATGACTGACAACTACCATCCCACCGCAGCACTGGCGGACACGCGGGCGCCGTGGGGCCCCGACCACCCGAGTCAACCTGCACCCAGGGGAACGCTCGACCCGGCGGAGCCTCGCACGCTGCACGTGGACGCCACCACGGCCCTGCAAGGGCTGCCGCCAGCGCACAGTGCAGCGACTGTGCCAACACACCGGCTGCCCACCGCGGCCGAACTGGCCCAGCGCCAGCAGCACCTGGCCGACACCGCGGCGCAGCTCAAGACCGAGCTCGTCGGCATCGACGAGGTCATCGACCGCGTGATCGATGCGGTGCGCGCCTGGTACGTGCTGCCGCAGCTCATCCGCCGCCCGGTCATCGTGTGCCTGTGGGGCCTGACCGGCACGGGCAAGACGCAGCTCACGCGGCGCCTGGCCCAGCTGCTGGGCTTCTACGACCGCTTTGTCGAAGTGCAGATGGACGGCTTCAGCCACGGCGCGGGCTACCGCAGCTCCACCATCTCCGGCATGCTGGCGGACTCCGGCATCTCCGAAGGCGCACCGGGCATGCTGGTGCTGGACGAGTTCCAGCGCTTTCGCACAGTGGACCGCAAAGGCGAAGAGGCCAAGGTGGAGCGCTACCAGGACGTGTGGTCCCTGCTGTCGGACGGGCGCCTGCCGCCCGCGCTGACGGCCCTGTCCAACATCGAACGCAAGCTGGCCGACAGCCACTACGAGGCCGAGCGCGCCGAGGACGATGAGGACAGCCGGGCCGGCAAGAAGCCCTACCGCTTTCAGCTCGACGCGTGGGACGCGCAGGAGCTCAAGCGCATGCTCAAGCTGTCCGAACCCCTGGCCGAGATCATGCAATGGCCATCGGCCAAGGTGCTGGCGATGTACATGGAGTTCCAGCGCTCCAACCAGTCGTGGGAGACCGACTACAGCCGGCTGCTGGTCTTCGTGTGCGGCAACCTCGACGAGATGTACCACGAGACAGCGCAGCGCGTGGAAGACTGCGACACCGACGCCGACATCTTTCACCGCCTCACGCGCAAGCTCTCCATCATCGACGTGAAGAAGGCGCTGTCCGAGCGCTTCAAGCCCGAACAGATCGCGCGGCTGGGCAACGAGCATGTGATTTACCCGTCCTTCAGCCGCGCCACGTACGAGCTGCTGATCCACCAGCTGTGCGACCGCTACGTGCAGGACGTGGCCGCCCAGTGCGGCGTGCGCTTTGCGATCGGAGAGGACGTGCAGCGCGAGATCTATGCCAACGCGGTCTTCCCCGCCCAGGGCACGCGGCCGCTGTTCTCGTCGGTGCACGCCATCCTGAGCGCGAATCTGGTCAAGGCCACGCTGTGGGTGATGGAGCAATCGCTGCCGCTGTCGCAGGTGTTCACCATCCACCTGGCGGCAGACCGCCGCCACCTGGCCGTGCAAGGCACCGACGCTCACGGCGACACGCACGAGCGCCAGTTCGCGGTGGCGCTGGAGCTCAACCGCCTCAAGCAGCGCGCCAACGCGGATTTTCGCGCGCTGCTGGCGGTGCACGAGGCCGGGCATGCGCTGGTCTACTGCCTGCTGTTCGGCCAAGCCCCGCAGGAGGTGAAGATCAACATCGCCTCGTTCGAGGGCGGCTACAACAGCTTTGCGGGCCTGAAGGTCACCACGCGCCAGAACGCGCTGGACATGATGTGCGTGGGCCTGGCCGGCCGCGTGGCCGAAGAGCTGGTGTTCGGCGAGAGGGCCTGCACCACGGGCGCCGAGCAGGACTACAAGCAGGTGACCGCCGAGGCCGCCCGCTACGTGCGCCACCACGGCTTTGGCGCGCGCATCAGCCGCACCGACGCCACGGTGGAGATGGACAACCACATCAACACCGACGTCGGCCCCAGCAATGCCGCCATCGAGGCCCTGCTGCAGTCCCAGTACCAGCGCACCCAGGCGCTGCTGCACGGCCACCAGCCCGCGCTCAACGCGCTGGTAAGTGCGCTGATGGACCACGGCATGATCGCGCAGGACGAGATGCAGGCGCTGCTGGCGGCCCAGGGCCTGCCGCTCGCCGTGCGGCCCGAGTCGTCTGGCGGTGCGGAGGATTCGCTGGTTCTGGAGCCCTTTGCCGAGCGGCTGGCGCTGTTTCAGCGCCACGGCGCCACGCAATGACGCGCGCGGTCACCACAAGGATGCCCTGCATGCTTATGATGCGCGCCTACAGCGGATTTACACCGCAGGCTTTCACACACCACCGCCATGTCCGCCGTTTTCAATTTCACCTTCGTGCCCTGGTTCCGCTCGGTCGCGCCGTACATCCACAAGTTTCGCAACCAGACGTTCGTGATCGGCCTGACGGGCGAGGCGATTGCGGCCGGCAAGCTGCACAGCCTGGCGCAGGACCTGGCGCTGATCCAGGCCATGGGCGTCAAGATCGTGCTGGTGCACGGCTTTCGCCCGCAGGTGAACGAGCAGCTGGCGGCCAAGGGGCACGCGGCCAAATACTCGCACGGCATCCGCATCACCGACTCGGTGGCGCTCGACTGCGCGCAGGAGGCCGCGGGCCAGCTGCGCTATGAGATCGAGGCCGCGTTCAGCCAGGGCCTGCCCAACACGCCCATGGCGGGCGCGACGGTGCGGGTGATATCGGGCAACTTCCTCACGGCGCGGCCCGTGGGCATCGTGGACGGGGTGGACTTTCAGCACTCGGGCCTGGTGCGCAAGGTGGACGTGGCGGGCATCCAGCGCACGCTGGACATGGGAGCGCTGGTGCTGCTGTCGCCGTTCGGCTTCTCGCCCACGGGCGAAGCCTTCAACCTGAGCATGGAAGAAGTGGCCACCAGCGTGGCCATTGAGCTGCGCGCCGACAAGCTGATCTTCTTGACCGAGGTGCCCGGCATCCGCATGCAGCCGAACGAGCCCGAGAGCGAGGACAACCCCATCGACACCGAGCTGCCGCTGGCCGCCGCACAGGCCCTGCTGGCCACGCTGCCCGAGGCGCAAACGCCCACCGACACGGGCTTTTACCTGCAACACTGCGTGAAGGCCTGCAAGGCCGGCGTGGAGCGCAGCCACATCCTGCCGTTTGCGGTGGACGGGTCGCTGCTGCTGGAGGTGTATGTGCACGACGGCATCGGCACCATGGTCATCGACGAAAAGCTCGAAGAGCTGCGCGAGGCCACCATCGACGACGTGGGCGGCATCCTGCAACTGATCGAGCCGTTCGAAAAAGACGGCACGCTGGTCAAGCGTGACCGCACCGAGATCGAGCGCGACATCGCCACCTACACCATCATCGAACACGACGGCGTGATCTTTGGCTGCGCAGCGCTCTACCCCTACCCCGAAGCCCGGACGGCCGAAATGGCCGCGGTGACCGTGTCGCCCCAAAGCCAGGGCACGGGCGACGGCGAAAAGCTGCTCAAGCGCATCGAGCAGCGCGCCCGCATCCTGGGGCTGGACAGCATCTTCGTGCTGACGACCCGCACCATGCACTGGTTCATCAAGCGCGGGTTCCAGCCAGTGGACCCAGATTGGCTCCCGGATGCACGCAAGCGCAAGTACAACTGGGATCGCAGAAGCCAGGTGCTGGTGAAGAAGCTTTGAGTTTTTTGTTTGCGGTCTGCGGTCTGCGGTCTGCGGTTTTCAGTTGAGGAGACCTTGGGCCACTGCACCCCCACAGCCGTTCACGCTGAGCCTGTCGAAGCGCCGCGCAAGGCTTCGACAGGCTCAGCCCGAACGGTGGGGTGGGTGATCAGACTCAGCGCGAACGGTCGGTGGTCACTGAGACCCAGCGCAAACGGTATGCCGTGACTGAGACCTATCCCTGGTTCGCATGCCGAGCCCCATCACCACAAACCGTTCACGCTGAGCTCCGTCGAAGCGCCACGCGAGGCTTCGACAGGCTCAGCCCGAACGGTCGGCGGTGACTGAGACCCAGCGCGAACGGTCGGTGGCGGCCCAGACTCGGCCCGAACGGTGGAGCGGTGGCTGAGGCTTGACCGAGACTGAAAGCTACCCCTGCCTGGCCACCACAACCGCACGCGCCACCTGCGCAATCGCCGCATCGCGCTGTTCAGACGACGCCGTCGACGCGGTGATGTAGCAAGTCACCACCACCGGCGCCCCACCACCTGGCGGCCACATCACTGCAATGTCATTGGAGGTGCCGCTGTTGGTGGTGCCCGTCTTGTCCCCCACCTTCCAGCCCGGCACGCCAGCGCGCAGGCGTTTGTCGCCGGTGCTGGTCTCCACCAGCCAGCGCTGCAGCCAGACACGCGACCCGGGGGAGAGCACGTCGCCCAGCACCAGTTTCTGCAAGGTCTGCAGCATGGCCAGGGGCGTGGTGGTGTCGCGCGGGTCGCCCACCCGGGCTTCGTTCAGCGTGGGCTCGGTGCGGTCCAGCCGGGTGATGCCGTCGCCCAGCGACCGCACGAAGGCGGTGAACCCGGCCGGCCCGCCGTGGCGCGCCAGCAGCACGTTGGCGGCGGTGTTGTCGCTCAGGCTCACGGTGGCAGCGCACAGCTCGCCCACCGTCAGGCCGCCGCCGTCGCCCGCGCGGGGGCCACTGACGGGGGAATACGCCACCACATCGGCCGCGGCGTAGTGCACGCGCGCATCCAGGCGCTCCTTGCCCTGGTCCACCAGCGCCAGCATCCAGCCCGCCAGCACCGCCTTGAAGGTGCTGGCCATAGCAAAACGCTCGTCCTGGCGCCAGCACAGCGCCAGGCCCGTGCCGGTGTCGAGCATGGCCACACCGAGGCGGCCCTGGGCGGAGCGTTCGATGTCGGCCAGGGTGTCGTTCCAGGCCCGCGCGGTCTGGCTGCCGGCAGCGCTGCCCGGCCCGCCAGCGGCGTTGCCGGCGCCGGCACAACCCCACAGGGGTACCGCTGCAGCGGCCATCAAGCCCAAGGAAAACTGTCGTCTTTGCATAAAAATGGGGAGTGAAGTGGAAACAAGGCCTGAACGATAAGGACTCCGGGCCCGCAGCACCATCGACAATAATTGCCGCCAGCCCCAACAAAAACTTGGAGCGGCACACAAAACTCTTTTGGCGTCATTGCGGCGCCCCGATGCCGGTACTACCAAACTGCCCGCATCGCAGCACCTCGCCAGACCCGCTTCGCAGAGTTGTGTGATCCGCTCTCAGCCTTCGCAATGCACCTGCCACTGAACGCCCTGCGCGCCTTCGAAGCCTCGGCGCGCCACCTGAACCTCACCCGCGCGGCCGAGGAACTGCACGTCACCCAGACCGCGGTGAGCCAGCACATCCGCAAGCTCGAAGACCGCCTGGGCAAGCCGCTGTTTCGCCGCCTGCCGCGCGGCTTGGCGCTGACGGACGAGGGCCAGGCGCTGCTGCCCGTGGTGGTGGAGTCTTTCGCCAACCTGGCGCGGGCGCTGGAGAAGCTGGGCGACACCCGCCCGCGCGAGGTGCTGACCGTGGGCGCCGTGGGCACCTTTGCGGTCGGCTGGCTGCTGCCCCGGCTGCGCGATTTTCAAGCGGCGTGCCCGTTCGTAGACCTGCGCCTGCTCACCCACAACAACCGGGTGGACATGGCCGGCGAAGGGCTGGACTTTGCGATCCGCTTTGGCGACGGCGCGTGGCACGGCACGCACGCCGAGCGCATCATGGACGCGCCGATGTCGGTGATGTGCACCCCTGCCCTGGCCCACGGCCTGCGCACCGCTGCCGACCTGGCGCGCCAGCCGCTGCTGCGCAGCTACCGCGCCGACGAGTGGGCGGCCTGGTTCGAGGCGGCGGGCGCGCCTTGCCCGGTGGTGCGCGGCGCGGTGTTCGACTCGTCTTTGACGCTGGCCGAGGCTGCCGTGCAGGGCGCTGGCATGGCCCTGCTGCCGGTAAACATGTTCACGCGCGAGTTGCAGCAGGGGCGGCTGGTGCAGCCGTTTGCGCAGCAGCTTCGGCACGGCGCCTACTGGCTGACGCGCCTGCAGTCGCGCAGTGAAACGGCGGCCATGCTGGCGTTTCAGCAGTGGCTGCAGGCCCAGGCGCACGGCAACGCATCGTCTGGGGCGGGTGCTACTGCGTCCACAGCATGAATATATGAATGAAATAAGCCTCTACCGCTTGATAGGAAAGCGCTAGCAGCTATAAATAGCATAGCAATCACATTGCTATACGCTCTACACGGGACACGCTCGAGCGCAGCGTTCAGGCTGTGCAGCAGCGGATTACAGATTGCGTGCTGCGGGTTTGCAGATCAGTGGGCTGCAGGCTTGCTTGCCAACGAGGGCTGACCCTCAACACTGCGCACCAGCCCCCCGGAGCTACGCAAACCCCAGCGCCGCAATGTCCACCCCATCCACCTGCTCCACTTCCAGAAACTCGTGCCCGTAGCGCAGATACACCCCTTCGCGCACGAACACCTCGAACAGGTCCGGGTCGATGTGCCCGTTATCCCGCATGCGGCACATGATCGCCAGCGCCTGCGACAGCGTCATGCCGCTTTTGTACGGCCGGTCGGCCGCGGTCAGTGCCTCGAAGATATCTGCGATGCCCATCATGCGGGCCTGCAGCGACATCTGCTCGCGCGTGAGCCCGCGCGGGTAACCCTTGCCGTCCATGCGCTCGTGGTGGCCGCCTGCGTACTCGGGCACGTTCTTCAGGTGCCGGGGCCAGGGCAGCGTCTCCAGCATCTTGATGGTGGCGACGATGTGGTAGTTGATGGTGTCGCGCTCGGCCTGGTTCAGGGTGCCGGAGCGGATGGTGAGGTTCTCCACCTCTTCGGCGGTCAGAAAGCTGGTCTGCACGCCCTGCGGGTTGCGCCAGTGCCGCAGGGCGGCGATATCGCGCACGCGCTGCTGGTCTTCGGCCCGCATGGCTTCGCTGCCGGTGTTGCAGCGGCGCAGGAAGTCGCGGTCGTCTTCCAGCGCCTGGATCTCGTGCTGCAGGCCCAGCAGCTCCTGGCTCTCGGCCCGCGCGTCCACCACCGGGCGCAGCGCCAGCTGGCGGCGCAGCGCGGCCAGCTCGGCATCGCGCTTGAGCACCTCGAAGCGCGTGTCCACCACGCCGATGCGGTCGTACAGGGTGTGCAGCTTGGTGGCCTTGTCCACCACGTGCACGGGGGTGGTGATCTTGCCGCAGTCGTGCAGCAGGCCGGCCATCTTGAGCTCGTACCGGTCGCGCTCGCTCATGCTGAAACCGGCCAGCGGGCCGCTTTGCGTGGCGTTCACCGCTTCGGCCAGCATCATGGTGAGCGCCGGCACGCGCTGGCAGTGGCCGCCGGTGTAGGGCGACTTTTCGTCGATGGCCAGGTTGATGAGGTTCACGAACGACTCGAACAAACGCTCCAGCTGCGTGATGAGCAGCCGGTTGGTGAGCGCGATGGCGGCCTGCGATGCCAGCGACTCCGCCAGGCTCTGGTCGGCCTCCGAGAACGTGGTGACGTCGCCGGTGTCCGGGTCGTGCGGGTTGATGAGCTGCAGCACGCCGATGAGCTCATGGTCGTGGTTCTTCATCGGCACGGTCAGGAACGAGCGCGAGCGGTAGCCGGTGCGCGCATCGAACGCCCGCGTGCCCGAGAAGTCGAACCCCGCCGCGGCATACGCATCGGCAATGTTCACCGTGCGGTCGTGGATGGCGGCATGTGCGGCCACCAGCGAGTCGTTGGGCGAGCCGTCGGCGTGGCGCAGCGGCAGGTGCGGAAAGTCGATGGGCTTGCCTGTGGTGCCGCCCAGGCGGATGCCCAGCGAGTCCGTGCGCAGGATCTCGAACTTGAGCGCCGCACCGTCGTCCGTCACGCTGTAGAGCGTGCCGCCATCGGCGCCGGTGATGGCCTTGGCGGCCTCCAGGATGTTCTCCAGCAGCCGGTCGATGTCCCGCTCGCGCGACAGCGCAGCGCCGATGCCGTTGAGCTGCTCCAGCCGGCGAAAGAGGTTGACTGTGGATTCCTTGCCCATAAAAGCCCTGCGTCCCGCGGTGGTGAGAGCGTGCCGTGCGCGCCCCAACACGCATCGTAACGAAAAGTGACCGCTATCATCAGCCCCCTGCCCCTTCCTTTTCTCATCCCTCCCGCTATTTTTGTGGACTCGGTCACACCCCGCTTTCTCACCGCCGCCCTCTACCAGTTCGTCGACCTGCCGGACTTTGCAGACCTGCGCGAGCCCTTGCAGTCCCTGTGCGACACGCACAGCGTGCGCGGCATGCTGCTGCTGGCACCCGAGGGCATCAACGGCACCATCGCGGGCGAACCGCAGGGCGTGCACGCCGTGCTGGCCTGGCTGCGCAGCGACCCGCGGTTCGCCGCCCTGCAGCACAAGGAGGCGTATGCGGAGCGCCTGCCGTTCTACCGCATGCGGGTGCGGCTCAAGCGCGAGATCGTCACCCTGGGCGTGCCCGGCCTGAACCCGGCGCGCAACGCGGGCACGTACGTCAAGCCCGAGGACTGGAATGCGCTCATCGACGACCCCGACGTGGTGGTGGTCGACACGCGCAACGACTACGAAGTGGGCATCGGCACCTTCAAGGGCGCCGTCAACCCGCACACCGGCAGCTTTGCGGAGTTTCCGGCCTGGGTGGCAGCGCAGTCGCAACCGGGCGGCGTGCTGGCCGGCAAGCCCCGCGTGGCCATGTTCTGCACCGGCGGCATCCGCTGCGAAAAGTCCACCGCGCTGCTCAAGTCGCAGGGCTTCGAGGAGGTCTTCCACCTCGAAGGCGGCATCCTCAAATACCTGGAGACCGTGCCCGAAGACGCCAGCCGCTGGCAAGGCGACTGCTTCGTGTTCGACGAGCGCGTGTCGGTGGGCCACGGCCTGGTGCGCGGCCACCACCAGCTGTGCCGGTCCTGCCGCATGCCGCTGGGCGAGGCCGAGCTTGCGTCGCCACACTATGTGCGCGGCGTAAGTTGCCCCTATTGCCACGGCACCCGCACGCCAGAGCAGGAACGCGCCTTGGCCGAGCGCCAACGCCAGATGGACCTGGCAGACCAACGCGGCGAAGCCCACCTGGGCGCACGCCAGCCGGGCAACCCGGCGCGGCGCACGGTTGCCGACGAGGCGGCGGGCGAGGACAGCCCCCCGTGAGCGCCCTGCCCGTCCTCTATTCCTTTCGCCGCTGCCCGTATGCCATGCGTGCCCGGCTGGCGCTGGCCGTCAGCGGCCAGGTCTGCGAATTGCGCGAGGTGGTGTTGCGCAGCAAGCCCCAGGGCCTGCTGCAGGCCTCGCTCAAAGCGACCGTGCCCGTGCTGGTGCTGGCGAACGGACAGGTGCTGGACCAGAGCCTGGACATCATGCTGTGGGCCCTGCAGCGGCGCGACCCCGGCGCCTGGCTGGCGCCGAGCGATGGCGCTCTGCAGGACATGCTGGCGCTGATTGCCGAATGCGACGGCCCGTTCAAGCACGCGCTGGACCGTTGCAAGTACCCAAGCCGCTACCCGGACACCGACATCGACGCCGAGCGTGCCAAAGCCACTGCCTGGCTGGGCCTGCTGGACGCGCGCCTGTCCACCCAGCCCCACCTGTTCGGCACCCATGCGGCGCTGGCCGACATGGCTATCGGCCCGTTCGTGCGCCAGTTCGCGGCGATCGACGCGCCGTGGTGGGACACCCAGCACTGGCCCCATCTGCAGGCCTGGCTGGCGCACTGGCAGGCTGACCCTCTGCTGGCCCGCGTGATGGACAAACTGCCGGCGTGGGTGGATGGTACGCAGGGGGTGGTGTTTCCGGCAGAGCCTGCGCCATAGAGCCAGACGGCGCAGCAATCGCGCCGCCAGCCAATCACAAAGCAGATAAAGCACACGACCGACCCGCTGGCGATCGAGCCACCCAGGAAGGTCCCGTCGATGGCGGCACAGTCTGCCGAGCCTGGCCCGCCCATGCCATTGCCGCACTGCACGCCAACGTCCGGTTGTCCTACCCCTGGCGTTGTGTTGCGGCACAAGGATGGTGCTTCACCACAGAAAGCACCCTGATGACCGACCCTCGCAACATTGCCCATGACAAAAAAGTCCAGCAAGCCAAGAAGCACAACAATGAAGAGATCGCCCCCGGAGCCGACAAAACGCCGCAGCCCGGCAAGAAGACCCCCATGGAACATCACGCCTCCGACACCCCCAAAGTGCCGGACGAGGCGGCTCCTGTGCCGACGGAAGAAAAGCCTTTGACCTAAGGCGCGAAGGCCAGGTCCATGCAAAAGGCGCTCCGAGGAGCGCCTTTTTTTCACAATATCCGGTGCAACCGCAGCGGCATCAAACCATCGAATACCCGGACCCGCTGCGGCGACCGCCCTGAAGGCCGCGCACCAGCAGCGCCAGCAGCACCACCGCAAAGCCCACAAAGCAGACAAACGACCAGTTGGCAATCGAGCCGCCCAGGAAGGTCCAGTCGATCGCGGCGCAGTCGCCCGAGCCGCGGAAGATCATGGGGATGGCGCGGCTGATGGGGTAGTTTTCGATCATGCCGTAGAAGTCGCGGCCGCAGGTGGCGACTTCAGGCGGATACCACTGCAACCAGCTCTGGCGGGCCGCCACGAAAGCGCCGAAGCCTGCGGCGATGACGGCGATGCCCGCCATAGACATCCACCAGCCGCGCGAGTCGCGCGCGGCAGCCAGGCCGGTGAAGATGGCGACGCCGATCAGTGCATAGCGCTGCACGATGCACATGGGGCACGGCTCCAGCCCCACCACATGCTGCAGGTACATGCCGAAAGCCAGCATGGCCACGCAGGCAGCGCTGATCAGTGCCAGCACACGGCGCGGGTTCGCGGTCAACCAATTCATTTTTTCTTCCCAATCCAAAAGCAGTTGCCGAGGGCGTCGGACACGCAACGAGCGCGGCCCATACCAGTGCACCCGTGGATCTGGCTCCGCCAGTCCACCGGGTGCGTCCCCCAGAGGGGGATGGCGCCGAAGGCGACTCAGGGGGAAATCAGATCCCCGCGGCGTGGTCCAGAAAAACCCGGGCACGGCGCGGTGTCACCACCAGCGTTTCGCCCTCTTTGAAACCCATCTCCTTGAACTGCTGCGCAGGGATCTGCGCTTCGATCAAGTGGTCCGGGGACGCATTGTCCGCTGGTTTGTGATCGTCGGATGGAATAAGTTCCAGCCGCGCGATGGGGCCCACCACGATGGCGCGGCTGAGCTGCGCCACGATGCCGCGCGGGCGGCCTTCGGCGTCGAGCCCCGCGCCGGGCGAGTAGCGCTGCACATCCAGGTCGTGCGGGCGCACATAGGCACAGGCCTTGGCGTTCTGCGCGGTCTGGTGTTCGGGCGAGTCGATCTGCATGCCGTCCAGGTGCACCAGGCCTTCGTGGGCCCTGCCGTGAAACAGGTTCACATCGCCCAGGAAGCCGTAGACGAAGGGGCTCGCGGGCTGGTCCCACACCTGCTGGGGGGAACCGCTTTGCTCGATGCGGCCCTGGTTGATCACAACCACGCGGTCGGCCACCTCCAGGGCCTCTTCCTGGTCGTGCGTCACGAAGATGCTGGTCACGTGCAGCTCGTCGTGCAGGCGGCGCAGCCAGCGGCGCAGCTCCTTGCGCACCTTGGCATCGAGCGCGCCGAAGGGCTCGTCGAGCAGCAGCACCTTGGGCTCCACCGCCAGGGCGCGGGCCAGCGCGATGCGCT